>Ga0326597_10008724_pt1 | contig 13644 bp, 11 predicted proteins | sample RVTome_12_FD_203789 | JGI IMG/M metagenome (GOLD analysis project Ga0326597, IMG submission 203789) | Soil microbial communities from uranium-contaminated site in the Upper Colorado River Basin, Wyoming, United States - RVT100D185 | ecosystem: Environmental > Terrestrial > Soil > Contaminated >... | reverse complement strand
GTGCCTCGTTCACGCTGGGCATGGGCCGTCCTCGTCGCCGCCCTCCTGCTCGCGCGTGGGCCGATGGCCTACATGATCGGGGAGGGGCGGCAGGTCCTGGCTCGCTTGGAACGGGAAGGCGTCGGGATGACCGGCCGGGCATGGCAGGAGTCCGAGTCCCTGGGCTGGGCGCGAAGTCTCCCTTCCGATGCATTGCTCTACTCGAACAAGGCGCTTTTCCTGCAGTTTCTGCTGCACAGGGAGGCCTATCAACTGCCGGAGGGGTTCGATCCACTCCGACGCGAGGAGCGGCCGGATTTCCCCGAGAGGTTAGCGCGCATGTATTCCGACCTGGCGCGGCCCAACAGCTACCTGCTCATGTTCGATCCGGATCGTCCCCTGGACGTTGCGGATCTGAATCACGCGTTTACGATCGGGATGGTCCCGGTGCTGAGGACCCGAGACGGCGTCGTGCTTCAGAAGGCAGCCTTGTTCGACTTCCCGTGGGAGGCCCCGCCCAGCGTTCCGGCAGTGATGGACAAGCACGAGCCACAGTTTGGGGCGCGGATCCCGCGGCGTGCGATCCTTGCCAGGGTGGCCGGCCGTGATGAGAGGAATGCGGTTCTGCGATTCCTTTTTCCTTCCTCGGACGCTTCGTCTTCTCTGGCCGGCGCCAACCTGGTCGGTGCTTTGGGGTGGACGGCTTGGTAGATCCGGTAGGAGGCGAGGCCGGGCAGATGCCGGCCCTTGGCCTCGTCGCGTCTGTCCGCCGCAACTCGACGGACATCCTTGTGGGGCTTTGGTATGGAGCCTGGTTGATCTTGGGTGCCTGGCTGATCCTGCGGGGGACCCCATGGGGAATCGGGGTGCGGCACGACTCCCTATCCTATTTGACCGCAGCCGAGAATCTGGCCCAAGGGAAGTGCCTGTGCTGGCTCGGCAGCGGCGGCGTGCCCAAACCTCTCGTGCATTTCGGCCCGGTCTATCCGACCTTGATCTGGGCGGTCAGCCGCTTGGGGCCGTCGATCCTAGAAGCGGCTCGCTGGATCGACGCCGTTCTCTATGGGATGAACCTTGTCTTGTCCGGGCTCCTGGTCCACTGGGCTACGCGGCGCTTCTGGGCCGGCGTGCTGGCCTCGGGTCTGTTCCTCGTTTCGCCCGTCCTTCTCCAGGTGCACGACGCCGCCATGTCCGAGCCCTTGTTTCTCTTCTTCCTACTTCTCGGGCTTTTCGCTCTGACGGCCTTCCTGGGGAGCGGAAAGAGAAGCCAGCTTGTAGTCTCATCCCTGTTCGCGGCGGCCGCGATTCTGACACGCTATGCAGGAACCTCCTTCCTGCTTGCGGCCGTGCCGGCGGTCGTTTTCCTTGGGCAAGGACCTGTCCGGAATCGGATCCGAGATGCCGTTGTCTTCGGAGCCCTTGCCCTCGCGCCCGTGTCCATCTGGCTGGCGCGCAATGTTGCGATCGCCGGCAATGCAACGAACCGGGTGTTTCGTGTCCATGTCCTTGACGCGGACCACGCCCGCCAATTCCTGGATGTGATGACGAGGTGGTTCGGGACGAAGGTCTTCTCCCACTGGCTGGAAGGGGCCGCCCTCGTCCTCCTGCTGGCCGCGTTAGGGATCTTTCTCAGGCGGGCGAGGGGGTGGCCGGGCGGCGGACCGAGGGCCGCGGCAACGCTGGGTCTCATTCTGCTTACGTTTTTCGTCGCATACTCGTTGACGATCGCTCTCTCGAAGTCTTTCTTTGACGACTCGATCCCCGTTGACAACCGAATGCTCTTTCCCCTCTATGCTGCGCTTGCCCTGATGGCGGCCACGGTCGTAGGAATTGGGGCGCGTCGTCCCAACTGGATCTGGGCGCTCGTTCCCTTCGGCGTGCTGATGGTGGCCGGACCCTTGCCCCATATGGCGGCCGAAGCGCAACAAATGTACGGAGCCATGCAAGCCGAGGGTGTCGGCTTCGCGAGCCGGGCCTGGCATGCGTCGGCATCGGTCACGTGGGTTAGGACCCTTCCGGCGGATGCGATCGTCTACTCCAATCGGGGGTTGATCCTCCAGTTCGTGACCGGTCATGAAGCCTACCAATTGCCGGAGGGCTATGACTCGGTTAAGGCCGAGGAGAGGACCGACTTCGACGAGCAAGTTGCTCGGATGCGGGCCGCTCTGCAGCAGCCCGAGAGTTACCTTCTGATATTTGACCCGGTACGACCGGTTGATCCGGCCGCTATTCCGGCGGTGTTCCTGCTGGGCCTCGAGCCCTATCGAAGCACCGAAGACGGCATCATTTATCGGCGGTCCTCGGGAGACGCAAGCCTGGGCGGCGGGCGACTCGGAGCCGCGGCATGTCGTCTGCCTGAGGCGGGCGCGAAGATGGCCTGGAACGCGATGGCCGGTAGATGAGGCAATGAGCGTCGTGGCGATCATCCCGGCGCGGGGCGGGTCGAAGTCGCTGCCGCGCAAGAACGTCCGCCCTCTCGGGGGGCACCCCTTGCTGGCCTACAGCGTCGCCGCAGGTTTGCAGGCCCGCCAGGTGGATCGTGTGATCGTATCAACCGATGACGAGGAGATCGCCGGGATCGGTCGACAGTATGGCGCGGAGGTCCCGTTCCTGCGCCCGGCGGAACTGGCCCAAGACGACACCCCCGACCTGCCGGTCTTCCAGCATGCGCTCGAATGGCTTGCCGAAAACGAGGGGTTCCGGGCTGAGATCGTCGTCCAGCTTCGGCCCACCTCGCCGTTGCGCCCGCCCGAATGCGTCGACCGGGGAATCGACATCCTGAACGCCCACCCCGAGGCGGATTCAGTACGTGCCGTTGTGCTGGCGAGCCAGAATCCATACAAGATGTGGCGGATTTCGCCGGAGGGGCGGCTTGTGCCGCTGCTGAAGAACGGAGGCGACGAGGCGTACAATACGCCCCGCCAACTGCTTCCACCCACGTACTGGCAAACCGGGCACCTCGACGTCGTGCGAACGGCGACCCTGCGCGAAAAGAACAGCATGACCGGGGACATCGTGCTCCCCCTGCTGATGGAACCGGTCTACGCGATCGACATCGACGGCCCGCGGGATCACGACCGCGCCGAACAGCTTCTACAACAAGGCTCCCTGGCGTTGGTGCGACCGGGGCCCTGGACGGGGGCGGCGGAGCGCCGCCGACGCCCGGGACGCAGGCGGGAGGCCGGCTAAGGATTGGAGACCATGACCCGTAGCATCCGGTTGGGCGAGCGGAGGGTGGGGGAGGGCCACCCCACGTACATCGTGGCCGAGATCGGGATCAACCACAACGGCGACCTGGAGCTCGCCAAGCGCCTGATTGCCGCCGCCGCCCACGCCGGCGTCGACGCCGTCAAGTTCCAGAAGCGCACTCCCGAACTGAGCGTGCCGCCGAACCAGCGGGACCAGAAGAGGGAGACTCCCTGGGGATACATCACCTACCTGGAATATCGGCAGCGAATGGAATTCGGAGAGGCGGAGCATAGGGCGATCGATTACTACTGCCGCGACAAGGGCGTCGACTGGTTCGCCTCGGTATGGGATGAGCCCTCGGTGGACTTCCTCGAGCCGTTCCAGACGATCGCTTACAAGATCCCGTCGGCGGCCCTCACGGACCACAATCTCTTGCGCCACGCCCGGGCGACCGGCCGGCCGATCATCCTCTCCACTGGCATGTCCACCATGCAGGAGATCCGGGCCGCGGTCGAGGTGCTGGGGGCCGAGAACACGCTGATCACCCATGCCACGAGCACCTACCCCTGCGAGCCCGAGGAGCTCAATCTGCGTATGGTTCAAACCCTCCAGAGCACGTTCCCCTGTCCCATCGGATACTCCGGCCACGAAGTCGGTCTCGTGCCCACCGCCGTGGCCGTGGCGCTGGGAGCCTGTCTGGTGGAGCGCCACATCACCCTCGACCGGGCCATGTGGGGAAGCGATCAGGCCGCCTCGGTCGAGCCGGGCGGTTTCCAGCGCCTGGTGAAGTACATCCGCGTCGCCGAGGCCAGCCTGGGCGACGGCGTGAAGCGGGTGTACGAGAGCGAGAAGCCCTCCATGAACCGATTGCGCCGCTTCTACGGTTGAGGCCGGCCGACGTCGTTGAGGTTGGCCAACCCCCTCGCCGCGTGGCGGCAGCGAAAACTCCACCGGACGCTCCAGCCCCAGATCGCTCGCGTGGAGCGCTACCTGGAAGGGATCGGCGGAGCCCGACCGGCCGACTCGCGTCCAGTCCTCTTTTTCAACGCCTCGACCCGCATCCACCGTCTCAGCTTGAACGCCGCGTTCGGGCTCCTCGCCTCGTGGGCGGTCCGGGCGCAGGGCGTGCCGGTCCTCCAATTGATCTGCCGGCAGGGGATGGACCAGTGCATCCTCGGCGCCGACCGCAGGAATTTGGCCGGCGCTCCGCCGTGCCGGCCCTGCATCGAGCTGAGTGAGATTCTGTTTCCGGGCCCGGCGGCGTGGCTCCCCCTCCGGCCGGACATCGTCGCCCAGGTGGAGTCCGAACTGAAGGACCGAACGCTGAGCGCGCTGGCCTCCTGGCAGAACCGCGGTCTTCCTCTCGGACAACTCTGTTTGCCCGGCCTGCGCTGGGCCCTTCGCCGCCACCATCTGCCGGATACGGTAGCGATCCGGTTGCTCTTCCGCCGCTACCTGGCCTCGGCCGCCAGCTTGGCGGCGCAGGTCGAACACGTCATGGACGAGTCCTCGCCCCGCGCGCTCGTCGTGTTCAACGGGATCTTCTTCCCCGAGGCCGTGGCCCGCGAGGTCGCCCGTTCCAGGAACGTTCCGGTCGTCACCCATGAAGTCGGGTTGAGGCCGGCCTCGGCCTTTTTCTCGCACCGCGAGGCGACTTTCCGCCAGATGGACATCGCCGGGGGAGTGACGCTCACACCCGAGCAGAACGAAGCCCTCGACCCGTACCTGGAAGACCGATTCCACGGCCGTTTCACGATGGCCGGGGTGAAGTTCTGGGACGGTATGGATCCGCTTCCGGAGTGGCTGAAGGCGAGGGCGTGTCGATTCCGGGGGATGGTAGTGGTCTTCGGCAACGTCGTGTTCGACACAAGCCAGGTCCACGCCCACACTCTGTTCGAAGATATGTTCGCCTGGCTGGAAGCGGTCGCCCTCGAAGTGGAGAGCCACCCGGACCTCTTGTTCGTCCTGCGCGCCCATCCGGACGAGGACCGGCCGGGCAAAGAGAGCCAGGAGAGCATGGCGGAATGGGTCCGAGGACGCGGGCTGCTGGAGAGGGACAACGTCGTGTTTGTCCCTCCCGGAGATCGCCTCAGCTCCTATGAACTGATCCGGGGCGCCCGGCTCGTGCTGGTGTACAACTCGTCGATCGGGCTCGAGGCCTCGATCCTGGGAACGCCGGTGCTGTGCGCCGGCCGGGCGCGCTACACCCAGATCCCGACGGTCTACTATCCCGAGGATCGGAGCGCCTATGACTCGATGCTGCGCCGTCTGCTCGGCGAGGAGGACCTCGCCTATCCCGAGGAGCTCCGGCGAAACGCGCGGGCCTACCTGTTTCGCGAATTGTTTCATGGCTCGCTCGACCTCTCCGAGTTCCTGGCGCCGGACCGGGGCCGGGCGGGGATGGTGGCCTTCCGTGACTTCGACCCGGCCCGGCTGACTCGGGCGCCGGCCCTGGAAGTGATCCGGCGCGGGATTCTGGAGGGGGAACCGTTTTTGATGGGCCGGCCGCGCCCCTCGCCGTCTCCGGGTTGAGAGCCGGCGCGTCGGCTACGATATAATCTTTGGATTGCGTGGGGCTCAGCCGCATGGCGATGGAATACCGCGAAACATCCCGCGACCTGCAGACCCGAATCGCCATTCACTCCCGCTTCGGCGCCCGGGACATCGACCCGTGGATGATCGATGTGATCCGGCCGGCGCGGGGCAGCGCGATCCTGGACGTCGGCTGCGGGGCCGGCAAGCAATGCCGGGCGTTCTACGAGCACTTGCAGGGCGAGGCCGAGATCATCGGGGGGGACGTTTCGCCGGAGCTGTTGGACGAGGCCCGGCGGACGGCCGGGGAGCTGGGGAACGGCTTCTCGGTGCAGGAGCTGGATTTCAACCGTCCCTTCCCGTTTCCCGATGAGCGCTTCGACCTCGTCTCATGCTGCTTTGCCATCTACTACGCGGCCGACATCCCCTTCACTCTGCGCGAGTGTCACCGTGTGCTCCGCCCCGGCGGGCGCCTGTTCACCACCGGCCCGATGCCCGAGAACAAGCGCCTCTTCTACGAGATCATCGAGGACGCCACCGGACGACCGATCCCGCCGATGCCCGGGAGTTCTCGCTACGCGAGCGAGATCCTGGACGCGATGCGGCGTCAGTTTTCGATCGTCGAAGTCCACATCTTCGAGAACCCGCTCGTCTTCCCCGACGTGAGTCCGTTCGTGGCGTACACGCGGGCCTCGCTCTCGGAGGATCGCAAGCTGTGGACCGGCCTCTTCCGCGCTCCGGAGGAATTCGAGTCCGTCATGCGGGCCGTCGAGGCCGCCGCCGAACGCCGCCGGCAGCGGGACGGGAAGTTGATCATGACCAAGGTCGTCGGCGGATTCCTGGCCACGAAATAGCCGGCGGGGACAGCGTGCAATTCTTCGGGCGCAAGCTTCTCTTCCTCGGGGCGCACCCCGACGACATCGAGCTGGGCTGCGGCGGTCTGCTGTCCAACATCCGCGGGCGGGCCGAGATTCTGTGCGTCACGCTGTCCGATAACCAGAAGAACGCCGATCTGCAGAATGTGGTCGAAGAGCACCACCGGAGCATGGCCCTCCTCGGCGTGGCGCGGGACCGGGTGGTGCTGGGCCCGTTCGAGACCCGCAACTTCCCACGCGACCGGCAGGAGATCCTCGAGTTCCTGTTCCAACTGCACCACGACCACAAGCCGGACATCGTTTTTGTCCACACCCAGGCCGACATCCACCAAGACCACAGCGTCACGACCATGGAGGCGCTGCGCGCGTTTCGCGGCACGACCGTCCTGGGGTTCGATGTTCTGCGGAGCAGCTATGGATTCTTCCCACACTTCCTGGTCGAGATCACCGAGGAAGACGTGGCGAACAAGATCCGCGCCCTGCGGGAATACGGGACCTATGGCGGCAAGTACTATTTCTCGCCCGAGGTCGTGCGGTCGGCGCTCATCCGGCACGGCGCGCTTGCCGAACGTCCGTATGCGGAGGGGTTCGACATCCTGCGCATCGTCGGCCGGTTCGAGGGCCGGCGCGACTGACCCCGCCGTCGGGCACGTCGCCATCTAAGCCGCCATGCCGCGAGGCACGATCCAGCTCCGGGGCCGGGTGCGATGGAAGCTGAGGCGGGCCGGGACCTTGCTCCGCTATGGCCCGCGGCGGGTGGGCCGCCTCCCGATCGTGTTCGGCAACGCCATCCCCAAGAGCGGATCGAAGCTGTTGTTCAACATCCTCCGGGGCCTGACCCGCCTCGGGCCGTTCGTCGATACCGGCTTGAATGAGATCAAGCCCTATCGGGACGGGTTCCCGACACCCCAGGCCTGGATCAACCTCCAGCTCGACGCCCTGGCGGCGGGCGACGTCCGGTTCGGATACCTCTACGCCCATCCGGACAGCCTCGAGCGCCTCTCGCGGCCGGGATGGGCCTCCTTCATGATTATCCGCGACCCACGCGACACGATCGTCTCCGAGGTCTTCTACGCCTCCGACATGCATCCCGGCCATGCGCTGCATGAACACATGCGCAGTCTGCCGCGGCTGGAGGACCGCATCGAGGCGTTGATCCGGGGCATCCCCGAGGGACCCCGCCAGCGGGTGAACGTGCGGGAGCACTACGAGCGCTTCCTCCCCTGGCTGAGTCGACCGGAGGTGTGCGTCCTCCGCTTCGAAGATCTCCTGCGCCAGAGGGAGCTTGAGCTGACGAGGGTGCTCGCCCACCTGAAGAAGCATGGCGCCGAGCTGGACGTCCCCCACGAGCGGGCGATCGCGATTCTGGCGGACGAGATGGCGCCCCGGAAGTCGGAGACGTTCCGCCAGGGCCGGGCCCAGGGATGGCGGGATCATTTCACGCCCGCCAATCAGAAGCAATTCCGCTCCGTCGCCGGCGATCTGCTCGAGCGCCTGGGCTACGAATCGGGGCCGGACGGGTAGACCGGTGACGCCGCGACGTCCTCCGCAGTGTTCGATTGTCATCCGGGTCTTTAACGAGGAGCGGCATATCGGCCGTCTTCTCGAGGGGATTCTGCAGCAAACCGTCCGGGAGGTGGAGATCCTGCTCGTGGATTCGGGCTCGACTGACGCTACGGTCGCGATTGCTTCCCAGTATCCGGTCCGCATCTTGGCCATTCCGCCCGACTCCTTCAGCTTCGGCCGGTCGCTGAACCTCGGCTGCGCCGCCGCCCGGGCCGGCCGCATCGTTATCGCCAGCGCCCACGTCTACCCGGTGTATCCGGACTGGCTGGCGCGGCTTCTCCAGCCGTTCCGCGATCCTCGAGTGGCGATGGTCTATGGGAAGCAGCGCGGCCACGTCGGGTCGCGCTACAGCGAAAGCCAGGTCTTTCGCGCCTGGTTCCCGGACATCGGCCGGCCGCGGCAGGACCATCCGTTCTGCAACAACGCCAACGCCGCCATCCGCCGGAGCCTGTGGAAGAAGCGGCCGTACGACGAGACCCTGCCGGCGTTGGAGGACATCGATTGGGCGACCTGGGCCATCCGGGAGGGCCACACGCTGGCATACGTGGCGGAGGCCGAGGTCACGCATGTGCACGAGGAGGCGCCCCGGGCCGTCTTCAACCGCTACCGCCGCGAGGCAATGGCGCTGCGCCGCATTCACCCCCAAACCCGTTTTCGTTTGACGGATTTCATCCGTCTGTTCACCGGCAACGTCCTCCATGACACGTGGCATGCATTCCACGACCGGGTCTTGCCCGCCAAGCTGCCCGAGATCTTCTGGTTCCGCTGGATGCAGTTCTGGGGGACGTATCGCGGGTTCTCGCTGTCCGGCCCGCTGACCGAAGAACTGAAGCAGGCGTTCTACTATCCGCGGGGGCTTGCCCGTCCGAAGGACGGGAAGGAGCGGGCGGCCCGGCCGCTGGATTACGGCGCGCTGGCTGGAAACGCACGCCGCACTCCCCGCCGATCCCGCGCGGGGCGGGCGCGCTCGCGGCGAGCGCGCGTCGGGCGCTAGCGAGCCGGAGGATCGATGGGCGAGAGCGACAAGGACGGACCGATCGTGGCTCTGGTCCCGATGCGGCATCATTCGGAGCGGGTGCCGGGCAAGAATTACCGACCGGTGGCCGGCCGACCGCTGTACGCGTACATCCTCGACGTGCTCCGGCAGGTCTCTGAAGTGAGCCAGATCGTGGTGGACACGGACAGCGCGACGATCCGGGAAGGGGTGGCCGGGCAGTTCCCCTGGGTGCGAATCCTCGAGCGCCCGGAGGGCCTGCGGGGCGACGTCGTGCCCATGAACGACATCCTGGTTCACGACGCGGGCCAGGTGCCGGGCGGCCTGTACCTTCAGACGCACAGCACGAATCCGCTGCTGCGACCGGCCACGATTTCGCGGGCTATCGCCGCGCTACGCGCCGCCCCCGATCATGACTCGTTGTTCTCGGTGACCCGAATCCAGGCGCGCTTGTGGTCCGCCGAGGGCGGGCCGATCAACCACAATCCGGCCGAGCTGCTGCGGACGCAGGATCTGCCCCCCGTATTCCTGGAGAACTCGTGCCTCTACCTCGTGGGTCGGACCGCGTTGCTGGCCCGCCGCAATCGGCTGGGGCAAAGTCCGCTGCTGTTCCCCATCGATGCGGCCGAGGCCTGGGACATCGATGAGGAGCTCGACTTGAAGATTGTCGAGTGTCTGATTCAGGACCGCCGCCGGGCGCTGGCCGGCGGAGAATAAGGTGGACGTGCAGGTCCTCATTTCCGCGCCCTATTTGATCCCGGTCTTCTCCCGGTTCGAATCGGAATTCGCCGCGGCAGGAGTCCGGCCGGTGATCGCCGAGGTCGGCGAGCGGCTGTCGGAGCCGGAGTTGGGGGAATTCGCCGGGAGGATCGACGGCGCGGTATGCGGTGACGATCGCTTCAGCGCCGCAGTGCTGGAAGCGTACGCTCCGCGGCTCAAAGTGATTTCGAAGTGGGGCTCGGGCGTCGATTCGATCGATCGAGAGGCGGCGGCGCGGCTGGGAGTCCGGGTGTTCAACACACCCGGGGCGTTCACCGAGGCGGTCGCGGATACGGTGCTCGGATACGCTCTGGCCTTCGCCCGGCAGCTCCCCTGGCTCGACCGGCAGATGAAATCCGGCCGCTGGGCAAAGCTTCCCGGGCGCGCCCTGCACGAATGCACTCTGGGCGTCGTCGGGGTGGGGAGGATCGGCCGGGCCGTGCTGCGGCGGGCGCGCGCCTTCGGGATGAATCTGCTGGGCCATGACATCGTCAAGGTGGATCGGGCCTTCCTCGACGACGTCGGCGCGGAGATGATCCCTTTGGAAGAGCTTCTGGAGAGGGCGGACTTCGTCAGCCTGAATTGCGACCTGAACCCGAGCTCGCTCGGTCTGATCGATGGTCGGGCGATGGGTCTCATGAAGCGCGGCGCGGTCTTGATCAACACGGCCCGGGGTCCCATCGTCGACGAGAAGGCCCTGGTGCATGCGCTGCGGGACGGCCGGCTGGCGGGCGCAGCTCTGGATGTGTTCGAAGACGAGCCGCTGCCGATGAACAGCGCGCTGCGGCAGATGGATAACGTGCTGCTGGCCCCGCACAATGCCAACAGCAGCCCGTCGGCATGGGAGCGCGTCCACCGGGCGACGTTGGGCAACCTGTTCCTGGGCCTGGGCCTTGCGGTCCCCCGAGACTGGCGGATCGAGACGGCCGAGATCAGGTCGGTCTGATGAATCGGGAAGCGAGTGGAGAGAGCGCCGGGACAAGGCGAGTAGCCCTGATCACGGGCGCGGCCGGCGGGATCGGGCAGGCGTCGGTGTCCGCCTTCCTCGAATCCGGCTGGGACGTGGCGGCGGTGGACCGCCGGCCCATGGGCGGTGTCTCAAACGGAACCCGACAGTATCGGATCGACGTGTCGCGTCCCGATGAAGTTCGGCGCCTTTTCCAGGAAGTGACGCGCGACTTCGGGAGGCTGGACGCGCTGGTGAACAACGCCGCCGTTCCCCTCGGCAAGCCGCTCCTCGAGACGTCGGCTGAGGAGTGGGACGAGGTGATGGCCTCGAACCTTCGCTCGGCCTTTCTGACGGCCCGGCACGGTCATGCCTTGCTCCGGAGCGGCCGTGGCTCCATCGTGCACGTGAGCTCGGTCCATGCGGTCGCCACGTCCATGCATATCGCCGCCTATGCCGCCAGCAAGGGCGGGCTGGTGGCGCTAACCCGGGCCATGGCGATTGAGTTTGCCCCCGGCCAAATCCGGGTCAACGCCGTCCTCCCCGGAGCGGTCGATACCCCGATGCTGCGCGAAGGCATGAAACGGGGCGGTGGCCCGCCCGGGACGGCCGCCGAGCGGCTGTCGGACCTCGAGCGGCGGACCCCGCTCGGGCGGGTCGGTCGGCCGCAAGAGATCGCCCAGGCCATCCTCTTCCTCGCCGACGCGGACCGGTCCTCCTTTGTCACCGGTCAGGTGCTGATCGTCGACGGCGGCGCGACGGCGCGGCTGAGCACCGAATGAGGCCGCAGGCTCCCGCGGAAGGCGGCCGGAGGTCGTTCCCATGTTGATCGCCTTGCCTCTGCTGGTCTACCTCCTTCTGGCTGGAACGCTGCTCGGTCGATCCCGGCCCGATCGCCTGTCGGCCCTTCTGCTGGGCGAGGCCCTCTTGCCCGCGGCCGTCTTCTGTGGGGCTGTGGTCGTCATTTCGGCCGAAGGCCTGAGCCTCATCCACGGCCTGAGCACAGCCGCGGTCGCCGCCGTTTGGGCGGTCCTGGGGATCGCCATCGGGCTGCGAGGCTGGCGGAGCGGGGCGCTCCGGTCTGCCTGGGGCGCCCTGAAATCCACCCCGATCTCGTTCTCGGGTTGGGAATGGGTACTTCTCGGCGGCATGGGGGTCCTCGCCTTGGCCCTCCTGCTTGTGGCCTGGATCTCCCCGCCGAACAACGTCGACTCGCTGCTGTACCACGTCATCCGAACCGCCCACTGGGCGCAGAGCGGAAGCCTGGAGCATTACGCGACGGCGAGACAGAATCAGCTCCTCAAGCCGATCTGGGCCGAGACGGCCATCCTGCACCTGCGCCTGCTGTGGGGGAGCGATCGACCCTCGAACCTCGTGCAGTGGTCGAGCATGCTGATTTCGGTCTTTGGGGTGGCGGTGCTGGCGGCGCGGTTGGGGGTGTCGCGCCGCGGCCAGATCCTGGCGGCGGCCTTCGCCATGAGCCTCCCGGCCGGGGTTCTGCAGTCCTCCAGCACACAGAACGACTACGTGGTCGCCTTGTGGTCGGTGTGCACGGCGTACTACGTCCTGACGAGCAAGTATCGCGACCTGACGCGGCTCGAGCTTCTCGGGCTCGCCTTTGTCCTTGGGATCGGCTTCCTGACCAAGGGGACGTTTTACGTCTACGCGCCGCCGCTCATGGTGTGGTACTTCATCCCGCGCCTGCGCAGCCATGGACTTCGCCGGGTCCTGGTCGAGGGAGCGGCCCTGGCGCTGATCGCCGCCGCGCTGAACGCCGGCTTCTGGGCCCGCAACATCCAAACGTACGGCGGTCCCTACGGTCCATCCGACTTTCTGCAGCGGAATCTGTGGATTCGGTTCCTGCCCGCCGCGTCGGCCGGAGCGTCCGAGGCGGCGATCGCCGAGGTGGGGGAGCCAGACACGATTGGACTCGCCGTTCCCGACGCTGGAGGCGAGGCGGTCGAGTCCTCGGGAAGTGCGCCGTCCCCAGGCGCCCCAGGCGGAGGGGTCTTATCGTCGCTCCGTCAATGGGCGGATCGGGTGGCGCGGACGGCCGCGTTCAATCTGGTCACCCCCTCCCGCAAGGTGAATGACCTGGTGCGGGCCACGTTCGGTCGATTCCCGCGCACGTTCGACGCCCCCTTCGTAGCCCAGTGGGACAATGTGGCGTGGAGTCACGAAGACACGACGCCCAACACCCTCCATTTGGGGATCGCCTTTCTATCGATCGCCGGAGCTTTCCTTGTCGCCAAGGGTCCGGAGCGAGTCTGGCTCCGGAAATACGGCCTGGTGGTCCTTGCCATGTTCGGCATGATCCCGATCGTGATCGGCCATGGCCCGTCGATCTGGGGCATGCGCTACCAGCTGCCGTTCTTTGTAATGGCCGCCCCAGTGGTCGGCGGTGTGTGGACGGCCGGCCGGCGCGCATGGCCGGCGCGCGTCTTGGGGATTGGTCTTCTGGTCGCCTCGCTTCCCTGGTTGCTGTTCAACAACACCCGGCCGCTGATCGGCCGGACGCCATGGCCGACGCGGGTCGGGAGCATCCTGACCACGCCCTCGGCCGAGGTGATGTTCGCCATCAATCCCCGTGTCCGTCCCTCCTACGAGCAGGCGGTCCAGACGGTCCAGGCCTTGTCGTGCCGGGAGGTCGGGCTGCGCATCGACTCAGGTCACCTGGAGTACCTGTTCTGGTGGCTCTTCGGCGCTCCCGAAGACGGCACACGCATCGAGACGATCCACACCTTCCCCATCCTCGAGCCGCTGCTGGACCGGGACTTCCATCCGTGCGCGATCCTGTGCACGAT
>Ga0326597_10008723_pt1 | contig 13647 bp, 16 predicted proteins | sample RVTome_12_FD_203789 | JGI IMG/M metagenome (GOLD analysis project Ga0326597, IMG submission 203789) | Soil microbial communities from uranium-contaminated site in the Upper Colorado River Basin, Wyoming, United States - RVT100D185 | ecosystem: Environmental > Terrestrial > Soil > Contaminated >... | reverse complement strand
ATGCGTCGCTTTCACCGGATTCCACCGCTGGCCATGGTCGCGCACCGTGGGCGGTCATCGGGGCGTGAGTACCGGACGCCGGTGCTGGCCTTTCCGACCGATGAGGGGTTCGTCATCGCACTGACCTACGGTAAGAATGTTGACTGGCTCAAAAACGTCCAGGCCGCCGGGACCTGCACCCTCCTTCGGAAGGATCGGACGATCGAACTGGTCAACCCGCGAGTGGTCGGCTGGGCTTCGGGAAGCAAGCACATGCCGATCCCGGTGCGGGTAGCGCTGCTCGGCCTGCAAGCCCGGGACTTTGTGTTATTCGATGAGGCGTCTGTCGACGCTTGATCGATCCTCCTCGCGGTATCGGCGGCCGGACCTGCTAGCGCGCCGGCACCGGGACGCGTACGCTACGGCCGCACACCCGGCCCGGTGAAGTGTCTGCCCGGACGGAGGCAACATGGCGAAGACAACCCGGCTGGCCGGCCAAGCAGCCATCGTGAGCGGCGGTTCCAAAGGAATTGGCCTATCCACCGCGGCCGAGGTCGTCCGCCGAGGCGGGTCGGTTGGCTTGATTGCTCGCGGCCGCGGAGCGCTCGAGCAGGCGGCCGGGCGTTTGCGTACGCTGATCTCCGACGGCACCCAGTTTGTCGACATGATCCAGGCGGACGCAACCGATCGGAATGATGTCGGCCCCAAGCTCGAGGCCTTTATCGCAGCCCGCGGGGTGCCCGACTACCTGATCAACGCGGTTGGCTATGCGCGCCCGGACTACGTGAGCAACTTCGGATTGGAGGACTTCCAGCGGCAGATGGACGTCAACTATTACGGTCAGCTGATCCCGACGCTCGTCGTCCTGCCCCATCTGGTCCAGGCGCGCCGCGGACACATCGCCTTTGTCTCCTCGATGTTGGGGTACTTCGGGATCATCGGCTACGCCGCCTATGCGCCGTCCAAGTTCGCCCTGGTCGGGCTGGCTGAGGTATTGCGCCACGAGTTGCGGCCTGACGGGCTCCGGGTATCGGTGCTCTATCCGCCCGACACGGATACCCCCGGCTTCGAGGTCGAGAACACCACCAAACCTCCCGAAACCCACGAGTTGTCGGCCAACGTCAAGGTCGCTCAGCCGGACGACGTAGCCCGCCAGTTCGTCGACGGCATGCTGCGCGGAAGGTTCCAGATCTTCCCAAGTGGTGCAATGATGGTGTGGAGGCTGCAAAGATATGCCCCGCAACTGGTCCGGGCCTTCCTGGATCGAGATCTGCGCAAAGCGAGAAGAAGGGTCGGCAAGACATGACGAGTACGGAACCCGTCGCGGTGCCGCAGGGCGTCATGGCCGATCTCTTCGATAAGGCTCACGCCTTCACCATCGCCCGCGAGACCAAGGCCTCGGGTCTGTATCCCTACTTCCTGGCCATGGAGGGCAACGAGGGAACCGAAGCCGTGTACCAGGGCCGCCGCATCTTGATGTTCGGCTCGAACAACTATCTAGGGTTGACGACGCACCCCGCGGTCCGTGAAGCAGCCCGACAGGCGATCTCCGACTTTGGCACGAGTTGCACCGGGTCGCGGTTCCTGAATGGAACCCTGGAGCTTCACCTTCAGCTGGAACGGGAGCTGGCGGCCTGGGTCGGCAAGGAGGCCGCCTTGGTGTTCTCCACCGGCCTGCAGACCAACCTGGGCGTTGTGTCGTCGCTGGTCGGCCGCTTCGACACGGTGATCCTCGACAAGGACGATCACGCCAGCATCGTCGATGCGGCCCGCCTCAGCTGGGGTCAGATCAAGCGGTACCGGCACAATGACATGGAACAACTCGATCGTATGCTTGCCGATGTACCCGCCGACCGCGGCAAGCTCGTCGTGGTCGACGGCCTCTACAGCATGGAAGGGGATCTTGCCCCACTCCCCGCGATCGTCGAGTTGTGCAAGCGGTACGGAGCCCGTTTGATGGTCGACGACGCCCACTCCTTGGGGGTGATGGGAGACGGCCACGGCACCTCCGCCCACTTCGGAGTCACGGACTCCGTGGACCTGATCATGTCGACCTTCTCGAAGTCGCTTGCTTCGCTGGGCGGCTTCATCGCCGGAGACGATCAGATCGTCCACTACATCCAGCACCAGGCCCGCTCGCTCATCTTCAGCGCTTCGATTCCGCCTGCCAACGCCGCCGCGGCATTAGCCGCTCTGCACGTCTTGCAGGAAGAACCCGAGCGGGTAGTGCAGGTACACGAAAACGCCGACCGGTTGCGGTCCGGGCTTCGCTGGCTGGGGTTCGACACCGGTGCTTCGGTCACGCCGGTCATTCCGGTGATCGTCGGAGACGACACGCTGACTTTTTTCATGTGGAAGCAGTTGCTCGACGCCGGGGTCTATGTCAATGCGATCATCTCCCCGGCGACACCCAAGGGACGACAACTGCTGCGGACCAGTGTGATGGCCACGCATACCGCCGATCAGCTCGACCGGGTTTTGGAGGCTTTCGAACAGGTCGGCAGGCAGGTCGGGCTCATCTGAGCCCGACCTGTTTCAAGGGTGCTTTGTTCAGCGAACGTTGATGGTGACCTGGTAGCTGTCGAGCGGCTCGAGGTCCTCCCAGGGGCGCAGGTAGTCGAGCTGTAGGTCACTCTGACCGGCCGACACTCCTTCGAAGCGGAGCGTTATGGTTCCACCGGCGCCGACGAGATCCGATTCGGCGGAGAATTCCGGTTCACCGATCTGCGTCAAGAGCGTCGGGTTGATCGATGTGACTACCCAGCCGTAACCCGTGGATGGGTTGGCGGGCAAGGTGATGCTGAGCTCACCACCCGTCTCGAGCTCTGCGACCGACCCCGCCTCGGCCGGTCCCAGCACCGTGGGCGTCGACCCCGCTCCACCGATGTGAGTCAACGCTATTGTCACGACCCCGACAAAGGCTATGACGGCGAGCGTGAACAACACAGTCGCCGGCTTCACCGAACGGGGAGTCGTCATTGTTGTTGATGCCTGCGCTTGCATGGGCTACCTCCGTGTCATTTCACTCTTTAGACGACTCCGGCGCCCGGAATGGTTTCCAGTTGCAGCGGAGGAGGAGACCGGGGTCAAAAGTCTTCGGCGGACGGTTGCTCTAGTAGGGCAGCCGGCTTCCGTTTCGGTAGTAGTGCCGAACCCAGGATGACCAATCCGACCACGATCACCGTGGCCGGGAGGGCCAGCCGCCCGTCGATATGGAGCGGGGTATCCAAGAGGAGAACCGGCACCGCCATGCCCAGGAATAGGACGCCGAAGATCAGGGAGATGATATCGACGCTGTGTCGTTCGTTCATGAGTTGCTCTCCTGGGTAACGGTGACCTGGCCGGCTCCAACCCGGACGGTCAAGGTGATGTCGCCGGCTCCGGCCGGGCCTTCGACCGTTGCCGAGCGGCCGACGCCGAGTCCTTCGCTGAGACGTCCGAAGACGTCGACCTGTCCGATCCCGGCGCGGGCGCTCACGGTGGCGCCCACGTCGTTCGGGATCTTGATCTCGAGTTTCCCGGCGCCGAGTTCGGCGTTGATGCCGATCTCCCGGTTCTGCCAGTCGACGCTGGTGAGATCGACGATGAGGGTGCCGCTGTCCATGGTGTAGTTGGTCGCCACTTCCTCGATGGTCGCCGGACGGTAGGTCCGTACCTCGTCGGCAAAGGTGTCGACAACTTTCCCGATGGTTGCGAGGCCCATCAGGAAAGCCAGGAGCAATCCGGCCAAGATCAGCATGCGGGAACGGCCCCAGAACGAACCGATCAGCAACCCGGTTCCAACGATGGCCACGGCCAGGGCAAGATAATGGCGAGCGTCCGGAAAGATGGCTCCGGCGTTGTCCAACAAGGCGAGGATGCCGACGCCGATCAGGCCGACAGCCAGCGTGTAGCGCCCCAGCATCGAGGGCGGCCGCGACGGGCGTGGCGCCGATTGACGGTGTGCTCTCGGTCGGCGCTGAGGGGTTGTTCCGGCTGTCGATGACACGACTACCGGGGCCACCACCTGACCTTCCGGGCTGGTGGCGTGGTCTTGCGTCCCCTGATCTGGCGGGTTCTCTCCTCGATAGAGGAGGATACCGAGAACGAGAATCGCAACGGCCCAAGCGAGACCGGACCGGGCGATATCGAGAGATGTGAGTAACCAGATCGCCGCCAGAGCGATCAGAGCGGCCCCGATCCACGATCGTCCGGTTCCCGTTTCTTCCAGCCAGCGCTCGGCGATCGATCGGTCGTTTCCCTCTGCGGGGATCAGGAGCCAGCCTGCCAGGTAGAGCAGGATGCCCAACCCACCGAAGAAGCTGACCACGACGAACGCCAATCGGATTAACCACGGAGCCATCCGGAAGTGACCGGCCAGACCCGTTGCGACCCCACCCAGAATTCCGTCGTAGCGACGCAGGAGCGGGCGATCCCCTGTTCCACCGGACGGGCGCTGCTGGTCGTCGCCGGCAGCTTCCGGGGGTGGAAGGTCGAGATGTGTGTCGTTGTTCATGCGTGCATTGTCCGGCTCATCCACTGCGGCGTCCATGAGGTGTACCCCTTCAGAAACCCTGATACAGGGGGCCCGACTCAGGGTATTCACCTGTTGTGCGGCCCGGAAGCCCTGTGGGATCATCTTTGCAGCCCCGGGAGCACACCATCACCGAACACGTCACGAATCCAGTGCAAAGCGCCGACCGGGTCAAACGACCCGGCCTGCCGGTTGACCGTTCTGCCGACGACCGGGTCCTGACCGGTCTGGCCGCCGGTATCGCCGCGGTGTTGGACATCGATCCCGTCTTCGTGCGAGCCGCCTTCGTCACCTCTTCTCTGGCGGGGGGAGTGGGCGCGCTGGCTTATATGGCCGGCTGGGTCCTGACCCTCGACGACCCTGACCCACAGGCCGTGGCGCGGTGGCGGGAGAAGCTGGCGGTGCGGGGATCACGGCGCCGTGTCGCCCTCGGCATGATCTTTCTCGGGTTCCTGCTGCTGCTCAGATCGTTCGGCCTTTGGTTTGGCGACTCACTCGTCTGGCCCGCGGCCATGGCTTCGTTTGGATTTGCCCTGACCTGGTCGCTCATCGATCAGACCCGTCGCTCGCGCTGGAGGCGGCGAGCTTTCCCCGTCGGCGAGACCACGAAAGGCGGGAGCTCAGCACGCATCATCGTTGGTGGCGTGCTCATGACCGCAGGCCTCGGTCTGTATCTCGAATCGATCAATGCCGTGGGTTTGGTAGGCGGCGTGGTACTGGCGGTGGTGCTGACGATGGCCGGATTGGCATTGGTATTCGGTCCGTGGATGTGGCGATTGGTCAACCAGTTGGCCGATGAGCGGCGGGAACGGATCAGGCTGGACGAACGGGCCGAAGTGGCCGCCCACCTTCACGATTCCGTCCTCCAAACCCTGGCCCTGATCCAGAGAACGGGTGACCCTCGCCGCATGGCCATGCTTGCTCGCCAGCAGGAACGTGAACTGCGCGGTTGGTTGTACGGTGATGAACAGCTCGCGGCCGGGGAGACGCTGCGACAGGCCCTCGAAGCCCTGGCTTCACGCGTCGAGGAGGTTCATCAGGTGCCGGTAGAGGTGGTCACCGCCGGCGATCTGCCCCTCAACGACTCGCTCCGGGCATTGGTAGGGGCGGCCGGCGAGGCCGTCACCAACGCCGCCAAACACTCACGTGGGCCGCTGGTCTCGGTGTTTGCGGAGGTGGATGGTTCGAACGCCGATGTCTACGTCAGTGACCAGGGTGTCGGATTCGATCCGAGCTCCGTCCCAGAAGATCGGCGGGGTATCGCCGAATCGATCATCGGTCGGATGCAACGTCAAGGAGGATCGGCCATCGTCAACAGCGAACCGGGGGAGGGAACCGAGGTGCATCTCACAGTGAGGCAACCATGATCAAGGTGTTTCTGGTCGACGACCATCAGCTGTTTCTGTCCGGGGTCAAAGCCGAGCTCGATACGTCCTTCGAGCTGGTCGGTGTGGCATCCGACATCGAAGACGCTATCGAGGATATCAAGGCGACTCAACCCGACGTCGTTTTGATCGACGTGCACATTCCCGGCGGAGGCGGATTGGCCGTTGTCAAGGCCGTCCATGAGACCCATCCCGAGATGAAGTTCTTGGCGCTCTCCGTCTCGGATGCCGCCGAAGACGTTATCGCCATGATCCGGGCAGGAGCTCGCGGGTATGTGACGAAGTCGATCCACCCCGAAGAACTGGCCGCGGCCATCCGACGCGTCAACGACGGCGACGCCGTGTTCTCGCCGAGGTTGGCCGGGTTCGTGCTGGATGCCTTCGCCGAGGTGGTCCCCGCCGCCATGGACCCGGAACTCGATCAACTGACACCTCGCGAGAAGGAAGTACTCCGACAGATCGCCCGGGGCTACAGCTACAAGCAGGTGGCGCGGCGGTTGTCGATCTCGATCAAGACGGTCGAGTCACATGTCTCCGCGGTGTTGAGGAAGCTGCAACTGTCGTCACGCTACGAACTGACCCGGTGGGCCACCGACCGGCGGATCATCTGAGCTGGTGGGTGCCTAGAAGCCGTAGGGTGCCAAGAGGCGGAGGTCGGAGTCTTCCCTGATCTCGATGGTCATCGGCGAGCAATCGCCACACGGACTCGCAAACTTGCGGGCCACCTCGTCGAGCACGACGACGAGGTGTGATCCTGCGCAATGCGGGTCTTCGTGCCACACCGGGCGGACCTCCTGCAACGATTCCCGAGTCATATAGCGCAGTGTGGTCGCCGTCACGTGGTGATCCTCCCTCGGGTATTTGTACCATTGTGAGCTAGTTGGACTCTTATGGGAAGCAATAGGTTTCATCTGCCGACCCGGGAAGACCCGATGAGCGCGAGAGCGGTTCGGTGGAAACGCTCATCGCCGCACCGGCCTCGATCTGATAGGCGATCTCTCAGCGCGCCACGGCGGGTCGCTCACCCGCAGGACCCTCGTCCCGTTCTCCGAGCCTCTAGGTTGGATGATGATGAGCGATACGGCGTCTGATCGCCGCCCGGTCGGGAGGCTATTGAAGGGTCCGGACTTTCGACGTTTGCTCGGCGCCCAGGCGATCTCGGGGATCGGCGACTGGATGGCCACGGTGGCGCTGATGGCGCTGATCTTCGACTTGACGGGGTCGGCTGTTGCGGTTGGAGGGATGCTGGCCATACGAATGGGTCCGGGGGCAATCGCCGGCCCTCTCGCCGCCCGAGCCGCCCGACGTTGGGATCGCAAGAAGACGATGCTGGCTATGGACCTGCTGCGGACCGGGGTTGTCGTGGCCATCCCGATTGTGCGTAATGTCGGATGGGTCCTGGTGTGGGTGTTCGTGCTGGAATCCGCCACCCTGATCTACCTGCCCGCTCGCGACGCCATTGTGCCGGATCTCGTCGAGCAGCGAGATCTCCGGCTCGCCAACGGTATGGTGCTCGGGGCCCAGTACGGTGGGTTGCCGGTTGGTGCCGGGTTGTTCGCCGCGTTCGTTGCGGTTGCGGCCGGCCTCACCGTTTCGGTACCGGGGGGAAGGCTGGGAGTCGTGTTTGTCGTCGACGCGGCCACGTTTCTCGGATCGTTCTTCCTGATCCGCTCCATCAGGTCTCTGGAAGGTCGGACCAGTACGGTCGGCACCGACGTCCGCTTTCGAGATGCCATCTCGATCCCCCTCGTCCGGTCGGTGCTGATCCCGGTTGCTGCGGTTGCGGCAGGATTGGGAACTGTGTTCTCAGTAGGCATCGTGTTCGTCCAGGACACCCTCGGCGCCGGCGACACCGAGTTCGCCCTCTTGATCATCCTTTTCGGGGCGGGCGCGCTGGTCGGACTCGGGTTGGTGCAGGCGACCAAGTCCGACAACCCGTTCCGGGATGTTCGGCTCGGTGTGCTCGCGCTTGGCATCATCCTTGCCCTGATGGGCATGTCACCGAGTGTCACCGCCACGTTGTTCGGAGCGCTTGGTTTCGGTGCCGCCGCAGTTGCCTCGATCGTTTCGGCCGTAAGCGGTCTGCAACTTGCTCTACCCGAGCAGCAGCGGGTGCTTGCCTTCACCGCATTTCACATCGCCGTTCGCGTCGCGCTTGGCATCGGCGCAGTCGCCGCCGGCGGCGTTGCCGATCTATTGGTGCGGTTGGGAGTCTCCGACCCGGTTCGGCTCGTACTGGGCGGCGCCGGGCTGATAGTCGCCGGGGGCGTCACGGCGGTCTGGGGCCGGTTGGACGTCGGCGCAGGGTCGACGTAGAGATCAGTTGTCCAGGCTCTCTCGAACCTGGGTGGCGATCTCGACCGGATCGGCGTACATGCTGCTCTCAACGACGCCGTAGTCCCGTATCCAGGCGATCTTGCCGCGCTCGTCAACCAGGATGAACGTATGGCCCGGCTCCCCGGTCGCCACGGCCCACTGCAGCACGTCGTATGCCTCCGACACCGACTGATCGGTATCGGTCAGCAATGGGGTAGCTCCGACTCCGTATTCCGCACCGGCAACCGCCAGCACCTGGGGTGAATCAAACGCAATGCTGACCAGGGGGACGTTGAGGGCCTGATACTCGGGGTTGGCTTCCAGATCCACGATCTGTTGCATGCACGGTGGTCAGCCGTCGGCCATGTGGAAGTAGAGGAGCGTCGGTGCGCCGGCGTAGTCTTCGAGCGACACGGTCGAGCCGGCCGCTTCGGGGAGCGAAAAATCGGGGGCCTTGTCACCGACGGACGGGCCGTTGCCGGCTCCGTCGCCGCACCCGGCCAGCACCAGAACGGCCAGAAACGTCAAGACAACAATCAGTTGCAGAAGGCGCGGCAAGCACCGAAGGCGCATCGACTTACTCCCTCTCGTATGCGTGATGTTACCGGTCGCGGGAGGCTGAGTCGTCGGGGATACCGGCCAGCCTCTTGGCCAACGCCTTCTTCCCCTCCAGGTCCGATTGTCGCCCGATCTGGACTCGCTGCGCCTGCGGGGACCCGGCCCCGTGCAGCGATTCGGTCAGGTAACCGACGGCGTTGCGCCCCATGGTCATGTTCTCTATGAGGCGGGCGGCTCGCAGTCGATGCTCAGTCGGCACGCCGGTCCGACCGGCCAGATACTTCTCGAGCAGCGGACCGGTTGACGGATTTCGGAAGTCGGCTTCAGACGGCAGGGTGGCGACCAATCCTCCGGCCAGATCCTGGGCTAGGCGGCCGATCTCGTAGGGAAATCGCGTGACGTTCAGTTTGCAGACATTGGCCAGCAGCGCATCGTTGACATAGTTTCCCGCCTCGGTCTGGACCGATTCGTGGGAGGCGGCGATCCCCGTCCCGTAGATCGTCTCGTTGAGATGCGTCATCTCCACCAACTTGTCGCGAACGTGCGAGGCTCGCTCGACCCCGTTGTAGTCGGCGGCGAGGGCTGCGGCACCTATGAGCACGTCACCGACGCCGGATTTGCAGACATAACTCCGGCGGTGATAGGCCGTGAATTGTTCCACCAGCGGTGCAGCAAACTCAAACTCCCCATCCATGAAGACTTGGTGCCATGGAATGAAGACATCATCCAGGATCAGCATGGCTTCCTGGCCGGCGAACCTGGCGTTGCCGCTATCCAGATCGCCGTCCTCCATGCTGCGGGTATCGCACGATTGGCGGCCGTAGATGAAGGTGATCCCATCCGCATCTACCGGCACGGCGCACACGACGGCGTACTCGCGGTCGCGCTCGGTCAGTCGGATGGTAGGCATCACCAAGATCCAGTGTGAGTTGATGCAACCCGTCTGGTGGGCCTTGGCACCGCGGATCACCACCCCATCCTGGCGACGATCTACGATTCTCACGTAGAGGTCGGGGTCGTCCTGATCGGAAGGAGTTTTCGATCTGTCGCCCTTGACATCGGTCATCGCTCCGCCGATGACCAGATTGCGTTGCTGCACCATTTCCACAAAGTCCCGGAATCGCCGGTGGTAATCCGTTCCGTGCACCCGGTCGCAATCGAAGGTGGTCGAAAACAGCGCGTTGATCGCATCCATTCCCACACACCGCTGGAAACACGTTCCGGTCAACTGACCGAGCCGCCGTTGCATGCGGTTCTGCTGCACGACGTCATCGACGGATTCGGTGATGTGCAAGAACCTGTTCACCGTGCGCCCAACGATCGAAGACTCGGCCGTAGCCAGATCGGGATCTTCGGTTGCCAGCCGGTAGGTGGCGGCAACCGCGTTGATGGATGGGCGGATCATCGGATGATCGACCGGCTCTTCGATCCTTTCTCCGAACAGGAAAACGTTGAGCTTGCGGTCTCGCAGGCTGGCCACGTAATCGTCGGCCGTCACAATCGGTTGGTCGGTCGCCATCCTCAGCTCCAGTCCTCGCTGACCCGGCCCTCAAGCTACCGGCCAATGCGGATCGGTGCGGTCTCGTGTGCCATGCTTGCATCATGTTGCGAGCGGTGCTTGCCGACGTTCTGACCGGAAGCCGTCTCGTAATCGGCGTGGCGGCGGCGGGGGCGCTGGTCGTCGACCGTATCCATCTGTTTTCGATCCTCTTGAGTGTGGCGTGGGCCACCGACGTCTTTGATGGTCGCCTGGCTCGGTCATCCGGGCGGCACACCCTGTTCGGCGAGACCGACATGCTGGTCGATACGTGGGTTGGGGCATGCGTGCTCGTCGGGTTGGGGCTCAGCGATCGGGCTCCGTTGTGGCTGGCCATCACCGGGGTGGTCGTGCTGGGAGCCGTCTACCTGTGGACCAAGAATCCGGCTGTTTCCCAGGTGTTGCAGGGCATCGCGTATGGAGCCGCCCTCTGGCTGATCTTCACTTCGGAGGATGCCACCTTGGCGATACCGCTCGGAACCCTGGCCGTGCTGATGCTGCTGGAACACGAGAAGTTCTTTGGCAAGGTGTTGCCGATGTTCTTCCAGGGCGTAGCCGCGTTCATCAAGGGAGAGCACTACGAAGGCCCGACGATCGGTTCATCCACCGACGGCGGAACGGGGACCTGACCCGGGCACCCGCCGCCTGATTGCCTGTGGCATCGGCGCGCCCGTTGTGGCTCTGTCGGCGTTCGCCGTGGCCGCCGCCCGCCGACCCGGGTACGGCCATGTCGCCGACACGATCAGCAAACTGAGCGCCCGGGGTGTTGCCGACCGCTGGTTGTTGACGGGGGGACTGGTGGCGTACGCCGTCCTGATGACGTTGTGTGCCGCCGGCCTGCGCCGGCGCTTCGGATCGGGCGGATGGGGCCGGATCCTGTGGGGCGCCATAGCTACCCACGCTGCGCTGATGGTCGCGGTGGCGGTCTTCCGCGACGACCTGCGGCCGGGTGGGTTCTTCACGGTTGAAGGTGCCGTGCACGACGTGTTGTCCGGCATGGCGTTCAGCGCCCTCGTTGTCGCCATGCTGGGAGCGGTTGCGATGGCGAAGGATGATCGGGCTCTGCGCCCGCTCCGCTTGGTCACGCTGGTCGTGGGGACGGCAATGACCGCGGTCGGAATCGCCTTTCTGTTCACCCCTCCCGAAGTGCAGGGTGTTCCGCAGAGGGTCATGGTTGGTCTGGCCTCCATCTGGATCATCTCCCTCGTCATTCGTTCCATGGCGGCTCCCGGAGCGAAAACTGGCTGATGGCGATGAGAACCGCCGGTTTGGATGAGGGTGCGATCTGAGAGGGGCCTGCCGGAACTCAAAGTCCTGGCTGCCGATGGGATCAAAGCCTGGGCATTACCGGCGACCAGCATCCAGCAGCAAGCAACAAGCAAGAATCATGCTTGAAGCTTGATGCCTGGAAGCTGAAACTGAGGGGTTCCACAGTCCGGCCTCTTTCGGTAGCGTGGTCGCATGACCACCCGATACTTCTCTCCCAGGCTCTTCGCTTTCCTCAACGACCTTGCCGACAACAACAATCGGGAATGGTTCAAGGAACACCAGGACGAGTACGAGCGCCATGTGCGCGAACCCGCTCTGGATTTCATCAACGACTTCGCCACACCCCTCGAGGGTATCTCTCCGCACTTCGTCGCCGATTCGCGCAGGGTGGGTGGGTCCCTCTTTCGTATTCAACGGGATACCCGCTTTGCCACGGACAAGACGCCCTACAAAGAGAATACCGGCATGCAATTCCGGCACGCTTTGGCCAAGGACGTGCACGCGCCCGGTTTCTACGTCAACTTGCAGCCCGGCGAGTGCTATATGGGCGTCGGGCTGTGGAGGCCAGAGACAAAGGTGGCGTATGCCATCAGGGAACGAATCGACCGGGACCCCATCGCCTGGAAGAGGGCCACCCGGGGCAAGCGGTTCACCGACGTGTTCACCGTCACCGGCGAGTCGCTGAGTCGTCCTCCCAAGGGATACTCCGAAGACCATCCCCTCATTGAGGATCTGAAGCGGAAGGACTTCATCGCCTCCACCCACCTCACGCAGCGGCAGATCACGTCGGATCAGTTCATGAAAGAGTTCACCGACTACTGCAAGCGGGCCGTGCCATTCATGAAGTTCCTCTGCGCCGCGGTAGGCGTGCCGTTCTGAGCGATCTTGTGTTTCGAACCGGCGGTCCATTGCACGTTGGTCGAGTCGACGCCGAGCTCGCCGCCCGGGTACACACGGATCCGCTATGGACCTTGTTCGATTCTCACGCCCGTCGACATAGCTATCTCGGTAAGCGTTGGGTCCTGTTCAACAGGACATGCCGGCGGTGCATTCCGCCGGGCGCGCCCGACGGGCAGTAGCCTTCGATCAATGCGGAAGCGGCGGTTGAACCTGGCCGCTCTGGCGGTGAACTCATCGCTCGGGTTCGCGCTCGGGACGGTGGTGGCCCTTTATGTGTATCAGCTCGGGCTGGTTGCCGCCGGTCTGCTGTTCGACCGGGAGCCGCTGTGGTACCCGGATCAGGTGGAATTCACCGTATCGGGCTCTGAGGTGGCCCGGTTCGGCGGGATCCTGCTCGTCCTGCTCGTCGGATGGGCCCTGGCGAGTATCTACCGGGGAGGAACCGGATATGACGGGACCCGGTTGACGGTGCTCTGGGTGACTTTGCACTGCTTTCGACAGGGGTTGCTGCCGCTGGTACGCGTGTTCTTCGATGGAGCATCCGATGCCGACCGGGCGCTGGCGGCGTTGGACCCACCGGAGTTGTTGACGTGGGTTGTAACGGCCTTCGGTATCGCCGGGTTGCTGGGACTCGGGCTGTTGGCGGCTCCGGCCCTGTTGCGATTCGCCCCTCATGCTGAGGATCTGTCGACCAAGCGGGCCAGGTTGACCTTCATCGGGGTGGTCGGCATCGTCGCCTGGTTGGTCGGAGCCCTTCTGGTCCTTCCGCTGTTGTTGCCCGACGCCGAGTCGGGGGCGTTGGGACTGCTGCCGTGGAGCGGAGTGTTCCTCCTCTTTACCCTGGTGGCTTCGCCGGAGCCGCGCGACATCGACCCGGTTCGCCGGCCGGTACGGCTGGCGTGGGGAACCCTCGTCCTATTAGGTGTGCTCATGGCCGCGGCGAAGGTGTTCCTGGTCGATGGAATCAGCCTCTGAGATTGGTGGTGCAAGATGAAGCTGGGGGTCAATGTTCCGAATTTCGGCCACTACTCCGACCCACGGGTTTTTGCGTCGCTGGCCGTCGACGCAGAAGAGGCAGGATGGGATGGGCTGTTTGTGTGGGATCACATGCTCGTGTGGACGGGCAATGTGGTTGGGGATCCGTGGATACTGATGGCGGCGGCTGCCGCGGCCACCAGGCGGATCGTGCT
>Ga0326597_10008722_pt1 | contig 13648 bp, 10 predicted proteins | sample RVTome_12_FD_203789 | JGI IMG/M metagenome (GOLD analysis project Ga0326597, IMG submission 203789) | Soil microbial communities from uranium-contaminated site in the Upper Colorado River Basin, Wyoming, United States - RVT100D185 | ecosystem: Environmental > Terrestrial > Soil > Contaminated >... | reverse complement strand
GTAGTTCGCGAACATGTCGTAGCTCGAGCACGCCGGCGACAGCAGCACCGCGTCCCCCGGCCGTGCGGCACGCCGCGCGCGCACGATGACCTGGGCGAAGCGGCCGCCGCGCTCGAGCGGCACGTGGCTCCGGAGATCCGCCGCCACGATCGCGGCGGCTTCGCCGTAGGCGATCACCCGCCGGCAGCGCTCCTTGAGCAGCGGCGCGAGCCGGGTGTACGGCTCACCTTTGTGCCGGCCGCCGAGCAGCAACACGAACGGCCGGTCCATCGCCTCGACGGCGACGACGGTGGACGCGATGTTCGTCGCCTTGGAGTCGTTGATCCAGCGGACGCCGCCCACCTCCGCCACCACCTCGAGCCGGTGCGGCAGCGAGCGGAACGACCGCAGCCCCTCGGCGATCGCGCCCGGCGTGATCCCGGCCTCCTGGACCGCCAGCGCGGCCGCCAGCGCGTTCGCCACGTTGTGCAGCCCGAGTAATTGCAGCGCATCGCGCGGCAGCAGCTCCGCGCCCCCGAGACGCAACCGGCGCTCCGCCGCGTCGTACCACCCGTCGGCCGGTCCACGCAGCGAAAAATGGACCACCCGGCCGCGCGCACCGGCCGCGAGCTCCAAGGCCACGGGGTCGTCGCCGTTCAGTACCCAAATGCCCGCCGCGGTCGCGTTGCGAAACAGCAATCGTTTGTCGGCGTAGTAGGCCGCCACGTCCGGATACCGGTCGAGGTGATCGGGCGCGAGGTTCGTGAGCACGCCGATCTCCGGCGCGAAGTCCGGGCTGTCGTGCAGCTGAAAGGACGAGACCTCGACCGCCAGCCATTGCAGCGACTCGGGTGTGAGCGCGAGATCGCTGAGTGGACGGCCGATGTTCCCCGCCGCCCCGGCACGCAGCCCGGCCACGCGCAGCAGGTGCGCGACCAGCGCGGTGGTCGTCGTCTTGCCGTTCGTCCCGGTCACCGCGATGCAGCGCACCCCGGGGAGCGCCCGAAACCCCAGATTCAGCTCCGACACGATCGGCACGCCGGCCGCCCGCGCGGCGGCGACCGGCGGTGCATCCGGCGGTACGCCGGGCGACACGACCACGCCGGTCGCCGCCCGGATCCTGTCCAGGTCGTGGCCGCCGAGCTGCAGCTCCACCCCGGGGATCGCGCGCAGCTGCTCGACCGCGTCGCCCGCGAGCGGCGCCGGCTGCGCATCACTGGCGTAGACCCGCGCTCCCTCGCGCGCCAGCAGCCGCGTCGCCGCCACGCCGCTCCGGCCGAGGCCGATCACCGCCACCACGCCCCGTCGCCAGGCCTCGGGGAGGATCATCGCACCTTGAGCGTCGCGAGCGCAAGCATCGCGAACAGAAACCCGAGGATATAGAATCGGGTCACCACCTGCGGCTCCGCCCAGCCGAGTTTCTCGAAATGGTGATGCAACGGGGCCATCCGGAACACCCGATGCGCGTCGGCGTACTCCCGACCGCGCCGACGCTTGTTCCAGCGGTACGCGTTGACTTGGATGATCACCGACAACGTCTCCGCCACGAAGACCCCGCCCGCGATGAGGAGCAGGAACTCCGCCTTCAGCAAGATGGCGACAGTCCCGAGCGCCCCCCCGATCGCGAGGGAGCCGGTGTCGCCCATGAATACCTGAGCGGGATGGGCGTTGAACCAAAGAAATCCGAGCGCGGCGCCCATCAGCGCACCGCAGAATACCGCCAGCTCACCCGAGCCGGCGAGGTGCATCACACCGAGGTAGCGCGACGTGTCGACGCGGCCGAACAGGTAAGCGAATACCGCGAACGCCCCGGCGACGATGGCAGTCAGCCCGGTGGCGAGGCCGTCCAGTCCATCGGTGAGGTTCACGGCGTTCGAGCTCGCGGTCACGACGAAGGTGACGAAACCGATGTACAGCGGCCAGGGGAGCGCGAGGAAGATGTACTTGAAGAGCGGCAACTGTGTGTACGTCGCCATCGTGGGCACGAACGGCCACAACACGAGCACCATGCCCAGCGCGAGCCCGAAGGACACCTGCCCGGCCAACTTCCAGCGCGCCACCAACCCCTGCGACTTGCCGCGCACGATCTTGAGGTAGTCGTCCAGCAGCCCGATCGTGCCCATCCACAACGTGGCCACGACGGCGACGATCACATAGCGCGTATCGAGCCGCGCCCACAGGAGCGTCGGGACCACCGTCGCCAGGATGAGGATCAGTCCCCCCATCGTGGGAGTGCCCCGCTTCTCCTGGTGGCTGGCCGGCCCCTCCGCCCGGATCACCTGCCCCACGCCGTGCCGCCGCAATCGCCGGATGACCCACGGCCCCACGACAAAAGCGAGGATCAGGGCCGTGACCGTCGCGCCGGCGGCGCGGAAGGTGATGTAGTTGAGGAGATTGAACAGGATGTGCTGCTTGCTGAGCGGCGCCAGCAGGTGATAGAGCACGGCGATCCTGTCCCCTCTAGCTAAAATGGCGCAGCACCCGCTCCAGGGCGACGCCGCGCGACGCCTTGAGCAGGACGATCTCGTTGCCGTGGAGCGCGGCCTTGAGCCGCGGTCCCAGCGCCTCGGCGTCCGCGGCGACCAGCAGCCGCTCCCCCAGCCGGTCGCGGTACGGCGCGAAAAACGCCGCGAACTCCCCCACCGCCCCCACGAGGGCCGGCTCGCGCCCCATGATGTCCGCCGCGGCGGCCGCGTGCAATCTCGCACTCTCGGGGCCCAACTCCAACATCGAGCCGACGACGACCGCCAGGGGCCGCTGCCGTTCCCGCGCGAGCCGCGCCGCGGACGCCACCGCCCAGCGCAGCGACGCCGGGTTGGCGTTGTACGTGTCGTCGATGATCGTGAGATCGGCGACGCGAATCACCCGTCCCCGGCCACCCAAGACTTGCGCCGTGGCGAGCGCCGGCAACGCGGCCTCCGGTGCGACACCCGCTTCGCCCGCCACCGCCAGCGCCAGCATGGCGTTCTCCGCCTGATGCAGGCCGAAGACCGGCAGGGTCACATCCTGTCCGGCCCAGCGCAGCCGGCACCGGCCCGCTTCATCCAGCCCGAACGCGTCCGCCACCACGTCGGCAGGCGGCGTCGCCCCCGCGACCACCGTGCGGGTGCGCCTCCGGGCCTGCGTGGCGAGCTCGGCGGGATCGGTGCCCACGACCGCCAGCGGCACGCCGTCGAGCAGCGACAGCTTTTCCCGCAACACCCCCTCGAGCGATCCGAAGCCTTCCACGTGGGCATATCCGACGTTGGTGATCACGCCGATCGTGGGCTCGATGATGTCCCGCAGCCGGGCGATCTCGCCCGGCAGGCTGGCGCCCGCCTCTACGACCATCGCCTCCATGTCCTCGGGGGCGGCGAGGATGGTGAGCGGCACGCCCACGAGGTTGTTGAGGTTGCCGGTCGTGGCGTGGACGCGGTAGCGCGCCGACAACGCGGCGCGCACGAGCTCCTTGGTGCTCGTCTTGCCGCTCGAGCCGGTGATCGCGACGACCGGGCTCCCCGCCGGGAGCGCCCGCCGTCGCGCTCGCGCGAGCGCTCCGAGCGCGGCGAGCGTATCGGCCACCGCAAAGAACGGCAGCCCGGCGACGGGGGTGGTGCCGCGCCGCACCACCGCGGCACCCGCGCCCCGCGCCTGCGCCGCGTCGAGAAAATCGTGGGCGTCGAACCGCTCACCCTTCAGAGCGACGAAGAGGTCGCCCGTGGCGACCTGGCGGGTGTCGGTGGATATGCGGGCGAAGGTCGCGCGGAACGGCGCGGGAACGCCGAGCGTGTCCGCCACCCGACCGCTCGTCCAGAAGGTCACGCGGCACCCAGTTCCCCGACGATCGCCCGCTCGTCGAACGCCTGCTTCGCGGTGCCGATGATCTGGTGGGTCTCATGCCCTTTGCCGGCGAGCAGCAGCGTGTCGTCCTCCCTGGCGAGCGACAGCGCCAGGGTGATCGCCGCGCGGCGGTCCGGCACGCGGTGATGCGGCTTGGCGCGCATCCCGGCCTCCACGTCGTCGAGAATCCGTTCCGGATCCTCGGTGCGCGGATTGTCCGAGGTGACGATGGCGACGTCCGCGAGGCGCACCACGATTTCGCCCATCGGGGCGCGCTTGCCGCGGTCGCGATCCCCGCCGGCACCGAACACGACGATCACCCGTCCCGCCGTGATCGGCCGCAGCGCCTCGAGCGCGCGCTCGAGTGCGTCGGGAGTGTGGGCGTAATCCCGCAACACGGTGCACGGCCGCGCCGCGATCCGCTCCATCCGTCCCGGCACCTGCGGGGCGTGCGTGAGACGCTCGGCGATGGTCTCCACCGACAGGCCCATCCCCCACGCCGCTGCCGCGACGCCGAGGGCGTTAGCGACATTGAACCGGCCCAAGAGCGGCAGCCGCACCGGGGCGATACCCAGGGGCGTCACCAGCTCGAAGCGCGAGCCGCCGGCATCGGCCACGAGCTTGCGGACGGTCACTTCGCCACCCCGTTCACCGAAGGTGACGCGGCGGTGCCCGCGGCGCAGGCGCTGCCAGGCGGGATCGTCGGCGTTGACGACCTCCAGGCCGGTCGGCGCGAGGTGGGTCGCGAGCTTCGCCTTGGCGTGGAAATAATCCTCGAACGTCCGGTGATAGTCGAGGTGCTCGCGGGTCAGATTGGTGAAAATGGCGACCTGGAACACGAGTCCATCCACACGACCTTGATCGAGGCTGTGCGATGATACTTCCATCGCCACGCCCCGAGCCCCGCGCGTCACCAGCCCCGCGAGCGTCGCCTGCAGGTCGATCGGGCCGGGAGTCGTGAGGTTGCCGGCCTCGCTTTCGATCGGCAAGCCGGCGGCGTCGAACGCGCCCAGCGTGCCGATCGAGCCCATCGGCTCCACCGCCGACAGCACGTGCCGCGCGAGCATGACGGTGGTCGACTTGCCGTTCGTCCCGGTGACCCCGATCAGATCAAGTCGCGTCGCCGGCCTCCCGTACCAGGTCTCGGCCGCGACGGCGGCGGCGCGGCGGCCATCGCGCACCACGATCTGCGGCAAGGCGATCGGAACGGGTGTCTCGACCAGCGCCGCGGCGGCGCCCCCCTGTGCGGCAGCGGGTAGGTAGCCGTGGCCATCCTGCACGGCCCCGCGCACGGCACAATACAGCATCCCGGCGGCGAGGCGACGCGTATCGGCGGTCAGGCCGGTGATGGCCGGCAACGCGCCGACCGGCTCGGCGGCGAGCAGTCCCGCCTGTCGCAGCGCCGCGACGACGTCGGGGAGGGTCGTCACGGGAGGGGACGTTCGGCGAACAGCGTGACCAGGGCGCCCGCCTCGAGGGACTCCCCGGCCGCGGGCCAGGTGTGCTCGGCGGTGCCCCAGCCGCGCAACGCTACGCGGAAGCCCCGCCGATGCAGCGCGCGCACCGCTTCCCGCAAGGGGCGGCCCGCCACGTCGGGCACCGCCCGGCGGACGGAGCGTGCCGCCGTGTCAGGATGGAACGGCCACGGGACGATGTACGGCACCACGGCGCCGTCGTCGGCGAGCACCGGCGGCGGCGGGGCAGCCGATGCGGCGGACTGGCGCGCGCGATCCAGCGTCGCGGTTTGCGACGCGAGCGCCTGCTCGAGCATCGAGCGCGTGACCGGCGCCGCCGTCTGCGCCGCGAAGTAGCTGATCTTGCGCGGGTCCTCGATCTTCACCACCACCACGAGCTGGGGGTCGTCGGCCGGAAACAGCGCGGCGAACGAGGCGACGTACTCGTCCGCCACGTAGTGACCCCGGACCGTCCGGCGCGCGGTCCCGGTCTTCGCCGCCAGCTCGAAGTGGGCGAGCGTGGCGCCGCTGCCGGTGCCCCGCTCCACCACGCCGCGCAACAGCGTGCGCAGTTGTTTGGCGATCGCGGCAGTCACCACGCGGCGCACCGGCTCGGGCCGGTGGCGGTACAGCACTTCACCCGAGGGATCGCGGATCTCGCGCACCAGCGTAGGGGCGAGCAGCACGCCGTCGTTGGCGATTGCGCCGTACGCCGCGGCGAGTTGCAGCGGGGTCACGGCCACCTCGTAACCGATGGCGAGGCTGACGGCGCTGGTCCCCGACCACTCCCCCGGGAGGCGCAGCCGGCCCGGGGATTCCGCGGGAAACTCGACGCCGGTCAGGGCGCCGAAGCCGAAATCGCGCAGCATGGCGTACTGCTCCCCCCGCCGCAGGCGGCCGGCGAACTTGGCCATCGCGATGTTGCTCGACACGGCGATCGCATCGGCGAGTGTGAGCGACGGGAGTGGGTCGTCGTCCCTGATGATCCGCCCACCCAGCCGATAGCGCCCGCCCTCGCCCGACACCCGGTCGGTGGTGCGCACGCGGCCGTGCGCCAGCAGCGCCGCGGCGGCGAAGATCTTGGCGAGCGAGCCGGGCTCGTAGGTTTCGGTGAACGCGCTGGGCGGCGAACTGCCGTCGCGCCGCTGCGAGGCCACCGCGAGCAGCTCTCCGGTCCGGGGATCGAGCATCACGACGTCCCCGCCCGCGGCGTCCGTCCGGCGCAGCGCCTCCTGCAACGCGCGTTGCGCGATTTCCTGCAGCTCGGCGTCGAGCGTGAGCACGACGTCCGCCCCCGGGACCGGCGACGCAATGCGCCGGGCCGGCGACTCGTACTCGCGGCCCGCGCGGTCCTTCAGGACGACGGCGGCGCCCGGCTTCCCCGCGAGCAGGCTGTCGAACATGCGCTCGAGCCCCGACACCCCGTGGCCGCCGTCGCCCAGCCGGCCGACCACGGCGCGCGCGAAATCGGGGGCTGGATAGAATCGGTTGAGAACCGGTTCGAGATGCACGCCGCGCAGCTGGCGGATGCGCTGCACCTCGACGGCGCTGAACGGCCCACCGAAATATGCGTAGCGCTTACGGAGGTTATCGCGCACCACGGCGGGGGCGAGCCGCAGCGCGCGGGCCAGCGTCTGGGCATCGCGCGCCGGGTCGCGCAGCTCGTTCGGGGCGACGCCGACGTGGTAGGTCTCCTGCGTGAGCGCGATCGCCGTGAGATCGCGATCGTAGAGACCCCCGCGCCGGGCCTCGAGCGTAATGTGCTCGGTGCGCTGGGTGCGCGCCGCCTCCGCGTACCGGCGGCCCTGGAGCAACTGCACCTGCGCCGCCCGCAGCACGACGGCGGCCAGCCCGGCGAGGATGGCCATTTCGAGCGCCTGCAGGCGAACGGCGGGTTTCGCCATGGACTAGCGCGGTGGCACGGTGGCGCCGGGGACGTGGATGTAGAAGATCTCCGAATCGACCGCCGGGCGCAGCCCGAGCCGGCTTCCGGCGCGTGGGATGAGCTGCGTGCGGCTGGACGCGGCGCGGATGCGGCGCTCGTACTCGCTGCGCCGCCCCTCGAGGGTCGCCCGCTGCGTCCGCACCTCGCCCAGCGCCCGCGCCGTGCGCAGGCTGTCGGTCTGGCGCCAGACCACGAGCCACAGCGCCACGCACACCGCGGCGAGCCAGAACACGAACCAGTGGCGGCCCCTAATCGCCATGCGACGCCGTTGGAGTCGCGAACGCGCGGAATTTGGCGGATCGGGAGCGCGGGTTGGCGGCCAGCTCCTCGGGCGCCGGGGTGATCGCCTTCTTGGTCAGCACCGTTCCCAACGGCCGCCCGCGGCAGGTGCACACCGGTTGCCGGGGCGGACACACGCAGGCGCGGGCCCATTCGCGGAACGCCTGCTTGACCGCGCGATCCTCGCCGGAATGATAGGTGATGACGCCGAGCCGCCCGCCGGGGACGAGGGCGTCGCGAAATGCGGGGAGCGCGCCCGCCAGCTGCGCCCGCTCGTCGTTGACCGCGATGCGGATCGCCTGAAACAGCCGCGCGAAATCCGCGGGTCCGGCCCGGGCCCCGCGCACCTCTCGGACGGCGTTGACCAGATCGTCGCTGACGAGAAACGGTCCGCGAGCGCGACGGCGCACGACGGCACGCGCCAGCGTACGGGCGCGCGGCTCGTCCGCATTGTCGGCGAAGGCTGCGGCGAGCTGCCCCTCGGGCCAGGTGTTCAGGACGTCGGCGGCACTCGGGCCACGGGCCGGAGTCATACGCATATCGAGCGGGGCGCCGGGGCGGAAGGTGAAGCCGCGCGCGGTGGCGTCGAGCTGATGCGACGATACGCCGAGGTCGAGCAGGATGTGGTCGGGCCGGAACGCCTGCACCACCGCGAGCCCCTCCGCCGAGGCGAACGGCGCCGCGAGATAGGTGGTGCCTGCGTTCCCAAGCCGCTGCCGCGCGGCCCTCAGCGCTTCGGGGTCACGGTCGATGGCGAGCAGCGCGGCGCCGGCGGCGCGCAGCAACTCCGCGTGCCCGCCGCCCCCCACGGTGGCGTCCACCGCCCGACGGGCGCCCGCCGCCCACGCGCGCACCGCGTCCGCGAGAACCGGCTGGTGATAGGTGGTGGCGATGTTCATGCGCTCCCCAAAAACGACGGCCCCGCCTGCCGAAGCAGGCGGAGCCGGACACTTCGTCCCGCGAGGCGGGTTCAGGCGGGGCTGACGGGGCTCGAACCCGCGACCTCCGGTGTGACAGACCGGCACTCTAACCAGCTGAGCTACAGCCCCCTGCGTCGGAGCGTCGCAATATACCCCCGCGCCCGAGGCAATTCAACGCGTTAGAAGTTCCTGCACTTGAACGCCTGCTTCACTTTCGGCATCTGCGCCGCGTATTGCATCAGGATGTTCCGCATCTGGATCGCGACGGCCGGCGCGACGCGACCGCCGAGGTCGATGGCCTGCAGGCTGCGCTGGATGCGGTCGTTGAGCGTCTTGGCCTGATCGCAGTTCTTCTCTTTGACCATGACCTGGTACGGGCCGCCCAACGAGAGCGCGGACGAGAGCCCGAACCAGAAGCTGCCCTGCGCCCGGATCTGATGGCGCGGCCCGGTAGTATCGGCCACGGACCGGGGCGCGAGCTGCGTAAGCAGCTGGTCGAGCCACGGGTAGGCCGCGTCGTAGGCCCCCGCCTGGGCCAGCTTCGAGCCGCCGCTCAAGCCCACCACCGCGGTCGTGAGCCGGAGCGCAGAATCGGGGGACGCGTAGCCGGGGACGAGGTGGGGTCGCGCGGCCTCGATCGTCGCGGCGAACGGCGTGCGCATCCGGCGGAGACAGAGGGTGTCGTTGCGTCGCTGGCACGCCCCCGCCGCCACCGTGTCCCACACGGCGTGGTCCACGATGGCCTTCGCGATCAACAGGCTCGTCGCGACGTCGTTCGGGGTGACGGCCAAGGCCAGCTTGTAGTGCGCGATGGCCGAATCGATCTGCCCGGCGAGCTCGAATGCGCCGCCGCGCAGCTTCTGGTAGGGCGCGTTGGTCGGATACCGCTTGACCGCCTCACCGGTCCACCACAGGAATCGTTGGGTATCCGCCGATTGTTGAGCGGCCCCGATGCCGAGCTTGAGAGTCGAGGTGTCGGTCAGCTTGTTCGTATCGGCCTGGACCTCTTCCACGAGCAGGTCCAGGATGCACCCGTTCAGCCCGCCCTCGATGCAGATCCGCTTGCGGAGGTCGCGCATCTGCTGGTCGCTCGGATTCAGCTCGAGCCCGATGCGCAACAGCTGCTCGGCCCGATCGTACTTCTTCTGCTGCAACATCAGCTGCGCGAGTCCCTTCCGCAGATTGGCGTCGGCCGAATTATAGGAGAGCAGCGAGTCATAGGCCTCGAAGGCGGCGGCGGTGTCGCCCTTCACCATCGACTTGGTCGCGATGGTGTTCCACGCTTCGCTGTTGCCAGGGTCGCCTTTCAGCGCCCGCCGCGCGGCCGCGACGGCGCTGTCGACCGGCGCGTGCTGCACCTCGCGGACAGTGGCCACGCAGAGGTGGGCGGCGGCGAGGTTCGGCTCGATGGCGAGCGCTTTGTTCGCCTCAGCGAGGGCGCGTCCGAGAGCGTTCCGGGCGCGCTGCTCGTTGCAGGCGCGTGCGAACTCGCCGGCGCGCACGATCGTGTTCATGCGCTGCGCGATCGCCTCGCCGAGCGCCGACGGCGTCGCGGCCCCGTTGACCGTGAACGACGAAGCAAACCCCGCCGCCCCGGAGATCACGCGGATGTTCGCGATCAGCGTGCTCCCGGTGTGGGTGAGCACCCCGGTCGTGTACGAGTTGATGGTCAGCGCGCGAGCCAGTTGGCTCGCCTGCTGGTTGCTCATGAGGCCGTCGCAGGGGAAGCCGGACTGCGTGAGCGCCTCGCAGATCTTCGCTTTGGGTACCACGAAGACCTTGTAACGCGCGAGCTGGATGAGGCGCTCGCGCGCCACATTCATGGCGGCGACGCTCGCGCTCGAATCCGCCCCGGCCGCGACGGGCAATGGCAGGATCAGTAGCTTCTCGAGGTTCTGGCTCGAGGGGACGGCCAGCTGGGCCGCAGCGCTTCCCGACGCGCCGAGAGAAAGGACGGCGAGCAGTCGAAGCAGTCTCACGCGGTCAACCTCCGTTGCAGTCTCGTACCCCGATGGGCGAAGAGGGATTCGAACCCCCGACATCCTGCGTGTAAGGCAGGCGCTCTGAACCGCTGAGCTATTCGCCCGTTCACGCGGAGCGTTAGAGGGCCAAGCCGGCCGGAAAGAGCACGCAATACCCCAACACGAGCAGGACCGGTGCCGCGGTGGTCGAGCCCCGGGAGAGCAGCCAGTAGCCCGCCGCGACACACACGACGGCTCCGCCCAGCAAGGCGAAATTCAGGGGGCCGAAGCGCAGTCGTGAGCGCGCGATGCTCGGGTCTGACACAGGGGGATCATTCTAGCCCGTAATGCACGCACCGTCAAGGAGTTAGTTGCCTCCCGTCAAGGACGTGGCGGCTCCTGCCCCTGGACGACCAGGTCCAGCGTCTCCTGACACTTCCGGCCCCACGGATTGAACTTATTGGCCTTGACCCCCTCCTCCCAGGTGCGCCGCGCCTGCTCCCGGTCGCTCCCGAACCAGAAGGCGCGGCCCAGTTCGTAGTGGGCCTCAATCAGGTTTGGCCCGAGCTTGAGCGTCTTCTGGAAGAATGTCTGCGCGTCCTCGTACATCTCGCGGTTCAGGTAGACCAGGCCCAGATAGAAATGCGCGTACAGCGTGGCTTTCTTGTCGTTGTCGAGCCGGATCGCCTTGGAGAGGTGCTCGATCGCTTCGCCGAAGATGTGTTTCTTGAGGCAGATGTACCCGACGTTGATGCGGGCCAACGAGTTCGCGGGCTCCTTCATCAGGACCTTCTGGAAAGTCGAGAGGGCGTCGTCGTACTCGCCATGCAGCATCTGGGCCCACCCCAGCAGCGACTCCGCCTGCGTCTCGCCGGGCGAGAGTTGGAGCGCCTTCTGCAGCGCCTGGATTGCCCCGGCATGGTCGCCGAGCGAGATCAGGCTCCACCCTTTCTCGATGTACGTCGAGGCCCCGATGTGATCGGCCTTGATGGCCGGCCGCGCGCCCGTGAATTCGGGCGCCGGCGCCGGTTCGCCGATGGACGCCGCCTGCATGTGCTTGTATTTGTCGACCAACACGCGGATCTCCTCCTTCAGCTGGCCCAGCTCGCCGAGCAGGCCGTCCACCCGCTTGAAGAAGGCGATGATATCGCGCTTGACCGTCTCGCGATCGGCGGGGGCGCCGGCAGTTTCGAGCCGTCCGGCGATCGCGTCGTACTCGGCGCGCAGCGCGACCATCGGCGACTCGCTCATCAGCTCGTCTCCTTCAGCGCGGACGCGAGCGCCAATTTCTCCTTCGAGGCGAGCAGCTTGCCGGTATTGAGCACGATGATGGTGCGCTGGTCGCGGCCCACGAGGCCGCTGATGTACTCGGCGGCGAGTCCTTTCACGATCGCCGGCGGCGCGCTCACGTCCCCGGCCCCGATCTGCAGCACCTCCGTCACGGCGTCCACCACCACGCCGATGCGGCCGCCGTCCCAATCGAGCACGATGATACGTGTGTCGTCCTTGAGGGGCGCGGCGACGCCGAGTCGCGTGCGCAAGTCGATCACCGCCACCGGGCCGCCCTGGTACTGCAGCACCCCCACCAGGAAATCGGGCGCCTTGGGCAGCGGCGCCGGCGCCTCGTAGCGCAGGATGCGTTCCACCTGGAAGATGTGGAACGCGAAGTCCTGTCCCGCCACTCGGAAGGTGACGAGCTGGACGTCGTCGCCTGTCGTCGTCGTCATCACCCGATACGGTCTCCCAGCGCGTCGAGATCGAGAATCGGCACGAGGCCGTCAGGACGCGGGACCACCCCCGTCGCCCAGGGCAGCGATTCACCCTCGGGCAGCGGGAGGGCGGCCTCGCGCACCACCGCGTCGGCGTCGTCCACCTCGAAGGCCACAAACCGGCCGTGCAGCTCCACCAGCACCACGGCGCGACCCCGTTCGACCGGCGGCGTGCGCTGGCCCAGAAACGCCGCCAGATGCACCAGCGGGACGAGCCGCCCGCGCAGCGCAGTGAGACCGCGCATCGCGACCTCCACGCGGGGCACCTCGAGCACCTCGGTCAGGTCAGCCACTTCAACCACCCGGTCGAGCGGCAGGCCGTACGCGCGTCGCTCGGCGCGCACCAGCAGGAATCCGACGCTCACACCCGTCCTCCGGGGCCGGTGGTGCCGCGACGCAGCAGCTCGGCCATGACCCGCTCGGCCATCCGTCCGAGCGGAACCACCGCGTCGACCCCCCCCGCCTGCAGGGCCGCCATCGGCATCCCCGCGACTACGGCCGATGCTGTGTCCTGCGCGAGGCCGGCGCCGCCGGCGTCGTGAATGGCGCGCACGCCGTCGGCGCCGTCGCGTCCCATTCCCGTGAGCACGACGCCCACCGCGCGCGGCCCGAACATCTCGGCCACCGAGCGAAACAGCGGATCGGCGGCGGGCCGGACGCCCCACAGCGGCGGTCCCTGATCCAGCGCGATCACCGGGCCATCCTCGGCCGCGACCACCCGCATATGATAATCGCCCGGGGCCACGTATGCCGTGTCGGCGACGATCAGGGTGCCCGCGTCCGCCTCCACGACCCGCAGCGCGCTCATGCTGCTCAGCCGCTCGGCGAGGCTCCGGGTGAAGCGCGGCGGCATATGCTGCACCACCAGCACCGCCGCCCGCAGGCCGGTCGCCAGCCGCGGGATCAGCTCGGCGAGGGCGCGCGGCCCCCCAGTCGAGGCGGCGACGGCCACCGCCAGTTGGGCCCGCCGGCCCAGCCCCAGCGCGGGCGCGCGCGGCGCGGGAATCGGGGGACGCGCCAGCACCGCGAGGCGCGACACGTCGGCCGCGAGCGCCGCCCACACGGCGGCGATGAGCCGAGGGCGCATCGTGACCAGCGCTTCGCGCGTCGCGTCGAGCGGCTTGGCGACGATCTCCACGGCGCCGAGCTCCAACGCCCGGATCGCCTCCTCGCTCCCGGGCCCGGCGTGGGCGCTCACCACGACGATCGGCCGGGGCGTCTCGGACATGATGTATCCGATGGCGCCGAGTCCGTCGAGCTCGGGCATTTCGAGGTCCATGGTCACGACGTCGGGGGAGAACTGGTGGACTTTGCGCACCGCGTCGAAGCCGTTGCGCGCGGTGGCGACGATGCGAAACGGGTCGTCACCCCGCTCGCCGCCCAGCATGTCGCACAACACGCGCCGCATCAGCGCGCTGTCGTCCACCACCAGCACAGTGGGCGGCTGGTCAGAAGACGAAGGCATCGCCGCCGACGGTTTGGCTCTCCACCCGGCCGTCCGCCGGACGAAACCGGACCGATC
>Ga0326597_10008721_pt1 | contig 13649 bp, 8 predicted proteins | sample RVTome_12_FD_203789 | JGI IMG/M metagenome (GOLD analysis project Ga0326597, IMG submission 203789) | Soil microbial communities from uranium-contaminated site in the Upper Colorado River Basin, Wyoming, United States - RVT100D185 | ecosystem: Environmental > Terrestrial > Soil > Contaminated >... | reverse complement strand
CGTGGTGGACGATCTGGTGGTGAACATGGTCGACGTCGGCGAAGAGACCGGTGAACTCGATACGATGCTCTACAAAGTCGCCGACCAATACGACGAAGAGGTCAAGACGTTGACGGATGGTTTGATGGCTTTGTTAGAGCCGTTGATGATCTGTTTCCTGGGTGGCGCCGTTGGTTTCATCGTTATTTCATTATTCATGCCGTTGGTCGGTTTGATCACCGGCTTGTCGGGCTAGCGACAACTGACAACTGACAACTGACAACTGACAACTGACAACTGACAACTGACAACTATTCTTCTTACGGAGAGATCCGATGCGAACCCCGCATCCCGAAAAGCGAACTGGTTTCACACTCGTCGAGATGCTGGTCGTGATCGCGATCATTGGCATCATAGCGGCAATATTGGTGCCCACCTTGGGCTCTGCGCTACGGAAGGAGAAGAACATTGCGATAGGGCTGGAGATCGATCAGCTCGCCAGCGCGATGGAGGCTTACAAGCAAAAGACGGGTGATTACCCTCCAGACTTTACGAACCACGACGCAGTAGCTGCCCATATTCTTAAGGCATACCCGCGCAATGCACAGGCACTGACGACATGGCTCGGCGCGGGGGGGGCGGGACGCAACTTAGATCCAGCGGAAGCGATTGTGTTTTGGCTGGCTCTGACACGAAATGACCCTAGAAATCCGCTCGGACTCGGTGGCAGCACGGCTGAGACGAAATCATATTTCGGATTCGACGAGAGTCGTCTGGATGACCGAGATTCAGATGGGTGGTCCGAATATTACCCAAAACAGGCGTTCGATGCGCCGTATGTCTATTTTGACGGTCGTCTCCAAAACATCTTTGATCCATCCGATAGCAAAACCAAACCAACATCGTCGTATTGTTGGTCGGTCTACCCGTATCCAGCACCGGGTAGCGCAGCTTATGTCGCCGCGACGACACCGACTCGCGTAGCTACGCGAATTCCCGCGGCAGGGTCATCCACCTATGGAGATATCCGCCCGTATCGTGCAAGTAACGTCGCGGCTGATGCAACGGTTTGGCCGGCGCAATCAGATGCCGGCCAATGGCTCGGTACCAATAAGTTTCAGATTGTTTGCGCTGGCCTCGACAATCACTTCGGTACATCTTCAGCAACGAGCTTCAAGAGCTTTCCCGAACCGAATTACAATGTATCGGCGACAGAGGCGGCTGATAATTTGGGCAACTTTAGTGACGGCAGCACGGCCGAAGCGAGTGTGCCATGATCCGATATTTGGAGGGCAATTCGCGCCGGTGTCGGCCACGACGTTGGTCGTTCACACTCGTTGAATTGCTGATTGTCATGGCCATCATGTCGATCATGGCGTCTGCGGTAATGTTTGCGTTGTTTGGTGTGATGGAGGACGCCAAGGCTGCGCGCACGAAAAGCCAAATCACCAGGCTGCACACTTTGGTCATGACGCGATGGGAATCGTATCAGACACGTGCCGTTCGGTTACCCACGGCAACGGCCGGGACCGCCAGGCAAAAGGCTTTGTTGCGTTTGTTTGCATTACGTGAATTGATGCGCTGCGAACTTCCGGATCGGATTACCGATGTCCAGGATGCGCCGATAACAGGAATTGCAACACCATCTCTCTGGCGCGCGTACCGGCGGCGGACGGTTGCGAGCGTTGGTTCTTCATGGTTTCAGGATACGCAACCACCATCGACAGCGACGCCGTATTGGTCGTTCGAGCATCAGGGTGCCGAATGCCTGTACTTGATCGTCTCGAATCTTCGAGAAGGCGACACGAGCGCGCTGGATTTCTTCCGCGAGAATGAGATTGGTGATGTTGACGCCGACGGAATGCCGGAGATCCTCGACGGATGGGGAAACCCTATCGAGTTTCTTCGCTGGGCTCCCGGCTTTGCTACCTTGCCGGGGCCGGACGGCGCGTGGGGCGAAGCCGGCACCGACGATGATGGTGACGGCACGACAGATAACCAAACCGAAGCCGGGGCGATCGGTACCGATGATATCTCGGAAATCCAATCGCGTGATGTATCCACGTCGCCCGACCCGTTTGATCTTTTGCGACTCGACAGCCGGTGGTCGGATGCGGATGCGACGAACGATCCGTATGCTCTCTATCCGCTGATCTATTCGGCAGGGCCCGATAAAGTCTATGGGATTGATGCGTTGTATGACGTGAACAGTACCGCCGCGGGGCAACAGTTGTTCCACTACGCCAGTCCGCCGGCTTCGGCTCTGGCGAACGACCCATATCACATTGGGACGGTTAGCTCAAGCAAAATCATGTTTGGGACTCCTACGCCCGCGGCACTGGACAACTTGTCGAATCACGGTCTTGGAACTGAATAGAGAAGTCACTTCACATGATAAGCATGACTGCAATCAAAATGCCGAGAGCTGTTCGTGGCGGTGTCACGCTTGTTGAGTTACTGGTAGTTGTAACGATCGCCGTGATCCTTGTCGCATCAGCAGTGCCGTTGATGAAACCAGCACTGAGGGATAGTCAACTTCGCGAAGCAGCTCGTCAGATAAACGTCTACTTCGCCCTCGCGAAAGCTCGCGGGATTCAGCATGGACGCGGCGCTGGTGTCATGATCCAGCGCGCCGACCCAGGCTCGAATGCGGCGTTCGAGATGTTTATGGCCGAGACGCCGCCTCCCTACGCTGGCGACGTGATCGGAGCGGTCGCAACTTTAGAGGATAACTGGCCGAAGGATCCGACGACGGGAAACTCAATTCCAGACGGAAACTATGAATCTGCTGTGTTCACGGATTCGAATAGCTTCAATCTCAGTTTCCTCGTGCAGGTAGGCGACTTGATTCAGTTTAACTATCAAGGGGCGTGGTATGAAATCACGCTGGTGTCGACGGCGGTCCGAAATGTGGGTGGCACGCCGACGACGGTCCCGCTGATCGAGTTCGCGCCGAAGTCCGCTGGCGCTAACGCGTATCCAGGTTTGTCCGCGTCAGTTCCATATAAAGTTGCGAGGCGCCCGAGAAAGTCGAGCGGGGCGCCGCTGCAGTTCAATGGCGGAGTCGTGATCGATCTTGAGTACTCCGGTATCGGTGCCTCGGGCCAGCAGTTTGATGCCGCCTTGACGAACGACACGACAGCTTCGCCACCAGTCTTAAACAACCTGCCCATCCTGATCATGTTTGATGGGAGCGGAGCGATATCGCGTGTTTATGGAAGCGCTGTCTTGGCAACTACATCGCCACCTACCTATTCAATTCCAGGGAATGGCGTGGCTCCGACCGGAACGCTGCATTTGCTTGTGGGAAGGTTCGAGCAGACAGGCGCGTTGGCGGAAGTGACGAATCTGCAAGATCCTAAGAATGTTTGGATTTCGATCGGAGATCGTACAGGGACGGTCACGTCAGCCGCCAATCTCACTGCATCCAGTATCGCGGCCGCTCGCGAACTCGCACGGTCGGGCCAGTCAATGGGAGGAATCTAGGCGTGGTACGTCGTGGTGTTAGTTTACTGGAAGTCATGTTCGCGATGGGAGTCATCGCCATCGGGCTCGCCGGCGTGATCGCGGTGCTGCCGGTCGCGCTGTATCACATTGGTCGAGGTTCAGTCCTGGACAACGCCTCGCGCGTGGGACTGAATGCGGTCGAGGAATTCGACATGCGAGGCATGGGTAGGCCATCGCTTTGGCGTTACCGTACCAACGTGCTTCCCGATCCTTCCTCCGCTCGAAACGGCTGGGCGACGGCATTTGCGATCGATCCTTTGTTTATCGCCAACAATAGCACTGATGCCAACGCCGAGGAGTTTCCATACGGAACGACAACTGGCGTGCCTCGGATGATTCGAGTGACACTCCGAAGTTCCCCGAGCGGAACGGCAAGCATTATGACCTCCGTTCAGGCCGAGGATATCTTTGTCAGCCAAGACGAATTGACATTCGATTTGCCCAAAGATCGCGCGCAGCCGCCGTTTCAAGTGTTCGGCCAGGCTGGCGCGCGGCGTCAATACGAAGGCCGCATCTCTTGGATGGCCACACTGGCTCCCGTAATCAGTTCCGCGGATCGCGACTTGTACACGCTGTCGGTCGTCGTTTTTCATAACCGTTCCGTTACCGATACATCCGTTGAGCACGTAGTTGATGTGAGGAACTTTCACGCCAGCGGTATCGCCGGCGGAGATGTGACGTTGCAGGGCACTTCGCCTGACGATTTGGATCTCCAAGCTGGAAACTGGGTCATGCTCATGGACTTTGCCTCAAGTGGCGTACCATTTTTTCGATGGTATCGTGTCCTTGCAACAGAAGAGTCGGCGCAGCTATCCGGAACCGTTTGGCAACGCGATGTCACCTTGCACGGTGCGGATTGGCCGACGAGTCTGGTCGCGACCACGAACGCCTATTGGAGTTCCTCGCCACCACCGCCGGGCATTTTCCCAACTCGCGTGGCGGTGATCGACAACGTCGTCGCCGTTTATGAGAAGACCGTGCGGCTTGAAACCGGAAACCTGTGGGAGTTTTAGACTGCAACAAGTGCGATTAATTCGCGAGCGGGATACATCGTATCCCTGGTGTGTTCGCACCACCTTCTTCCCGATCAGCCTCACCAGGCGCTCGCGTAACGGAACGAAAAGTAACAGGAAAACGAGATCGGGGAGTCTAAGAATGCGCAGTTCATCAAAACGAAATCGTGGTGTCGTCCTACTGATTGTCCTCAGCTTGCTCGTATTATTCACGATTCTGGCGGTGACCTTCGTGGTCGTGGCCGCCGGCTATCGCGAAGGGGCCGTCGCTGCTTCAAGGTATCGGCGAGTAGGAGACGATCCGCGCAAATTGCTCGATTCAGCGGCGTATGCTCTCGTGCGCGGGACGTCAGACGAGAACAGTCCCTTTCGGGGCCACGAATTCCTTCGTGACATGTACGGCATCGAAGGTTTTACGGCGAACGTGAACGCCGCAACCTTTCGCGCTGGTAACCAACTGATCGATCTCACGCTCAATTCGGTACAGGATCTTACCGGCAGCTCCACCTCGCTTAGCACCGACTCCGGCTACTATAACGGCAACGTCATGACATTTGTGGGTGGTCAGGCGGGTGGAGTGAGTACACGAATTGTCGCGTACGATGGGCCGAGTCGAACATTTCGAATTGTCGTTCCTTATGTTGATGGAGCGACGAGGGCAACTCTCGCGAGCGGGGATCGCGTCGTTGTGAACGGCCGCGCCTTTAGCGGAACAGGTGTCGGCTACAACTCGGCGAACGAAACTATCTTAGGTCCAGGTGGTCTAGGGATGGAGTTGCTTGACACGACCGCGACGTTTGGAACGCCCGTCGTAATGACCGTTCCGGTGGCGTTCCTTCCAAACCTTCCTGGGCATAGCTATGATCTGGACTATCTATTTGGCACCACGCGTAACGGCGACACTGACGAGCCGTATGACGCGGCGGATTATCAGAATGTTCCGCTGGCCGCGGTCATTCCAACGTCTACTCCGAATATTCCCAGCATCTTGCCGTCGTTCAATCGTTCGGCACTGATTAACTACGTCTTCATCAATCATATTTCGCCTTACCTCACAAGTGTGAACGCGGCGAACAACCTGAGAACTTTTCTACAGCCTTACGGTCCTGACAATACCGTCGGCACAGCGGACGATCCACAGGATACGAGTGGCACAGCCCTTACCCCGACCGTCTTGAACAACGTCATCGCGGTAAAGCGAGCGATGATTTTTCGCCCCCTCCCCGAGCTGAATCCCAATTTCGACGGAGGCAACGCAACGTTTACTTCCAATGTCCTCGCAAACACCATCATCAATCCGTACGTTGTCGGTAAATATGACCTAGACCGAAATGGAAATGGAATCGCCGATCAGACTGAGGGCGGCTGGGACGTCGACAATGATGGTGACAGCTATACCGACGGCATCTGGATCAACCCAGGATTCCCGCTGCAGACGACGGAGGACGGACGCTTGGCTCGTCCATTGATTTCGGTGCTGGCCGTCGACATGGACGGCAAAATCAATCTGAATACTAACGGTAACTGGGCTCACGTTGCGGGAGCCGGCGTGGCGACGGTGGCTGGACCCCATCCGGCACGGACAAGAGTTGTCACCAGCGATCTTGCACGAACTCCCGCGTCGGATGATCGCAAGCCGGGACAAGGCTACGGCCCGGCGGAGATCAATCCTACGGTTGGAAGTACGAGTTCCTCCGCGGATCGGCTGTTCGAGCCGTCGGAGCTGGAGCAACTGCTGATGGGAATCACGACACGCCCCGGTCGATACGCTGCCGATCAGGTGCCGGGCGCGAGTGGCTTGGATACGCTGGCGGGGCGGAAGTTTTACGATATCGCCGCGGACTTCAGCGACAATACGACGACCAGCTTGCGGGGCTATCAGACGATTCCGGACCTGCGCGGCGAACTTGCCGTCGGGGTGAACCAAGTGGGACAACCCCGCTGGGACCAGCCGAAGTGGAGCGGCAGCGATGTCCGCGATAACAACCCTTACGAAGTGAATCTCGCCACCAACGGCCCGACGGGGGTCAATGCGGCTGGTGGTTCTGATGCGCCGTTCACTCCCGCGGAACTGGAACGCATCCTGCGAATTAATGATGTCGATGCGGGTCTGCTGCCCGATCGGCTCGCCGCGTTGTTTTCGGTGTTCACAACCGACTCGGACGCCCCGCGTAACCGCCGCCTGGTGACGACCGATAGTTACGATGTGCCCGTCCCACACGTCTATTATCCAAGTCCGTGGCTTGCGCCGGCCACCACGTCACGCCCGGTCCACATGACTGACGTCGCCGAACGGCGCGTGAGGTACTACATCAACAACGATCCCACGCTGGGCGCTTTATCAGCGGCGCAACGCAACACGCTCGCTAGCCGTGTTGTCTCGACTTCGTCCTTCTTCTCGCCCGATCTGCTGCTCGGAACCAAGATGGACATCAATCGCCCCTTCGGCGATTCACGCGACAACAACGGTAACGCAGTGGTCGACGAGCATTGGCAAACGGGGACGAACAACGAAGCGACGGGGAACAACGAGCAGATCGGCGGTGCCTTCGTCGATCACGACAACGACGGCATCACCAACGAAAACGGCTTCTTGGCCCGGCACTACTACGCCCGACACCTCTATCAATTGATGATGTTATTGGCACCGGTCAATGGAATCGACATTGACGGTGACGGCACCGCGACGCGAGCAGAAACAACACCGGTCTTGGCGCAATGGGTGGCCAACGTGGTTGATTTTCGTGACCCGGACTCGATTATGACCCCCTTCGAATACGACACGCATCCATTCTCTCCGCCTCAGCCTGGTCCCGATGGTAGTTGGGGAGTGGCTGGTATGGATGATGATGGTGATGGCACGATGGACAACGAGTCGGAGGCGCTTTGGCCTGGATCTGACGACATCGGTCCGTGGAGCGTCGATGGGTATCTGGGAGTAGGTCCCTCGGGTGCCAGCGACGATGCAGGCACCGAGCGAGCCTTGGTGTGGGGATGCGAACGTCCCGAATTGGTGCTCTCGGAAATCTTGGCTTTCCACGATCGTCGAACGGAGGATTTAGTTGCTCCGGAAGAACTGACCACTCGCACGGATGCAACGGGAACCGTGATCGGCGAGACGGACTTCGAGGCCGGGACTGGATTCAACGATTTCGATCAGCGTCTGCGACCGCGCGGCTACATGTATGTGGAAATCACCAACCCCTGGTCTTCGGTCGACGAACGCAAGCCCCAGGAATTCTATAACGGCAATACGCCGTCATCCGGTGTTGTTCTCGGAGGCATCGCTGGTACATCGCCGATTTGGCGGCTCGCGATTACTCGCGAGCCGACTGGAGTCGCGAAGTCCGAGATTGAGATTCCAGGAGCTACGCCTCCGCCGCTCGAACGCGTTGTCTATTTTACGACCGCGACATCGGCTGCTCCGGGCGCGACCGAAACGCCGGCGACCGCAATTCGCTTTAATGCCGCAGTTGCTCCGACGCGGATCTTGCCCGGTCGCTATGCGGTGGTGGGTACCTTTCACGAAATGATCAACGAAAACAATCCCGTGAATGGTGCCGCGGGGGGCATGGACTACGTAGCACTCATCGGCCGCCGCAGCGATCCCACCACGATCACGGATACATCGCTAACGCGACGGATTATCATGCACGCCAACCCGGTTCCCGATCAGAACTGGCTGTACGTGGCAAATAGCAACGCCAATCCGAGCTTCAATGGTCACGACGCGCCCTCATGGCTGCCGCCGGCTGGCGTCATGCCCACGAATTTGAGCTATATCGCGGACATGTTGCCACCGGTAACGATTCCTGTTAACGGCCTGAACATCTCGGAAGGCACCTATCCGGCCGACGACCCCAACGGAGATCCTTACGGATTCTCAACTCACCCTGATACAAACGAACCGATCTACGCGCTAGCGTACGACCGCCCGTTTGATTTAAACCCAGCGACGAGTATCGATGTAGATCCTACGACAGCCGGTGTTCAGACGCTCAATACCAATGGCACGCTCACCGAGTTCCGGCGGATCCACTTGCAACGACTTGCAAATCCACTTGAACCCTACAACGTGACGACGAATCCCTATCTGACGATCGACTCGCTCGAAGTTGACCTGACGGTGTTCAATGGAATGGCCGGCTCCAGCAGCCCAAACACAGGTGGCAATGGTGTGGCCGTAGGCGCTACCAACTTCGCTTCGCGCGAACGCGGTCTAACCACTGGCGCTGGCAGCGCACCCGATCGAGATTTCTGGATCGACGCGACGACTGCTCCTCAGGTCACCAGCGGCGGTGCGATCGCCACCCATCATTTTGATGAACAATTCAGGCACACGCTCGGCGGACTGAATCGGACGTTTAAGACTCGGTATCAGAAGGATCTGAGCATGCCGCCGATGGCAACAACGGCTCCCACGGACGAATTGGTCGGTGCACCCAATTCGGGTTCCAGCACCGAAGGCGACCCATTCCCCTGGCTGACATGGAACAATCGTCCATTCGTCAGCGAGCTTGAGTTACTGCTCGTTCCCAAAACTCGTTCGTCCCAGTTGCTGCGGCAATTTGGCGTCATTGATCCGCCGCCTCCGGCCGTGCCCGACCCGTACGCCGGCTTGACTTGGCACTACGGCCACCTGCTGAACTTCTTTGATAATCGAACGACTTCCGATGGCGCGCACTTCTATCGAGTGTTCGAGTATTTGGGCGTTCCGTCGCGCTTCATCGGCACGGAGACGTGGCTGAACAGCACGACGTTCGCCAGCGGTGTCGGAACCGACAACTTCCATCCGCCGTTTAATCGGGTCCCTGCGTTTCGCGAGCCAGGAAGAATGAACATCAACACAATCTATGATGATCGTCCTTGGCGGGCACTGACGGGGTTGACGGCCATCGACTTCGCCACACCAGACGAGTTAGCATGGAGCGACAGCCGGCGCGGCTATGGTGCGGCGGGTGCTGGCATCATCTATATCGACGATGCTTATCCGACGATTTTTGCGAATCCGTTGCGTAGTTCCGGCTCTGGTCGGTTGGTTCCGCTCGCGACCATGGTGCGGTCGGATATCGACTGCACGCTGCTTCGGAGCAATGTGATTCCACCGAGCGGTACGGCGGCATCAGGTCAACCGAACTTCGCGACGACTTCGGGTGGAACGCATATCGACCCGAATCGCAACCCGTACTTCCGCTACCAGAGCATTCAACGCCTGTCGAATCTTGTCACCTCTCGCTCCAACGTCTATGCCGTTTGGATCACGATCGGTTTATTCGAAGTCGATCCCGTCACGGGAGGCTTGGGGCAAGAGATCGGAAATGAAACCGGCGAAGTACAACGCCATCGGGCCTTCTACATGATCGACCGATCGATTCCCGTCGCCTACGAACCGGGCGAGAACCACAACGTTGATCGAGCGATCCTCGTTCGGCGGTTCATCGAATAGCGCCGCACCACAGTCGTCGAGGAAAATCTAATGATTCGTTTGGTAAGAGCACGATCTTCCGGCTGCTCGCATAACGTCGTGTTAAAGAGAAGCCGGCGATTGGGATTGACGCTGGTGGAGTTGCTCGTCGCGGCAACGATTACGTTGCTTTTAGTCTACGGGCTTGCTCAGGCCTTTGCCGTCGTCAGCGTGACTGTCTCGTCAAATAGAGCGTCCGTCGAAATGCTGGGTCAGCTGCGCGGTGTTACGATGCGATTGCAGCGTGATCTCGAAGGGCTGACCGTCCCAGTTCGTCCCTGGCCGCGTCCCGAGGCGGGCCTCGGTTACTTTGAATATGTCGAGGGTGTCTACCATGACGGTTCGGCATACCTGGCGAATTCAAAGACAGGCATGCCGAGCCTAGCGGCACACTCATGTGTCGGTGATGCGGATGACGTTTTGATGTTTACGTCGCGGAGCGTCGATGTGCCGTTTCGCGGCTTGCACCTCGTCGAAGTCACCACTGGCGGCGGTGCCGTTGTCAATGTCCAGACACAGATCGAATCGCAACTTGCCGAAATTGCTTGGTGGGCGACGATGACAGGTCAAGCGACCAGCGACACAAACGGCGATGGAATCCTCGACACGGGTAACAACACCCTGAATGTGGATCAACGCGACGACTATACTCTCTATCGCCGCGTGCTACTAATTCGTCCCGACCTGAACACTCAATCCGATGCAACCCATCCGCTTCCGTATTACAAGGCACTCCCGTCAACCACCACATCATTCACAACGAATTCCCAACCTGGATTACAGGCGGCACGCCAAGCCATCCAAGACTTCCACGCTGAACACGATTTATCGGTGCGTTATGACGTGGTGGCTACTGGTGCCAACCAATCGCGTATCTATGTGTCGGTTAACTCACTGGCGGACTTAGCGAACCGCCGCAATCGCTTTGCGCATTATCGCATCCTCATGTTCGATCCATCGAATACTGCAAACCTGCTCGGACTTACTCCAAGTTTTCCCTATCGGCTCGACCGAGACAACGCGATGGGCTTGCCGCTGACGCGAACGCCGATTGCCAATTCGTTTGTCGAGCCGGGCTTGATCAAAGGTAACGCCCACCGCGGTGAAGATATTGTGTTGGTGAACGCTTTGGCTTTTGATGTGAAAGTTTACGATCCGGGAGCGCCAGTCGGCATCGACCCTTCGGGTGTGGAGGCCGTTATCCCCGGTGATCCGGGATTTGCACACTCGTCAATGCCCGCCAACGGCGTTGATCTCTATTTCAATGGAACGGCGATTACGAAATGGTTCTTGCCGATTGGGAGAGGTGCCTACGTTGATCTGAATTACACCAGCACCAACATAAACTATTTGAGGGACTACGCGGACATCGGGGCTGGTGGTGCCTATACGTACAATCAGATTCAGACCGGCTCGTACAAATCCAATTTCTCGGGCGCACCACATGCTAATTCGCAGCTGACGCCAACCGCCAGCTTGCTCACGGACGCGGACGCGACGTACGACACGTGGTCGTTCCACTACGAAAGTGATGGAGTGAATCAAGATGGCGACACCGACACTGACGAGGGCACCAATGGCATCGACGACGATAGTGTTAATGGAGTGGATGACGTTGGAGAACGAGAAACTTCGCCCCCCTATCCTCATCCATTGCGAGGTGTTCAGGTACGTATTCGCGTAATTGATCACGATACACGGCAGGTTCGGCAGATGACCGTAACATCCGATTTCACACCTGAGTAGATTGGTCACGTGGCTAAACGTCGGTGAGGTTCCGAGAGTTGCGTAGCTCGAATGACTCAAAGGCCCCGACTCCCCGCCCAGCCATGCCAATCGGAATCAAACCAACCGTCGACTTCGCGTTCAAAAAAATCTTCGGCAGCCCTGAGAATGTTCAATCGCTGATGGGGTTACTGAACGCGATTCTCAATCTCGACGATCCAATCACGCACGTCACCATTCTGAATCCATTCAGCTACCAGGAGTTTGCCGAGGACAAGCTGATTGTACTGGACGTCCGGGCTCGCGATTCGGCTGGTCGATGGCTGAATATCGAGATGCAGGTGTCCGTCGTTTCTGGGCTGACCGAGCGGCTCGTGTACTATGCGTGCAGTCTGTATGTCGATCAACTCGTTTCAACAAGCGATCACGGTGATCGATGCGATCGCCGCCAAGTCGGAGGACCGAATCATGTACGATCATCGCGAGAAGGCGCAGCGAGACTATCAGTGGGCCATCCAAGGTGCCCGCGAAGAAGGGCGTGAAGAAGGATTGGAGCGAGGTGCCGTGGTCGGCAGGATTCAACTCCTTCAGCAATTGCTGGGAGAAGAGGAAAGCTCACTGGAGGATCTTCGCGAACTGCCGACGAAAGAGCTGGCGACGAAACTAACTGACTTGCAACAGCGGCTCCGCTCGCGTGGTGATTGACTCACCGTCGTTCCCTGAACATCAGCCACCGACAGTCGCTCGCTGCTGCGTTAACTGTTCGAGGCGCTGGGGGTGTGGCTCTGGGAGTTCCGCGAAGGCTTGAACCGCGGGTTGACCCGCCGGGGAGCGGTAAAGCTCCAGGGGCGGATCGGAAAGGTCCTCGGCGTAGAAGCGGCTAGTGGGGAAGATGTCGGCGGGGTAGGTGAAATTGTCGAGCATCGAGAGGGCGACGCAGTGGGCGCTGCCCGTTGAACTCTCCAGCATCCCGCCGACCCAACATGGAATTCCGGCGTCGCGACAAGCGTTGTGGATCGCCACCGCGTTGGTCAGACCGCCGACTCGCCCTGGCTTGATGTTCATAAAGCGACAGCTCTTCAACTCGATCGCGAGTTCCGCTCGGCGCAGGTTCGTGATCGATTCGTCAAGACAAACCGGCGTGCGAATTTGGGCCTGGAGTTGCGCGTGTTGATAGACGTCGTCGTGCGGTAGCGGCTGTTCGATCATGGCGAGATTGAATTCGTCGATCGCGCGAAACAACTCGGCATCCGCCAGGCGGTAGCCGCTGTTGCAGTCAATGTGAAACGTCTGATCCGGATACTCGCGACGAACGGCGCGGAGCATGTCAACATCCCAGCCTGGCCGGAACTTCAACTTGACTCGCGGAAAGCCGTCGTCGACTGCGGGCCGGATCGCGGCAATCAACTCGTCAATGGAATCCATCACGCCAAAGTCCGCGCCGACAACGACTTCGCTGCGTGTCGCACCAAGCAACTGATGCAACGGCGTGCCAGTCAACTTGCTCTGCAAACTCCACCACGCCGTGTCGAGCAGCGCCTTGGCGAAGCTGTTCCCTTTGTAGATGCCTAGCAGTTGTTGTAGCTGCTCGCCACTGGTGATGTCACGTCGGACGATCGCTGGAGCGAACCAATCGCGCGCCGTCGCAAACACGCCGCCGCCCCACTCCGGGCTGTAACAGGGAGCCGCCAGCGGCGAACTCTCGCCCCAAGCATCGACCGAGCCGCTCGTCATCCGACAAAGGACACTGTGGATTGCCGCGTCTTCTCCATACGCCGTCCGCCACGGATACAGAAGCGGCATCGCGACGTGAAACAATTCGATACGGTCGATTTTCAGAGCGATCAAGGTTTAAAGTTCAGCTTCCCTAGAAGAATTTGTGGGTGAAATTTGGCTCCGGTAGCGCGCCGAGGTTGTGGTATAGCGCGGTTTCGTAGGCTGCCTGGGTGCGAAAGCCGTAG
>Ga0326597_10008720_pt1 | contig 13650 bp, 13 predicted proteins | sample RVTome_12_FD_203789 | JGI IMG/M metagenome (GOLD analysis project Ga0326597, IMG submission 203789) | Soil microbial communities from uranium-contaminated site in the Upper Colorado River Basin, Wyoming, United States - RVT100D185 | ecosystem: Environmental > Terrestrial > Soil > Contaminated >... | reverse complement strand
TCCCGGCTCACGCCGGGGATTGCCGCCGGGCGGCGACGTGGCTCACTGGCGAGCTCACCCGGCTCGGCTGCCCGACGGTGGAGCTCATCGAGGGTCCCGGCCATCCGGTGGTGTGGGCCGAAGGCCCCCGGGTTCCCCATCGCCCGACGCTTCTGGTTTACGGCCACTACGACGTGCAGCCCCCCGATCCCCTGGAAGAATGGGACACTCCGCCGTTCGAGCCCACCGTACGGGACGGACGCCTCTATGCCCGCGGCTCGGCCGACGACAAGGGACAGCTGTTCTGTCTCCTCAAGGCCTACGAGTCGGTGCTCGATGCCGGCGGGCGGCCGCCGCTCAACGTCAATTTCGTGTTCGAAGGCGAAGAGGAATGCGGGGGCCACGTCGTATCCGACCTCTTGCGGTCGGAGCCGGAGCGCACCAGGGCCGATGCCGTGCTGGTGTGCGACATGTCGTACTACGCTCCCGGGTGGCCCGCGGTCTACACCGCGCTGCGAGGAATCTGCTACGCGGAGATCTCGGTCCAGACGCTGGAGCGCGATGTGCACTCCGGGACCTACGGCGGCGTGGCGCCGAACGCGCTCGAGACCCTGGTCCGCCTGCTCGCCGAGCTCAAGGGCGAAGATGGGGACATCCACATTCCCAAGCTCTACAAGGCCGTCGAACCCCCGGGCAAGCAGGAGCTGAAGAGCTGGAAGAAGCTGCCTTTCGACCAGGAGAAATTCCTCCGAGAAGAGGTTACCGGTCACGCTCTCACCGGGCTCGAGGACTACTCGGTGTTCGAGCGGGTGTGGGCGCTGCCGACCTTCGAGATCCACGGCATCCGGGGGGGCTTCGTCGGCGAAGGGGCCAAGACGGTCATTCCCGCCCGCGCCACCGCCAAGGTGAGCCTGCGGCTGGTGCCAGGCCAGCGCTTCGACAAGGTGAGCCGGCAGCTGGAACGCGCGGTCGAGGCGCTGGCGCCCAAATGGGCCGACGTCAAGGTGACGCTGCTCCACGGAGGCGACCCGGTTCAGGTCGATGTGGATCACCCGGCGTTCGACCTGCTGGACCAGGCGTTCGCGTCGGTAGTGGGCCGGAGACCGGTCCGGGTGCGGGCCGGCGGCTCCATCCCGATCGTGCCCGCGCTGGGGCTCGCCGGTGCGCCGGTGCTCCTGACCGGGATCGGACTCCCCGACGATGGGCTGCACTCGCCCAACGAGAAGCTCGACCTCGATCAGTTATGGGCCGGCATCGAGATCTTCGGGCGGTTCTTCGAGATGTTCGCGGAACAGGGGGGGCTGGGGGTGGAGGCGGATCTGACGGAGGAGGAAACGGCTACGGCTCCTCTTCCGGGGTGACGCGCTTGACCGGGCCGGAGTAGCGGGCCTCGGTGCGGGCGTGCAGCTCGTCCACGCCGATCAGCGCCCGGGCGGAGGCGATGATGCCCGCCACCACGTCATCCGCCCAGTAGGGATCCGGACGCTCGACGGCCGGGAGCTTGGCCACGCAGCTCTCGAGGTAGCGGATCGCCGTGGTGATCCACTCCGTCTGGGCGGAGGCAACGGTCGACCAGGAGCCGGTGGAGCGGAGCTCCAGCTCCTCCAATTCGCGGAGGCGCTCGTCCAGCCCTTCAACGACCGACTTGGACCTGAGCCGTTCAGCGATCAGACTCAGGACCATTCCCCGTTCGGCCTCCTGGGGCTCCGGCAGCGGGGCCAGGTAGTGCCGCTGGTCCGCCACCATTTCGGCCAGCCGAATGCAGACGGCGCGGATGGCGGGCATCAGGGCCGGCGGGACCTCCCTCGACCAGCTGTCGGCAGCCCGGAGGATCTCCTGGACGCGCTGGTCCGCCTGCAGCTCAGGCGTCGGTGTGCCGGGTCTTTCTGCCATGCTAGACAGGAAAACCGGGTTGGCCGGGAAAGGCAAGAGAGATCAGAACGGCCCGCTAAGCCGCCCTCCCCGGTTCGTCAAGCTCCCCCTGGACCCCTCCGCTTGGGGAATAATTCCGCCCTTTCTACGCCCGTTCGGCCAGCGGCGTCTCGACCGGCACCAGGTCGAGCGTCCCGGCCATCGCCTCGACGACGGCGTCCCGGGTTGTCGCCCAATCCGCCGGGTGGCCCGGGCCCAGCTCCTCCGCCACGCTGGTCATCCTCACCCCCTTGATGCCACAGGGAACGATGAGGTCGAAGGCATCGAGCGCGGTGGTGACGTTGAGCGCAAAGCCGTGAAAGGTCACCCACTGCTTCACGTGGATGCCGATGCTCGCGATCTTCCGGCCCCTGGTCCACACCCCGGTCAGTCCCGGATTCCGCCCGGCCGCGATTCCCAGGTCGGCGAGTGCCCGGATGAGTCCGGCTTCCAACTGGCGAAGGTACCAGTGGAGGTCTTCCCGGTGTTGCCGGAGATCGATGATCGGATAGCCGACCAGTTGTCCCGGCCCATGGTAGGTCACGTCGCCGCCCCGTTCCACTTCGAACACGGGGATGCCGCGCCGCTCCAGCTCGGCCCGGGGAACCGGAAGGCTCTCAGGGTGGGTGCCCCGGCCCAGCGTGATGACCGGATCGTGCTCGACCAGCAGGAGGACGTCGTGCGGCACCTCGCCGGCGATGCGGCGGCGGCAGAGGTCGCGCTGCAGCTCGAGGACCTCGCCGTAGGGGCGCCGGCCGAGGTCGACCAGGTCCAGGCGCACGGTTACTCCTCCCGGGCCAGCCGGCGGGCTCGTCGCGCCAGCAGGAGCGAAAGACCCAGCGCCAGGGCCGCGAGGGCCGCGAGGCCGCGTCGCCCCCAGAGCTGATTGACCGGCATGGACACGAGCATCGCGAGGATGGTGGCGAACGAGCTCACCACCGCCAAGCCGCCGCGCCGGTAGACCGACCCGATCGGAGCCAGAAGCCACCACGCGAATACCCCGGCGAGGGCGATACCGCCGAGCGTGCCGCCGACAAGAAGGTAGAAGGCGCCGCCGAAGGTCGGGGTAGACCCCAACTGGTCCGGTCGCAGCAGATCCACGCCCAGCACCGTCGTGCTGATCGCGGCGAGCCCCAGCGCGACGGCCGAGCCCACTCCGGCCCCCGCCAGGCGGACGGGATTGCCCGTCAGATGTGCATCACCCGGCCCATCGAGTCGAGCGCCGCCTCCGCGATCGCCTCCGACAGCGTGGGATGGGCGTGGATGGCTAGATCGATCTCCTCCACCGTGTACTCGTTCTCTCGGGCCACGGCCAGCTCGTGAATTATCTCCGAGGCGTGGCTGCCCACGATGTGGGCGCCGAGGATTTCGCCGTACTTCTTGTCGCGGATGATCTTGACGAAACCCTCGGTCTCGTTGGAGCTGCGGGCCCGCCCGTTGGCGCTGAACGGAAAGCGGCCGACCCGGTACTCGAGCTTCCGCTCCTTGACCTGATCCTCGGTGAGCCCGATGCTGGCCACCTCGGGATGGCAGTAGGTGACACTGGGGACGTTGTCGTACTTGATGGGATGGCGGTGTCCGCCGGCGATCGACTCGGCGACGAAGACACCCTCCCGGCTGCCCTTGTGCGCGAGCATCGGAGGGCCGGCGACGTCGCCGATGCAGTAAACCCCGGGCGCGGTGGTCAGAAGGGTGCTCCGGTCCACCTTAACGAAGCCCTGCTCGGTGAGCTGGACGCCCGCTTCCGGTAACCCGATGGCCTCCGTGTTCATTGCGCGCCCCGCCGCCATCAGCACCTTGTCCGCGGCGAGCGTTTCGCTCTTCCCGCCGACGTCGAGACCGAGGGTCACCTGGTCCTTGCCGACAGTTGCCTTCTTCACCGCCGCGCCGACGAACAGCGCGATGCCCCGCTTCTTGAAGCTCTTGGCCAGCGCGTCGGACGACTCGGCATCCTCCAGCGGGAGGATCCGGGGGAGGACTTCGATCAGGCTGACCTTGGTTCCGAAGGCGTTGAAGATGTCGGCGAACTCGCACCCGACCGCGCCGGCGCCGATGACCGCGAGGGTCTTGGGCGCCTGCTCCAGGAAGAGCGCCTCGTCCGAGCTGATGACCGTGGTCCGGTTGATGTCCAGGCCGATCTGCGGGAGGCCCTTGACTCGAGATCCGGTGGCGATGACGACCGCTTTGCGGGCCTGGTATTCGTCCGATCCCACCCGGACGGTTCGGCCCTTGCCCAGAGTCCCGCTACCCTTGATCACCGTGACCTTGTGCTTCTTCATCAGGAACTCGACACCCTTCGAGTTCTGCTCCGATACCTTGCGAGACCGGCGCATGGCGACCCCGTAGTCCGCCTTGACGCCGGCGACCTCGACGCCGAGATCCTTGGCGTCGTGAGCTACCAGGTTGGCCACGTACGCGCTGTGGAGCAGCGCCTTGGTGGGGATACATCCGATGTTCACGCACACTCCGCCCAGCTTGTCCTTCTCGACTACGGCGGTCGCGAGGCCGAGTTGCGCCGCGCGGATAGCGCAGACGTATCCCGCTGGACCTCCACCGAGAATGATCACGTCGAACTGAGTCGCCACGATGTCCCCTCGCACAAGTGAAGAAGTAAAAAGTGAAAAGTAAAAAGTGAAAAGAGGACAAGAGTGAAAAGTGAAATGTGACAAGTGAAAAGTAAAAAGTGAAAAGTGAAAAGGAGAAAAGGGCCGCGGGAAGGGCCGGTCGCCCTGGCGGTTCGCTTACTTTTCACGGCTAGTAGGCCGTGCCCCAAGTTTCGCTATCGGGGTGTCATCGCGAGCCGCGTAGCGGCGTGGCGATCTCCCCGCCAAGCGAGGAGGCCCTCATCTGTTTTCGGTTTGTCCTTTGTCACTTTTTCCTTTTCACTTTTCACCTCTTACTCTTTACTTCTCGCTTTGCCGGCCTCCTACCACACCATCGCCAGCGGATTCTCCAGCATCGCCTTGAGCGTTCTCAGGAACTGCGCCCCCGTCGCCCCGTCGATCACTCGATGGTCGCAGGACATGGTAAGGCGCATCCGGCGGCGGAGCGCCACCTGACCTTCGTGGGCCACCGGCTTCTCCATGATACGTCCGATGGCGATGATGCCGGCCTCCGGGGGGTTGATCACGGCGGTGAACTCGTCGATGTCGAGCATGCCGAGGTTGGACACCGAGAACGTCCCGCCGGTGTATTCCCCTGGTGTGAGCTTGCGATCCCGGGCCCGGGCGGCGAGGTCACGGGTCTCGGTGGCGATCTGGCGCAAGGTTTTCAGGTCGGCGTCCCGAATGACCGGAGTGATCAGTCCATCTTCGATCGCGACCGCCATGCCCACATGCACCTCGTGCCAGTAGCGGATGTGATCGTCCTGCCACCAGGCGTTGCAGGATGGGTGCTGCCGCAGCGCGGTCGCGACCGCCTTGATGATGATGTCGTTGAATGACACCCTGGGCTCCTCGCCCAGCCCCTTCAGGGCTTCCCGCGCGTCCCAGGCGCGCTCCATGTCCACTTCGGTGGTGAGGTAGAAGGTGGGGATAGGGCCGATGGACTGGGCCAGCCGCTTCGCGATGGTCCTCCGAATCTGGGTCAGTGGAACGTCGGCGTAGGGGGCTCCCCCGCGTGCCGGCGGCCGGGGCGTGCCCGGCGCCGCTACCGCCCTCCCGGGCGCGCCCTCGAGGTCCCGCAGCACCACCCGACCCTCGGGGCCGGTGCCGGCCACGGCGCCGAGGTCGATGTTCCGCTCCGCCGCGATCCGCCGGGCCAGCGGTGAGGCCTTGATCCGTCCTCCAGCGGTCGCGACCGGCGCCGCCGCTGGCGTTTCCTGGATCGGCCCCGGCCCCGGCCCCCGCTCCGGCTCCTTGGCCGGGGCCGGCTGATCACTGGGCCCGGCAGGGCCGCGGGGACGGCCTCCGTTCTCCACCGACTCACCGGGCTCTCCGATGACGGCGACCAGCTCGGAGACGGGCACCGTGGCTCCGGCGGGCACCACCTGCTGGAGCAGGGTGCCGGCCGCGCGGGCCACCAGCTCCATCACAGCCTTGTCGGTCTCGACCTCCGCCAGGACGTCGCCGACCGCGACCGGCTCACCTTCGCGCTTCTTCCACTCGACGAGGCGCCCCTCTTCCATGGTGGGGGACAGCGCCTCCATGACCACCTTGGTTGCCATGACTACTCGCGGTACAGCACCGAGTTGACCGCCGCGATCACTTTGGCTGGATCGACCTTGGCGGCCTTCTCGAGATGCTTGTTGTAGGGCATGGGCACGTCGGCGCCCGTGACCCGGAGAATCGGTGCGTCCAGCTCGTCGAAAGCCTCGCGCTGGATGATATCCACCACCTGCGCCCCCACGCCGGCGAAGGCCCACCCCTCCTCGGCGACGACACACCTGTGGGTCTTGCCCACCGTGGCGAGAATGGACTCGCGGTCGAGAGGGCGGATGGTGCGGAGGTCGAGAACCTCGGCATCAACCCCATCTGCGCTCAGCTGCTCCGCGGCCTTCAGCGCCACCGCCACCGTTTTCGAGTGACAGATGATGGTGACCTCGGTTCCCTCCCGCTTGACGTCGGCCCGGCCCAGCGGGACGATGTGCTCTCCCTCGGGAACCTCGCCCTTCAGATTGTAGAGCATCTCTCCTTCGATGAAAACGACGGGGTCATCGTCCCGGATCGCGCTCTTGAGCAGTCCCTTGGCGTCCGCCGGCGTGGCCGGCATGACCACCTTGAGGCCGGGCACGTGGGCATACCAGCTCTCGAACGCCTGCGAGTGTTGCGCGGCGAGCTGGAGCGCCGAGCCGCCGGGTCCCCGGAAGACCGCCGGCACGCCCACCTGGCCGCCGGACATGTAGCGCATCTTGGCGGCCGAATTGACCAGCTGGTCGATGGCCAGGAGGGCAAAGTTCCAGGTCATGAACTCGACCACGGGCCGGAGACCGACCATGGCCGCACCGATACCGACGCCGGCGAAACCGAGCTCGGTGATGGGGGTATCCACCACCCGCATGGGACCGAACTCGTCCAGCAGGCCCCGGCTCACCTTGTAGGCGCCCTGGTAGACTCCGACCTCCTCCCCCATCAGGAAGACGTTCGGGTCGCGCTGCATTTCTTCCCGCAGCGCGTGGTTCAGGGCGTCCCGGTAGGTCAGCGTCGGCATCTGTCGCCGGTCTTCCGGTGAGTCATCGAATGCATCTCAGGAACCGGCATACACGTCCGTATACAGCTCCTCAGGCGCCGGATCGGGGGCCTGCTCGGCGAACTGGTAGGCATCCTCCACCTCCTCCACCACCTCCCGGTCCAGTGCCTTCACCACCGCCTGATCGGTGAGCCCCTCGTCGATCAGCCGTTTCGACCAGAGCGCGATCGGGTCGCGCTTTCGCTGGCCTTCGACCTCTTCCCTGGTGCGATAGTGGCCGTGGATGGGGTCCGACATCGAGTGCCCCATGAACCGGTAGGTGCGCACCTCGAGCAGGGTGGGGAGCTTCTCGCTCCGGGCCCGCCCGACCGCCCGCTCCATGGCCGCGTGCATCACCAGGACATCCTGCCCGTCGACCACTTCGTTGGCCATGTCGTAGGAGCAGGCCCGCTCCGAGATGTCGTAAATGGCGCTCGCGCGCTCTAGCGCCGTGCCCATACCGTACCGGTTGTTTTCGCAGAGGTAGATGGCGGGAAGCTTCCAGAGCGCGGCCATGTTGAGCGCCTCGTGGAAGGCGCCATTGTTGACCGCCGCCTCCCCAAAGTAGCAGATAGCCGCCTGGTCGGTATCGCGGTACTTGATGGCGAAAGCCATCCCGGTCGCGAGCGGGATGTGCCCGCCCACGATGGCGTGGCCGCCCAGGAAACCGAGGGAGGCGTCGAAGATGTGCATCGAGCCGCCCTTGCCACCCGAGCTGCCGGCGGCCTTACCGAAGAGCTCCGCCATGACCGTGCGTGCCGGGACTCCGCGGGCCAGTGCGTGCCCGTGCTCGCGGTAGGAGCAGGTGATGTAGTCGTCGGGCCGGAGCGCGGCCAGGCTGCCCACCGCCACCGCCTCCTGGCCGATGTAGAGGTGGCAGAACCCGCCGATCTTGCCCAGGCTGTAGGCTTCGCCGGCCTTTTCCTCGAACCGGCGGATGAGCATCATCTGCCGCAGCCACCGGCGGTACTCGTCTGCTTGGCCGGAGTCGAGCCCTCGTGATCGCTTACGGGGCCCGGCCGCGGTCGACCCCGCCACTACCAGGCTCCCCCGGCGGCGGGTTCTTCGTGGCGCTCCGGCCGACCGCGAGCCGCGGCCGCCTGCTCCCAGGCGTGGTAGGAAGACCGGGTGAGCGGACTCGCCTGAACGTGGGTGAAGCCCATCGCCAGGCCCAGCTCGCGCAGCTCGGCGAACTCATCGGGAGTGTAGTAGCGAGCCACCGGCAGGTGCGCGTCCGAGGGGCGCAGGTACTGGCCGAGGGTGGCGATGTTCACGTCGCTCCGCCGGAGGTCGCGCAGGCAGGTCACCGCCTCGTCCCACTCCTCCCCCAATCCGAGGATCACTCCGGACTTGGTGAGCCCGTCCGGATTCATCCTCCGGGCGTTCGCCAGCAGCCGGAGCGCGCGGTCGTAGCGGCCGCCGGGGCGGGCCAGCCGGTACAGCCGGTCCGCGGTCTCCAGATTGTGGTTCAGGATGTCGGGCTCGGCGTCCATGACGATCCGGAGCGCGCGCTCGGATCCCTTGAAGTCGGGGATGAGCACCTCGACCGACGTCTCCGGCAGGCGCTTCCGGATTTCGGTGATGCAGCCGGCGAACGCTTCTGCTCCGCCATTGGGCAGGTCGTCGCGGTCCACCGACGTGATCACCACGTGCTCCAGCCCCATCCGCTCCACCGCCTCCGCCAGACGCACCGGCTCGAGTGGGTCGAACGCCTTGGGTGTGCCGTGGGCCACCGCGCAGTAGGTGCAGTTCCGGGTGCAGACGTCTCCCAGAATCATGAACGTCGCCGCCTTGTGCTCCCAGCACTCCCCGACGTTGGGGCAGCGCGCCTCCTCGCACACCGTGTGGAGGTTCAACTCGCGCATGAGCGACTTGATGTGACCGTAGTTGGCCCCGCCCGGCGGCTGCACCTTGAGCCACGCCGGCTTTCGCACCGGGGGAATTTCAGTGAGAATCGGGCCGTCGGGAGGCGGCGCGGAGGAACGGGTCAGCTGGACCAGCGGAACCGCCACAGCGGTGCTCCTGGAAATCGGGGGGCGAACGTCTCCTTGCGGAAAAGTAGCAACCCCTAACTCCCGCCGCAGCGCTGGATCAGGATCTGGGCCGCCTCCCTCGCCGACTCCGACGTCTTCTCCTGCACCTCGGTGGGGCCCCGCTGCGTGGCCAGCTCGGCGAAGGTGCGGGAGGTGACGGACAGGGTCGTGATGTCCTGACCGGAGCCCGGTGCCACCTCGACCTCGATCCGGTCCACCATCCTGCGGAAGTTGACGTCGGGCCGCCGCACGGTCTCGTCGAGCTTCCTGGCCGTGATCCGGTTCTCGGTGACGTCGATCGAGCTCTGGCTGTAGTCCAGGGCTTTCAGCTGATCCTTGACGCAGGCAAACACGTCGGGCACCGGTTCCGGGCTCGTCGCCGTCAGGCTGGTGGTGAGCGGACTCCCAACGCAGGCGACCAGTCCGGCCGCCGCCAATAAGCAGGATCGCACGAGGGCAGGAGGGAGGGTGAGATTCCGCATCGGTCGGCTGCCTTGGATGAGGGTTGGCGTGTGTTGCGCGGTGCAATCTATACCCGTTCGGAGGCGAAAAAAACCGGCGGCCCCCGGGAAGGGGCCGCCGGTCCTTCACCTCCGGTACTGGATTGCTTAGAAGAACAGCATCAGGCCGAACGCCGGCGCGAAGCTCTTGTTCTTGTCTACTCCGGACTCCTCGTGCTCCTTGGTCCAGGCATAATTGCCCTCCGCCACGACCTTGAGCGACTTGGTGGCCTGATAGTAAATGCCTCCGGAGATCAGAGTGTTCTCCGTCTTGAAGCTGGCGGAGGCCGCGTCTTCGTTGTTCGACGACTGCAGGTAGCTTGAGCCGAAGTCCCCGGCGAGCGTGACCTTGCTGTTGGGCGGGGTGACGGTGATCTGCCCGATGAAGCCGTACGATTTCCGCAAGCCGTCCGAGCCGCTCCCTGAGGTGCCGTCGGTGCCGTCGAGGAAGAGGAGGGTGGTACCCAGACCCCTGCCGTAGTAGCCGGAACCAGTGACTGAAAACGTCGAAGTTCCGTAGCGAATGCCACCGCTCCCACCCCAGGAGGTCGCGCTGTTGCTGGAAGTGCCGCCGGTCTTGTTGTTCTGCGCCAGGCCGCCGAGCCAGGCTTTGACGTTGCTCTGGCTGTAGACGAACTCGGCCTCGACCCGAGGCGTCTCGACCTGGTTGTAGGGCGGGTTTGTGGCCGGCTGGAAGAGCCCAATCGAGATCTGCGTCGGCCGGCCCGCCGGGCTTGAGTAGGTCATCTGCGCCTTGAACTGCGGGTAGATGTAGCCGAACCCGATACGGCCCAGGGTGGTCCCTTGGCCCGTGTTACCGCCGGTCGCCCCGACGCCGAACAGCGTCTGGTCGGTCAGAATGTTCTGCCGTCCGTAGAGGCCAAGCTCGCGGCCCGCCAGGATCTGGCCCCAGGTGCCGCCGACCGTGAGGAATACCTGACGCATGTCGATCTGGGCGCCGAAGCAGTCGTGATTCTGACTGTTCACGCTGTTGGTGGTGCCGCACTGAATCTGCGGAGCGAAACCGAAATGCACGAGGAGATCGGTCTCGCCTTCCTTACCCTTGGCCTCGAACACCGCAAAGGCCGGAAGGAGACCCGTGCGGATGTTGCTCGATCCTGAACCGCCCGCGGGGAGGATCCCACCAATCGCATTCGACGGGGGGCTGCTGTTGTCCGACGGGTTCTCGTAGACGAAGAACGCGTTCACGTTGCCGGCGAAGGTGAAGCTCCAGCCGTTGCTCATTTGCATCGTCAGCTGAGCTTGGGCGGCCGTCACCGCCCCGAACGCCAGGCCCAAACACAACAGTGCGATTCGCTTCATAGGTGCTTCTCCCTCGGAGTTAGGATGACCGCCAACGACAGCCAAACTTCGGGACCACACTGCACCAGCAAACCCTGTCGCGCGTTATCGCGCGGAATCGGCGCTCGATCGCATCAAAGTCGCGTTCACCTCCCAGAACGCATACCAGGTGGGCAGGGGAAGGTGGTTTTCCCACCAGTAGTAGTCGTTGATCCGGCTGGTATAGACGTTGGCGCCATAGGGGAACCGGAACCCGCCGCCCCGGCGCAACCTCGCCAGTGCCTCACTCAAACCGGCCGAATCACTTCCATGGCCGGCCGCCTGGGCCAGCGCCGAGCCGGCCAGAAACCCCTCGGCGTACGCGGTGCGGGCGTCCGGTCCCATCGCCTTCCAGTCGACCCCGGTCCGGCCAAGCCAGTGCTGGTCCGGATCCGGCTGGGGCAACGCGCGCCCAGCGAGGAATCCCGCGGCGCCCAGTGCGGCCCACCACCAGCGTATCACGACGGCCCTCCCAAAGCAAACGGCCGGTAGAGAGTCCCGGGAGCGGGAACCCTACCGGCCGCTCCGGAACGCTACTTCTTCGGAAGCCCGAAGACCATCACCGCGTCTCCGAGGGGGAAGCTCAGCTGGAAGTTGCCGCCGCAGGCCACGGCGACGAACTGTTCCCCGCCATGCATGAACGACATGGGGGCTGAATTACAGCCCGCGCCGGCGTTGAACTGCCAGAGCAGCTTGCCGGTCTTCGAGTCGAAGGCGTTGAAGTTGCCGTTGCCCTCGCCGGTAAAGGTGAGCCCGCCAGCGGTGGCCAGGGCGCCGCCCATCATCGGCTGGGGCACCTTGTTTTGCCAGGCGATCTTCCCGGTGGCGAGATTGACCGCCGAGTAGAGGCCGTACTGCTCCTCACCCGGGATGGCCACGAAGGCCGAGCCCAGCCACAGCTTGCCCTTTTCCCAGGGGGCGTTGTGGACGATGTAGTTCATCGGCTGATGCAGCGCCGCCACGAAGGCAAAGCCGAGCGTCGGATCGACCGCGATCGGCGACCATTCGGCGCCGCCATTGGCGCCGGGGAGCATGCGGGTGCCTTCGGCGGTCGGCAGGGCGAACATGTTCTCCTGCGGCACGAAGGCGTCGCTCCGCCGGACCAGCTTGCCGGTGGCGGCGTCGAGGACGTAGACCCAGCCGGTCTTGCCCGCGTGAACCACGACCTTCTGGCCGCCGACGGTCGTCACCACCGGCGGGGAAACCGCGTCGAGGTCCCACACGTCATGGGGCACCGTCTGGTAGTACCATTTGGTCTTGCCGCTGGCGGCGTCGATCGCGACGACGGCGTCGGTGTAGAGGTTGTCGCCCGGACGGACGCTGCCGTCAAGATCGGGCGACGGGTTGCCGACCGCCACGAAGATGGCGTTGAGGTCCTTGTCATAGGCCGGGGTCATCCAGACGCCGCCGCCGCCGTGCTGCCAGCTGTCGGCGAACTTCGCGCTGTCGCCTTTCTCTTTAGCCAGGTCTCGATGAAGGTCCGAGTCCTCGGCCTTCGGCGCCCAGGTGCCAAACCAGCCATTCGGAGCCTTGTCGTCGAAAGTCGGATCGCCCTGGGGTGCCGGAATGGAGTACCAGCGCCACACCTGGTCGCCGGACATGGCGTTGTAGGCCGTCACGTGGCCGCGGATGCCGTACTCGCCACCCGACACCCCGACGATCACGTTGTCACCGACGATGAGCGGGGCGTGGGTGATGCTGTAGCCGAAGGCGGGATCGGCCACCTCCTTGTCCCACAGCACCGCGCCGGTCTTGGCGTCGAGCGCCACCAGATGGGCATCCAGGGTGCCCATGTAGACGTGGGCCCCGCCGTGGATGGCCACGCCGCGGTTGTTCGGGCCGCAGCAGAAGATGGTGGTGCCCAGCTTATGCTCGTAGCGCCAGAGTTCCTTCCTGGTGCTCAGGTCGTACGCCATGGCCGTATTGTAGGGGGTGGTGACGTACATGACCCCGTTGGACACGATCGGGGTGTTCTCGAACGAGCCCAGCTTGCTGATCCCGGTCTGGAAGATCATCCGGGGCACCAGACGGGAGACGTTGGCTCGGTTGATTGACCGGAGCGTGGAGTACCGTTGGTTCCAATCGTTGCCGCCGTAGGTCGTCCAGTCGCCGCCTTGGGCCGCGGCTTGGCCCGCTACGGCGAGGAGCACCGGGGCGACCCACCAACGCGAGCTCATTCCCATGGGCATCCTCCTCCTGCTGTTAAAAGCTGGATTTGTTGATGTGGGCTAGAACCGTCGAGTGATTGGATACAATCGCGCCGAGCTCCGGAGGTGTTTAGTCGAAAAGCGACAAGTGGTTACCGGGTTACAATCTGGCTTCAACTTGGCGGCCGTCAAGCCCCTGATCTACGGGCACCCCCGCGACTACCCGGCTTGGCGACACCGAACCCCATAGTGTGCAAAGCTTTGCGCTGATCCTGTTGACCAGGCCCGGACCCTGCTTCCGCTAGCGGAAGAGCACCGCCGCCTTCTTGAGGGTGGTCCAGATCCCCCAGAGCAGCGGCACCCCAACCATCACCCATGCCACCCCGACCATCAGCCAACTCCCCGCCGAGGGTGTGGTCTGCATCTCCTCGTGGGACATCCCGAATCCTCCGTCGTCATGAATGGCCTGGCCGGCAGGCCGAATCAATATTCAGCCGTTGTGGATTTTACGCAAACCCCGATCCGCTAGCCCGGCCGGGGGGCATGGGCCAGCAGCTGCCGTTCTTCCTCCAA
>Ga0326597_10008719_pt1 | contig 13652 bp, 9 predicted proteins | sample RVTome_12_FD_203789 | JGI IMG/M metagenome (GOLD analysis project Ga0326597, IMG submission 203789) | Soil microbial communities from uranium-contaminated site in the Upper Colorado River Basin, Wyoming, United States - RVT100D185 | ecosystem: Environmental > Terrestrial > Soil > Contaminated >... | reverse complement strand
ACGGGCCTCGTCGCGTTCCTTCTCCGCCTCGGCCAGCGTCTGTTCGACTCTGGCAACTGCTGCGCGGGGCTCGGCGGCCAGTTCCTCGCGCTGCGCTTCGTGCTCGGCCTGCGCCTGCGTCAGTTGCGCGCGCAGCTCGGACGGCGCCCGGCGGGCTTCGTCGCGTTCCTTCTCCGCCTCGGCCAGCGTCTGTTCGAATATGGCAACGGCTGCGCGGTGCCTGTCGGCCAGTTGCGCGCGCTGGACTTCATTCTCGGTGACGAGGGCGAGGAGGCGCGCTGATTCGGCCGTCGCGGCCTGGAGCCGCAGCTCGACGCTGACGAGCTCTCTCCGGTACTGATCGAGGGAGGCCAGGTCTCCCAGGCCTCCATGGGCGAGGTGCTGTTCGACGCGGGAGAGACTGCTTTGCTGCGCCGAGGCGGCGGCGAGCTCGGCCTCGAGCCCGGCAATCCGGTCGCGTTGTTCGCGCGCCCCCGTCATGAGCTCGAGCTGACGTTCGGCCACCGCTCGCTCGAGCTCGGCGAATTTCGCGCGGTACGCCGCCTCCTTGCGCTGGCTGTCCGCGATCTCGGCCGCGAGCGCGTCGGTCAGACGCTGCCGCTCGGCCCGATCCGCTTCGACATCTTCTTCCCGGCCTGCGCGGTTGATCTCGGCGCTGTGGATCAACTGCTCGAGCCGACGCGTCTGCGTCTGGTCGCGGAGGTTGAGCAGCAGCGAGTCGAGGCCGTCCGGATGAGTGGTGAGCGCAATGCCCTGGAGAAGGACGGTTCGAGGGTCGCCCTCGGGGCCTCCGAGATGGCATTCGAACGATGCGGCGCCCTTCGTCCAGACCCGGGCGGCGAACTCCTTCCAGTCGGCGCGTTCGGCCGCGGCGATGCGATCCGTCAGGTTGGTGTCCAGAATGGCGGCGAGCGTGTCGCCGCCGAAGAGGCTGAGCGCCGCGTCGTTGCAGGCGAGCAGCACCCCGTCCAGCCGGACGCGAACCAGGCAGGCCGGCTGCCGCTCGAGCAGTTGACGCAGGTACGAGGCGTCAGTCGAAAGAGATTGCGGGCTGGCTGTGGACACTGTCGCGGTTCGAGCTGCGGCCATGTCGTATAGATGGCTCTAAAGAATTTAAACAGACTATACAGGACATTATAAGGTACCCTCGGCCATTTGCCCTCAACGGTCGGGTTTGGATCGGAAATATGGCCGACGGGGTCGAATCTCTTATCGGACGCCGCGAGATGGGCGGCTAGCGCTGGCGCGCACCGGGCAAGACCTGAACGGGCCAGTCGGAACGGCGGAGTACGCCCGGCCGGCAGGCGGCACCCGAGTCACAGGGTCAAAACGTCCAGCCCAGCCCTATCCCAGGCCTCACGAGCAGGCCGTTCTCCAGACCGTGCAGGCGCACGCCGGCCACGAGCTCGAGGTGATCGGTCATGCCGATACGCGCGTCGAGGCCGACAAACGGCCGCGTCGAGTAGACGGTGGTTCGAGTCATCACGGATGGTGGCAGGATGGCCGGAGCGGCGATGAGCCCGCCAACGGGCCCATACGAGAACTCGACGTCGCGCTCCGTGCGCTGGAATCCGACGCCGCCCGAATACACGAGCGCTGCGCGCGCGGAGAGTATTTGACGGGCCCAAGCGCCGGCTGAAAACGTCGTGTTCCGCTGGGACGTCCGGATCCGGTACGAGATGGGCGGATAGATCAGCACGCCGAGGCCCGGAACGACCGTTCCCTCGACACCGGCCCCCGCGCCGAGGGGCGGGAGATTCGGATACGCAAGCGGCAAGAAGTCGGGCGCACCCTCGTTCTCGATCCGCGATGGGCGCGCGAGCTCCACTTCGACGCCCCAGTTGGACCCGAGCGCGGTTCCGGCACGCAGCGCGAAGCCGATGGCCTCACCGCTGCCCGACAGATCGCGGACCCCTCCCGTCTCGCTCCGGCTGAACCTGGCAACATCGCCGGTCAGCGAGACGCCGACGGACGCGCCCTGCGCGAAGGCCGGCGACACCCCCGCAAGCGCGAGGGTCACGACAAGACAGCACGTTCTCATCCTTGCCATCGTCGGGCAGCGACACCCCGTCCGTCAACCGGCGCAGGCCGCGCCCGTTCAGCCTGGAACCCATCTCATGAATGGGTCTTACTGCTTGGACAACTCGTCGTACAACCCGTTCAGGGCATCGGGGGCGAACGGCCAATCAAGATCATCGAGCTCGAGCCGGCTCGCGATGTCCTGCCTGCTGCCGCCGGACTTGATGACCGCCGCCATGCGCTCGTTCAGCGTCCGCATCCTGGCTCTGAACGCGCCGACCTCGGCCTTCGTCAGCACGGGCCCATGACCGCCGCGAAGAGCACGGCGACGGTCATCAGCTGCCTCTGCCGCTCATGCATGGTCACCTCCCCGCCCATCGACGTGGACGACCGGTCGGGTCTTCATCGGCTGACGCAGCTTGCGGCGCCGGGCGGCCGCCGCGCTGCCGCCGACCAGCAACGCGAAGAGCACGAAGCCCATCGCATCGAGCACCGGCACGGAAAGCCCGAGCACGACCACCTCGGGGCCGGGCGCGAGCAGCAGCCCGGCCGCCATGAACGCGAGGACGCGCATGGGCGCCGGGAGCGGGTCCAGGAGAAAGCCTGCCAGTCCCGCCGCGAACGCCACCACCCCGAGGACCGCCACGATCAGCGGCTCGACGACGCTCAGCATCGACGCGAGCTGGCCCGTATCCGGATCCAGCAGGAGCAGCTGCGGGCGGTAGACGAAGATGAACGGCAGCGTGAAGCCGACGAACGCGACCTTGAACGCCTCCCAGCTCGTTTTCATCACCGGCGTGCCGGCAATCGACGCCGCCGCGTAGCCGGCCAGGGCGACCGGCGGCGTCACCATCGACATCATGCCGAAATAGAAGATGAAGAAATGGGCGGCCAGCGGGATGACGCCCAGCTGCCCGAGCACTGGGCCGATGAGGGTCGCCAACAGGAGATAACAGACGGTGGACGGCAGCCCCATGCCGAGGACGATCGACGAGAACATGATGATCACGAGCGCCAGAAACAGGCTCTCCTGGGCCAGCGGCAGCAGCGTGGTCGGGAAGCGCGTGCCGATGCCGGTGAGCGTCACGATCCCGATGACGATGCCGACCGACGCCGAGGCGGCGATGAGCGGAACGGCGTCGCGCGACGACTTCACCATCGCCTTCTGCAGGCCCTGCCAGCTGATGCGCGTGCGCGGGCTCAGCAGGCTCATCGCCACGATGGCGGCGAGCGCGACGGTGACGGCGCGAAACGGCGTGTAGCCGACGACGATCAGCACCATCAGCAGGGCGAGGGCGCCGAAGAAGATCAGCCCTTCGACGCGCCGGCTCCCGTGCTTCGCCGCCGCCGCCGGCAGATCGACGCCGGCGATCATCGACCGCCGCGCGAAGAAGTGCACGTAGAGCAGCAGCGAGAGATAGTAGAGCAGCGCCGGGATCAGCGCGGCGCGGATGATCTCGAGATACGTCACGGGCGGATCGACGATCTCGAGCATCATGTAGGCCGCCGCGCCCATCACCGGCGGCATCAGCGCGCCACCCGAGCTGGCCGCGGCCTGCACGCCGGCGGCGGTTTCGGGCCGGAACCCGGCGCTGCGCATCAGCGGAATGGTGAACGTGCCGCAGGTCGCGGTGTTTGCCACGGCACTTCCCGACAGCGTGCCCATCAGCCCGGCGCTCAGCACGCCCACCTTCGCCGGCCCGCCCGCCGACCCCTTGAACGCGCGCGTCGCGAAATCGATGATGAACTCGGTCGCGCCCGTCAGCTCGAGCAGCGCGCCGAGGATCACGAACAGGAACACGTAGGTGAACATCACGCTCAGCGCGACGCCGAACACGCCCTGCGCCTGCAGGAACGCCTGCGCCACGATGCGTTCCAGCGAGTATCCGCGGTGCGGGAACAGCCAGTCGGGCAGCAACGCCCCCCAGTACGCGTACGCGAGGAACGCCGCCGCCAGGATGGGCAGCGCGGCGCCTATCGCCCGCCGCGTCGCCTCGAGCAGGATCACGATGCCGACGAGGCCGACGAGGGCATCGGTCGGCGTCTCGAACCCGGCGCGGTTGCCGAGCGCCCGGCCGGTGAGCCACCAGCCCTCGAACGCAGGCTCGGTCTGCACGACGACGAAGCCGCACACCAGGACGGCGGCAAGCGCCAGCAGCCAGTCGAGCGCCCGCGCCGGGTTGTCGGTCTTCCATGCCTTGCGGGCGGGAATGGTGAGAAAGGCAATCACGAGGCCCAGCATCGCGAAGATGGCGAGCTGCGCGTGCGGGGTGAGGCGCGGGTAATTGACTTCGAGCAGCGTGAAGCCGCAAAGGGCCAGGCTCAGCGTCCGGACGAGAAGCGCCACCATGGGCTGTGAGGCGGGAGCGAGCGCCCTACTTCGTCCAGATCCCGATTTCGCGGTAGAAGCGGATCGCGCCGGGATGGAACCCGGTGCCGGTGTCGCGCACGACGTTCTTCGGGTTGATCGCGGCGCCGGCGGCGTGACGCGCCACGACCTGCTCCCGGTTCTCGTAGAGCGCCTTGGTCACCCGGTACACCAGGTCGTCGTCCTGATCGGCGGAGGTGATGAGGTGCATCGAGCCGACGTCGAGGCCGTGGAACTCGTCGGCCTGATTCCGGTAGGTGTTGGCCGGAATCGTGGCGCGGTCGAAGAAGATGTACTCCTTCACGAGACGCTCGACGGCCGCCTCGTCGAACGGCACGAACAGGATGTCCATGGACGCCGCCGCCTGCGAGATCGACGCGGTCGGCACGGCGCCGCCGATGAACGACGCGGCGGCCGACCCGTCCGCCAGCATGTCGACGGCCGCCGACTGCGTGGCGTTCAGCGGCGTGAAATCGGCGTACGTCACGCCGTGCGCCGCCAGCAGCGGCTGCACGAAGTACTCGAAACCGGCGCCCGCCGGCCCAATCACGACCCGCTTGCCTTTCAGATCGGTGATGCGCGTGACGCCCGAGTTGACCTTCGTCAGGAAGAGCGCGACGTTGGGAGCCAGCGTCATCACCGTCCGCACCGGATAGGCCCGGTCCCACCCCTCGGTGCCGCGGCCGGCGAAGTAGGTGATGGCGGCGTTCGAGAGCGCGAAGTCGAGCTCGCCCGTCGCCAGGCGCCGGATGTTCTCCTGCGAGCCGCTCGTGGCCTCGGCCGTGACCTTCCAGCCCTCGCCCGCCTGCGCGTTCAGCACCTCGGTGAGCGCGCCGCCCACCACGAAGAACGCGCCGCCGGGAGGCGCGGTGCCGAAGCTCAGGAAGCCGCGGTCCGACGCCCCCGATTGGCCGCCGCCGCAGGCGGCCGCGACGAGCGTGACCAGCGTGACGAGCACCAGGCAGGACAGACGCGGGGCGCGCTTCATCGGCTCCAATCCTCCAACTCGCAAGCTCGCAAGGGCATTCGTTTCTGGTGCATTCTAGCCTAGTGTCAGTACCCCACCAGGACAGGGTCCACGATTTCTGAGGGGAATCGACCATGCACGGAGTACGGACGGCCGTCGCCTGCGCCCTCGCCATGGCCGCGGTGTCGACATTCGGCGACTTCATCTGGGCCACCTTCATCCCGCAGCACCGGCCCATGTATGGGACGGTGCACGGCACGCTCCTGCTGGCGTCGGTCGGGCTCTGTCTCGGCATCGCCGCCGGACGCGTCGCGATGGGCGCGCTCGGAGGGGCGGCGATTGGCCTGCTGGCGGCCAGGCTCTTCTACCTGCTGGCGCCGCTGGCCGGCTATTCGGTGATGTTCGTCATCTGGTTCGCGCTGTGGCTGGCGATCGCGGCGCTGGACGGGCGCGCGCTGCGGCCCGGATCGGGCGGGGCGGCGCTGGCGGTCCGCGGGCTTCTCGCCGCCATCGGCTCCGGCCTCGCCTTCTACGCCGTCTCCGGCATCTGGATGCCCTTCGGACCGAGCGGCTGGGACTACGCCGTCCACTTCGGGAGCTGGACGGTGGCGTATCTGCCCGCGTTCCTGGCGTTGTTCGTCGCGACCGGCCGGCCTTCCTGACGGCTCACCGCCCTCGCCGGTCCGCACGCCCGGCGGTCCGCCCCGGCGCGCCGATGAGCCCGCCCGCGACATCCACATGACAACGGGGGCGTGGACCGGCATAATCCACGCGACTGGGGGACTGCTTATGCTGCTGCTCGTTCTGCTGGCTTCGGCGCTGCTCGCTCACCCATCGAGGCCGCAAGCGGCGGCCGCGCCGGCGCAATCGGCCTCCACGCTCGACTTCGAGTTCTACAAGGCCAACGTCGAGCCGATTCTCCTCACCAAGCGGCCGGGCAACCTCCGCTGCGTCGCGTGCCACGGAACCGGGGCCGGCCAGCTGCGCCTGCAGCCGCTCTCCCCCGGCGCAACGGCGTGGAGCGAGGAAGAGTCGCGCAAGAACTTCGAGGCGCTCCAGCGGTTCGTCGTGCCGGGCGGATCGCCACTGGCCAGCCGGCTGCTCAAGCACCCGCTGGCCAAGGAGGCGGGAGGCGACCCGTTCCACGGCGGCGGCAAGCACTGGGGCTCGCAGAGCGATCCGGAGTGGAAGGTTCTCGCCGCGTGGGTGCAGGGACAGACGCGCCGAGACGCGTCGCCGCCGACTGCCGTCCGGATCATCCAGACCAACGCCGCGGGCGAGGAGGCCCACGTCATCGATCCGGCGACGAACAAGGTCGTCGGCGTGATCAACGACATCCAGATACCGCACGGCGTCACCTCCGCGCCGGACGGCACGCGGATCTACATCTCGAACGAATCGCTGCACACGCTGGATGCGGTGGACGCAAGGACGCTGCACGTGGTCAAGCGGATTCCGCTCAGCGGCCGGCCCAACAACGTGGCCATCGGCCGCGACGGCCGGAAGGTCTACGTGGGCATCGCGCAGAACCCCGGCGCGCTGGACGTCATCGACACGGTGTCGCTCACGAACGTGAAGACCATTCCGGTCAAAGGATCCGTCCACAACGTGTACGTCACGCCGGACGGCAGGCACGCCGTCTCCGGCTCCGTCGGCGCCAGCACCATCAGCATCGTCGACACCGCGAAGGACGAGCTGGTGCGAACCATTCAACTGAGCGCCGGCATCCGGCCGATGGCCATCGAGGCGAACCCGGACGGCTCGACCCGGCGCATCTTCGCGCAGCTCTCCGGTTTTCACGGGTTCGTCGCCGTCGATTTCGCGACCGGCCAGGAGGTCGCCCGGATCGAGCTCCCGGCGATTCCCGGCGTCGAAGCCCACAGGGACGGCCTGCAGGGCGCGCCGGCGCACGGTATCGGCGTGTCTCCCGACGGCAGGACGTTGTGGGCCACGAGCAAGGTGTACGGCCACGCGTACGTCTACTCGCTGCCCGATCTGAAGCCGATGGGACACGTCTTTGTCGGCCAGCATCCCGAGTGGGTGACGTTCACGCCGGACAGCAAGTTGGTCTACGTGGCTGCGGCCGGCGACAACGCCGTGTACGTGGTCGACGTGCAGACGATGAAGCAGGTGGCACGCGTGCCCGTCGGCCAGGTGCCGAAGCGGAACGGCACGGCGGTTCTCCAGGCGAACTGAGGCGGCAACGACGTCCGATTGACGGGGGGGCGGCTTCGTTCGGCGCCGGTTCAGCGCCGCTTCGAGCGGCCCCTCCCTGTCTCGCCCAGGAGCTTGATCCGGGCGATTACCTCTTCGTGGAGCAGGAGCATCTGGCCCCGGAGATCGCCGATTTCAGTGCGGATATCGGCACGGATTGCCTGACGTGTAGCTTCATCTCCGGAACGGATCTCCTCACGGATCGCCTGGCGTGTGGCTTCATCTGTGGAACGGATCTCCTCACGGATCGCCTGACGTGTGGCTTCATCCCCGGCGCGAATCTCCGCCCGAAGCTCCAATCGGAGGGCAGAAAATTCACTGCGCATCTCCTCTCGGAACTGCGGGATCTGCGACTCGAGCGCGATCAGGCGCCCGGGCATTTGGGCGAGAATTTCCATCTGCCGTTCCAGATGTTCCACGCGGGTCTGCAGATCCTGCTGCGCCACTTCGGTTCCCGCTCGAGCACGGCCGCGTCATGCGGAAGCCGTGTGCGCAGACGCCTGCGACACTCGTGCCAGACAGAAGCCGGGCGGCGACGACGGTAGCATCGTCGGGCAGAGAGCGCAACGGTCGCGAGCGGGCCTGCTGGAGGGAGTGTCGATGACGCTTACGGCACCGACAGGCCGAGGAGCCTTGCCGGGTTCTCCTTCGTCATCCGGTCGAGCTCGCGCGGCGTGAACCCTTCCTTGGCGAGCGCGGCCAGAAACGCGGCGAGCCCGTCTGGGTGCAGCGGATTCCCCGCCTGCCCGAGATCGCTCGAGAGAATACAGCGCTCGGGACCGACGGCACGAAGGGCGTCGGCGTACTGGCGGATGGTGAAGGCGGGGTTCGATCCGATCAGCGCGTTGTAGACGAACTCCACGTACGCGCCCTGCCTGGCCGCTTCCTGCATCTGCGGCACCGTCATCCCGACCAGCCGCAGCATGGCATGCGTGGCGACGATGCCGTCGACACCTTGCGCACGAGCCTCGCGAATCAACATCAGCGCTTCGTCGGGAGACGAGTGCCCGGTGGCCAGCACGAGCCGGTGCCTGGCAATCGTCGCGACGACCTGCTTCACCTCCGGCAGCAGCTCGCCGGCGCGCGACACGCTCACGAACGGCCGCTTCTCGCCCGACGTGCGCACCTGGTGTTCGGAATCGAACGTCGGCATCCACACCACGCGTCCCCACCCGCCGGTGACGCGCGTCATGTGTTCCACGGCGGCGACGTTGATGCCCCCGACGGTCAGGTTCAGATCGATCCCGCCGAACACCTCGAGATCGGGCACCAGCTTCCGGACAAGAAACGCCAGCGAGGCGGTCGGCTCGTAGTGGCTCTTCAGCACGATGCCGCGCATCCCGCGCGACCGCGCGAGCCGCGCGATGTCGATAGCGTCGATCGATCGCGGGACGCTGTCGGGCGCGGAATGGACGTGGATGTCGATGGCGCCGGCCAGCGACGGCGCCCCGCCTTGCGGCGGTTGAGCGCCGCCGTCGGACACGATCAACGAGCACCCGAGAAGCGTGACCCCGGCGGAGCGCAGCAGTTTCATCCGACCAGCTCCAATCTTCGAAGAGGAATCTTAGCAGCTCGACGGGGCCCTCCGGACGATTCGATCGCCTTGGGCCGGTGTGCTACGCTCCTCCGCGACAATTTCCGCGTCGGCGCGGTCTGACGGTTGCACGAAGGGAAAGGGAGCTATCCATGACTGTACACTCGAAGACGAGAGGGCGTTGGAGTGCGGTGGGCGTCGCGGCGCTGCTGGCGATTGGCCTTGCCGTGATGCTGCCGGTCGTCGAGACGACGATCGTCGGTCAGGCGCCGTCGGGCGCCGTGACGATCGACCCGGACGACATCGGCGGCGTCGTCACGAGCAGCAAGGGTCCCGAGGCCGGCGTGTGGGTCATCGCCGAAAACGCGGCGCTCGAGACCAAGCTCACCAAGATCGTCGTCACCGACGATCAGGGCCGCTACGTGCTCCCCGACCTGCCGCGAGGCACCTACAAGGTCTGGGTCCGCGGTTATGGCCTGGTCGACTCCGATCCGGTGCAGGCTGCACCGGGACGGCTCCAGAACCTCACGGCCAAGATCGCGCCGACCCCTCAGGCGGCCGCCCAGTATTACCCGGCGAACTACTGGTACTCCCTGCTGGAGATCCCGAAGAAATCGGACTTCCCGGGCACCGGCCCGAAGGGCAACGGCATCAACCCGGATATGAAGACGCAGGCGGATTGGCTCAACCATCAGAAGAGCAGCTGCGGCTACTGCCATCAGTTCGGCCAGAAGGTGATGCGTGAAGTCCCCGGCGTGACCGCGCCCGGACGGACCGCGCCGGCCGACGCGGCTCGCCACGGCCGTCTCGTGGCCGCCTGGGACAGGCGGGTGCAGTCCGGCCAGCGCGGCTTCGAGATGAGCGGGTCGATGAGCCGGTTCGGCCGCGAGCGCGCCCTGGAGATGTTCGCGAACTGGACCGCGCGCATCGCCGACGGCGAAGTGCCGCCCGCGCCGCCGCGACCCACCGGCGTGGAGCGCAACCTGGTCCTGACCATCGAGGACTGGGGGAGCCCCGAGTTCTACGTGCACGACGAGGTCAGCACCGACAAACGGAAACCGACGGTCAATGCCAACGGGTCGATCTACGGGGTGGCGACCTCCAACGACATCCTGACCGTGCTCGATCCGATCGAGCACAAGGCGAAGAACATCCCGGTGCCGGCCCCGGATGGCGTGAAGCTCGAACCGTTCGGCGCCTTCCCGCAGAAGGTGAGCGCGCCGTCGTCGTACTACGGCGAAGAGCTGATCTGGCAGTCGTACACGATGCCGCACAACCCGATGATCGACGGCCTCGGCCGCGTGTGGGTCACCTCCGCCGTGCGAAACCGCGGCACCGCCTCGTGGTGCAACGAGGGGTCGAGCAATCCGTACGCGAAGAACTTCCCGATCAAGGAAAGCTCGCGCAACGCGTCGTTCTACGATCCCAAGACGGAGAAGTGGACGTTGATCGACACCTGCTTCGGGACGCATCACCTGCAGTTCGCCGAGGACGAGCACGACACGCTGTATTTCAGCGGCGGCGGCGACGTCATCGGGTGGATCCGGACGAAGACCTTCGACCAGACCAAGGACGGGCAGGGGGCGCAGGGCTGGTGCCCGCTCGTGCTCGACACCAGCGGCGACGGCCGGATCGGCCCGTATGCCGGGCCGGGGGATGCGGTGGATCCGGCGAAGGACACGCGCGTCAGGGGCGGCGGCTACGGCATCGTTCCGAGTCCGACCGACCGCGGCGTCGTCTGGGTGGCGAACCCCGGACCATTCCCGGGCAACATCATCCGGCTGGAACTGGGCGCGAACCCGCCGGCGACGTGCAAGGCGGAGCTGTACCAGGTGCCCTTCAACAACTCGAGCGCGCCCAGCAAGAACGGCTACCTGCCGCGCGGCCTCGACATCGACCGCAACGGCGTCGTCTGGACGGCGCTCGCGGGCAGCGGGCACATGGCGAGCTTCGATCGCCGCAAGTGCAAGGTCCTGAACGGGCCGAACGCGACGGGCCAGCACTGCGCGGAGGGGTGGACCCTCTATCCGGATCCGGGCCCGACCTTCAAGAACGCCGAGGAGGTCAACGCCGACTTCCACTATTACAACTGGGTGGACCAGTTCAACACGCTGGGCCTCGGCGAGAACATCGCCATCTCGGCGGGCAGCTATTCCGACTCGCTGCTGGCGCTGGACCCGAAGACCGGTCAGTGGACCGTGCTGCGCGTCCCGTATCCGATGGGCTTCTTCACGCGCGGGATGGACGGGAGGATCGACGACCCGCAGGCCGGGTGGAAGGGGCGCAGCGTGTGGGCGACCAACGCGCAAGCCGCCATCTGGCACATGGAAGCCGGCAAGGGCGGCAAGCCCAAGCTTCATCGCTTCCAGATCCGCCCCAGCCCGCTGGCGCACTGACAGACGATCCGCATCACCGCATCACGGGGAGCCCGGGCAGCGGGCTTCCCCGTGACGCCGGTTTCGCTTCTTCCGGCCCCTTCCAGAGCCGCCGTCAGTACCGAAACAGATACTGCAGCTTGGTGAAAATCGCGCGGTTCGTGCGCTCGTAGCGGGTGGCGGGAAAGACGATCGGATCGATCATCACGCCCTGACGATGGTGGTCGTCGTAGCCGACGAAGAAGACCGTACCTGAGTTGACCCGGTAGGTCGCGAGCACGTTCACCGCGAGCGTCTTGTTGAACGAGTTGAACTCGGTGATGTTGCGCGCGGTCAGGCGATCGGTGAACTGGTAGGTCGTCACCGCGCGGTAGATCTTCACGTCGAACACCTCGGACTGGTCGCGCGGATCGACCAGGCGGCTCGAGCTGATGTCGATCTGCGATTGCACGCGCGAGATGGGCCGCAAGGTGAGGAACGTGCTGAAGTTCATGCCGCGGCCGAGAAACGGGTTGTCGATGTACCGGACCTGATCGCCGAGGTTGATGAAGCCGCCGACCGAGATTCGGCGGCTCGTGTTCACACCCGCGCCAATCGACGCACGCGACATCCGGAAATCGACGTCGTTGTACCGTTCCAGCGCGCGGCCGATGCTCCCGTTCACATTGATGTTCTTGGCGAACTGCACCATCACGTTGACGTTCGCGTCTTCGTCGGTCAGCACGCCGTTGTAGTCGTAGTTGCGGGAGTAGTTCAGGCGCGGGCCCCAGTTGATGACCCAGTCCTGCGGCCACCACCGATACCCGAAGTTCGCGTTGGACTGCTGCGTATCGACCCGCCGTATGAAGCCGGTTGCCGTGCTGAACTCCGGATGGATCCGCCAGTGGACCACGCCGTAGCTCAGATTCCGCCCTTCCTTCCGGAAGGAGACGTCGGCGAACGTGCCGGTGCGGCGGGGATCGGCTGCGCCGTCCGTCCGGTCGCTCGCCATGAACTTGAAGCTGAGGCGATGATTCGGCCCGAAGCGGAACTGACTGTCGACGCCGGCCAGCCGGCTGTATCCGTCCAGGAATTCGCGATCGGTGACGATCGCGCCGACGTACGACTCGGGGAAGACGTCGCGCCGGACGCGGGCCACGAACAGCGACGCCGACTGGCCGAACGCAGGATCCGCGGGATCGTCCACGTTGCCTGGCGCCTCGTCGTTGGCCACCATCAGGCCGAGGGCCGTCCTGCCGACCTTGCCGGTCAGCTTGGCGCCGAACGCCGGATCGACGATGGTGCGCGTGTGGATGAGGGTCACGGGACTGGGGATCTGAAAGATCTCCTGCCCTTCGAGGAAGAAGGGCCGGCGCTCGGGATAGAAGAGCGGAAACCGCTGGTTCACCTCGATCTGCGCCGCGTCGGATTCGATTTGCGAGAAATCTGGATTCGCCGCGAAGTCCGCCGTGAGGTTCGACGTCACGCCGTACTTCACGTTGAGGCCCGCCTCCGGGCGCGTATCGATGCGCTCGAAGCCGCCGCTCGTCGTGTTCAGGGCGCCCGCGTGAATCGCCGTGAACGTCGGGAGCAGCTCGAGGTTCCGGCTCGTCGACAGATTCTGCAGGCCACTGATGGTTCCCATCTGGCTGACAAAGTTCATCACGTTGCGCGAGACGGGCGACCACACGACGCTCTCGTTCTTGCTCTCGATGTCGCGCTGAATCTGCAAGCCCCATCGGTGGAGCTCGCCCGGCCGCCGGGCCGGATACCGAAGGCTCTTGAACGGGATCGCCATTTCTGCGACCCACCCATCGGCCACGAGCCGGCCCGACGTCGAGAAGAGCGCGTCCCAGGACGTATCTTCGAACGGACCGCCGGGACTGCCGCCGCCGCCACCGCTACCACCACCGCCGGGGCGGCCACCGCGGCCACTGCCGCCGGCCCCGCCGGCACCACCGCCACCAAAGCCAGGGCCACCTCCGCCTCCGCCCGGCCCGCTGCCGACAATCGCGTCGCTCTGCACCCCGTACCCGTTGACGGAGAACATGTAGGCGCGTTGCTGGTCAAGAAACGGATCGAAGTACACCGAGACCGCATCGTCTCTCCCGATTTGGTCCCGATCGACGCGGTTCGCGCGCATCTGACCAGGGTCGCTGTAGCGGGCGTAGATGGCAAAGTACAGGTTCTGGTCGT
>Ga0326597_10008718_pt1 | contig 13652 bp, 7 predicted proteins | sample RVTome_12_FD_203789 | JGI IMG/M metagenome (GOLD analysis project Ga0326597, IMG submission 203789) | Soil microbial communities from uranium-contaminated site in the Upper Colorado River Basin, Wyoming, United States - RVT100D185 | ecosystem: Environmental > Terrestrial > Soil > Contaminated >... | reverse complement strand
GATGCGAGCACCCGGGCCCAGCGCATCCAGGAGCGGCTCGCCGACGGGGATCGCCTGCTCGAGGACGCTCAGCTCACCGAGGCCGTCGTGGCCTACGACGAGGTCCTCGAGCTCGACCCCAAGAACACGCGCGCCACCGAGGGGCGCAGCCGCGCTCGGGAGCGCATCCTCGCCTCGTCCACGAGGGCGGCCCGGGAACAGGCATTCGCCCAGGGGCAGGCGCTCTTCAACGCCGGCCAGTACGACGCGGCGGTGGGGCCCCTGACCGACGCTGCGGTGGATCCCACCTACTCCGAGGCCCGGGCCCTGCTCGAGCGGACGCGGCAGATCGTCGAGAACCTGAGGCGACAGCGCGAGGTGCGAGCCGAGATCGAGCGGTTCTATGCCCGGGGCGAGGAGCAGATGAAGGGGGGCCGTTTCCCCGAGGCCCAGGTCTCCTTCGAGAGCGTGCTCGAGCTCGACCCCGGCCACGCCCGGGCCCGCGAGCGACGCGCCGAGGCGGAGCGGCGCACGGGGGAGGCCCTCTTCGCGCGCTGGTTCCCCAACCTCGATCCCACCCTCGCCCTGTTCGAGCCCGAGAACCCCGTGGTCGAGGGCCCCTCCTTCGTGCTGCAGGGCGTGGCCACCGACGATCGAGCGCTCCAGAAGGTGGAGTTCCGCCTCGGCAACACCGTCGTGGGAGAGATCCTGGCCGATGCCGACGCGCCGGCGCCGGTCCGGACGCTGCGCTTCGTGCGCGAGCTGCCCCTCGAGCCGGGGCCCAACCTGGTCACCGTCACCGCGATCGACGCCGGAGGTCTGACCCGGACGCTCACGTTCCCGGTCGAGCGTCGTCTCCGCTTCTACGAATCTCCGCTGTTCCTGCCCTCGGCGGGCGCGGGCGCGCTCGCCCTCGTGGGGATGGGATTCTCGGTCCAGGGGTTGCGTCGGCGCCGGGCCCGCCGGCGCCGCTTCAACCCCTACATCGCGGGGGCGCCCGTCCTCGACGAGGACATGTTCTACGGCCGGGAGAAGCTGACCGCGCGGATGCTCAGCACCCTGCACCGCAACAGCCTGATGATCACCGGCGAGCGAAGAATCGGGAAGACGACCTTCCTGCACCATCTCGCCAAGACCCTCGCCGCCGACGAGGCCGGCGACTGGCACTTCTTCCCCGTGTTCGTGGACCTCCAGGGGGTCCCCGAGCAGACGTTCTTCCACGCGGTGATGGGGGAGATCGTCGACGTCCTCGAGCTCTCGGAACAGACGCGCGCCCTTCTGCGCCTGCGTCCGGAGCCCGACGGCTACGAGGCGCGCGAGTTCAGCCACGATCTGAAGCTGGTGATCGCGGAGCTCGCCCTTCGCACTCCCCGGCGAGTGAAGCTCGCCCTGCTCATCGACGAGGTCGACGTGCTCAACGAGTACTCGGAGAGCGTCAACCAGCGGCTGCGCGGCATCTTCATGAAGAGCTTCTCCGAGAACCTGGTCGCGGTGATGAGCGGGGTCGGGATCAAACGGCGCTGGAAGAGCGAGGTCTCTCCCTGGTACAACTTCTTCGACGAGATCGAGCTCAGCCCGTTCACGCGCGAGGAGGCGGAGGCGCTCATCCGCGAGCCCGTCGCCGGCTTCTTCCGCTGGAAGGCGGAGGCGGTCGAGCGCATCCTCGATCTGTCCCGCCTGCGGCCGTACCTCGTCCAGAAGTACTGCGTGCACGCGCTCAACCAGATGCTGGAGGCGGGACGCGGAACCGTGAGACCGGGCGACGTGGAGGCGGCGCGCGAGGTCGTCGAGCTCGAGGAGGGGCACCAGGAGCCGGCGGATGCGCGCGCCGACAGCGTGGCTGTGGCAGACTAGGGCCTCATGCCCGCCTCCGCGCCCCACCCGCGCAACCCCTTCATCGTCGGCAGTTGGGTCCGGGGCGAGGACTTCTTCGGACGCGCCTCTCTCATCCGCGAGATCCTCGAGGGAGAACGGCACTCGATCTGGGTGCTCGGCGCGCGGCGCCTGGGCAAGACGAGCCTCCTCAAGGAGCTCGAGCGCCGCGTCCACAGAAGCCGCGACGCACCCTTCGTGGCGCTCTACTGGGACCTCCAGGGCAGCGGCGACGCCCGGGGGCTCGCCGAGACGCTGCTGTCGAGCGTCGAGGATTCGGAGGCCTTTCGACGGGCCACCGACATCACGGTCGAGGAGCTCGAGAGCCTTCCCGTGGCGGACATGCTGGCCACCCTCGTGCGGCGCACCGTCCGCAGCGGCTGGCGCCTGCTCGTTCTCGTCGACGAGGCGGAGGAGCTGCTCGTCGTCGGGCGCTCCGACCCCTCCGTGCTCGCTCGCCTGCGCCGGGTGCTCTCGAGGGGACGCGACGTGCGGGCGGTGATGACGGCGACTCGCCTTCTCGCCCGGCTCGACGACGAGGCCCAGCTGGCCACGTCGCCCTTCCTGCAGGGGTTCATCCCGCCCGTCTACCTCACCCCGCTCGACCCCTCGGAGTGTCAGGCGCTGCTCGCACGCGGGGGCTTCGCCCGGGACGAGGTGGAGGCCGTGCTCGAACGGGCCGCCTGCCACCCCTTTCTCGTCCAGCTCCTCGCGAGCCGCCTCTTCGAGAGCCGCGACCTCGCCGCCACGCTGGACCAGCTCGGGGCCGACGACATGGTCGCCAACTTCTTCGCCGTCGATTTCCAGACCCTGGACGAGGCCGAGCGCGCCCTGCTGTCCGAGGTGGCGCGGGAGGGACCGCGCACGCGGCGGGAGCTCGCCGCGGCGACGGGTCAGGCCGAGGACGCCCTCGAGGTCCCTCTCTACGGGCTCACGATGCTCGGCTACCTCGTCCGCGACGGCGACGCCTTCCGATTCGGGAACTGGTTCTTCGAGCGCTGGCTGCGCCGTCGGATCGCCGCCGGGGGGGCCTGAGCCGCTCCCGCTGCGAGCCGCCGCGGCGGGCACCGACAGCGACAGGACTTCGGTGCCCGGACGCTATGAACGTCGGCGGGGACCCCCGCGGTGCGGCCGACCCCGGCGGCCGTCCCGGTCCCCCCGCCGCTCGTCCGAGCGACGAGGGGGCACCATGGGCTCCGCGTTCACCGAGTCGTCCGGGTCCTCGGCCGGTGCCCGGGCCGCGAGGGCGTCCTTGAGCAGAGCGGCCACGATCCGCTCGCGCCCCTCGTGCCCGATCACCGCGCGGGCCACTGGCCCGAGGTCGGCGAAGTCCTCGAGGGGCAGCGCGCCTCCCGCCCCGGCAAGGGTGTCGACGAGGCGGGCGACCTTGCGGCCCTGCACCTCCTCGTCCGTGGGCACTTCGATCTCGCGCACCTCGACGTGATAGCGCTTGACGAGCCGATTGAAGCTCATCAGATCGACCGCGGAGATGAGGCTGATCGCCCGGCCCGTCTTCCCCACCCGGCCCGTGCGGCCCGCCCGGTGGATGTACTGCTCCGGGGAGTCGGGAGTGGAGAAGACGAACACGTGCGAGAGGTCCTCGATGTCGATCCCCCGCGACGCCACGTCGGTGGTCACCAGGTGGCGGATCTCGCCGGCGCGGAAGCGGGCCATCACCCGCTCGCGCTTCTTCTGGGGCAGGTCCGAAGAGAGCATCGCCACCGGCAGCCCCTTGCCGGCGAGGAACGTCGAGACGAGGCGAGTCTCTTCGCGCGTGTTGCAGAAGATCATCGAGGAGGCGGGGTTCTCATACTCGATGAGCTTGTAGAGAGTCGTCTCCTTGTGCATTCGCGGGGTCAGGCAGTAGACGTGCTCGACCTCCTTGACGTACACGATGTCCTCGGAGAGCAGCACCCACTCGGGCTCGGCCATGTAGTGGTAGATGAGGCCGCGGATGCCGAGCGGGATCGTGGCCGAGAAGAGCAGCGTCTGCCGATCCCCGGGGACGTATTCCATGATCTCGCCCATCTCCACCGCGAATCCCATGTCGAGCATGCGATCTGCCTCGTCGAGGACGAGCGTGCGGACGTGCGAGAAGTCGAGGGTGCGCCGTCGCAGGTGGTCGAGCACCCGCCCCGGCGTCCCCGCGATCACGTGGGCGCCCTTGCGGATGCCCTCGAGCTGGCGCTCCATCGAGTCCCCGCCGTAGATCGACTCGACCTTCACCCCCCGACCCCGCCCGAGCTCCGCGATCTCCTGGGCGACCTGGATCGCGAGCTCGCGGGTGGGGGCCAGGGCGACCGCCTGGACGCTCGCGTCTGCGGGGTCGACCCGCTCGACGATGGGGATGCCGAAGGCGGCCGTCTTGCCCGTGCCCGTGCGCGACTGGACCACGAGATCCCGGCCCGCGATCGCCCGCGGGATCGTCTCGAGCTGGACGTCCGTCGGTGAGGTGTATCCCTTGTCGTCGAGGCTCTTTCGCGTCTCGGGGGACAGGTTGAGCGACTCGAAGGTGCGACTCGAGGAGGCAATGTCCATATTTGCTTCATTATCAGGGCCGCAGGGTCGTCGTCGCAAGCGAAGCCCCGGCAAGGTACAATCGGAGTTTTGACGGAGATGCCGATGACCCTGTCGTGCCAAAGGTGCGGCCAGTCGGGAGAACCGCCTCCCGCCCACCGCGTGCCCCTGACCACCGAGGCTCGGGAGAGGGTCCTCTCCTCCATCTGCACGAGCTGCTGGGCGCTGTGGGAGGACATGGAAATCAAGGTCATCAACGAGTACAGGCTGAACTTCCTCGAACCCCAGCACCGGGCGAAGCTGCAGGAGGTCTGCCTCGACTTCCTGAACCTCCCGGCATGATCCACGTCGAGGGACTGGGAAAGCGCTACGGGGAGCGCGTCCTCCTCGAGGACGTGTCGTGGCACGTCAAGAAGCGCGATCGGATCGGGCTCACCGGGCCCAACGGGGCGGGCAAGACGACTCTGCTCCGGATGCTGGCCGGGCTCGAGGAGCCCGACACCGGATCGATCCGGATGGCCTCCGACACGACCATCGGCTACCTGCCCCAGGACGGAATCGTCCACCACGGCCGCACCGTGCACGAGGAGGTCGTCCTCGCCTTCGAGGAGCAGCTGGCCCTCAAGGCCGAGCAGCACCGGATCGAGGACGAGCTCGCGCACGCGACCGAGGAGCACGGAGGCCACGAGAAGCTCCTCGAGCGCTACGCCGAAGTCACCGAGCGGTTCAAGCAGCTCGGGGGTTGGGAGATCGAGGCCCGCGTCGCCGCCGTGCTCAAGGGCCTGGGCTTCTCGCCCGCCGACCCGGACCGAAAGACCGAGGAGTTCTCGGGCGGCTGGCAGATGCGGATCGCGCTCGCCAAGCTCCTTCTCGCGCGGCCGAACCTGCTCCTCATGGACGAGCCCACGAACCACCTCGACCTGCCCGCGCGCAACTGGCTCGAGGAGTACCTCGCCGACTACCCGGGCTCGGTGGTTCTCGTCTCGCACGATCGCTATTTCCTCGACGCGACCATCAAGCGGATCACCGAGGTCGGGCTCAAGACCCTCACCGACTACCACGGCAACTACTCGAAGTACGTCGTCGAGCACACCGCCCGGATGGAACGGCTGCGCGAGGCACACCGGCGCCAGAGCGAGGAGATCGAGAAGACCGAGGCGTTCATCAATCGGTTCCGTTACCAGGCGACCAAGGCCAGGCAAGTGCAGAGCCGGATCAAGATGCTCGACAAGGTCGAGCGCATCGAGATCCCACCGCAACGGAAGAAGATCCGCTTCAAGTTCCCCGAGGCCCCGCGCCCGGGGCGAGTCGTCCTCGAGCTCAAGGGCGGGCGTCGCGCCTACGGCGACAACGTGGTCCTGCGCCACGTCGACCTGCTCATCGAGCGCGGCGACCGGATCGCCCTCGTCGGCCCCAACGGGGCGGGCAAGTCCACCCTCATGCGGATCCTGGCCGGGGAGGACCGCCTCGACGAAGGGGTCCGTCTCGAGGGCCACCGGATGGTCTGCGACTACTTCGCCCAGGACCAGGCGGCCGCCCTCGACGGCGCGCGCACCGCCTACGACGAGATGACCGCGGCGAGCTCGACCACGATGGTGCCGATGATCCGCACCGTGCTCGGCGGATTCCTCTTCGAGGGCGACGACGTCTACAAGAAGGTCTCGGTCCTCTCCGGGGGCGAGCGCAACCGCCTCGCCCTCGCCAAGATGCTCCTGCGACCGTCCAACGTCCTCCTCCTCGACGAGCCGACCAACCACCTCGACCTCGACTCCAAGGAAGTCCTCCTCGACGCCCTGTCCGACTACGGGGGCACGCTCGTGTTCGTCTCGCACGACCGCTATTTCGTCGATCGCCTCGCCACGAAGGTGATCGAGGTCGGCGGCGGCGAGGCCCCGCTCTACCCGGGGGGCTACGAGGACTTCCTGTACTGGAAGCAGCAGCAGGAGGCGGGGCAGGGCGGACCTCCGCCTCCCGCTCCGGCACGCCCGGTCGTTCACGACGAGGTCGTGGCCTCCCCGACGAGCCGTCCCCCCGCCGCCGCTCCCACTCTCGCCGCGGCCGCGAGGAAGAAGGCCCGGGGCTCGTCCGGGAGCCGTCCCTCCCGGGCCACGCCGCCCGCGGGACGAAACGGTGACTCTCCCGGGCCGGCCCCCTCCGACCCGCTCGCCCCGCGCCTGCGCAAGCCGGGAACGACGCCGGAGCGGCAAGTCGTCGAGCGCGAGCTGCGACGCCTGCGCAAGCGGCTCGCCGAGATCGAGGCTCGGGTCACCGAGAAGGAGCAGGCGGTCAAGGACCTCGAGGCACGCATGGCCGTGCCCGGCTTCTACGACGAGCGTGCCCGAGCGGCCGAGGCGGCCGAGGAGCACCAGCGGCTCATGTGGGAGACGGGCGACCTCGTGGCCCAGTGGGAGGCCCTCCAGGCCGAGATCGACGGGCAGGAGGGGCAGCTGGGCTCCCTCGCTCCCGAGCGCTCCGCCGCTCGCGGTCGTTGACCCCCCGAACCCGCTGAGGGACGAGTCGTCGACGCTCAAGCGCCGGGAGCTTCGTCACATCCTCAACCGGGAGTCGCCCGGCCGAGGTTCGCCTCCGCCGAGAGCGCCCGGCAATCCACCGCCGCTGACACGACTTCGGATACGCACTCAGTCGGTCGCGGCGTCGATCTCCTCGACCTCCTCCCGGGCGTCGACCTCGTGCCGGATGTACTGGAGGCGGGAAGACAGCTCCGGGACGTCGAGGCCCACGGCGGCGCCGCGGGAGAGGTCGAGACGAAGCTGCTTGAGCTGGTGCTCGGCCAGCTCGCGGCGGACGCGGAGGCGTCCGAGGACGCGCATCGCCTTGGTGATCGCCTCCTCGCGCCTTCGCAGCACATCGAGCTGACGCTGGTACAGTCGGCGGTCCTGCGCCTCGCTGGCGCGCTCGAGGGAAGCTCCGGCTTCCAGGAGCGAGGTCTCGAGGGCGGCGCGCTCCCGGTCGGAGGTCTGCTCCTCGAGGTCCGCCTGGCGCGCCGCCAGCTCCGCCGTGATCTTCACGATACCGTCCACCTCGGCGAGCAGAGCCCGTGCGTTCTTCCCTCCTCGCTCCTCGATGAGCGCGCGCACGCGCGCCGCCTCCATCTCGATTCCCGACGGCGCGGCGCCCCCACCCGGCGACAGGCGGGGCGGCGAGAGGTCTGCCTCGAGCTCAGGGTCCGCGGGGACGGACCCGCGACCCTGAGGTCGACGGACGAGGAGCGGCCACGCCGCGGGCAGGGTGCCGGCCACCTGGACCGCGAGCACCGCACCCCAGATCGCCATCCAGAAGGGCAGGTGCCCCTGGGTCGAGTACATCACGACCCCCGTGATGAAGAAGCCGGTGAAGTGCCCGCCGAGGGCGCGCAGGAGTCGCCAGCGCGCCGCGTCTCGGGGGTCGCCGGTGCTGGGCACCTCGCGACGGAAGACGCGGCTCTCGAAGAGCGGCTGCCAACCCTCCTCGTCGTCCCTTCGCACCAGCTCCACGCCGGTCAGCTTGCCCCGGCGTATCAAGCCGGCGAGCTCTGTCTCGTCGTAGCGACGGGTCTTTCCGCCGTCGCGTCCCCTCGACGACGTCTGGACGTGATAGAGGACGGGCCCCGAAGAAGGGGGAGGGGCCGAGGGTGGGGCCACGATCTCGGCCGAAACCACCGCCGCCGCGGACACGGAGGCCGCCCCCGCCAGAGACCCGGCGCGAGAACGGCCGGCGAGACGGGCCAGCTCGGACGCGAGGTCGTCCGTGGTCGCGAAGCGGCGCGCGGGATCCTTCTGCAGGCACCGCGAGACGACCGCCTCGAGGGCCGGCGGTGCGTCCGCGCGCAGCCGGCACAGGGGCTCGGGGTCCCGCTCGATCACCGCGGCCAGCACCTGGGCCGGCGTGTCGCGTCGGAAGAGGGGACGTCCGGTCGCCATCTCGGCGAGGAGGAGGCCCACCGCGAACTGGTCGGTCCGGCCGTCCACGGCGCGGCCGCTGGCCTGCTCCGGCGACATGTACTCGAGCGTGCCGAGGAGCATTCCGGCCCGGGTTCCGTGACGCGTGAGCGTCTCGCGCGCGTCGAGATCCCCGAGGGGAGCGGGCAGGACCTTGACGAGACCGAAGTCGAGGATCTTCAGGAGCCCGTCGGGGGTGACCATGAGGTTCTCCGGCTTCAGGTCGCGATGGACGATGCCGGCGCGGTGCGCCTTCGCCACGGCGTCGGTGAGCTGCGCGCCGAGATCGAGCAGCTCGGGAATGGGCAAGGGGCCGCCCGCGAGACGCCGTCTCAAGGTCTCGCCAAGGACGTACTCCATGACCACGTAGTGCTCGCCCGCCTCGGTGGCCGCCACGCCGACGTCGTAGATCTGGACGATGTTGGGATGGTTGAGGGCGGAGGCCGCGCGGGCCTCCCGGTCGAGCCGGCGCAGCAGCTCGGGATCGTCGGATCGCAGCACCTTGAGCGCCACCGTCCGGCCCAGACGGGTGTCGCGAGCGCGGTAGACCGCGCCCATGCCACCCGTTCCCAGTCGATCGACCACTTCGTAGGAGCCGACGCGGGCTCCGGCGGCGAGGACCTCAGCCACGGTGCTGCTCCGGTGTTGCCATGGTCTTCCGGCCGCGGGACGGCGCGACCGTGTCCACTGCCGGGAAGGCTACCACGCTCGAGGACCGCCCCTAGTACGCCGGCCCGAGCAGCACCGCGTTCATGAAGAGCAGCTCGGTCGCCTCGGCGAAGCCGCGGTAGTTCGGGTCCTCGGCGAAGGCCACCACGTGACCCCGCCCCGTCGGCTGGTGCATCAGGAAGGCCTTCTGCGCCAGCTGGTCGCGCGTGTCGTCCCAGATGAGCCCGCTCGCCAGGACCTCGTCCTTGGTGGCGTAGACTCCCACGTTGCGACCCTTGTCGAGGCGGATCGGCGTGAAGATCCGACGGCTCTCGACGATCACCTGGATCTCGCCGTCGGTGCCGGCGGCGAGCCAGTGCTCGAGGTCGAGGTGCACGCGCAGGAGGGCGCCCGGCACGGCGCCAGGACGCTCCCGCTCCGGCAGCACCGCCATCTCGAGGTCGAACGCCGAGCGCTCCTTCTCCACGGCGCAGGGCTTCGCTGCCGTCTTCTCGTCGTCCCCCTCGTCCTCGCCCGCGGGCTCCTCGTCGGGGCACCCTCCGCGCAGCTCGGTCGTCGTGGCGAGGAGAGACACGTCCTCCCGCGCGAGCCACCGCGACGCCTCGCCGAGCGCGATCAGGGTCCCGCCCGTCTCCACCCAGCTGCGCAGACGCGCCACCGCCTTCTTGCCGAGCGCGTCTTCGTAGTCGCCGGAGGGGAGCACCACGACGTCGAAACGGCGCAGGTCCACCCGCCGGAGCGAGGCGACGCGAACGACCGTGACCGGCTGAGCGAATCGCCGCTCGAAGACCCAGCGGGCCCAGCCCGCGGAGAGGCTCGACGCGGGCTCGTCCCACGCGAGGAGCACCCGGGGCGCCTTGAGGAAGTGCACGCGGGAGCTGCCGAGCGAGACGCCGCTGTCGACGAAGCCCGAGTCGACGGGCACCGCCTCGGCGTGGTGGGCAGAGACGATGCGGCCGAGGGTCCGGGCGACGTCCTCCGGGTTCTCGGAGGGGCGGATGATCGCCGTCCCCGGGGGAAAGGCGCGCCCGGCGAGAGTGAGCCCCGCTTCGGCCACGCGGACCCTCAGCCCCGACCCCAGCGCCTCGACGACCGCCCCGACCGTCCCCGAGCTCCAGGGAAGGAGCCAGGCGACCCTGGCCTCGGGGAGGGCCCCTTCCCCGACGGCGTCCGGTGACCACGCCCGCGTGCGCCCCGAGGGCACCGCTCCCACTCCGACGCACCCGACGTCGAAGGCCAGGGGAAGGCTCCACCCCGTGACGTCGTAGATCTGGTCGGGCAGCCGCTTCTTCCGGCGCCGCTCCTGCTCGCGGACGAAGGCCTCGTCCATCTTCACCTGGGGATCGAGCAGGTCACGGACGAGGCGCCCCGCCGGCTGGGCGAGCGCCACGACGAAGCTACCCGGGGCGAAGCGGCGGTCGCCCGCACCCAGCTCCTCCTCCGCGATCCGGATCTCGACGCCCTGGCCGGCGAGCAGCTCCGCGAGCCGGCGGGCACGGGCGGGGTCGGCCCCGGGGACGATGACGTACGCGCGGACCGGCCCCTTCTCTCCCTCGCGCACCGCGGACTGGCGGAAGGCGAGGAAGTCCCGCAGCAGCGCCTCCCGCCCGCGGGCCGCGGTTTCGACGGTGGCCAGCGCCGCGGTGAAGTGGTTCTGGACGCCGTGAAGGTACGTCAGCGTCGTCTCGTCGCGGCGACGCCACACCAGGCCGCCCGGGGAGGCCTGCTCGAAAGTCATCCCCACGCTGCCGTGAAACATCGGCCACGATTCACCGTAGCCGGGGTAGAAGGAATCGAACACCTCGCGAATGAAGTACGGCTCGCCCCGCGCGTCGAAGCGGGCGGCGATGGCGCGGCCGAGCGTCTCGTGCCACCGGCTCTGCGAGGGGGCAAAGTGGGGATTGAGGGGATCGGCGGGCGGCGCGAAGTAGTACGTCGAGTCGCCCCCCATCTCGTGCAGGTCGACCACCACGTGCGGGTACCAGTCGAGGAAGACGGAAAGACGGCCCCGCGTCTCGGGCTGGGTCTGGGCGAACCAGTCCCGGTTCATGTCGAAGAGGTAGTGGTTCGACCGGCCCGAGGGCCAGGGCTCGTCGTGCTCGGCCGCCGCCGGCTCCGCGTCGGGGGTGGCCCCCTGCGCCGCCCGGTTGGCGGCGAGGAAGCGCGCGCGTCCGTCGGGGTTCTCGAGGGGATCGATGAGCACGACGGCGTCGTGGAGGATCCGATCGACCGTCTCGTCCCCCTGGGCGGCCAGCAGATGATGGGCGAGGGCCAGCGCCGCGTCCGACGACGAGATCTCGTCGCCGTGCACGGCGTGAACGAGCCAGACGACCGCCGGCAGCTCGCTCACCAGGCGGTCGGCCTCGGCGGTCGACAGGCCCCGCGGATCGGCCAGCCGTCGCAGGTCGGCCTTCGTCTCGGACAGCCGCGCCATCCTCCCCGCGCCGCCGATCGCCAGCACCTGGAGCGGACGCCCCTCCTCGCTGCGGGCGTAGGTGAGGAGCGAGGTGCGCTCGGGGGCGGCGGCAGCGAGGGCCTCGAGATACGCCGAGATCGCCGCCGGCGACGTGATGACGTCTCCCACCGCATGCCCGGCGACCTGCTCCAGGGTGGGGATGCGGTCGTCGTAGCGCGTCTGGGGAGCGACCGGCATTCGCGGCCCGGGCGTCGTGGCCGAAGCGGCGGCAAGCATCAACGTGGCGATCATCGTGCTCCTCCTGGTGCGTCCTCGATGTCCTAGAGACCCTGCCTCTCGAGCCAGCCGAGCAGCGTGGCCCGCACCTCGTCGAACACCTCGCCCGGCGTTCGCCCCGAGCGTTTCTGCACCCCGAACGAGTGGTCGGCGGCGTCCACCCGGTGCAACTCGACCCCCTCGCCGAGACGGGCGATGACGGCGAGGAGGAGGTCCTCGCGGGCGAACGCGTCGCGTGTGCCCTGGATGAAGAGCATCGGCGCCGCGATGCGGGGCAGGTGGGCGTCGCGCAGGATCTGTGGACTTCCCGGCGGGTGGAGGGGATAGCCGAGGAAGACGAGCCCGTCGGCACGCCCGCCGTCGGCGACGACCTGGGACGCGATGCGCCCGCCCATCGACCGCCCCCCGACGACGACGTGGGCCGCCCCGGTGAGCTCGAGCGCTCGCTCCGCCGCCTCGCGGGACGTGCTCTCCAGCACCGCCTTTGCGTCCGGGCGCCGCTTCTCCCGCTCGGAATACGGAAAGTTGTACAGAAGGGCGGCGCGCCCCGCGACCGCCAGCTCCTCGGCGAGCGCCACCAGCATCGGGGTGCGTCTGGTCCCCCCCGCCCCGTGGCCGAGGACGACGACCGTGCGCCCGCTCCCGTGGAGCGAGGCGCTCGTGCCGGCAGCGGGCAGGGAGAGCTCGGTCACGGCTCGAAGCATATCGGAGCTCCCCCCGCGATGCCCGCGGGGCCGAGTGGTACACTCGCCAGCAGCCCGACGTCTTCGAAAGGCGCACCCCCGGTGTACGAGTCCTGGTACGGCTTCAGCGAGAAGCCCTTCAATCTGACTCCCGACCCGAAGTACCTCTACCTGTCGCAGAGGCACGCGGAGGCGTCCGCCCACCTCGAGTTCGGCCATCGCGAGCGGGGCGGGTTCATCCTGATCACCGGGGATGTGGGCACGGGCAAGACCACCCTCGCCCGCCACTTCCTGTCCCACCTCTCGCCCGCCACCCACACCGCGGTCGTGCTCTACCCCGCCCTGACCGCCCAGGAGCTCCTGCGGACGATCCTCGACGACCTGCACGTCAACCCGGCCGGCGATTCCCTCAAGTGCCTCGTCGACGCTCTCCACCGATTCCTGCTCGAGGCGCGGGCGGCCGGCCAGAACGTGGTCCTGCTGATCGACGAGTCGCAGGACCTCTCTCCCGAGGTGCTCGAGCAGGTGCGGCTGATCTCCAACCTCGAGACCGACACCGAAAAGCTCATCCAGATCGTGCTGATGGGACAGTCCGAGCTGCGCGACCTGCTCGACCGCCACGAGCTGCGCCAGCTCGCACAGCGCGTGACCGCCCGCTACCACCTCTCGCCGCTCAGCGCGGCAGAGACCCACGCCTACGTGCGTCACCGGATCGCGGTCGCCGGCGGCGACGGCAAGGTCGGCTTCACCGACCGCGCGCTGCGGGCCGTGCACCGCCGTTCCGGCGGGGTGCCCCGCCTCATCAACGTCATCTGCGACCGCGCCCTGCTCGGCGGATACGTCGCGGGCCGACGGACCGTCGACGCGGACCTCGTGGCCCGCGCCGCCGACGAGGTGGCGGGCCGGCCGGCCCCGGGGGGGTGGCGCACCCACCACGGGCTCATCGTTGCCGTCGCCGCGGTGGGGCTGGCCGCCGTGCTCTTCGCGCTCGCTCCCCGGGCGGCCCGGGCCCCGGCCGGCTCGTCGGGGGGCGAGGAAGCCGCCCCGAGCCCGCCGCCGCCGAGCGCCGTCGCGCCCGCGCCCCCCCGGAGCGATCGGCTCGACGCGGCCCTCCGCGCCCGGCCGCGGAGCGACTCGTTCCAGTCCGCGATCGCCGCGGTGGAGGCGGCCTGGGGCGGGTCGGGGCTCGCCCGGACCACCCTGCGCACGACGTTCGACCAGGTGCGCCGGCTCGACCTGCCGGTCGTTCTCGAGATGTTCCACCCGTCGCGTCCGGACACCTCCTTCGTCGCCCTCCTGCAG
>Ga0326597_10008717_pt1 | contig 13653 bp, 11 predicted proteins | sample RVTome_12_FD_203789 | JGI IMG/M metagenome (GOLD analysis project Ga0326597, IMG submission 203789) | Soil microbial communities from uranium-contaminated site in the Upper Colorado River Basin, Wyoming, United States - RVT100D185 | ecosystem: Environmental > Terrestrial > Soil > Contaminated >... | reverse complement strand
TGACGATTCCGTATCCCATCCAGGTCGAGGTCCAGAAGGAGGACACGCCGCCGCCCGTCCCGGATCCGGCCCTCGCCGAGGACGCGCTGCGCCAGGTATCCATCTTCTCGGCGCTCACCGATGCCGAACGGGCGGAACTGGCGCGGACGGCCCGGTGGGACGTGTACGGGGCGGGTGAACTGGTCGTCCGCCAGCACGAGCGCGGCAGCTCGATGTATGTCGTCTCTCGGGGCGAGGTGGCCGTCACGGTCGAGCCGGGGGATCGGGAGGTGGCCGCCATCGGACCCGGGGGATTCTTCGGTGAGATGTCCCTGCTGACCGGCGAACCGCGCACGGCCACCGTCAGGGCCCGATCCGATGCGGCGCTCCTCGAGATCACCGCGGACGCGTTCAGGCGGATGGTGCTCGCGGATCCGGATGCCGTGGAGCAGGTGGCCGCCGCAGTCGCCAAACGGCGCGCCGAACTCGCCGCACATGCAGCGGCCGGCGCCGCGGTCAGCGCACCCGAGCCTCCGCAGCGGCTCATCAGCCGCATCCGGCGGTTCCTCCGCATCGCCGAGAGCTGACCCGTTTCAACCGAAGTACTTCGCCGCCAGACGCACCACGGTCGTAGTCGAGCGGAACGTCGCGCGGGCCTTTACGACCCGCTCGAAGACGGCGTTCGAGAACGTGGACTCGTTCTGCTTCCTGCGGCATAGCCAGAAGACCTCGCGACCGCGCACCTCGAAATCGTCGATGTCGGTCCGGAGGTCCATCAGGGCCTTCCTCCCGGCCGGCGCCAGCGGTTCGGCCAGGAACCCGACGACGAGCGCTCCGGCGCGGGCACGTTCCTCCGCGGTGAAGGGCTCGTGGCCGGCAACGGCCCTTACCTCGTCGCCAGTCCGGACGAACGTGGCGACCTCGTAGCCGAGCGATGCAGCCAGCCGGTCGGCGATGCGCCGCTCGAGGGCTCGCCCCGCCGCGGCCCTGGTGTCGAAGACGACGTTGCCGCTGGCGATGAACGTCTCGACGCTGCCAAAACCCTGGGCACGGAACAGCGTCCGCAGATCGTCCATCGTGACGGTGTGGCCGCCGACGTTGATGGCACGAAGGAACGCGGCCAGTCGCGCCATGGGGAGCAGGCAGGCAGGCGCAACGTATCATGGACCGAACGGAATGAGAAAGCATCTCGTCCTGTCGGTCAACGACAATTGCCACTACTAGTATTTCCTGATGAATCAGCCTCATGACGCCGTCGTGGTCGGAGTTGGTCCCGTTGCCGGCTACCGTTCCGGGACCGTCGCGCAGCTCTCGAGGCTGTACGCCGGGTGCCTGAGCCTCGATGACGATGACTACCTGATGACGGGAGAACGAACCTCACGCGCGCGACGGATCGTCGAAGTAGCGCGCCAGCGTCCCAGGAGCCGGGCGCGACGATGGCGTGAGGAGGGAGACGGTCACCATCAGCAGCGTCGAGACGATGGTCATCGGCACGACCGGGAGGAACCCGAGGACGAGCGCGCCGCTCGCGCCGCGTGTGACGATGTCAGTGCCAAAGACCGACCAGACAGGCACGCCCGGTCCCGGCGGCGGCGCCGGGATGGCCTGCTGAATGACGGCGACCGCGAGGACGGCGCCTGCCACCCACACGGCGCTGGCGAGCGCGCCCCACCGGGTGCTGCCGCGCCAGAAGAGCGCGGCCACGAGCAGGGGCGCGAGCGCGGAGTAGCCGGCAAACGCGTACTGCGTCGCCACCTCGAAGATCGACTGCGGCGCGCCGAGCGCGATGACGTAGGCGACGAGCGTGATGAGGACGATGAAGACGCGTCCGGTCTGCACCTGCACGGCCTCGCCGAATCGCGCCGTGCCGCCGTAGAACGCGAAGACGTCCTCGGTGAACATCGTCGAGAGCGCGAGGATCTGCGAGTCGCTCGCCATGACGGCCGCCATGACGCAGGCGCCGAGCACCGCCGCCAGCCAGATAGGCGCGTAGCCCTCCACCAGACGCAGGATGACATCGTCGCCGGACGCGGCCTGTCGCAGGCGGTCGCGGTCCGCGGCCTCGAGCGTGGGCCCGGCGGCCGCGAGTTCCGCGCGGGCCTCGAGCTTCTGCTCGATGGCCGGCACCTCCGTCGCCGCGTTCGCGAGCACCCCAAGGAAGACGGACGGCAGCCAGATGGCGAGCATGCAGATCGGATAGAGGATGACGGTCTTCCGGAAGTGACCGAGCCGCCGCGCGGTGAGGCAGAAGATGCCGATGTGCGGAAACGCGATCGTCGACAGCGGAATGAACATGTAGCTGAAGAAGTAAGGCGGCGACACCCGTTCGCGCGTGAGAAGCGACGCGGTGGCCGGGTCGCCGGCCAGCGACTCCACGGCGGCGCCGAACCCGCCCATGCCGTTGGCGATCACAACGAGCGCGATGGTGCCAAAGACCAGGAACAGCACCGTCTGCATCGTGTTGACCCAGGCCGTGCCGCGCATGCCGCCGAAGAAGACGTACCCCATCACGACCAGCGAGACCACAGCGCCTCCGAGCCAGAACGGCACGACGCCATGGCTCACCGCGGCGAGGGTCGTGCCGCCGCCCTTCACCGCGATGATGATGTAGGGGACGAGCAGCACCGCCTGCAGCGCGAAGATGAAGGTGCCGATGTGCGCGCACTCCCAGCGGTCGCGGAACATCTGCACCGGCGTCATGAACCCGTTCCTCCGCCCGAGGGCCCACAGCCGCGTGCCGATGAAGAACAGCGTCACGGGGATGACGAGAGCCGACGCCGAGGCCATGAGGCCGAACGTCACGATGCCGTTCGCGAACGCGTGACCCGAGGCGCCGAGAATCGAGAACGCCGTCATGTTCGTCCCGAAGAGCGACAGCAGGAACACGGCGGGACCGAGCGAACGGCCGGCGAGGAAGTAGTCCTCGGCATCGCCGCCTCGGGAACTGCGGAACGCGAAGACGCCGACGTAGAGAGCGACAGCGAGATAGGCGAAGACGACGAGCGCCGGAATCATGTCCGGCGCGGAGGCTGCCGGTCGGCGCGCGCCTCGAGGTGGCCGGGCCAGTGACGCTTCACGAGCCGCCACATGAGTGCCGCACAGGCCGCCGTGAACGCCGCGTGATAGAAGAGGCCGATCGGCATGAAGCCGAACACGAACGGGCGCGCCGTCGTCCAGAACCAGACGTCCTGATGGAGAACGACGAACAGCGCGATGAGCAGGGCGGAGAGGATCGAGCCCATGATCGGCGGAAGGCGACGAACGCCGTAGAGGTTACTACGACAATACGGGCGGGGCCGTTTCAGGCTGACGCGCGTGGAGAGTCGTCGACGTGCGCGCGGTATACTCCGGCCCTATGTCTTCATCTCCTTCGTCCCCTTCTTCGCCTCCGGACACGAACGCTCCACGCGAGGCGCTCGACGCGTGGGTCCGCGAGGTCGTCGCGTGGCACTTCAATCCCGGGACCGGCTGCCCGTTCTGGCTGGAGTACGCGCAGAAGCTCGGCTGGGATCCGCGCGCGGAGATTCACGGCTTCGCCGACCTGCCGAAGTTCGGCTTGTTCGAGGACGACTGGCTGCGCGGCGGCCCGGTCCGCCGGTGGGTGCCGAAGGGGCTGGCCGACAAGCCCGTGTACGTCTTCGAGACGGGCGGCACGACGGGCGTCCCGAAGACGCGCGTCGCGTTCGAGGACTTCCGCATCGACTACGAGCTGTTCAGCGCGACCCTGCCCGACGACAAGTTCCCGATCGGATCCAACTGGCTGATGCTCGGGCCGTCCGGCCCGCGGCGGCTGCGCCTGGCCGTCGAGCACCTGGCGCAGTTCCGCGGCGGCATCTCCTTCTGCGTGGACCTCGATCCGCGCTGGGTCATCAAGCTGATCAAGAAGGGCTGGAGCGAGCACCTCGAGGCGTACAAGGCGCACGTGATCGATCAGGCGGTCACGATCCTGCAGGCGGGGCACGACATCCGGTGCCTGTTCACGACGCCGAAGCTGCTCGAAGCCCTGGCGCTCAGGCTGGAGTCGATGGGCACGACGATCCGCAAGGCTGGCATGACCGGCATCTTCTCCGGCGGCACGGAGTTCACGCCGCAGTGGAATCGTTTCGCGCACGAGGAACTGCTCGACGGCGCCTACATGACGCCGACCTATGGCAACACGCTCATGGGCCTCGCGGCGAGCGCGCCGAGCGGGCCCGAGAACGGCTACAAGATCACGTACTACGCGCCGCAACCGCGAGCCGTCATTGAGGTCGTCGACTTCGACGATCCCGGCCGGACCGTTGACTACGGCGAATCCGGGCGCGTCAAGCTCACGACCCTGACGAAGGAGTTCTTCGTCCCCGGATTCCTCGAGCGGGACGAAGGCGAACGCGACCCCCCCTGCGACAGGTACCCCTGGGACGGCGTGAGCGGCGTCCGTCCGTACCGCGGCTTCGCGGCGACGACGACGGTGGGAGTGTATTGACGGGCTCCAGGCTTTGGGCTACGGGCCCGCGATGTAGCCGCCGGGCTTTCAGCCCGGCGAGCCTGACGCGGCTTGGAAAGCCGCGTCGACGTCCGCCGGGATGTCGATGGCGCGCATGGGCTCGTCGGGCCGGCGGCTCACGCAGATGATCGTCAGCGAGCCCGTCCCGATTGTCTCGCCGTCCTTGCGCAGTTCGGCCTCGTACCGGATGGTCTTCTTCGTCTTCCCGGTCACACGGATGTGGACGTCGAACTCGTCCTCGAACCGCAGGGGCTTCCGGTAGTCGAACGACGCGCCGATGCGCGGCCAGCCGATGGCGGCCCCGGGCGGCGAAATGCTGAGGCCCGCGGCCCGCCACATCGCGTGCTCGGCCTCTTCCATGTACTTGAAGTAGTTCGTGAAGTGGACGATGCCGGTCGCGTCGGTCTCGGGGAACTGGACGCGGCGATGGTAGACGAAACCCGACCCCACCGCGCTCACGTGTAGCGGACGCTCGCGTGCTCGGGCCTGAAGAAGCGCGGCAGCAGGCTGTCGACCCGCAGCAGGCCCTCGCGCGACAGGGCGATGCGATCGCCGGCGATGGCCAGCCACCCTTCGGCGACGAGCCCATCGAGCGGCGCCTGGAACCGGTCGAGGACATCGACACCGTACTTCCCGTGGAAGTACGAAGGCCGAACCGACCCCAGCTTCAACTGCAGCACGAACTCGCGGATGAGCCGCTCATCGCCCGTCGGCCAAAGCGCGCGGTTGAGCGGCAGGCGCCCCTCCTCGACGGCGGCGCAGTAGGCCTCGAAGCTGTCGAGGTTCTGCATGTGCACGCCGCCCACATGGCCGAACGACGCCACACCCAGGCCCACGAGATCGGCGCCCTGCCACAGGCGATCCCGGTAGATGAACTTCGTCTTCCGCGGATCCCTGACGGCCGTGTAGGCCGACCCGATGGTGTAGCCGGCGGCCTCGAGCGCCTCGAACGCCTCGGCCACCCACCGGCGCTTGGTGGACCATGCCGCCACCGGCTCCTGCGCATCCGCGCTGGCGAGGAGGTTCCGACTGATCGTCGTGTTGAACGGCAGCTCCATCTGGTAGATGGTGACGCTGTCGGGCGCCATGTCGATCGTCCGCCGCACGCAGGCCTGCCAGTTCGCGTCGGTCTCTCCCAGCATGCCGGCGATGAGATCGATGTTGATCTGCGGGAAGTCGAGCGACTGGGCGAACGCATAGGCTTTGTCGATCTCGCCCGACCGGTGCGCCCGCCCGTTGATCTCGAGGATCCGGTCGTCGAAGTTCTCGACGCCGAGGCTGAGCCGCGTCACCCCGAGCCCGCGAATTGTCGCGATCTTGCTCTCGCTGAGCGTGCCCGGCTCGCACTCGAACGTGATCTCCTCGGCCGACCGCCAGGAACTGACGGCGTCCATCCGCGACACCAGGCTTTCGAGCTGCCTCGTGGAGATGTACGACGGCGTGCCGCCGCCGAAGTAGACGAAGTTCAGCGGCCGGCCGGCCACAGCCGGCTGGGCGCTGAAGAGCTCCCATTCGCGCGCGAGGACGTCGAGGTACCCCTGCACCTCGGACGCGTTCTTGTCCGTGTAGACGCGGAAGTAGCAGAAGTGGCACCGCTTCCGGCAGAAGGGGATGTGCAGGTACAGCCCGAGCGGCACGTCCGCAGGCGGCTGCGCGAGCCGCGGCCGGGCATCACGATCGACCGCCTCCGAGGTCCAGACGGAGAAGGGCGGGTAGTTCGCGACGAAATAGTTTCCGACCTCCGTGCGATCGGTGACGAGCGAGGACGCCATGACCCTGTCGGCAATATACATGAAAAACTCCAGTGGAATGAATAGAATGCGGGGAGATTCCCATGCTGCAACTTCCCGTGATCCGCTGGGGCGAGCCCTACACGAGCATGGATGTGGACGAGGTCGCCCACTTCCAGACGGGCGCGCCGATCGCCAGGGTCAGCCGCGCGAACGGCGGCCTGATTCAACGCGACGCCCGCAAGGCCGCGCGCGCGCGGGACGCGCTCCGTGAGATTCCGATTCGCGAGCTCATCCGTCGCGTCGGCGTCGCGGGCGACCTGTACGCCAACGCCGAACTGCCGATGGGCGACGGCTCGCAGACGCCCGACGAGTTCGTCAAAGGGCAGTCGGGCACGACCGGCATTCCCGAGCGTCTGTGTCGCGCGAACATGAAGAAGAACCTGTTCGTGCTGTCCGAGATGGGGCGGATTCTCGAGTCGCTGACGCGCGGGCTCGATCCCGAGATCTTGTCACAAGGCTACGGCGAGGAACGCGGCGTGCCCGTCAGCTACCAGGCGGAGAGTCCGGTGCTCGGCCTCGTCCTCCCCTCGAACTCGCCGGGCGTGCACACGCTCTGGCTGCCGGTCGTCCCGCTGCAGATTGGCCTCGTGCTGAAGCCGGGCCCGCAGGAGCCGTGGACGCCGTACCGGATGGCCGAGGCATTCTTCCAGGCGGGTATCCCGCGCGAGGCCGTCGCGATCTACCCGGGCGAAGGAGACGTCGGCGCCGCGGTGCTCGCGAGCTGCGATCGCAGCCTCATCTTCGGCGGCACGGCGACCGTCGACAGGTACCGCGGCAACCGGAAGGTGCAGGCACACGGTCCGGGGTTCTCGAAGATCCTCTTCGGGGACGATCAGGTCGACGAGTGGGCGCGCCACCTGGACGTCCTCGTGGACAGCGTCTTCCTCAACAGCGGCCGCGGCTGCATCAACTGCTCGGGCATCTGGGCCAGCCGGCACGGCCGGGCCATCGCCGACGCCATCGCGCGGCGCCTGGCCGCCGTCCGGCCGCTGCCGCCCGCGGATCCGGACTCCAGCCTGGCCGCGTTCACGGTCCCCGGCGTCGCGGCGGCCGTGTCGCAGGCCATCGACGCCGATCTCGAGGCGCCTGGCGTCACCGACGTGACGGCGCTCCACCGTGAAGGCCCGCGGGTCGTGAAGGAGGGACGAGCGGACTACCTGCTGCCGACGGTCGTACACTGCACGTCGCCCGATGCCGCCATCGCGCGCAAGGAGTACATGTTCCCGTTCGTGACGGTGGTCGACTGCCCCCAGGAGGCCATGGTCGAACGCATCGGGCCCACGCTCGTGTGTTCGGCGATCACCTGCGACACGGCGTTCCGCCGCGCCCTCACCGACGCCGTCCACATCGATCGCCTGAACCTCGGCCCGGTCCCGACGATCCAGTTGAACTGGCTCCAACCGCACGAGGGCAATATCGTGGAGTTCCTGTACCGGGCGCGCGCCTTCCAGACGGCGCCCATCTGACATCAGAGATTCGTTGCGGATCCTGTCAATCACAGCCGGCGCGGCGGGCATGTACTGCGGCAGTTGCCTGCGCGACAACGCCCTAGCCGCCGAGCTCCTCTCGCGCCGTCACGAGGTCACGCTCGTCCCCGTCTACACGCCGACCCTGACTGACGAGCCGAACGTCAGCCGCCGGCGGGTGCTGTTTGGCGGCATCAACGTCTACCTCCAACAGCGGTCGCCGTTCTTCCGGCACCGGAGACCCCTGCTCGACCGCGTCCTCGATCACCCGGCGGTGATTGGCGCCCTCGCGGCGCGTTCGGTGTCGACCGACCCCCAGGTGCTCGGCGACCTCACGCTCTCGATGCTCGAGGGGACGAGCGGCCTCCTCGCCCGCGAGTTCGAGAAGCTCCTCGCCTGGCTCGCCGACGAACCGACGCCAGACATCGTCAATCTCCCCAATTCGCTGCTCATCGGGCTGGCGCGACCGATCGCCGCCGCGCTCAAGCGTCCGGTGTGCTGCACGCTCCAGGGCGAGGAGCTGTTCCTCGCCGGGCTGCTCCCGCCGTACCGCGATCGCGCAATCGAGCTGATCCGGCAGCAGGTCCGCCATGTGGATCGGTTCGTGGCCGTGAGCGACTTCTGCGCCCGCGCGATGACCGAGGCGCTGAAGATTCCTCCCGACCGCATGGCGACGGTGCCGCTCGGCGTCAACGTGGAGGGCTACGAACGCCGGGGGCGAGGGAGAAATGGCGGAGCGACCGGATCGAATCACGTCTTCAAGGTCGGGTACCTCGCGCGGGTCGCGCCCGAGAAGGGCCTGTATCTGCTGGCCGACGCGTACCAGCGGTTCCGCCGCCGGCAGCCCGAACCGCGGGCCCGGCTCGATGCCGCCGGATATCTGGCACCTGGGGACCACGCCTATCTCGCCGGCGTGCGGCAGACGCTCGATCGGGCGGGCCTGGGCGCAGAATTCACCTATTACGGGGCCGTGGATCTCGACGGCAAGCGGGCGTTCCTCGGGAACCTCGACGTGCTGTCGGTCCCTGCCACCTACGACGAGCCGAAGGGCCTGTCACTGCTCGAGGCGATGGCAAGCGGGGTGCCGGTGGTGCAGCCGCGCCGCGGGGCCTTTGCCGAGATCGTCGAGCGGACAGGCGGCGGCCTGCTCGTCGAACCCGACGACCCCGAGAGCCTCGCGACCGGGCTCGAGACGCTCTACCGCGACCAGCCGCTCAAGGAGAAGCTCGGGCGGCAGGCGTTCGAGGGGGTCCGGGCGCACTACACCGTGCAGCAGTCCGCCGACCGCCTGATCGCCGTCTACGAGGAGCTGGCCCGGCGCCCGCGCTAGGAGAACCCGTGCTCGAGGTCGAAGGTCTCAGCAAGGAATACCCGACGTCACGGGGACCGCTCCAGGTCCTCTCGAACGTGTCGATGTCGCTCTCGCCTGGCGACTCGGCGGCCATCATGGGGCCCTCCGGGAGCGGCAAGAGCACGCTGCTGTACATCCTGGGCGCGCTCGAGCCCCCGACCGCGGGCACCGTCACGCTCGACGGCTGCAATCCGTTCACGCTCACGGGCCCTGCCCTGGCGGCGTTCCGCAACGAGCGGATCGGCTTCGTCTTCCAGGACCACTGCCTGCTCCCGCAGTGCTCGGTGCTCGAGAACGTCCTCATCCCGACACTCGTGGCCGAAGGCCGCGGAGACGACGATCTGCAGCGCGCCCGCACGCTCATCGACCAGGTGGGGCTGACCGGGCGCGCGGAGCATCGGCCGGCCGCACTGTCAGGAGGCGAGCGACAGCGCGCGGCCATCGCCCGCGCGCTCATCCGTCAGCCGCGCCTGCTCCTCTGCGACGAGCCGACCGGCAACCTCGATCGGGCGTCGGCCGACACCGTCGCCTCCGTGCTCATCGATCTCCACCGCCGCCAGCAGACCGTGCTCGTGATCGTGACGCACAGCCCTCAACTCGCCGCCCGGTGCCCCGTGAGGTTCGAGCTCGGGGACAAGCAGCTGCACCGGGTCGCCTGACGCTACTGGCTCGGCGAACGGCTGCGCCGTCCGATTTCGACGAGGCTGATGCTGTTCGTGCTGCTCTGGTGGATGACCAGGTTGCCGTCACGCGTGACGTCCATGTGGCGGATGATCCCCGCGTGGATGCCCCAGGACGGGATCGGCCAGCTCTGGAACGTCTCGGTCGCCGGATCGAAGCGGACGAGCACGTCGGGACGCATGCCCGACTCGTTGTACCAGACGATGTCGTTGACGATCGCGATGGCGTAGGGACTCGATCGCGGCCCGCTCGGGGAGGGCCACTCCCGCACTTCGCCCGTGGCCGGATCGAACCGCGCGAGGTAGCCGCGCGTGTCCGCGTACCAGATCCGGTCGCGGCTGTCGACCGCGATCCGGCGTGGACGCGCCGCGGGATTGGGCAGCGTGAACTGGCGCACTTCGAGGGTCTGCGGATCGATGGTCGCCAGCACGTTGGCGCCGTTGAAGCCGATCCACGGCGTCCCGCGCGAGTCCACCTGAATACCGTACGGCCGCGACCCCTTGGTCGGCAGCGGGAACAGCTTGATCTCGCCGGACGCGGGATCCAGGCGGCCGGCCATATTGCTCTGCTGGAGCGTGAACCAGAGAATCCCTTTCGCGTCGAAGATGGCGGAGTGGGGATCCCTTGCCGAGGGATCGGGCATCGGGAACACGGTCACCTCGCCGGTCTTCGGATCGAGCCTTCCGATCGTGGCGTTGGCGTTGCCCGTGTACCAGATGAAGCCGTCCCTGTCCTCGACCACCGTATGAGGACGCGCCCCCGACGGCAGCGGGTACTCCTTCATCGCACCCGTGCGCGGGTCGATACGCCCGACGAGGTTGCCGTACTGGCCGGTCCACCAGATAGATCCGTCCTGCGCTTCGATGGGATCTCGCGACCGCTGGCCGAGGGTGGGGACCCGCCACTCGCGGAACGCAACCACCTCGTCACCCGGGACGAGCGTCGGTGCCCGGCGGGTGTTCGGCGGGAAGCTCGCCCCCAGATACTCGGAGATGCGGGCCGCCGGACCCTCCGGCAGATCGACCATGGTCCGCATGACGATCCGCCATTCGTCACGCGTGTAGCCCGAACTGGTGGTGATGAGGTCGGCGGTGTGACACGTCGTGCACACGGCCTCGGTCAGGGCCTTCTCCGGCCCCTCAGGCAACTGGGCCGCCGGGCGCTGGGCCTCGGCCGCCGTGGACATGCCGATCGACACTGCAACGGCCACGAGTAATCGTCGCATCAGCGCGTCTCCCTGCCGACCCGCCGGACGGCTCCGGCTCGCGGCGATGTTCACTGCACGGGTTTCGCCGGTTCGGTGAGCCGCGCGATATAGGCCGCGACGGCTCGCATCTCATCGTCTGACATCCGCCTGGTCACTTCGCCCATCATGCCGAGCGGGTCGGTGCGATCGCCTTCCCGGTAGGCCTGCAGTTGGAGAAACAGGTACTCGGCATGCTGGCCGCCGACGCGGGTAAAGCCTGCGGACGGGTGGCCCGCGCCGGTCGGGCCGTGGCAGACCATGCACGCCGCGACATGACGCGCCGGCACACCGGACCGGTAGATGCGCTCCCCCTCGCTCAGCAGGGCCCTGTCCGCGGGTCCGACCGCGCTCAACCGCATCCTCTGCGAGGCGAAGTAGGCACCGAGATCGCGCATGTCCTGCACGGTGAGTCCCTCGGCCATCGGGGCCATCATGAGATCGTCACGGGCGCCGCGCTGGTAGGCCTTCAGTTGAGCGACGATGTACGCCTCGTCCAGCCCGGCGAGATTGGGCCATTCGGGGGTCTCGCTGTTGCCGCCCGGGCCGTGGCACGCCATGCACTCGGCGGCCTTCTCCTCGCCGCGCGAGGCATTGCCCTGGGCGAGCAACGCGACACCGAAACCGAGCAGAGCGACAACGACGACAGCCTTTCGTATCCCCATGTGTGCAGGACGCTCCAGCGAATCGACTACTTCGCGAGCGGGTCAGGCCGCAGCTGGAAGTGCGCGGCCAGCGGCCTGGATCCCTTGCCACCCTCGATGAGCCACGGCGTCCGGTCGCCGTTGGCGGCCCAGAGCCCCCGTCCCTTCCAGCCGGCGTTCGGATCGTCGATGCGCCCGTCGAAGCCCTTGGCATAGAACCCCATCGGGTAGGGCACACGCAGCACGATCATCTGTCCGTCCTTGTAGGCGATGAGACCATCGTTCAGGTTGCCGGTGGACATCGGCACGTTTTCGCCAAGACCGAACGTGTTGTGTTGATCGACCCACGTGTAATAGCTCGACTCCGCGCTGTTCTCGCCGATCCCCATGAAGCCAGGGCCCGGGTACTGATGGAACGTCCAGCCTTCGGGACAGTGATCGCCGGTTGCTGTCGGCCCGCTCAGCGGGCCCTTGCACTTGCGGCGATCGAAGCTGCCGAGATGTCCGCTGGCGAGCGATACCCACACGACGCCCTGCTTGTCGATGTCGGCTCCACGGACGCCGAACCCGGGCAGAGGGACGTTGTAGATCTCCGCGAGCGCCGTCTGCGGAGGATTGGCTCCCGGATCGAGCCGGACGACGCCGCCCGGGTCGCCACGGAACGAGCCCCAGACGGAGCCGTCGACCGGGCTCGGCATCACGGCGTAGAACCCGGCGACAATGCGCTTGTCCCTGGACGGGTCGACCGCCTCGTCCGGCTCGACGTAGTCGTCGCGCCGTCCGTTGCCGTTGGTGTCGAGCACGAGCGCGGTCCAGCCTTGCGCCTTCGCGGCATCGCCCGTCTCGTCGAACACGCGCGTGTTGAGCCAGCCGACGACCTGGCCGCCGCCGCTCGTCCACAGGATGTTGTCTCCGTCGTACCCGAACTGCAGGTGGTGCGTCTGAAAACACGTGTCGACGAAGGTGTATTTCCCGGTCTTCGGAACGAACACCGAGAGCTGCCGGTTCGACCGGGCCGTCGGGAAGAGCCGCGCGGACGGATGGCCGGAGCCCTGCCCGCAGAAGTCGGGATTGGCCGGACCGCGGACGGTGGCCGCCATCCAGACACGGCCGGTCCGGTCGAGCATCGAGTTGTGGTTGTTGACCCGCGTTTCCCAGATCCGCTCCCGGCCCCAGTAGGCCGACGGTCCCAGCGGGTCGAGGGCCGCCGCGTGTCCCGGCCCGAGCGCAAGCGGCGCGTCCGGGTCCATCATCGGGGGCCTGAAGGTCGTCGCCACGTTCCTGACCGGATCGAGGATCGGAATGAGGTCGGAACTGTATTCCGGCGACCCGTAGAGCGGCCCATGGGCATTCACCGTGGGGTTGCGCCGGTCGCTCGCAATGAGATCGTGGAGGTAGTGTTTCTCCGTCATCCACTCTCGAAGGGTCACCACGATGTTGCGCTCGACGCCCTGCGGCCGCGGCGGCTGCGCGTGCGGCAGTTCGCCCCGGGCGATGCGATCGGTCCAGTCCGCAAAGTACTGGAACGGCACGCCGCCCAGCTGATTCGCCAACTGCCCCATCATCTGCTGGCCGGCCTGCCCCGCCTGCACCCGCAGCATCCACGCGGTCCTCGACGGTTTCCCGTCCGCGAACAGAGCGGGAATCGTCCTCGTGGACAACTGGCCGAGCTGATGGCAACCGACGCACCCGTTGCTCTTCATCAGGTTGAGATAGCCGTGCTGCCTGACCCGGGCCGGGATAGCGCTTGCGCCGCCGAACTGATCAGCGGTCGGGATCCGGAGCATGGAGTACCAGTAGATTGCCGGGTAGTACTCCGCCGCCGCCGCGGCGTCAGGCGCCGTCACGGCGGTCAGGCGTACGAGAGTGCCCGGCTCAGCCACGACCTTCCCGCTGTCCACGAGCCCGTATCCGCGCGTCCAGACGGTGTACTTCGCCGCCGGCAGGTCGGGCACCACGAAGCGGCCGAGATCGTCGGTGACGACCGACTTGATGTACCTGACCGCCAGG
>Ga0326597_10008716_pt1 | contig 13654 bp, 10 predicted proteins | sample RVTome_12_FD_203789 | JGI IMG/M metagenome (GOLD analysis project Ga0326597, IMG submission 203789) | Soil microbial communities from uranium-contaminated site in the Upper Colorado River Basin, Wyoming, United States - RVT100D185 | ecosystem: Environmental > Terrestrial > Soil > Contaminated >... | reverse complement strand
CCAGGTGGGCCGCCACCGGCATCTCGAGCGCCTTGGCCTCGTCCATGAGCGACGCGATCAGGCGGCGATCGATCTTCGTGTAGATCATGAGCTGGGTCGCGCCGATCAGCACCCGGTTCCCGACCGCACGGCGGGCGTCGCTCTCGGTACGAACCACCGTGGCCCCGGGCCAGACGGCCGGCGCCGCATCCACCATCGCGCCCGACACGTACAGGCGCGGTCCCTCGGTGGTGCCGGAGGCGATGTCGTCCCGCAGGAAGATGACGCTGTCCTGGATGCCGCCCGCGTCGCGGACCGACGTGACGCCGTACGCGAGGTAGCCGGGCAGCGTCCATCGCTCGGCGTGGACGTGGCTGTCGACCAGGCCGGGAATGATCCACCGGCCCGCGACGTCCCGCACGGTGGTTCCGCGAGGCACCCGCACATCCTCCACCGATCCGATTGCCTCGATGTGGCCGTCCGCCACGAGGATCACCGCGTTCGTGATCGTGGCACCCGTGCCCGTCAGGACCGTGGCTCCCGTCCAGGCCATCTTGCCGGCGCCGGGCTTCGAGCAGGCGGCGAGCACCGGAACGAGCAGGAGGGACAGCAGGAGCAGTTGCCGGAGCATGCGGATCTCGCCGAGGAGGAAACTGGGTGGAAGATAAGGAACGGGCGGCCGCTGCGTCGCGGCCGCCCGCTCGTCCAGAGGTCTCCGCACGCCTAGCGGCGCTTTCGGGCGGGAGCGGCCTTCTTGACCGGCCGCCGTGCCGCCTTCTTCGCTTTCTTCGCCGTCTTCGCCTTCTTGGCCGGTCGGCGCTTTGGCGCGGCCTTCTTCACCGGTCGGCGGACGGGTTTCGCCGCCTTCTTCCGGGCCGCTTTCTTGGCGGCCGGCTTTCCCGGAGCACGCTGCGCCGGCTTGGGCGCCGCCGGTGCCGGAGGCGGCGCCGCCGGGGGCGCAGGTGGGGGTGTGGGTGGCGTAGAAGACCAGATGGGCTCCGCAGGCTCCGGCCTTACCGGAGGTGGTATGGGCATCGGATCCCACATTCCCGGCCCGCCGATTCCATCGTCGTAGAACCCCATCGCGTCCATGGCGTGCTCCCTCCCCGGTGGCTCAGTCGTGGTGCCAGCACCTGAAATACTCTGATCTGACCCGGGGACTCCGCAAGGTGTGCGGTGGTTGTCGGGGACTCGGCGCTGCTTGACGGTCTCCACGGGAACCGCTAGGTTGACCACGTATCTCTTGAATTGATTTCAACTTACGTCGATTCTCCGCGGTCGGGAATCATGGTTCGACCTCGCGCCCTGATTTGGCTGTTGTTGCTGTCCGCGCTGCCAGCCGCGGCCCAGCAGGTGGCTAGCGTGCAGCTTTCCCACTCCTCCCTCAGCATGTCCGTGGGTGCCCGGCAGACCGTGTTCGCGACCGCGTACAGCGCCGGTGGGTCGCCGGTTGCCGCCCAGTTCCAATGGACGTCGAGCAGTCACGTTGTGGTAGTGGTCGAGGTTTCCGCCTCGGAGTCGGATTTCGCCGAGATCGTGGCCGTGGGACCCGGGTCCGCCACGGTGACCGTGCGGGCGGGCGGGCGCTCCGAGAGGGTAGGCGTCACCGTGACCGGAGCCGGCGGCGCTGGCGCCGGCACCGGCGTCCCCGCGGTGCTCAACATCGACCCGCCCACGATCCAGTTGGTTCGCGGCGAGACGCAGCAACTGCGTCCGGTCTTCCTGCGGGCGGACGGTCAACCAGCGAGTGCCGCCGCGGTCGGCTGGACGTCCCTCAACCCCGGCATCGCCACCGTGGACCCGCAGACGGGCTTGGCCGTCGGGATCGCGACGGGCCAGGGCGCCATCCAGGCGACGGCCGGTTCCCTGTCGAGGATCGCGACGGTGGTCGTGGCGGATGATCCGTTCGCCTTCTCCGTGCCGGTCCTGGGCCTCTCACCGGACGCGGAGGCGACGATCGGCGTGGTCGTCCCGACGCAGCGCAACCGGGCGCTCGCGACCGGCGGGCTCACGTGGCGCTCGACCAACGAGCAGGTGGTGCGGGTGTCGCCGCTCGGCGTGGCGCGCGGGGTCGGCCCGGGTCGGGCCGCCATCGTGGTGGAAGGCTACGGGCAGATCCGGGAGCTGCCGGTCACCGTGCATCGCGCGGTGGCGTTCGTCGACGCGACCCCGGCGTTCTCCCGCGGCCCGATCCAGGTGCCGATGAACGGGAGCCGCACGTTTCAGGTCGTCTCCAAGGCAGCGGACGAGACACCCGTCCCCGATGCGCCCGTAACGTGGACCGTGGGCGACACGGCGATTGCGCGCTTCGAGCCCCAGACCGGCCAGCTCATCGGCCGCGCGCTCGGGACCACCACCCTGCTGGCGCGGCCCGCGGGACCAGGTCTCGACATCACCTGGCAGATCGAGGTCATCGCCGGGGGAATTCAGGTGGTGCCGGATCGCGTCGGCTTCGGCGCCGGGGACGCGCTGCCCCTCCAGGCGAACTTCACGACCGAGGCTGGTGCGGCGCTCGGCCCTGCCCAAGGCGTGCAGTGGACCACCGAGAACGCCAACGTGGTCCGGGTGGACGGGGAGGGCAGGATCACCGGCGCCGGACCGGGACACGCGCGGGTCATTGCCGCCACCCAATGGGCGCGGTCGGACACGACCGACGTGTTCGTGCAGGGGTCGCTCCTGTTCACGTCCTCGCGGTCGGGCTCCGCGGACCTGTACGCCGGGAACGCCGACGCGCCGGCGGACGCGGTCGCCCTCACCGACGCTCCGTCCAACGAAGCCATGGGAACGTGGTCCCCCGACGGGTCGCGCATCGCGTTCGTGAGCGACCGGGACGGCAACTTCGAGCTGTACGTGGCCGACGCGGATGGCGGCAACCCGCGGCGCCTGACCACCACCGGGGACATGGAGCTGAGCCCCGAGTGGACGCCCGACGGCCGCCAGCTCCTGTACGTCGTGCAGGCCGCCGGCGGCCGCACGCAGCAGCTCTGGATCATGGAGGTCGACGGGACCGGGGCGCGCGCGCTCACCACCGATGCGCAAGGCGCCAACCTCGATCCCGCGGTGTCGCCGGACGGGCGGAGGATCGCGTTCACCACCACGCGTGACGGCAGCTACGACATCTATGTGATGGACCGCGACGGCACCAACGCGCTCCCCGCGCTCGTGTCGGCCGCCAAGGAGAGCAAGCCGGCCTGGTTCCCCGACGGGGTGCTGGCGTTTCTCCAGGAGCGCACGGAGCGGGGCCGGCCGGCGCCGGTGGTGGTGCGGCACCAGCTCGCGAGCGGCACGGTGCCGCAGATCATCACGCCGCCCGATCTGTCGGTCACGGACTTCGCGGTGTCGGGCCGCGGCGATCAACTCGTGCTCGAGGTGGCGACCCCGGACGCGGGTGGACGCTTCGAGCGGCGCCTGTACCTGCTGCGCGCGGGATCCACGCCGGTCGAGCTGCCGCGCGCGCCCGGCGAGCAGCAGTCGAGCCCGGCATTCCGCCTCCCGCTCGCGCCGTAGTCCGTGCGCGCATTCGTTCTCACCGGACACGGTGACTTCTCCCGGCTCGCGCTCGCCGACGTCCCCGAGCCCGAGGTCCGGCGGCCGCTCGACGTGCGCGTGCGGCTCAAGGCCGGCGCCCTCAACCACCTTGATCTCTGGACCGTGCGCGGGCTCCCGGGGCTCACCCTGGAGTTCCCGCACATTCTGGGCGGCGACGGCGCCGGGATCGTGGATGCGGTGGGCCCGGACGTCACCCGCGTGCGGCCGGGCGACGCGGTGCTGTTCAATCCCGGCATCTCCTGCTACCGGTGCGAGCCGTGCCTCGCGGGCGAGCACTCCCTCTGCGTCGCGTACCGCCTGCTCGGTGAACACGTTCCGGGCACGCTCGCCGAGTACGTGGTGGTCCCGGAGCCGAACGTCGCCGTGATTCCCCAGCTGCCCGCCCCACACCCGCCGCTCTCGTTCCCCGAAGCGGCGGCGTTCTCGCTCGTGGCCCTCACCGCGTGGCGCATGCTCATCACCCGCGCCCGGCTGCGCCCCGGCGAGACCGTGCTGATCTGGGGGGCAGGCGGCGGCGTCGCGGGCGCCGCGCTGCGGATCGCGAAGCTCGCCGGCGCGTTCGTCATCGTGACGTCGTCGAGTGACGACAAGCTGGCGAGAGCCCGGGATCTCGGTGCCGACGCCACGCTGAACCACTCCCAGGTGGACGTCGCCCGGGAAGTGCGCGCCCTCACCGGCCGGCGCGGCGCGGACGTGGTGGTCGAGCACGTGGGGGAGGCCACCTGGGAGCAGTCGCTGCGCGCGCTCGCCCGCGGCGGTCGCGTCGTCACGTGCGGCGGCACCACGGGATCCGCCCTCACCGTGGACGTGCGCCGGCTGTTCTGGTACCAGTGGGACATCCTCGGCTCCACCATGGGCAACGCCGAGGAATACCGGGAGGTCGTGCGTCTGCTCGGGCAGGGGCACCTGCGACCGAGCGTGGACTCGGTGTTCCCGCTCGCGGAGGCGCAACGCGCATTCGAGCGCCTGGCGGGCGGGGACCACCTGGGGAAAGTGGTCGTCGAGATCTGACGTGACGGGAACGCGACGGCTCCAGCTCGGCTTGGCGCTGCTGGTCGTGGCGGCGTCCGTCGGCGTCGCGTCCACGCGGACTGCCTGCGACGGCTACGACGCGCTCGTCGACGACGCCTGGCGCCGGTACCGCGCCGCGGACCTGGCGATGGCCGACTCCCTCTTCGCGGTGGCGCACGCTCGCTGCCCGGATCGGCCGGAGGCGCAGGTCGGACTCGGGTATACGGCCTTCCGGGCCGGTCGACTGGACGACGCGGACGCCCGGTTTGCGACGGTGCTCGGCCAGGCGGCGCGGAACGTCGACGCGGTCATGGGGCGAGGGCTCGTGGCGTGGCGGCGCGGGGACAGCACCGCCGCGGTGCGCCAGTTCCAGGCCGTGCGCGACATCGAGCCCGACAACGCGATGGCGCTCGAATTCCTGGGTCGGCTCGGGTCGCTCCCGATCCCGGATCGCCCGACCCTCGTGTTGCCCGATACCCTCGAGACCTTCGCGCGGACACGAGGCGATCGGTTCGAGGTGCTCACAGCCGACCGCTGGCGGCCGTTCCATGTCAACGGCATCAACCTCGGCACGGCGCTCCCGGGGCGGTTCCCTGCCGAGTTTCCCGACTCCGCGACATACGCCGGCTGGATCGCCGCCATGGCGGAGATGGCGGTGAACACGATCCGCGTCTACACCATCCACCCACCCCATTTCTACCAGGTGCTCGGCGCGCACAACGCGGCGCACCCGGAGCGCCCGCTGCGGGTCATCCATGGGGTGTGGGCGGAGCTGCCGCCGAAGCACGACTATCGGGACCCCGCCTGGGAGCACGCCTTCTTCACGGAGCTGCGCCGCGTCGTGGATGTCGTGCACGGGCGGGCCGATCTCCCGCGCCGGCCGGGCCACGCGGACGGACACTACTCGGCCGACGTGTCACGGTGGGTGCTGGCGTATCTGATCGGGCGGGAATGGGAGCCGCACTCCGTCGTGGACTTCAACCGGCTCCGCCCCGCGGACACGACGTGGCGGGGCCGGTACCTCCGGGTGGGCGGGGGGACGCCGATGGACGCGTGGCTGGGCCGCGCGCTCGACACGCTGGTGGCGCACGAGACCGCCGCCTACCGGGCGCAACGGCCGGTGGGGTACACGAACTGGCCGACCCTCGATCCCATGCATCATCCCACCGAGGCAACGGTGCGGGAGGAAGTGGTGCTGCGCGAGGGTGGGGGCGAGCGCGTCACGGATGTGTCCCGCGAGTACGACAACGACGTCGTCGGGCTGGACGCGACGTTGCTGGTCCCCACGCCCGCATTTCGCGCCGGCGTGTTCGCCGCATTCCACGTGTATCCGTACTATCCGGACTTCCTGCTGCTCGACCCGACGTACGCGCGCGCGGCATCCGAGGGTCGGTCGCACTACTTCGGGTATCTGCTGGACCTCAAGGCGCATCATGCGGACATGCCGGTGCTGATTGGGGAGTACGGGCTCCCGGCGAGTCGGGGAGCCGCGCACCTCCAGCCGCAGGGCTGGCACCACGGCGGCCACACCGAGGCGGCGGTCGCGGTCGCGAACGCGCGCCTCACGCGCGAGATCGCCGACGCCGGAATGGCGGGCGGGGCGCTGTTCGCGTGGATCGACGAGTGGTTCAAGAGGAACTGGCTCGTCACCGATTTCGAACGTCCGGCAGACCGGAACCGCCTGTGGCTCAATCGGCTCGATCCGGAGCAGATGTACGGCGCCATCGCCATCGAGCCGGTGCCCGCCGTGCCCGGCGCAACCGCCGAGGCGCGATCCGCCGCGTGGCGCACGATTCCGGCGGTGCTCACGACGCGCGACGGAACGATCCGCGCGGCGGCCGACGCCGGGGCGCTGTGGCTGCGGTTCGACCCGGTCGGGCCGCCCGTGACGGAGCTGCAGGTGGGCTTCGACATCGTGGACAGCGCGGCGGGATCGTGGACCCTGGCGGGGCCGGATGCGCCCGCGTCCCCCGCCGGGCTCGAGGTGGTCGTCTCCATCCGCGGCGACACGGTGCGCGTGCTCAAGGACCCCGCCGTCCTCCAGTATCAGATTCGATCCGTGCGGCGCGATTTCTCGAGTGCCGGGCTCCAGACCCCTACCTTCGCCAACACGCCGCCCGGGTTCTTCACGGGCCGCTGGGCGCAGGAGTATCATCGGCCGCTGCGGCCGGTGCCGCGGCGCCCCGGGGACTTCCGTCCCGAGCGTGTCGTGACCAACCGGCTGCGCTTTGCCCGCGACGGGACCGAGTTCGCCGCGGCGGGCTACGACCGCGGCCTCCTCATTCCGGGGCCGCCACCCGACGGTGATTGGGAACGCGTCCCCGGCGGCGCCCTCGAGATCCGCGTGCCGTGGCTGCTGCTGAACGTGTCGGATCCGAGTGGGCGGCACGTACTGCTGGACAGTCCGACGGCCAGTGGGACGGACAGCCTGGGCACCACGGTGATCGAGACCATCGGCGTGACCCTTGGCGTGCGGCGCGGCACGCGGTGGACCACGACGCCGGCCGATGGCGTGGCGCGGTACGCGTGGCCGATGTGGGAGGAGCCGCGGTGGCAGGCGCGGCGCCGACCGACGTTCGCGGCGATGCGGGACACGTGGCTCGCGCTCGAGCGGGAGCGGGGAGGCGGGGACAAGTGAAGCGAACGTCCCGAGTGCTCTTCCTGCTCCTTGCCGTGATCGTGCGGTCGGCGTCGGCGCAGGACGCCGCCGACCAGGCCTGGCGGTCGGGGGATCTCGCGACTGCGCGCCGTCTCTACACGGAGCGCCTGGCCGCGGACTCCACCGACGATCGCGCCCTGCACCGCGTGGCCCTGCTGGAGGCGTGGGACGGCCGGCACGATGCGAGCCTGCGGTTGTTCGGTCAGCTGCTGGCGCTCGGGCCCAATCTCGAAGCCGAGGTGGACCGGGCGCGCGTGATCGCGTGGAAGGGCCAGCCGGCGGAGGCGGTACGGGTGCTGGACGAGATGCTCGAGCGGTCCCCGGGGTACATCCCCGCGCTCGAAGCCCGGGCGGAGTTCCTGGCCTGGGCGGGGGAACACGACCGCGCCGTGTCGTCCTACGAGAATCTCGCGGCCATCCTGCCCGAGAACCGGTCGGTGCGGAGCGCGCGTGCGCGGCTGCTCTCCTGGGCGGCGCGGCTCGACGAATCGATCGTGCTCTATGACAGCCTGGTGCGGACCGACCCGGGCGACCGTGACGCGCGGCTTGGCCTGGCGCGCGCCCTGGGCTGGGACGGTCAGCTCGACTCGGCGGCGGCCGTGTATCACGCGATGCTGGCGCACGACTCCGCGGATGCGGAAGCCTGGGGGGGCCTCGCGCAGACGTGGGCCTGGCGCGGCCGCCTGCGCGAAGCGGAGCGCGCGTGGGACCGCGCGCTCGCCGCCGACTCGACCGACGTGGCCATCCTCGTGGGCCTCTCGCAGACCCTGCGGTGGCAGGGGCGGGACGGCGACGCGCACGACGTGCTGGCGCGCGCCGAGGCCATCGAGCCCACCAACGCCGACGTGCGGACCCAACGGCGCTGGCTGGACGTGACCCTGCGCCCGCGGTCGGCCGGAACCGCGACCTACGAATCGGACTCGGACGGCAGCGACATCCTTACACTCTCCGGCCGGGGCGGGGTGCGGGTGCGGCCACGACTCGACATCCGGGCGTTCGCGTACCTGCGGTGGCTCGAGTTCGAAAGCGGTGGGGTGGCCCTCGGCCAGCAGGCGTGGGGCGGGAGTCTCGAGGCGGTCACACAGGTGGCGCCGGGGTGGACGTTCGCCGGATCACTCGGGGTGAGTGGTTCCGACGCCGACACGGTCGGCTCGAAGATCCGGTGGGGCGCGCGCGCCTCGTCGCCGGGCTGGTGGCGGGTCGTGGGGACGCTGACCGGGTCGGGTGAGCCGCTGGATGCCACGGTCCAGCTGGTGCAGAACGGGGTGAGCGTGACCCAGGGCGCGCTGGACCTCCGCGCCACGCCGGCCGGCGGCTGGACGGCCACCGGGGCCTTTTCGCTGGCCGCGTTCACGGGATCGGAGTCGAACCTGCGCACGGCGGGGGCGCTCGGGGCCAACCGCCAGGTGCTCCGGATGCTCACCGTGGGCGGCAACATCAGGATGTACGGGTTCGCCCAGGACCTGAATGACGGGTACTTCGATCCGAGCGTCTACCTGCTCATCGAGGCCCCGGTGCGCTGGCAGCAGGGGTTCGACAAGTGGACCCCGGCGGTGGAGGTCGCCCCGGGGCTGCAGAAGATCGCCGGCGCGTCCGCGGGCGCGGCGATCCGCCTGAACGGCGAGGTCCGGTACACGGTGGCCCCCGGCCGGGAGATCGCGCTCACGGCCGGGTACTCGACGCTGGGCTTCTCCCTGTTCGCCGAAAGCGGCAGCGGGTACCGCTACCGGTTCGTGTCGCTTTCCGGGAGCTGGGGGTTCTGATCGTCTGGCCGTCTGGCCGTTTGCCGTTTGCCGTTTGCTCCCTGCGCTGCGCGAATCACGCGCATGACGCAGGAGGCATTCGGCTAGACGGCAAACGGCTAACGGCTAACGGAGATATCTCTCCAGCCACTCCAGATCGTCGGCGTCACGCCGGACGGTGTACAGCGTTCCCCGGCCGAAGCCGACCAGCCGACGGTCCTCCGCCAGCTCGACGCGGCGCACCAGGCGACCCTGGCCGTCCACGACGTCGTACCGCTGCTGCCTGGCGCCCGCGGGCTGAGAGACGCGGATCCACAATTCGCCCTCCGGCGTCACGAACACGCCCTGCGTCTCGAACGGCGGCTTCTGCTCCGGCCATTCGAGCTCGTCCACGTTGGGGCGCTGCGGGCGCATGGCGCGGGAGCCGCCGCCCGGACCGGCGGTCCGGATCATCATCGTGGCGCCGGCCATCGCGTCCGCCCACTCCTCCTTCTCGGCCTTGCCGATCTTGACCGGGGTGTAGGGAATCGCCGGGCCTGCCGTCCGCTTGCCGCTCGCGATCCACTCGACCCGATAGTCGTCCGCGTGCACGACCGCGATACGCCCGTCCGGCGCGACCGCCCACCCGTCCTGTGGAGCAAAGGGCTTGAGGCCGGTCTGGGCCTGGAAGGTCCCACCACCGCCGCCCCCGCGCACCGCGACTGCTCCTGGTCCTCCGACTGCTGCACGGATCCAGGCGGCCGTGTCCACGGTGCTCGTCGCCGGGTCGAGTCGGGGAATCGGGACCGAGTCGCCGCCACCGGCGGTGCCGCCGCCGGCGCCGCGCACGAACGCGGACGAACCATAGAGTCGGCCGCGCCCGTCCACCGCACGGGGAATCAGCGGCAGGCCGTCACCACCCATCAGCGGGATGGTCGGACCCACGTGGTCGTCCACCAGGACGAGGCCGCGCATCGCGGCGAAGTCCACCATCAGGGTGGAATCGCCACCGAAGGGAAAGAGCGGACCCGGCATACCGTACTCACCAGGTCCCTGACCCTCGCGGCCGATGGGAGTGATGTCGCCCGTCGCGAAGTCGATGGACGACACCGTACGTTCCAGACGATCGGCAACGATGACCCGTCCGTTTCGCAGCTCACGCAGACCGGCCACGTTGCTGAACGGCTCGGCGAACGTCGCGTCCGGTTTGGCCAGGGTCGCGGTGGGCACGGTCTGGGCGGCCAACGTAGCGGCGCACCCGCAAAGCAGGATGAGAAGACGCATCGGGAATGCCTCGAGTTGTTTGCCGTTAACCGATGGCCGATAGCCGATAGCCGATTGCCGTGTATCCGGGTCGTTGCAGCGGAGCCTGGGCTCTTGTTCAGGGCCCGGAGCTGTCGGCCATCGGCCATCGCCTATCGGACGTCATACCGTTCAATCCACTGCAGGTCGTCGTCGTCGGTGCGCGACACGAACACCACGCCCGCCCCGAAACCGAGGACGACGCGCTGGCCGGTGAGTGCCACCTGTCGCACCAGCCGGCCCTGCTGATCGAAGACATCGTAGGTGGATCCGTCGGCAGCAGCGGGCTGCGCGCGACGCACCCACAGCTCGCCGTTCGGCGCGGCCAGGACGGAGCGGGTGCCGGTGAAGGCCGGCATGACCTCGGGCCAAGTCATCCGGTTGATGTCGGGCCGGGGCGGTCGCCGCGTGCGCCGGCGCCCGTTCTCCATCTCGACGATCATCCCGCGCGACGCCATCTGGTCGGCCCACGCGTTCTTCTCGGCGTCGCCCACTTTGACAGGCGTGTAGGGGATCTCCGGGCCCATGACGGCTCGTGCGCCGCCCAGCCACTCCACCTGGTATGCCGCCGCACGGACGAGCCCCACCCGCCCATCGGGGAGGACGGCCCACTCGTCCCGCGGCTGGTACGCGCCGGCCCCCATGGAAATCCTCACCTCTCCGGGTCCGGCCGGCGGCATCGGTGGGAACGTCACCGTTGCCAGCGTGTCGGTCCGGCCGGCCTTGGGATCCCAGCGCATCAGCGGAGCGCGCCCGGTCTTCGCGGCCTCCTCGAGGCCGGGCATGGCGATGCCGCCCAGATCGAAGTAGACGCGGCCCTGGGCATCCACGCCTCGCGGCAGCACGGGAACGCCCGAGGGGTGCGCGAGCGGCACGGTGCTGGACGAGATGGTGCCGTCCGGGAGGAGGACGAGCAGCCGGCGGTTACCCATGTCGAGCATGTACGTGGTGTCGCGCGGCCCGGCGAACAGGGGACCGGGCATGCCGAACTCGCCGGGCCCGTCGCCCTGCTTCCCAACGGGGCTCATCTCGCCCGTCCCGAAGTCCAGGATGCTGATGGACTGCTCGAGTTGATCGGCCACCAGGACGCGGTCCTTGCTCAGGACCCGGAACCCGATGGGATTGCTCATGGGCTCGGGGAACGTGGCGGCCGGGCGGTCGAGCGTTTGGCGGGGCGGGTTCTGACCAGCGGCAGGCACCGGGAAGACCGCGAGGACGGCCGCGCTCATCACTAACGTCATGCAAGATCTGGAGTTCGTTGGCATGGTCTGAGGGTTGGGTCGGCTGAAAGATGCATGGCGGGCCGGCGCCGTCGCACCCGGAGTTGCGGTGCCGGGGGATGGAGCCCGAGAGCCTATCGGGAACCGATGCGAACGGTGCGCGCCACGGCAAGCAGGAGGATCTGCGTCTCCCGCTCGGGCCCGCCACCCGTGAGGAACAGTGTGAGCCCCGGCTCGATCGGGACGAGCGCGAGCATGTCGTACTTGTCGAGCCGTTGAGAATCGCGGAACACCCCTCCCACCATCCTCCACGTCTGCACGAGGATCTCGCGCCCCGGAATCGAGTCGATGCACTCGCTCATCTCGAGCATGCCGGGGGACGGCACGCGGCGCAACGTGATCCAGTGCTCGCGGACGTGGATGAAGCCGACCGTGAGGACGTGATGGGTGTCCGCCCCGACCCACCAGCGGTGCGGGCCGGCAGTGTCCGGCCGTTCGGTGAGGTCCGGGGGGAGCCGATAGGAGACGTTGGCGGAATCCGCCACCTGCCGCCAGTCGCGCGTGTCGAGTGGCGGCGGGGGACACGCCGTGGCCGCGGGCTCCGGCCCCGGGGACGTCCTCGCGGCTCGGTGACAGCCAGCGACGGGCAGTAGCAGCGCCAATGCGTACCAGACGCGCCGCACGCCGCTATCCTCGACGCACGCGTTGCACGGCGAGGAGCAGCGTCGTCAGCCCGCTCAGGAGCCACATGATCGGCCCGCCACGTTCGGCGTAGATCCCGAGCACGTACTCCCAGCCGAGCGGATACCCGCGGCGGGCCTTGCGCCCCAGCGCGGGACCCAGCCGTTCGAAGCCGCGATGTTCGAGCTCGATCCGGGTGCCCGCTCCGTCCGCTGTGAACCGGACCTCGACGTCCTGGGAGGTGCCGGGCTCGCGACCGGGGTGCCAGGTGAACGCCACGCGCCGCGGCGGATCCCACGCGGTCACCGTACCCCATACGGCCTCGCGACCACCGCGGATGTGCTCGACGATCCGCCCGCCCACCCTGGGGTCCATCGTCACGGTCTCCGCCTCGCGCTGCCCGACGGAATGCGAGCGGAGCGGCCACCACGTTCCGATCTCCTCGGTGAACCGCCGGAACGCGCGCTCGGGCGGGGCGGTGATCCGCGCCGTCTTGCGCAGAGGCGGAAACGACGGGGTCGCGGGGGCGGTCAGGAGGCTTCTCCTTCGAACGACGCGGCGTAGGCGGTGAGCACCTCGTCCCACATCTGGTTCACGTAGTCGCGCATCGCGGCGATCCCGGCAGGGTCGGGCCGGTAGATCCGCCGCCGGCCGTCCCGCGTCGCACGAACGAGCCGGGCCCGGGCGAGCACGGCGAGATGCTGCGAGACGGCGGGTTGGGTGACGCCCAGGATGCGGGCCAGCTCCCCCACGGCGTGGGGCCGGCGCCGGAGGCGGTCGAACAGCCGGCGCCGGGTGGGATCGGCCAGGGCAATGAGGGACGTAGAATAAGGCATCACTTATATAAGTAGTCACCGGAATTGTGTACTTGACGAAACCGCCGGACGGTGGTATGTTTCGTCAGGTAAAAAGACAGGATTCCGGCCATGCCCCGCAAGACCAAGATCGCTTCCGACAAGACCGCCATCGTGGCGGGTATCCCACGGGCCTGCGTCCATGAGGAAATCGCCCGTGACTTCCTCGAAACCCTGCTGTGGGGCACATCCCCGGCTTGCCCCAAGTGCGGGGATACGGCCGTCTACCAGATGATGGACCGGAAGACCGGCAAGCGGCAGGCTGACGGCCGCTGGCGTTGCCGGGGCTGCAAGCAGCAGTACACCGTCCGGACCGGGACGATCATGGAGGATTCCCGTATCCCCCTCCAGTACTGGTGCTACGCGTTCTGGAAGGCGTGCAGCTCGAAGAAGGGCGTCTCGGCGCTCCAGATCAAGCGGGAAACCGGCCTCAGCTACAAGTCAGCCCTGTTCCTGATGCACCGGGTCCGGTTCGCCATGACGGAGCCCCCACAGCGACCACTGAAGGGCACGGTCGAGGTAGACGAGACCTACGTGGGCGGCAAGCCCCGGTAAGGGCTCAGCGGGCTGGCGGGAGTACGATGGCGTGCGGTACGGCCGGAAGAAGGGACCGGCCCCGGATTTCGTAGACCGGAAGACGCCCGTGATGGCCTTGGTCGAGCGGGGTGGCGAAGTCCG
>Ga0326597_10008714_pt1 | contig 13655 bp, 16 predicted proteins | sample RVTome_12_FD_203789 | JGI IMG/M metagenome (GOLD analysis project Ga0326597, IMG submission 203789) | Soil microbial communities from uranium-contaminated site in the Upper Colorado River Basin, Wyoming, United States - RVT100D185 | ecosystem: Environmental > Terrestrial > Soil > Contaminated >... | reverse complement strand
TGGCGCGGGAGTGATCAATTATGATCTGCCGCTGGAGGATTTCCAGCGCGGAATGAAAGCTGTCTTTGCCGTCAAAGCGATCACTCAACGCGGAAAGGACAGCGGCTTTTCAAACCTGGCCGCCGTGGAGATCGCCGACCTGCCGGAACCTCCGGCGGATCTTCGCGTCACCCTTAGCGAAACAGCGGTCGGTCTGGCGTGGTCGCCAGCCGGGCGCTCCGCTTTCGGCGGACCTGCGCCAGCGGCGGATGGTTACGAGGTCTATCGCTCGGATTCCAGCACTTTCGCACCGGCGCGATTGCTGGCAACGGCGGAAACTCCATCGTACGAAGACAAGACGTTTCAGTTCGGTGTTAGCTACGTCTATAGTGTCCGCGCGTTCGCCCGCCGCGGAGACTCGACGGCGCGAACCCCGGAATCGAATCGCGTGGAGCTCGCCGCGGTGGATCGCTTTGCGCCGGCCGCTCCACAGAACCTGCGAGCGATTCCTGTGCCTGGCGCGGTGGAACTGGCCTGGAGTCCCGGCGAAGAATCGGACCTTGACGGATACAATCTCTACCGCAGTGACGGCGGCAGCTTCGTCCGAGCCAATTCCAATCTGCTCCCCCTGCCCCTCTATCGTGATGCGACAGTGCGGGCAGGTGTCGAGTATCGTTACGAAGTGAAGGCGGTGGATCAGAGCGGAAATGAAGGGCCACCCTCCGAGCAGGCATCAGCGGCCGGGGAATGATTCACCAAACGAATACAAAAAGGTAAGAGCAGGTTTGAGTTGCGAAGCGAGCCGCGCCCCAGTAACCTATGCCAGTAACCTAAGGAGGATCAGGCTCTGACACGATGCCTTCCATGACTGTCTCACATCTGCTGGCAATCGCAGCGCTCCTGGTCGTTCTGGCCGCGCTCGGACTGGTCTGGTGGCGGTTTCGCCGCAGACTGTCCCCCGCCGAACGCGAACGGGCGCGGCGGCTGGCGGTGAATTGCTCGGGACGGCTCACCGAAGGAGTGCTGATCGACGATCCCTCCTCGCAGAGTCCCTCGCCGAATCCGGAACTCGTCTTCTATCGTTACTGCGCCTCTGGAATGGAGTACACTGCGGCGCAGGATGTCTCCAACTTGACGGACTGCATTCAACCGGAGAAGTGCCGCCCCGGCGCGGTTACGGCGGTGAAATACGACCCTCGCAAACCCTCGAACTCCATCGTTGTCTGCGAGCAGTGGAGCGGCTTTCGCGAAAACCGGACTGAGAAGGAACAGTCAAACGGCGGTTAACATTCACGCGGCGTGGGGCCCGCCGAGAAGGACTACTCCCGAGGAAAACGTCGATGGGTGATGCCAGTAGGAAAAAACTAGAGGAACTCGCACGGCGCAATCGCGCGGCGGAAGCTGGCGGTGGGGCGGATCGCAAGGGGCGACAGCACAAGGAAGGAAAGCTTTCGGCGCGTGAACGGGTCGAGCTGCTTCTCGATGAAGAAACCTTTGAAGAGTTTGACCGGCTGGTAACGCACCGCTGCGACGACTTTGGCATGGAAGCCGAGCGCATTTCCGGCGACGGCGTCGTAAGCGGGTATGGGCGCATCAACGGCCGCACTGTTTTCGTCTTCGCGCAGGACTTCACCGTCTTCGGCGGCTCCATGTCGGAGGCCAATGCCCAAAAAATCTGCAAAGTGATGGACCGCGCCGTTGAGGTGGGCGCGCCCATCATCGGCCTGAACGACTCCGGCGGCGCGCGGATTCAGGAAGGCGTCGTGTCGCTTGCCGGCTATGCCGACGTTTTCCTGCGCAATACGCTCGCGAGCGGCGTAGTGCCGCAGATCTCCGCCATCATGGGCCCCTGCGCCGGCGGCGCGGTCTACTCCCCGGCTATCACGGACTTCATCGTGATGGTGGAAAAATCGAGCTACATGTTCATCACCGGCCCGGACGTCATCCGCACGGTAACGCACGAAAAAGTAACCAAGGAAGAGCTGGGCGGTCCGATGACCCACAATGCCGTGAGCGGCGTGGCGCACTTCGTCTCGCGTGACGACGCCGACTGCCTGGCGCTGATCCGCGAACTGTTGTCGTTCCTTCCGTCCAACTGCATGGACGATCCGCCACTGAAAGCGACAGCCGACCCGGTGGACCGCGAGGACTCCTCGCTTGACTCGCTCGTTCCGGCCGAGCCCGACCAACCTTACGACATGCGCGACCTGATTCACCGTGTGGTCGATGATGGATATTTTTTTGAGGTGCAGGAACACTTCGCGCAGAATATGGTCATTGGTTTCGCGCGCCTCGGCGGACAATCGGTGGGCATTGTGGGCAATCAGCCAGCGGTCCTCGCCGGGACGCTTGACATCAATGCCTCGGTCAAAGGCGCGCGGTTCGTGCGCTTCTGCGACTGCTTTAATATTCCGCTGGTCACTTTCGAGGATGTTCCGGGATTCCTGCCCGGCACGCAGCAGGAATACGGCGGCATCATCAAGCACGGCGCGAAGCTGCTCTACGCCTTCGCAGAAGCCACCGTGCCCAAGCTCACCGTCATTACGCGCAAAGCCTACGGCGGGGCCTACTGCGTCATGGCCTCGAAGCACATCCGCACCGACGTGAATTACGCCTATCCCACCGCCGAGATCGCCGTCATGGGATCGGAGGGCGCGGTGAATATTCTCTACCGGCGCGAGCTGGCCGAAGCCAAAGACAGCACCGGCGCGCGCGGAGCAAAGGTCGAAGAGTTCAAGAAGCTTTTCGCCAATCCCTATATTGCCGCCGAGCGCGGCTACGTGGATGAGGTGATCCAGCCGCGCCACACGCGTCGCAAGCTAATCGCCGCGCTGCGCATGTTAGCGGGCAAGCGCGCCACCATGCCGCCCAAAAAACACGGCAACATCCCGCTATAAAGCTTGTACAATAGCCCTTATGAAACTACATGTGACGATTGAACAGGACGAAGCAGGCTATTACGTTGCCGAGGTTCCCGCCTTGCCCGGCTGTCTATCCCAGGGGAAAACCCGTGAGGAAGCCATCGCCAACATCAAGGAAGCCATCGAGGGGTGGCTTGAAGTAATGGAGTCCAAGAGCCCGACGAACGCCACGCAGCTAATTGAGGTAACCGTCTGATGGGAGAGCCTCTCCGGCTCTGCTCCGGTGCGGATGTGGTGCGCAAGCTAAAACGAGTCGGTTGGTCGGTTTCCCGCCAGAAAGGCTCTCACTTGATGATGACCAAACCAGGTTATCAATATACTCTCTCCATTCCACAACATCATGAGCTCGGGGCGGGAATCCTGCGGGGGTTGATTCGTCAGGCAAGGCTCACGGTGGAAGAATTCAACAACCTCTAGGAATGCACGCATCCTGCCGGCTGTCTTCCAGAATGAGCGCGATGGCCTCTGCCAGATTCTTCCGGCATTCTTCGGCCGTGCGACCTTGTCCATTGGCCCCCGGAATTTCCGGGCAATAGCTGATAAACCAGTCGCCGTCTCTCTCGACGATAGCCGTAAATTCGTTGTGCATAGCCTACACTCCTGACTGATAATCTACACGAAACTTTGAGGGAACACACGCCCTATGATACAAGAGGGTCTGCGGTGATGGTGAGAAGGGGAGTACGCGCCACCATGCCGCCCAAAAAACACGGCAACATCCCGCTATAATCAGTTCGAACATGTTCTCCAAGATTCTGATTGCTAATCGGGGGGAGATTGCGGTGCGCGTCATACGCGCGTGCCGCGAGATGGGCATCCGTACCGTGGCGGTGTTCTCCGAGGTCGATCGCAAGGCGCTGCATGTGCTGAAGGCCGATGAGGCGTATCATATCGGACCGGCCCCTGCTACTGAAAGTTATCTCCGACTCGACAAGATTATCGACGCCGCGCGCCAATCGGGCGCGGAGGCGATCCATCCCGGTTACGGATTTCTCTCGGAGAATCCGGAACTGGCGCGGGCGTGCGAGTCTGCGGGCATCGTGTTCATTGGGCCGAGCGCGGCGGCGATGGAAAAGATGGGATCGAAGACGCGCGCGCGTGAGATTGTACAGGCTGCGGGTGTGCCCGTGGTGCCGGGAACCACGCGAGGGATCGGCAGCTCGGATGAAGCTCAAGAAATCGCGAAAAGCGTCGGCTATCCGGTAATGGTGAAGGCCTCGGCGGGCGGCGGCGGCAAGGGGATGCGCCTGGTGGCCACGGCGGAGGAGATGTCCTCGGCATTACGTGATGCTCGCTCGGAGGCGGAGAACGCCTTCGGCGATTCGGAAGTTTACATCGAAAAATACATCGAGAAGCCCCGCCACATCGAGATTCAGGTGCTGGGAGACCGTCACGGAAATCTGGTGCACCTTGGCGAGCGCGAGTGCAGCATCCAGCGGCGGCATCAGAAAGTGATGGAAGAGAGCCCTGCGCCATTCACAGACTCTTCCTTGCGCGAGCGCATGGGCGAGGCAGCCGTGAACGTGGCGCGCGCGGCGGAATACACCAATGCAGGCACGGTGGAGTTTCTTGTCGATCCGCAGCGGAATTTTTACTTCCTCGAGATGAACACGCGCCTCCAGGTGGAGCATACGGTAACGGAGGCGGTTACTGGCCTGGATCTCGTCAAGCTGCAGATTCGCATTGCGGCGGGCGAGCCGCTCCCGCTCAAGCAGGAGCACATCGCGATGCGCGGCGCGGCTTTGGAATGCCGCATCTATGCTGAAGATCCAGAGAATAATTTCTTTCCGTGTCCTGGTGAGATACGCCGGCTGGAGACCCCCGCAGGCCCCGGCGTGCGCGATGACTCGGGCGTCTATGCCGGATGGACGGTGCCGGTCGAGTACGATCCGCTGATCTCGAAACTGGTAACGTGGGGCGGGACACGCGCCGAGGCCATCGAGCGGATGCGCCGCGCGCTCGATGAATACTACGTCGAAGGCATCAAGACCAATCTTCAATTGTTCAAGACGATTCTACGCTCCCCGGATTTTCTGGAAGGCCGTCTCGACACCGGCCTGATCGACCGCCTGCTCGCCGCACCGCACCCAGCAGGGCCCGACGATCCGGAGCGGTTGCGTGCCGTGGCGCTGGCTGTAGCCCTGTTCGACGCGGCGCAAGCTCGTAACGGGTCGCACGATGGCATGCCCGCCACAGCTTCCGAGAGCCGTTGGGAGCTGGCGGGTCGGAGCCAACGGTTGCGGCAGTTGCCGCTCGAGCGCAAGCGATGAAATATCTCCTTACGATCAACGGCCAGGAACATACTTTCGAAAGGACAGCAGGAGAGGTCCTCTCCTGCCAGCTCGATGGAGCGCCTTTTGAGGTGGAGGCTGCCGAAATCGCGGCTGGCATTTACTCTCTGCTGATCGGAACCAAGAGTTTTCTGGTCCGCGTTACGCCCACTCACCGCGACGGTTTTTCAGCGGGCGATTCGAATCATTACAGCGTTCAGATAGATGGAGCGACATACGCAATCACCGTGCGTGATCCGCGCCGCTGGTCGCGGGCGCGAAGCGGTATTGCTCGCGAGGGCCGCCAGCAGATTACTGCTCCGATGCCCGGCAAAGTGGTGCGGATTCTTGTCGCCGAGGAACAGCGCGTGGAAGTGGGCCAAGGATTGATCGTCGTCGAAGCCATGAAGATGCAGAACGAGATCAAGAGTCGCGCTGCCGGAACCGTCGAAAAAATTCTGGTGAGCGAAGGCCAAACCGTCACCGCCGGCGAACCGCTCCTCATTATCGCGTAGGCTGATTACACGCAACTATTGCGGGCTCGTGGCAACCAAGAGTGCCAAGAAGGCCTAACCAATCTCGCAGTTGCTGAACGCCGAGTTCACGATAAGCGCGGCGGTGGTTGCATCAAATGATGTTCCTTGGAGGGATTCCATGAGGGAGCGCAAGAAAATCTCAACCGGTTCGAAGTGGGAGCCGATTGTCGGATACAGCCGGGCCGTCCGGGTAGAGAATCGGATTTACGTTTCAGGAACGACTGCCACCAATGAGAGCGGCGACATTGTGGGAGAAGGCGATCCCTATCTCCAGACCGTGCAGGCACTCAGGAACATTGAAAAGGCGTTGGAGCGGTCTGGCGCCACACTCGCCCATGTGGTGCGAACCAGGATGTTCGTCACGGACATTGCGCGGTGGGAGGAGTATGGCCGGGCGCACGGCGAGCTTTTTGCAAACGTACGGCCGGCGACCACGATGGTGGAAGTCGCAAAACTGATCTCGCCAAAGATGCTGGTTGAGATTGAGGCCGACGCGGAGCTCTAGGCGAGAGCGCGGAAGACCATGATGCCCCAGCCGAGGTCCATCTTCACGCGCTCGGCGGAGGCGATTCGAAATCCGGCTCCTGCGAGCAAGCCTTTGAATTCGTTCAACCCGTAGACGTGGCTCAGGGCGTAGCGGTGGATGTAAGCGTGATGAGCGAGGCGCAGCAGCCAATAGCTGAGTTTGGGCGTGAGGAAGTCGTAGCACCAATCGGCCAGGATCAGCGTGCCGCCGGGGCGCAGCACGCGATGAAACTCCCGTAAGACGGGCAGCGCCGAGCGATAGTAGTGAAAGCTATTGTTGCAGACCAGCCCGTCGAACGAGCCATCCCGAAAGGGCAACTGTTCGGCCGGCGAGTTGGCCCAACAGATGCGCGGAGACAGCTCCAGCTTTTTCTGCGCCAGTTGCAGCATGGGCAGAGCGATGTCCACGCCCACGAGCGTATGCGCCGGACGCAGCCGCAAGCTCACGGCCTGCTCCAGCGTTCCCGTGCCGCAGCCGACGTCAAGCACGCGGTTCAATTCATCCCACGGGGCGGCTTCGACCGCGGCGCGCAGCGTGGCTTCGCCCCAGCGCAGGTTCCAGCGGCGATCGTAATAGTCCGCCTGGCGGGAGTATTTTTCAACCAGAGGTTCGTAGGCTTTCACGGGGCAACGGCTCCGTCTGAGGCTTGGGCCTCGGGGCGAATCGAAGCGCAGATTCCTGGCGCCGGCCGGGATTGCATTGTCGGCCGGCACGCCGAGATTCAATGCACGCTACCACAGGGCGGGCAAATCTTCCAAGCTGCGAATCTCAGCCTCGACCATTAGATCGGGAATCGCGCTGGCATCACGATTTAACCAGATCACGCGCATGCCGAGATCATGCGCCGCCTTGAGGTCGTACTTGGCGCCGAAGGCCACATGGACCACTTCATTTGGCAGGCAGCCCATACGCTCCAGGGCCATGCGAAAGATGGCTGAATTGGGCTTGTAGGCGCGGGCGTCTTCGGCGGTGATGAGGGCGTCAAACCGCACCGGAAAATTTTTGATGGTTCCCCCCAGAAGACGCCGGTCGACGTTCGAGATGATGGCCAGGTGGTGCTTCTGCGACAGGCGGCGAAGGGCCGGGTCTACATCCGGGAAGGGTTCCCAACGTGCCAGCGATTCCACAAAAGCTTCTCCGGCGTAGCCCGGGCACCAATAGCCAAACTTTTCCACCGCCTCCCGGAAGCTGGACCGCAGGATCTCCTCATACGGCTCGTAAGGTCCTTGAAGTTTTTTCCATTGGATGCACTCCCAGGCATCGAACATCTCCTGGGTCTCGTCTTCGGAGGCATGCGCCAGGTCCCGAAAAGCACGCCGCACGCCACGCTGCCAATCAATGAGCGTGCCGTAGCAATCAAAGCTGATCCAGCGCGGCGGCGGCATGGAGCCGGCTCACTTCTTCGCCTGGAAAGAGGCCAGGATTTCATTCGCCAGCAGATTTTCGACCTTGGCGTCGTTGTGCAGTTTTTCCGAGAAGGCCGCGGTCAGAAGCTGCTGTTTGCGGCCCTGCAGCTCCGCCTTGATGCCCTGTTTCACCTCGGGATTGGACATGTCGTACTGACCCGGCTCGCGCTTACCAAGCAGCTTGAAGAGCCAGTAGCTGTTCTCCACGCGAATGACCGGCGTCATATCGCCGACCTTCATCTTGAGCACGGTATCCTTGAAGGAAGGCCCAAACCTGTCCAGGATGGCAGTCGGCTGGTAGCCCAGGTCGCCGCCCATCTGCGCGGTCTGCGGATCCTCCGAGTAGTCCCGCGCCAGAGCCTGAAAATCATCGCCGGCGCGCGCGCGGGTCTCCAGCATCTGGATCTTGCGAATGGCCTGCTCCTCATTGAGAGCCTTGTCGCCTTGCGCGTTGTTCACCTGTGCGGAAGGGTCGCTGGTAACCGCAATCACGCCGATGCGGAACAGCGGCTCGGTAACATTGAAGGCGGTCTTGTTTTCTTCGTAGAACTTGCTGATCTCCTCATCCGAAACCTGGATCTTGGAGCCGACCTGGTTTTCGACCACCTTCTCCAGCATCATGTTCTGGGAGACTTCGCGCCGCAAATCGACTTCGCTGACGCCGCGGTCGGCCAGAGTTTTCTTGAAGACTTCGTCGGTGGCGCTGCCCTTGAGCTGTTTCAATTGAGCATCGATTTCTGTGTCGGTCGGCTTCAGCTTCAGCTCATCGGCCTTCTGCGACATGATCTCGGTCTCAATCAGTTGCCGAAGAATTTCCAGTTTGAGGATATTGGCAGCCTCGCCCGTGGGTTTTGCCGTCATGTCGGCGGTGCGCACCTTAAAATAGTTGTCCACCTCGGAGCGCGAGATCTCCTTGCCGTTGACCCGTGCGGCCACTCCGGCAGAGGACCCGCCGCCCACCCCCCCTCCGCTGCAACCGAAGCTCGCTGCCGACAGCAGCGCCAGACCGATCAAAAGTTGATTTCGCATCAAAACTCCCTCCTCGAACATCCCTCTGCTGCACTCCGAGCCCGCTTGAGAACATCGCGAAAGGGTAACACGCCGCTACAGGGAGCGCAAATCAGGGCAGCCTAACTCATTATCGAACTGCGAGCCGCTGAATACAACTGTCTCCGCCGGGAACCTGACAATCGGCTGGTGCAACTCAAGTAAACCATCGCCGCGCACATAGGTACCCGACTGCGGCGATTAACCCAATTGCTCTAGCCGCGATATCCAGGAGTTGAAATGCGGGCATCTGTTCCGGATCGTGCTTAACCCGATACATTGGGCAACCTGAGTTCCTACGGTTGGCTTCGCGTCTTCATAATCCGGGAAGAACTCCGTGATGCGTTTAGAAGGAGCCGTATGTTGTCCGTCGTCGATCAATTCGGGGGTCTCAACTCGGGCAGCGATTGCCTTGAGCTTCTCAATGCTCCGATTGGCTCGTGGGTAAAATTCTCCAAAACAATCGGGATTCGAAAAAAGGTAAGCTTCATACTCGTGTAACTGGATGTGCGGGATGAAACGTTGATCACCGATGTCATTTCCGAAGGCCTGTTCGAGAAATTGAACTCGCTTTTGGGGAAGGTGCCGCAGCTCAAGAGATTTCTCAAGGCCTGGAAACTGTGGATGGATCGCATACAGATCGATCATGGTGGTGAAGAAGACATCGGCAGCCCGCTCTTGAGCTAAGAACCGCAGGATATCGTTCTTCATCGGCAGGTAATTCCGACCTCCGCCACGATGTACTACTCCGTGTCGGCGTGAATGAGCTATCAAGATAGCTGCTTGAAGGTAAACGCCGATGTTTGCTAAGTGAGGTGCTAGCAACGTCGTCGCAAAGACTTGCTCCGTGGGCCCCTCTGTAAAAACATACAGGCGGGCCATCTAATGAGGTCCCCCGCCAATGACGTTCTTCTCCCACACTTCCCCGAGACTATATTCTTGCAACCATGATTGAAGTGCCGATGGAGATGGTCTTTCAAACCGCGATTCCTGTTCGTTACGATCCACGACAATGACGTCCTCTGGCTCAAAGCTATCCAGAAACGAACTCGACTGTGTGCTCACAAGCACCCTAGTCTGATGAGACGCTTTCTTAAAAAGAGAAGCTATTACCGTCAAAGCATATGGGTGGAGCCCTAGTTCTGGCTCATCGACGATGATCAAATCTGGTAGCTCGTCCTCAGGTTGAAGCAGTAGAGTTATTAGGCAGATGGCGCGCAGCGTGCCGTCCGAAAGCTGGTGGGGACCAAATAGGAGGTCGGACTGCTTATGGCGCCAATTTAGAATTATGTCGCGTTTGCTCGGAGCTGTCGGTTCTAAGTCAAAATCTTCAAAGAATGGAACGATTAATCGAATTGTGCTGACGATTCGATGATACGCTCCGTTCTCTTCATCATTCTTGAGTCGGAAAAGGAGAGCAGCTAAATTGCCTGCGTCTGGCATGAGCCAGCGATTGTCACCGATATAACAGGATTGGCGAACCCGCGCTGTCGACGAAGTATCGTGAAAGTGATAAACGCGGCACTCGTTCAATAGATAACGAAAATACTTAGCGGTAGGCTCGCCTCCGCCAGCCTCATCTGGGATGCGCGTTTCTCGGTGTCCCGCCCCCAGGGAATGAATTCTTGGCTGGCCTTGCCATCCGGTTTGCAGAAAGCTAAGAGTCTCGTCTGCAAACACCAACGTATCGCCCGCGGCGTGAAACAATCGCATCTCGTAAGTGTCCACACCGTTATCGACTTGGAATCGTAGCTTCGCCTCTAATTGGGGTGTTACCTTGGGGCCAAAATGAAGAATAGATTGAGACCTTCCCCCAGCGGCGATATATTGCTGAAGGCGACCACCCATCATTTCGTTAAGCATCTTGAAAAACGAAACGAGATTACTCTTGCCAGCGCCATTGGCACCGATCAAAACATTGAGGGGGCGGAATTCCAAGTTGAGCTTCTTAATTGACTTAAAGCCCTGTAGGTTAATTTCTTGCAATTGCGGTTTCGGCATTAGTGCCTTTCAGGCGTCTAATCGCAGCCCTTCAGAACGTCGTGGCGGCAGTTGCTAGCACCCCACAATCACGAGATTCTATCATGAGAAGTCATCAGGCTCCGTTTTAAGGAAGCCTTTGCCTGGCTACAGCGATCGCAAGTCGTGGCAGAGGGAGGCGAGGTCGGGGGATTGTTGGAACAAACGAATGCCGGCGAGGCCTTTGGCTCCGGCTTCAATGCACGAGCGGGCGTTCTCCAGGGTGATGCCGCCCAGCGCGAAGACGGGGATAGGCGAGCGGCGGCAGATTTCGGTGAACCGGTCGAGGCCCATCGGCTTCATGCCGGGCTTGGAGGCGGTATCAAATACCGGGGCGACCAGGACGTGGTCCGCGCCCGCCGCGCCGGCCTGGATCACCTCCTCGATGCTGTGGCAGGCGGCGCCTACGATCCACTCCTTGCCGACAAATTTTCGAACTGCCGCGATCGGAAGAGAACCGGCGGGCAAGTGAATGCCGTCGGCGCCGCAGGTGCGCGCGACATCCAAACGATCATTTACCAGGAGGCGGGCCTGGAGCATGGATTGTTGCGGCTCCGGGGAAGCAACCGCTCCCTTCCGGTCCACGGCTAGCCGGGATGTTCCATCGCGGGTCGGCTGAACCGCCATTCGACTTTGCTCATGGCCCTGAGCTTGCCGAAGGGCGGCTCGAATGCTGGCCAATTCCTCGACCAGCGCCGCGAGCGCCCCAGCTTCCAAGTCCTTCTCGCGCACTTGTACGTAGTCGGCACCAGCGGCGAAGGCCGCGCGAACGTTTTCCTTTAGCGCCTGTTCGGGAGTTGCGAGACCAGTTGTGAGGGAAAGCTGGCGGCGGTCGGTGATGTAGTAGAGAAGCGCCACGGGTTTTACTAAACCGAAAAAGCAGGTTCCTCCCCTTCGACAAGCTCAGGGTCGGGATGAAAATATGAAAGCGCGACTCCGACCGCTGGCGGTACGCTAGCGGTTGGATTCTGAGAAGAAAGGAGTCGCGCAGATGGAGTATATCGCGTTTGATAGTCACAAGCACTACAGCTGGGTGGAGCGGGAGGAAGCGGCCACCGGAGAGGCGCGGTGGCTCGCCACCTGGCTGAGGCCGCCTTTCACGTGCTCCAACTTATCGAGATCCCGCTGCGCCAGCGGGTTGTGCCAGGGAGGTGTGAGCGCGAGGATGTCATGATCCCGGCCCGTCGGGATCGCGGAATGAATGCGACCCACCTCCGGCATATTTTTCATGCCCCACCAGAGGGCGTAGAGATGACATCGCGGTTGTACATGCGCTATACAGCAATGCTGAAACGGCTCTAGTTCCCTCGTTTGAGATCAACGGAACAAGCAGTTTCGACTGATTTTGACTGTGCCCCTAATTGTGCCCCCTTTGTGCCACCACAGAGTGTTATAGGGAACTACCGGACGAAATGTGCCCATGATCACAAGCTTCGCAGCACGTGGAAGCCTTTCCTGTAGTGTCGGATAGCAGATTGTAGCGGTTGGTGGATTTTGGTAGCGCTACCGGGAATCGAACCCGGGTTTTAAGATTGAGAATCTCATGTCCTAACCCCTAGACGATAGCGCCGCCGGGTTACTGATACTGCATTTATGCTAGCGGGTTCGTCAGCGGCGGTCAAGCCGCTGGTAGTGCGCTAAAACTGCGTTGCTGGCTTTGGGCTGCGCTATGCCTAGTTGGAATCATTGTATTTGGGCAGGTATCCCAAGCCGCTTGGTGTGATGAAAAATCCAAAACTGCGGTGCCTCTGTTCTCCGAAGGCGTCGCAATAGCTTATGCGAATACGAAGGCCCAATATAGCGCGGAAATGGCTCAGATCATCAAGCCGTTCTTCTGTCAGGGGTTGGTGGAACTCAATAGTAATGGCTGTTGGTCTGGGACTGTGCGGTGTGATCGTCACGGGATCAAGCTTTTGATACTCAGCAGCGGCGGTGAAATCATTAAATGGAAACGGACAAATCTCACTCCAAGTCTCAACCGTGCAATTGTCTGCCGCCATAGGTCCCTCATTAAGCAGTTCGATAGTTATTCTTGGATTTTCGCCAATACGCAACCCAGGTATGGGGTCGTCAGCAGAAACAGAAAGTTGGGCTTGCTGGCTTTCTATAAAAGCGGCGGCATTGTCCCTGGCAGCTTCAGCAGCCTGTTTGGTAGCGAGGAGCAATCCCCGGTTGTAGTAAACCAGCAGGCCAGTGAAGATGGCTACCAACAGCGCCGCAATCGCCTGCATGATAGTCCCCCACTGAACAGACTTGCCTTGGGACTTGCGTGGTTCCTGGGTTGGTTCTTGTTCGGGGCTTTGATTGGTTTCTGTGGTTTGTTCTTGGCTTGGGAGCGGGGGCACCGAATCATCGGGTGGACTCTGTTCTGTTTGGGTTTGTTCTGTGGAGGGTTCGGGGCTTGGAGTTTGCAGCGTTGGTTCTGATGCTGGCACCCGTAGGACAAGAGCCAGCATCAGGAAAGGCATCATGCAAAACATGGTGGCGGATTCGACCAAAGCGGCCAGGATGCACAGTCTATCATGCGATGCCGCCTAGCAGTTCGGGAATAGTCCAGATATGGTCCGCGATGCCAGATGCCATTGCGGGAGTCATACGGAGCGTTTTATGAACACGGCAGAAGTTGTACCAAGCGAAATACAGAGCCAGAGCGGCTTTCAGGTTAGTCCACTTTTTCGAGAAAGCATTTGTGAGGCGTGTCAGCCGCCGAATCTGCATTCGCATCGTCAAATTGCTGCGCTCAACGTGAGACGTGCAAATCCGGTCTTTGTCAGGGTTGCCCATGACAGGGGTTGGGACCGCGCCTACAACGTCAGCCGGGGAATATCGGGCTTCGCCTTCGCGGGGAGAGGCATAGACTTTTACCAGTTGCGCGTAGTCGCAACGGTCAATGAGGGCGTAGTCAATCGCGCCCGGATAGGCTTGAAAACCGTCCGTCGTAATCTGGAATC
>Ga0326597_10008713_pt1 | contig 13655 bp, 16 predicted proteins | sample RVTome_12_FD_203789 | JGI IMG/M metagenome (GOLD analysis project Ga0326597, IMG submission 203789) | Soil microbial communities from uranium-contaminated site in the Upper Colorado River Basin, Wyoming, United States - RVT100D185 | ecosystem: Environmental > Terrestrial > Soil > Contaminated >... | reverse complement strand
CTGGCGCGCTATTTGAGTTTTTCCCTCAAGGCTGGATCGAAACCAGTTCATGGAATACGGTCGTTGGTTGAATTCGCCGACGGCGAATCTGTCGTCGTGGGATTGGGACAATCTCTCGTCCGCGCGCTCGGAGGGGATATTTCCGGGCTTCGCGTGTTTCCGACGCAGTTTGGCCGGGGTCTGATTTTGCCGTCATCGTCGTCGGCGCTGTGGTGTTGGCTGCGCGGCGATGACCGGGGGAAGTTGTTGCACGGGGGAAGAAGAATTGTTGCGTCCGTTTCAACTGCCTTCGACTTGGACTCGGTCATTGACGGCTTCCAGTATGACACGGGGCGCGATCTTACCGGTTACGTCGACGGCACGGAGAATCCCAAAGGGAAGAAAGCGTCGGCTGCGGCGATCGTGCGCGGGCAAGGAATCGGACTCGACGGTTCGAGTTTTGTCGCGGTGCAGCGATGGGTGCATGATTTTCCGCGCTTCGATGCGATGCCATCTAAAGAGCAAGACAACGCCATCGGCCGGCGCCGGAGCGACAACAAGGAACTCGGCGGCGCGCCGCGCTCGGCGCATGTGAAGCGAACGGCGCAGGAGAGTTTTTCGCCGGAAGCTTTTATTCTAAGGCGGTCGATGCCGTGGTCGGATGGAAATTCCGGCGGGTTGAACTTTGTCGCATTTGGCAAATCATTCGACGCTTTCGAAGCGCAACTCAAACGAATGGTCGGCGCCGAGGACGGCATCACCGACGCGCTGTTCAAATTCACCCGGCCGGTTAACGGCAGCTACTTCTGGTGCCCGCCGATGGCAAAGGGTCGTTTGGATTTGCGCGCTCTGGGAATTTAGCAGCGTGGAACCTTTATTTGATCTAACTTTGCTAAATCTCTGAGACCAGGACTAATTTTCAGCATGTTGCTAACATTGCTTCGCCATACTAGACTTAGTGTTCCACGATGCCAGATGGAAGGTTGGATGGCGGTAACTTCAATGAGAAAGATTCTCCGTGGAGCGCAGAGGCGAATTCTGCCAGTGTGCCGCCTGATTCTCAGGGAGGGATCACTTTATGGCAACTGATGGAAAGACAGGCCTTTCTCAACAGGATAAAGAAGTTATGGATATCCTCGAAGAAGCGAAGCATCTCTATGAACAATACCGCGACATCAACGATTTCCCACTATCGGTCCACGAGCTTGACGAATCGTCCTACCCAGTCCCGGCTTGGGACTCCCCCCTGACACTTATTATCAAAACTCCCAAGTAAAATGCCGTCCTGGAACGACCTTCTTAATGAATTAGAATCACAGCCATCCGACGAAGAGAAGTCGGGGTGGCTGAAGACGAAACAAAACGAGGCGCTAGCGTCTATAGCAATGCGCCGTGGCGACAGAAACGTTTTGTTTTATGCTTCCGCTTTTCTCCAAAAGGCGCAACTACCTGGCCAGAATCTCCAAATCACCCATGAGGATATCAATGGCTTCATGTCAGTAATATATGGAATGGATTGGACGAAGGGACTGACTCTCGTGCTCCATACGCCTGGCGGCGTTACCAATGCTGCCGAAACGATTGTCGCGTATCTTTGGAGCAAATTTTCAGATATCGAGGTCGTCGTTCCAACGTATGCGATGTCGGCGGGAACCATGATTAGTCTCGCTGCGAACCGCTTGATCATGGGGCGTCAAAGCCAGCTCGGTCCGATTGACCCTCAAATGCCCATGGGCGGACGCTTTGTATCTGCACGAGCGATTGTCGATCAGTTTGAACGCGCCAAGACTGATGTCCTCGCGAACCGGGATCTTGCGCATGTTTGGGCTCCTGTTTTGCAAACACTGGGACCAGCACTACTTCAAGAGGCCCAGAATGCGCTTGACTATGGCGAACGTATGGTCGCGGGTTGGTTAGAGCAGCGCATGTTTAAGGAAAAACAAAATTCATCTGAAATCGCTGCTCAAACGGCGGCCTTTTTTAACGATGCGACTAGCCACAAGAGCCATGGCCGCAGAATCGATCGTGAGGAAGCTAGAGCGCACAACGTTCATGTAGACGATTTAGAAGACGACCAGGCGCTTCAGGATGCTGTTCTGACGGCTTATCACTTGGCGACTATCGTCTCCGAAAAAACTCCCGCCACAAAATTCCTATGGAGTAGTCACGGACGTGTGTGGGTGAAGAACTGGGCGGTGAGTCCGGCTAAATAGGACAGCGAGAATTTTTTGTAGATACCATCGCTGAGAGTTGTCGCCATTGTGACCGGTCTCAATCAACCGATAAACTCTTTTCCCCGTTCCCTCCTCTTCCAAGCTGATCGCTTTGGTCGGGCAGAGTTTGGCGGCGAAAAGAATTTTCTCATCGGTGTCGGCTTTGGCGTCGATCACTTCGGCGATCATCTTGGCGTCGAGCTTGAAGACTTTCGGTGAGACTTGTATGCATTTGGCGTAGCCTTCGCACTTGGTTCTGTCGATGGTGATCTTCACCAGGTCTCCTTTGGGCAATTCGCTCAGTCGTCTAAACGATAGAGCTTTGCGGCGTTCTCCCGATTCAATTTCCGTATGACCTTGGCATCGATCCCTTGGCAGTTTCGGTCGACGGTTTCTTTCGAGCAAGGAAAAGTCGTGACGCCGTGCGGGTAGTCGCTCGCCCAGAGAAAATTGTCCTCGCCGTAAACGGGCGTCGTCAACACGCCGGCGCGGTCGTCCTGATAGGTGAAGTAAATGTTTTCTTTAAAATACTCGCTGGGTGGCCGTTTGTTGACATTGCGGTCGGCGTCGAAGGTGCTTTCGCGGCTGAACCAGTAATCGACTTGCTGCACCAAGTTGGCGACCCAGCCGACGTCGTACTCGGCGCACACGAGTCTCAGTTTAGGATGGCGGTCCAAGTTTCCCGACAGAATCATGTTGCCGAGAAATTGCTGCGCGGGAACCTGCCGGCGGGCAAAGCCGATGGGATCTTCTCTCGGGTCGGTTTCTCGCGGCCCTTCATAGTGCGTGCGCGCCACGCCCTGAGTCACGCTGGTATGCACGTTGACGATCAAGCCGGTTTCCTCCAAGGCGCCCCACATGGGCTCGTACTTGGGCTCATAGTACCCGCTGTCCTTGATCCGGGTGGGAATCTGCACACCGCGGAAACCAAGCTTGGCGTAGTGGTGAATGTCGGCCACCGTATGCTCCATGTCGAGGATTGGTATCAGCGCCAGACCGAGCAGCCGTTTCGGATCGGCGCTGCAGAACTCGTGTAGCCAGCTGTTGTAAGAGTGAAAAACCGCGCGCTGAAAGGGCTCATCGGTGATGCTGTAGAGTTGGCGCACGGCACTGGAAAACAGCACCTCGGCGCTAACTCCGTCGATGTCTTGGTCTTTGAGGCGCGCCGAGGGCTCCCAGCCGCCGGGGTAATCTTCGTAACGAAAGGTCTCGTTGAAGTTGATCGTCTTAAAATGCTTCTCTTCGTCGACGGCCGAGATGCCTTGGGTTTTGTCGACCACCAGGCCCTTCGAATAGTGCGACAGGCCGACCGGCGGCAGACCGTCGATGATCAGCCAAATTCCTTTGGGCACGCCCGGCGGATCTTTGACGACCTTGGGGGCACGCTCACCGTATTGTTTCTGCACGCGCTCCCAGGCGGCGGGCGGTTCGTTGACGTGACTATCGGCGGAGATGAGTTTAAAATCCGGCATTGTGGTCTCCTCGATTTTTGATCTGATTGGCGATGCCTCACGATAGTTTAGCCGGTGCGGGCTTGTCAAGTTTTCAAAGGGCCGATTTACCCTTAAACACGGTCTCTATTCCTGAAAAGGCGCCGCACCCGAATACGGCGCGGCTGTTCGTCGACCTTACACGGTTCCAGAATCTGTCAGCCGATGGTTTGTGATTTGACACCCTGATGCCAGCGCTGTAGATTTTCCCCAACGACTTGGCGGGCGGGGCTGATTCGCTGGGCCGTTCCATCATTTCGGGCGAGGAGAGCGATCGTGATCCATACGACGAACTTGGCGGCAACCCATATGGAATGTCGCAACTTGCAAGACTCCGTGAAGGTACTGACGGAATTGTTGGCATTCGACAAGCTTTGCGAGAAGCCCGGTGAGGCGACGCTGAAACATCCGAACACGCACTGGCTATTGGTCGCCCACGAGGCTGGACCGGATGCACCGGCGAAACCGATGCACAATCACTGGGGCGTGCGCGTGGTTAGCCCGGAAGAAGTCGACCGAGCCTACGATTATCTGGTCGCGCATAAGGCTGAGTATAAGCTCGGCGCCATCGGCAAGCCGACGTGGAGCCACGGCTCTTACTCTTGCTACTTCGTCGAGCCGGGGACCAATGGCTGGGAGATCGAATGCTACGAGGCGTTCAACCGTAAGCAGACAACGGCGGAAAGTTTCGGCGCGGTGAAGACGGCGCATTGGGACCAGCTGCTGGCGGAAGAGAGGTTTCCCGGACGCGGTTATGTGCCGCAAGGATTCACCCACGGGACCTTGGTCTCGACCGATATCGAGGTGAGCAAGAATTTTTATATGAAGGCTCTCAACTTGGACGTGCACCGCTTCAGCGATCATGTGATCTACATCAAACACCCGTGCACGAAGACATTCGTGGTCTGTGCGTTGCGGCAAAACGCACCGGTGTTCTCGCCCAACTTTCGCAACACCTTGACCGTGGCGTCGACCGCCGCGGTGAAAGCTGCCTACCAAAGATTCAGTGAATTGGGCACCGAACTCGGTATTCGCGAATTATTTCCGTTGCGGGAATCGGAATCGTCGGCGTCGTTTTGCTTTCGTGACCCGGGAACCAATTGCTGGGAAATTGCGGCGGGGAACTGATTTTGTTGCGCCGCCCTCACCCTAGCCATCTCTCACTGGGTGGGCGAGGGGATCGGGCGGTTGGCAAAGCAGACAAATACGGATACTGGGATGTAAGAGGACCATGACAGAAAAACCACTGGAACAGATGGGGCTGCGCGATTTGCGCCGGATCATGCGGCAGAAGGCGCCGGCGGAGGCGTGGGAGCATTTTAACGGCGCGGCGGAGACCAAGGCGACATTTCGGCGCAATCCGCGCGCCTTTCAGCAGTATTTGTTTCGCCAGAAAATTTTTCATGATGTCAGCGATCCGGATATTTCCATCGAGTTGTTCGGCCAAAAATTGCCGATCCCGGCGATGACCGCGCCGGTGGGAAGTTTTTGCCTAATCAGCAAAGAGGCTGAGCGCGAAGTTGCCGAGGGAACCGAGCGTATCGGCGCGATGATGTTTACCAGCCAGGCGGCGAAGTTCGATCCCAAGGGTTGGCGTGGCGTGGCCAAATCGCCGCTCGTCTTCATGGCTTACATGAACCGGGGCAGGGAAGAAGTCGCAGCATACGCCAAGACCGCTGAGGATTTAGGCTTTGCCGCGGTGGGGATCACCATGGACACGGTGAAGCCGGTGAAGATCGGCGACGAAGTGCCGCTCTCGACCAAGGACGGCAAACCTCGCAAAGGCCACAAGTCGACGCCGAAAGACATCGAGTGGATGAAACAGCAGGTAAATCTGCCGGTGGTCGTCAAGGGCATCATGGGTGCCGATGACGCCCGAGTCGCGGTCAATTCTGGCGCCGACGCCGTCATCGTGTCCAATCACGGCGGGCGGATTCTCGATTTCAACCGTTCCGCCTTAGAAGCGCTGCCCGAAGTCGTCGACTCGGTGCGCGGTCAGGTACCGGTGTTGCTCGACAGCGGCGTGCGCAGCGGCGGAGATATCGTGAAGGCCATGGCCCTAGGCGCCAAGGCCGTCCTTACGGGTCGCCCCGTGGCCTGGGGCGTCGGCGCATTCGGCGCGGCCGGCGTCGAGCGCGTGTTTGATATTTTCGCCGAGGAGATGCAGCGGGTGCTGGTCATGACGGGCGTGGCGCGGGCGCGCGACGTGAGTAAAGCGGTCTTGTTTCGCGACACGGCGGATGGAGTGCGGGCCTTATGATCTACGTCATCTGGGGAATTGTCTTCGTCGCCGGCATTTGGATCATCTCGACCTACAACGCGCTCACCTCGCTGCGCTTGCGCATCGACAACGCCTGGCGCCAAATCGACGTGCAGCTCAAGCGGCGCTACGATTTGATTCCTAACTTAATCGAGACCGTCAAAGGCTACATGCAATTCGAACAGGACACCTTGCAAAAAGTGATCGAGGCGCGCAGCCAGGCGATGGGTTCCAAAGGAGCGAGGGATTCCGCCAATGCTCAGACCGCGTTGACCCAGTCGCTGGGGCAGGTTTTTGCCTTGATGGAAAACTATCCCGACCTGAAATCCAATCAAAATGTCTTGAACCTGCAGGAAGAGTTGACGGGCACCGAAAGCCGGATCGCCTTCGCGCGCCAGTACTACAACGATCTGGTGATGCAGTACAACACCAAGCAACATGTGTTTCCGAGTAATATGATCGCGAGTTTTTTCCGTTTTCATGCAAGCGAGTTTTTTAACGTGCCGGAAACCGAAAAGGCGCTGCCCAAAGTCGATCTCAGGCTGCGCTCTTAACCGAGGTCGTGGCTTCTGGAGATTGGCCCCCCACAAGACTTTGTCGCGCGCCAGAACCGCAATAATTGGATCAGCGCGCTCATTATCTTCTGTTTCATCCTGTTTTTTATTCTCGTCGGCCTGTCGGTCGATTACGCCTATCTGAATTCTTTTTCGTCCAGCGCCGCGCCGCTTCCGATCGCGACCCTGTTGGCGCTGAGTTTTTCCACCATCGTGACGCTCACAGGCTTCTATTACGGCGCCGATTGGGTACTGGCGGCGGTGGGCGCCGAGCCGTTGGACGGCAAGATTCCCGAGCATCGCGAGCTGCACAATGTGGTCACCGAGATGGCGCTGGCCTCGGGCTGCCCCATGCCGAAAATCTTGGTCGCTTACGATCCTGCTCCCAACGCGTTTGCCACCGGGCGGGATGAGAAATCATCGGCGATTTGCGTCACCACTGGGCTGCTCGCCGTGCTCGACCGCGACGAAACCCAAGGGGTGGTGGCGCACGAGATGGCGCACATCCGTAATCATGACACGCTGGTGATGGTCCTGGTGAGCGTGCTTTTAGGCGGCGTCGCGCTGCTGGCCGACTGGGCGCAGCGCTCGTTCATTCATTCGCGGCACATTCGTCGTAGCGGTGCCGGCACCGCGCTGATCGCGCTCCCGGCCTTGCTGCTGGTCGCGTTGTCGCCGCTGATCTCGCGGCTGATGGCGATGGCGGTATCGCGCCAGCGCGAATATCTTGCCGACGCCACCGCGGTAGAGTTTACGCGCAATCCGCTCGGCTTGGCCGAGGCGTTGGAGAAGATTCGCGACGCCGGCATGCCTTTCCACAAAGCGACAAGGGGCACGGCGCACCTGTTCATCGTCAACCCGCTGCGCCGGCGGGTGGACGAGCGCGAGGGCCGCTTCGCCGATCTGTTGGCGACCCACCCGCCGATCGAGCGAAGAATCCAACTACTCTATCAGATGGCCGGCGTGCCTTATAGATCGGTTCAAGGGCTCAAAGGTTCAAGCGTTCAAAGCTTGGACAAGCCGGAGTGAAACGACGTGATTCGTTGTCCGCAGTGCAACCGTGAGATGAGGGAAGTCACCGTGCGGGCCAATCCCGGCCAACTGATCGTTCTGGACCAGTGTGGGCAATGCGGCGGCATTTGGTGCGACAAGTGGGAGCTGTTTCCCGTGGACTGCGATGAGGCGGAGAGAATCGATCCGCTGAACGAAGTGTTGCTCAAAGACCTGACGGTGCTGACGAAAAAACCGCTTTATTGTCCGCGCTGCACGGCGGCGCTGGATGTTTTCGCGGAACCGATTCTAGCCAAGGACATTCAACTGCGCCGCTGCGGCCGCTGCGACGGGATATGGCTCAACCGCGGCCACTTTCGCCGCTACAAGGAGTTCCAGAAGCAGACGCGTGCGGCCAAGCTCGGCGCAGCGTCTATAATTGCCAAACTGCCGGCAGTGTATCAAAATCCGAAATCCTGGATTGTGACCGGCACGCAAGGCATCTTCGCCTATCCGCGCGGCGAAGAGCCCGAGGACGTGGTCGAGAAAAGCATCAGCGCCGCAGGCAAGGTCATTCTGCAAAGTTTGCTACGGTTGGTGTTTGGCGTTTAGCCGCCGATTACACCGTCGCGACAAAATCGATCTCCACCAGAGATCCGCGCGGCAGATCGGCCACGGCGACGGTGGAACGCGCTGGTTTCGCTTGGCCTAAGTACTCGCCATAGACTTCATTCATCGCGGTGAAGTCGGCCATGTTTTTTAAAAACACCGTCGCTTTAACGACGCGGTCGAGAGACGTCCCGGCCGCTTCCAAGACCGCCTTGAGATTTTCCAACACTTGGCAGGTTTGTTCTTTGATGCCGCCATCCACCAAGTTGCCGGTTTGGGGATCGATGGGAATCTGGCCCGCGGTGTAAACGAAATCGCCGATCTTAATCGCTTGCTCGTAAGGACCGATCGCTTTGGGCGCTTTGTCGGTGCTGACGGTTTCTTTGTTCATTCTGCGATTCTCCTCACCAGATCATCTAAATCCTATACAGGAACTTATCGACTCGCAACGCTACATCGCCCGATCGGCTTGCACAGGTCGGCTGTGCTATGATTGATTCTATATTAACCCCGCCTCTTGAGGGGGGAGCAATTAAATGGGGTTTCCAAAGGGGGTGAGCATCCCCTTTGGTCGCGAGCGGGGTTCAAACCCAGTTCGCGAGTTCAATTGACTAAGCGCAACGACCATGAAAATTCTCACGGCGCACAAAATACTCATCTCCTGCGCGGTAATCTTTTTTGTCTTTTTCGCCGGCTGGGAGTTCACGAACTATTCAAATACCGGCGACGCTTGGGCGGCGTGGCGCAGCGGTTTGTACTTCTTTGTCGCGCTGGGCTTCGGCGTGTATCTGAAGAATTTCAAACGCTGGTATAAGTAGTAACTCAGATGGAAGCGTCGCCTTTTCTTGTGGAACTTTCCCAAGAGCAAATCCGCCGCGAGCGGCACAAGGCGCGGGAACTGCGCGCCAGCCAGTGGTGGAAACGCAAGCGTGCCGCGGGTGTCTGCCATCATTGCGGTGGGAAGTTTTCGCCGTCGGGACTTACCATGGACCATTTGGTGCCGGTTATCCGCGGCGGCAAGTCGGTGAAAGGGAATCTCGTGCCGAGTTGTAAGGCGTGTAACAACGAGCGCAAGCATCGGCTGCCGTTCGAGGTCAATTCGCGCGCGCGCGAGGATTAGCCATGTTGGGAATCTGTAATTTGGCATTGATGAACTCTTGCCACTCGCCGCGGGGCTCCATAGTATGCCTGTGACGGAGGGCAAATCGATGGCCGGAGAAACCTTCCTAGTCCGAACCATGTCCGACACGGTGGAAACCGACATACAGCGGGTGTGGGTGATTGCCAATGACATTTTGACGCGCTACAAGTTGCCGCCGCTGAATTTTGAACAACTGCGCAAAATCGCCGACGGCCCTTTCGATCTGTTCCTGATTCCGCATATCTTCGCTGCCGAGTTTGCCAATGATCACAATCTCGGTTTCAACGAAGCCAAACGCGTCGAGATTCGCCGCATCGCGCTGGAGATTGCGCGCAAGCATGGCTACGATGTCAATCCACCTGATTTCATTTCCGGCCTTGAAAACTCATTGCAGGAAACTAAAGAAGCCGGCTTGCGCAACGTGCTCATGACCACCGGGGGACGGCGCTACAAACATCAGGCGATGGAGAAAGTCGGCTTAGGCGGCTACTTCGAGGAGATCGTCGACCGCGAACAAACCTATTACGCCAAGGAGCAGGGTTTCTATTACCTCTACCGCAAGCACAATGCGCCGCACATGCGCATTGTATTGCTCACTGGCACGGCGAATTACATCAAAGCCGCCAACAACGCCCATGGTTGCAAAGTTGGCGACACCGCCTTGGAAGTGATTTCCATCGCTCTGTCCACCGAGCATTCCTACAACGACGAAGCGACGCTTCAGGCGGCGCGGCCCAATGCGCTGATTCACGGCTACGGCGAATTGCTGCCGACACTGAAAATGCTGGCGCCGTTAGGCTGATCGAGAACTCGCGCCGCAGTGTCTGCGAGCAAAGCGGTCGGGTGAATGCTGCGGACCTTTACAGCCAGTTAGCCTTGCGGAAGCGATAGAACAGATAGGCGTCGATGGCGGCCATCGCCGCGAGGGTGAACGGATAGCCCCAGGGTGAGTTCAGTTCCGGCATGTGCTGGAAGTTCATGCCGTAAATTCCCGCGACCAATGTCGGCACTGCGACCAACGCGCCATAACCGGCGAGCCGCTTGGTGACTTCGTTTTCTTGAATGGTGATGAGCGATATCGCCACGGAGATCGCGGTGGTCACCATGTCACGCAGGCTATCGATGGCTTGGTTGAGTCGGTAAAGATGGTCGTAAACGTCGCGGAAATAATCCTGCAAACCGACGCATAAATGGGGCACGCGGCCGCCGAACAATTTGCTGGTCGCCTCGAGCAGCGGCTCGGTGGCGTGCTTCAGGGTCATCAGCTTTCGTTTTAACTCGTAAAGCGCTTCGATGTTGGCGCGCGCGGTCTGATTGGCGAACATGCGCTCTTCGATGCGTTCGATTTCGGTTTCAAGCTCGTCGAGAACTGGAAAGTAGCGGTCGACGATGGCGTCCATGAGTGCGTAAAGCACGTAGCCGGAGCCGTGGCCGAGCAGCTCGGGTTCGCGCTCGCAGCGGGCGCGCACGTCGGTAAAGCCGCGCTCGGCGCCGGAGCGCACCGAAAGCACGAAATTGGTGCCGGCAAAGATGCCGACCTCACCGACCGCCAGCTCGTCGCCCGCGCGCGCGATCATGTGCAGCACGACGAACAACGAACCCTCGTATTCCTCGATTTTCGGCCGCTGATGCCCATGTTGAGCGTCTTCCACGGCGAGATCGTGCAGGCCGAATTCGCTTTGCATCGACGCCAACTCGGCCGGCTCCGGATCTTTGAGGGCGACCCAGACAAAGCAGTCGGGCTGAGTGATGTAAGAGTGAATTTCGCTCGCCGGTATGTTGGCGAGACGGCGTCCGTTCTGATAGGCAACGCAATTGACGATCATCGAGAGCCTCGCTGTGAAAAAAAGGACCTGCCCGTACTTTGGCTCGATCGTGGCAGCTGAGTCAAGCACGGACACTTGTGGGCGGACTGGCTATGTTTTAACCTGTCATTGATTGTCGGTCGGTGCTTTTCGGTCGAAGTGAAAACCTGATGCCAGAGTTCGGAACGGTGCTAATCCATCGAGTCATCGTCAGGGTTGGTGACATCATTCAAGAGATCGTCGACGCGATCGTCAAATCTGTGAAGTTCACGGTCGTGGGTGGCGGCTCCTGGACGGGGCGCTGCGCCTGGCGGGCAAAATAGACGATGGTCCTGTGGCGCCGATCCTCCGTGGACTGGGGGTTGTCTTTCCAAAAGTGCGCCGGCTGAGCAGCCAGGCGCGCGGCGAGTTCGATTCACGTCCCGGCTTTAGGAAGTTTTTGCGCGAATCAATGCAAGGCTCAACGATCGCTCACGCAGGAAGTCGCTTCTCTCAACGGTTGAGGATTTTTAAACTCATCTTCGTGCCGCTGCTGAGTTTTTCATTGGCGGGGCAAACTGCCGTGGTGTGGACGCAGTTGGCCGATATCCGCGACGGATACTTTGATTTCGTGCTCTATCATAGCGCGGCAAGAATCATCGTCGACGGCAACGGGGCGCAACTCTACGATCTGGCGGTGCAGAAGGATTATCAAAAAGCCGCCCGGGTCGCGCCGCAGCACCGGCCTTTGCCCTTCAATCATCTGCCCTACGAATTGCTCGCCTTGTTGCCCCTCGCTCAATTATCCTTTCCCGCCGCGCACCTGGTCTGGGCGGCTATGAACCTGTTGGTGCTGCTAGCGATCTTATTTCGGCTAGCGCCCTTGGTCACGGCGCTGCCGCGCTATTTGTCGTGCCTCATGCTGCTCGCTTTCTTTCCGACTTTGACTACGCTCAAGATGGGCCAAGATTCGCTGATAACGACTTACTTATTGACGGAAACTTTGATCAGCTTGAAACGCCGGCGCAATGCCTTGGCGGGATGCCTGCTGGCATTGGGGCTTTACAAACCGCAATTGTTTTTACCGATCACGGCGATTTTGCTTTGCCAGCGCCGTTGGCACGCTATCGGAGGCTTCCTCGCGACCGCGGCCATTCTGATCGGAATTTCTCTGACGATGGTGGGGTGGCACGGGTTGACCGGCTTGTTGGCGCTATGGTTGCCGATGACGGAGCGAGGTAATGTGGTTTGGCCGGAGCTAATGATTAATTTACGCGGGCTGCTGTTTATAGTGCTGCACCACATGGGGCTGACTTCGCTGACGAATCTGTTGACTGTGGCGATTTCTCTGCCGGTGTTTTGCGTGACGCTGCGTTGCTGGAGTCGCGACCTAGCCGAAAGGCCCGATGGTTTTGAACTGCCATTCGCTCTCGCCGTGGTGATGACGGCTTTGGTGAGTTTTCATTTGTATTCCTATGATGGTTTGCTGTTAGCGATTCCGCTCGTTCTAATGCTTAATCATGCCTTGAAAGCGCAACTACAATCGCCGGCGCAGCGCGTGTTTTTGCCGCTGTTGATCGTCATGTTTATTCCCTTGTTGCCGAACGCACTCCTGGGTTACGCCGTGCTCGCTTGGTGGGCGCTGCCGGTGCCGCTGCTCTTTGCGGTTATTGCATGGGAGATTGGCGATCGGTCTCAGTTAACGCAAGCCGGCGTGCGTACCTAGACGGGTTCTTAATTTGGCGGAGTCAGCTCGTTTGTATTCGAGAACGGCGGTTGTTGGTGGACGTGAAAGATTCATTCCTACAAAACCGGCTGTTGATCAAAGTCGGCGACATCACGCAGGAAAACGTCGACGCCATCGTCAATGCCGCGAATAGCACGCTGATGGGCGGGGGCGGTGTGGACGGGGCGATTCATCGGGCGGGCGGACCGGCGATCAAACAAGCGTGCATGGATATTCGACGCGCGGTCTACCCCGACGGCCTGCCGACGGGCCGGGCGGTGATCACCACAGGCGGTAAATTGCCGGCTAAGCATGTCATTCACACCGTCGGCCCGGTTTATGGTCGAGGTGGCCAGGATAAAGCCGATCTATTAACTGCGTGCTATTACAATTCGTTGAGTCTGGCGGTGGAGAACGGGTTAACGACCATCGCATTCCCGGCGATATCCACGGGCGTATACGGTTATCCGATGAGCGAAGCTGCCGCGGTGTCGTCGCGCACGATCGGGCAGTATTTGCGCGCTGACAAGTCGATTGCGGAAGTAAGATTGGTTTTCTTTGCGGCGGGCGATGCCGAGGTGTTCTTGAAACATCACAGGTTCACGGGCTAGAAAGGCAACAGGCGTATCCATTTTGGATTTGCGATTTTGGATTTTGGATTGGAGGACTAGGACATGACAAAGATAATTCGGACAGCAACTCACCGGTTTCGATCCGATAATCCAAAATCCAAAATCAAAAATCCAAAATGGGTGGGGCTTTCGGTAATCGCTCTCGTGCTCGTGATGACTGGGGCGGTGGCGCAGTCGCAGCAGCCGGCGAGAATTCCCCGGATAGGAATTCTGATCGGCGGGGCCGCGTCCGGCTATTTGGCCCGGGTCGAAGCATTGCGCCAACGGCTGCGCGAGC
>Ga0326597_10008711_pt1 | contig 13657 bp, 11 predicted proteins | sample RVTome_12_FD_203789 | JGI IMG/M metagenome (GOLD analysis project Ga0326597, IMG submission 203789) | Soil microbial communities from uranium-contaminated site in the Upper Colorado River Basin, Wyoming, United States - RVT100D185 | ecosystem: Environmental > Terrestrial > Soil > Contaminated >... | reverse complement strand
ATCGGCTCTATTTATTTCATTCTCATCTTACCGATTAAAAAGAAATTAGTTACTCGCCTAAAGATTGCTTTCTTAATTTTTCTAATCTTAGCCGGATTGGGCTTGGTATATATAAATACCGACCGATCTCTGGTTAGCCGAATTTCTGATCGTCTCTCTTTTCAATTAGCTCTGGACGACCCCCGCTTCTCAGCTTGGAATATATCAACCGAAGCTATTTTTGATCGTCCCCTATTTGGCTTTGGCCCGGAAAACTTCTCCATTGCCTTTGACCGGCATTACGACCCAAGCTTACCCTTCATCTCTCAAGAATGGGGTAGTTGGTACGACCGAGCTCATAGCTTTATCTTTGAACTGGCCACTACTTACGGCTTACCTTTCTTGTTGGTCTTTATTGCTCTTTTGGCGACTCTTTTCCTAAAGTTAAGAAAAATCAGGCAGAAAAACCTAATAATTCACGCTCTTTTGGCTACTATTCTGGCTTATCTGGCCGCCAATCTCTTTAGCTTTGATGTAGTTTCTACTTACATTGTTTTTTTCTTCTTGGTGGCCTACGGATTAAGTTTCCTGGCCGAAGATACGGAATTTCGGCCCGAACCGAAAGACTACCATCCTTTCAGGGCTACGGTTGTCGGAATTTTATTCCTGGGTTTAATTGTTTTTATTTACTTTGGAGCTATTAAGCCCCTGGTAATAAACGGACAAATTAATAAAGCGGAAAGGTTGACTAAAATGAATAATTGCCAGAAAGCCCTTGACTTAGCGGCCAAAAAAGTATTGAATACCCAAAGTAGCATAGACAGTTATTTGAAACTTAAATATATCAGCCTGGTTGAATTTTGCCGACCGAACAATAAACTAGCTCCTAAGATTTTAAGTGAAGCTATTAGACAGTTGGAAGATTCGGCTCGTCTCAGACCGTATTACACTAGATCCTGGGTTTTTCTGGGCAACTATGTCGGCCAGAAAGAGCCCTTGGAAAAAGCTAAAGAATTAAGCCCCAAAAGAGAGGAAATATACATCGGTCAAGCTAACATTGATTTCTATAACGAAAACTATAAATCAGCTGACCGAATAGCCACCCGGTGCACAGAAATCAATCCCTACTCTCTGAATTGCTGGTGGCTTAAAGCCCTAACCTCTTTTTACACCGACAATATCTTTGAAGCCGGAACCGCTCTTGATACCGCTGTCAGTTACGGATATAATTTCCACCCGAATCTTGATTTAATTGAAAAAGCCTGCGAGTATACCAAAACTGCCAATTGCTACAACGAATTAATTAATATATATACCGAGATTATTGAGTACGAAAAAATCGAAGACAAAGAAAATAATTATTCTTACTACCATACTCGACTAAAAGAATTAGCGAAGCAAACCGGCAGACAAACCGAAATCAACAATTATTTAGTCGAAATTGAAAAGGACATTGAAGTCAAATATGAAGACATTAAGAATGGCTTCCAAATAGAAAACAAAGATTATTTACTAATACTAGCTAACCGAATAAATAAGCTCAAAGAGGCTGAAGAATTCCTAAATCAATGATTAAAAAAAACTACTGGATTTACTTATTGGGGTTTTTAGTAATCCTTTTCCTACCCCTTTTCAATCTTCCACCCTGGCTTTCACCACCGGCCTGGGGAAAGACCATTATTTTCAGAAGCATTACGGCTATTCTTCTAACCCTCTATTTAATTGAAAGCTTAATCAGTAAAAAGCTAACCATTAAACCTTCTAAAATCCTCTGGGCTCTGGGAGGTCTGGCTCTGGTCGGTATTTTATCCGTTTTCTTTAGCTCTGATATTCTCTTTTCATTATGGGGCAATCCTTATCGAAGCGGCGGTCTGATCAACTATCTCTTTTATTTAATATTTGCTTTCCTTCTTTTTGCAACCCTAAAAAAAGTGGATTGGCTAAAGGTTATTAATCTTTCGCTGATTGTCGGAATTTTTGTTTCTTTGATTGCTATTTTCCAACAATATAACCTCTTCCCCAAATATTTCGTCAAAGCTGTTAATCAACCTTGGTCAACTATTGGCGGATCTACCTTTCTGGCCACCTATTTAGTAATCCTCTTTTTTATCGCTCTGGGTTTAATGATTAAATCAATAAAAGACTTGAATCGAGCCTGGTTCTTCTATTTGCCAACCAGCTTACTCTATTTTTTTGTTATTGTTCTAACTATTAGCCGAGCGGCTTATCTGGGTATTTTTGTCGGCCTTGTTTATTTCATCTTCTTCTGGCCCAAAAACAAAAAGTCGAAGATTAGCCTGGCTCTCTTAATTCTTTTTGCCGGATTAATTTTCTTCGCTTTAACTGACATAAATGAAATCAAAAACCGGCTTTCCTTGGATAATTTCTTAAATGATCCCCGGGGATCGGTTTGGTTGATTTCCGCTCAGGCTATTGCCGACAAACCTTTACTCGGTTGGGGTCCGGAAAACTTCTCTATCGCTTTTGACCGGCATTACGATCCAAGTTTATCCGAACTGGCTCCGCAGACCGCTACCCCGGTACCGACCGAATGGTACGACCGGGCTCATAATGTTCTGCTTGACTTAGCCGTTACTTCCGGAGTCCTGATGCCAATCATTTACCTAATTCTCCTGGCAATGATGATTAAGAGTCTTTATGGAGCTAGGAAGAAATATCCCCAAAGAGCTCTAATTTATCACTCTTTGATTGCCGCTATCTTGGGCTACTTTACCGCTAACTTCTTTGGCTTTGATGTCTTTTCAACTCATCTCCTTTTTGCCGTCTTAGTTGCCCTGGTCATGCATATTACCACTTATGACCAAAAAGAAAGAGCCGTTAGTCTTAAAACCGGCTATCTTAAATACCCACTGGCCGGAGTCTGTCTAATTTTATTGGTTCTTTTCCTTTGGTTCTACAATTTAGTTCCGTTCAAAATTAATGTGGAGATTAATAAAGCTCTGGCTGTTGGTGTACCTCTGGAAAAATCCGTTCAGAGCTTAGAGAATGTCTTAACTCAAAAGACAATTATCGATGAGTATGTTAGAGCTAATTATTTGGATCTGCTTAACATTCATATTCTCCGAGATCCGGGCCGAACCATTATCCTGGCTCCAAAAGGAATAGAACTCCTAACGGAAGCGACCGAGATAAGACCGGATTATACCCGCTTCTGGCTTCTTTTGGGAACTTATTACAATCTAATGCTTGATAACTACCAAAATGTTTATCCTGACAAAATAGAGATCTGGACAGCCGGAGCCGAGGAAGCTTTCCGGAAAGCCCAAAAATTAAGCCCAAAAAGGCAGACTATCTACCTGCGCTGGGCCAGAACCTATGCCTTCATTGACGAATTTGAAAAAGCTGACGAAAAGATTGAAAAATGCATTGAATTCAATCCAGACTTTGGTGACTGCTACTGGACTAAAGTTTTAGTCTCCTTTAAAAAACAGGATCTCTCGGAAGCTAAACAAAATATCGCTTTAGCTCAAAAAAACAATTATCCGGTCTTTACTGACGAGATAGCTCTTCTGGAACTGAGAAATATGTATTACTATCTGCCGGAATATGATCAATATATTGAAGACTTTTGTAAAATTAACACCTCTCTTTATGGGGTCGATAAGGGTAACGAAGACTATATCTTCCAGGCCCTGGCCTGCTATGTCAGGTTAAGCGATATTGATAAAGCTGAAGGTATTACTAATTACGTCAGAGAAAACTACGCTAATCAGGTTCAATACGTTCAAGCTGTGGAAAATATTTTCTCCCAAGTAGACGATTTCTGCAAGGAGAATATTGCCTTGTTTAACCAAAACCAAAATAATCTGAGCTACGGTCTTATGACTTTATCCTGCCATATCCATAAAAAGAGAATAGAGGAGGCGAGCAATCTTATCAACTATCTTCAAAATCAAACCGAAGACATTAACTATCTTAAAAAAGTTAAAGCTTTAGAGCTTCAGCTGGAGAGTATTAAAGCTCAGCTAAAAGAAGAGTTAAAAGCTGATTAAGCAATTCTAAAACCTGCTCTCTTAAACGGTTAATTTCGTTCTTTAAATATTCTCTGACCTCATCTTCAGCTTCTTCTTCAACCACTTCCTCCGGTTCTTCTTCAACAACCGGAGCAGAAACCGAAACAGTCAGGTTATCCCCCTCACTCTCAACATTGTTTAACCAATCCGCGCTCTGAGTTTTAAGAGTATATTCGCCCTCTACAAGATCGATGGCGTACTGCCAGGTGGCATAATTAGGCCCCGTGCTTTCAACCTCATACCATTTATCATTAACCGAAAGTTTGACCCAAGCCGGAGTAGATCCGCCATGATCTCTGGCCTGGCCCACAATTAACAGACTGCCTTCTGGAAGCGACTGACCGTTGGCCAGATTATCAATTACTGACTTTGGCGCTAAATTATCTCTGGAAAAATCCTTCAATGTTTGGATATTTGGATTTATAACCGGTTTGTCTTGAGGACCATTGTTAAGTGACTCTAAAAAGACTCCCCGATCTCCGTTGTTGTAATTTTCGTTGCCGTTCACATCGTTTAATTCTGAAATCTTCATTCGAATTGACCGATTATCCGTTAAGCTCTCACTGGTTTCGGCACTGACAAAAATCCTCAAACCGTTGATCGGAATATCCAGATTAAGATTATCCAGGTACCAATAATGGTCAGATGAATTATACTTTAGGGCTCCGACTTTCTTGTCTTTGGCCAGCCCCTCAAAACCGTCGGACGATCCATCGGTCCAGAGAATAAAGTCTTGAATATCGTTTCTGTCCCGGGCGTTCCCCTCATTTTCAAAAGTTAACGCCAGCAACTTGTCATTTTCCCCGTTGCCGGAAGGTATAACCACATCCAAAACAAGAGCGTCAAATTGTTCCGGATAGAAATAACCGGCCGGCGCTTCCCGCAAAAGAAAATCGTCAGCGCTTACCGCTCCGACCGCCATAGGCAGAAAAATCAATGTCGCTATTATGCCCAAATATTTAATCATTGTAACTGATCAAGCTTAGTTTTAGCCCCTTTATTATCAGGCATAACTTCCAAAGCAATTTCGTAATACTTGATGGCCTGATCAATATTATCAGTTCTCTCGTAATATGAAGCCAGCATTAAGTAAAGATCAACCGGAGCATAGTCGGTAATGTCAGCCGTCACCTCGATGGCATTCAAGAGTATTCCCTCCATTTCCGAATATTTGGAAGGTAGATGATATCTGTAAATAGACATCAAATCCCGATAAGCGTCAAGCCATTTGGGGGTTTGGGCAATAATTTTCAAATAGATCCCTTCGGCTTGTTCCCAGTCCTCCATTCGGCTGTAAATATCGGCCAGATTATGCAAGGCCAGAGTGTTTGTCGGCTGATTTTCAATAACCCGATTATATATCTCTATAGCTCCCCCTGTATCTCCGACAGAATCCCTTACTCTGGCTATGGTAATTAAAGCGGCCGGATCATTGGGGTTTTCCTCCAAAAGTTTCAGGGCCGCCTCCAAATCAATCCTTTGAGATTCGTCCAGGTTATACTCATTGAGTAAATCTCTAATTTCTCTTTGGCTTTCGTTATTGGGAGTAAACAACCAAAAGCCGGCAACGGCCAGGACAACTACAACAATAACAACGGCAACTATTTTTTGATTCTTATTCATACTCTCATTATATCATAACAATAGAAAAAAAGAAAAGGCCCTCCGATGTTTATCGGAGGGCCGATTCCAAGCTTTACGAAAAGCTTTGTGACAAGAGACTGATTAGTACTCTAGAGCGCCACCGGATACCGGGGTGTTCTTGGTAATAATTTCGTCAATGTCGTTTCCAGCGGTGTTTTCCCATTCAATACCCGAAGTGGTTGCATTCCAGGTTGAGCTAGCCATGGCCTGCAGTTTGACCTGCAAGTTCTTGGTGCTGGCAGCCCCGGTAGTGTCACCGAAGACTTTAATGGTCTTGGTGGTACCTTCTGAAACCTTCAAAGTAGTTGTGAACGGTCTTATATTCTTGCCGGTTCTATCTGCGATAGAAGCACCGGCCTGAACATCGTCACCAACAGAAATACAGGTGTAAACCTCTCCGGCTCCAGTTAATGGATCCATTGGGTAGTAGGTACTGGCACCAAGAAGAGTATCCCAGTAGGCGTCAAAGCCGGATTGGGTAACCGTGGCGTAAGTGGTGCCTTGGTCACTACTCTTAATGGTGAAGTCGCCTGTTCCGGTTACACCGGTAGCTGTACCGTAGACACAGAACTCCATTTCGTTAATAGTGATTGTGTCTCCGACGGCTTCAAGATCCAGTCTCAAGACCTCTGCGCCATCAGAGGCGGACTGAGTTCCCGATGGAGAACTGCTGTTCTTGCCGACGATTAGAAGACCCTTGTAAACTTTGTGCTCGTAAGAAGCAACAATGTTACCGGATCCGGTTCCCAAAGAATCAATGTTGGTAGCGGTAAGAGCTGAACCTGAGCCCTGGCCGGTAGCAGTCATCTTGTAGCTTCCAGCTACAGCGGTTGCGTCCTGGCCGGTCCAGACAGAGTCATCACCGGAGTCATCACCCAGACCAATTTCCAAGGTGGTGTTGTCGGTAATCTGAGTCTTGCCGTTGAAGTCAACCTTGATTTCCAGAGTTGACCACTCGTCCTTTGGAACAACCAATGTCCCCGGATCAAGTGATACCGTTGCGTAACCGGTAGCGTTTAGAGCGTATCCGGCACCGGCGCCAACCTGAGTGCCCTCAAAGTATAGTTTTACTCTGGAGATAGCGGCTCGGCTATTGGCATCGGTAGGACCGGTGGCAATATATAGCTCGGTAATATCGATGTCTTCGTTAGTGGCCTTCAGTTCGTAGATCATCATGGTGTTTCCGGTTGTACCGGCTACGAACTGGGCTTTAGCCGGACTGTCGGAGGCGGCGATTACCAATAAGGTTCCAACACTGGCAACTGTTTGAGCTTGACCGGTTCCGCTGTAACTTTCAGAAATAGCGGTAGCGGTGCTCCAGCCAGTTGAAGTAACAGTAGCGGTTGTGCCATCAATCAAGTACTGGTGAGCAACAGCCGTAGCGCTACTGGCAACATCACCGATAAGGGTAAGTCGGGTAATGGTACCCTTCTTAATCCTTAGCGGAGTCTTAAAGGTAAAGGTTGTCGTCCCGTCAGTGCCTTGAGTAGCGGTTGAGGTGCTTGTCTCTAATCGGACAAACTCGTCAACACTGTCAGTAGTGTCCGAGTCGCCCCATAGCTCAAGATTGATGATGTCCTCATCTCTTGTGCTGGCGGTACTACCGTCAGTGGTGTCAAAAGTCACAATCTGAGACACTTTGACATCTTCTCCCGATGTGGAAGCGTCAAGATCAAAGTAAGCAAAGGTGTGATCCTGAGCGTTAGCCACTACATTGGCGGCGGCCGGAGTACCGGCGACGATAACAGTCAGGGTAGGACCTTTAACAGTCTGAGCGTTACTGGTAATAGCGGCGGTTGGAGGGACAGTACTACCGGTTGAAGTGGTGTAGGTTGTCTTTCCGGAAGTTGATCCTTTAGCGGTAATAGAGTTAACCGGAATCTCAACATCCACCTTATCGTCAGCGGAAACATCGTTAGCAACATTTACATAAATGTGAACGGTGTTAATACCTACCGGCAATGTGTAAGAGTCGGTAAAGGTCAATGTCTCATCATCATTAGCATCTGTGTCAGATCCGTCTTTTGGACCGAACAGAATGTTGTCATTATCGTCTTTACCAACAATATTGGTGAACTGACTGGCGCTGGCGCTGGTTGGGTCAATCAAAACTTGAGTTGAAGTAATGTTGACTGGCTCACCGTAGGCATTGAAGTCAAAAGCGCCAATTTCTACTTCGGTATCACCAATGGCAATGTTTCCGGTTGCCGGAGTCTTGGAAGACTTCTGAACGGTCAGATAGCCCTGGTTGACTGTCTGAACAGTACAGGTACCGGCAGCGGCGCAGAAGTTTGATCTTGATGGAGTCAAACCGAATCCATAAGTATTACCGACTACATCGATTGTGTAGGAAGTACCGTCATGAAGATCAAAGGCAACGGTTCGACCGGAGCCCGATTCATTCATATCGGCTAAAATACTTAATTCGACGCTACCACCTTTGGCAACACTAATATTAAGGTTGTTAAAGACAGCTCTTCCGTCAGCATTTAGGGAAGAAACTGTTCCCAAAGTCTGGCCGGAAGTATCATCGACTAATCTGATATTCTTAACATCAGAAGAGGCAATAGTACCGTTTTTAACGGCGGTAATTCCCTTAACGGTCAAGCCCTCGGCTGAACCGGCGGTTATCTTTACCTGAGTAAATCTAACATCGGTGTCAGTTGGGTCAATAGTTAAGTCAGTGGTGTTCCTTGTTCCAAGCGAACCATTGTACAGAGTTGCTGTGCCAATAGTTACGGATGAAGTCAAGGTAAAGTTATTACCATTCAACGGGAATGTTCCTGAAGTTGAAGTGGCGTTTGAAACAACATCGTCAACGGACTCAATTCCAAAAGCTATGACATTACCTGAATAGGTGGCTGACACAGTATAGCTTACCTTTACGGTAAGAGTCTTGGTTGTGTTAGCCGGAACCATAAAGTTAATGTTGTTGAAGTTAGCTTTGGAGTTCGAACCGATGCTCTGGCTGTTTCCAACCTGATTTCCGTCTTCGTCAAATAGCTTGATGTCGGAAACGGCAGCGTCCTGGCTGATTCCGCTTCTCAAAATCTTTAAGCTATTAATTGTTACAGCGCCCGATCCGGCCGTGAAGTTAATCTTGGTGGATGGAACATTGTAAGCGGCAGCTGTAGCGTTAGCCGGAACGGTAGCGGCGCCGGGAGTGTCGTTAGCCAAACCAACGACTAATGAGCCGGCTGGTCCGGTTGTATCACCGGTGTCATCGCCTGTGTCATCGCCCGTATCGTCTCCGGTATCATCACCGGTATCGTCTGCCGGAACAGCAATGAAGAGATCGTTGATCTTACTTCTGGTGCTTGGACCGAAATATCCGGTTCCATTAGTCAATCCTACCGGAGTTAAAATCTCAGAGGCGTATTTGTCCTGGAATTTTACTACTCCGCCTCTGGTGATATTACCAAAGTAGGAAGTTTCGTTTCCTGGTGAACCGGCTCCTGAATCAGCCAATTTGGTGTCAGCCATGCTGTTAAGATAAATCTGAAGATACTTAACATCATCGCCGGTTGAACCGTTAGTCAAGTTCCTGGTCCACTGGTAACCAGCGGGAATCCCAGCAACGGAAGTTCCACCACCACTAGTTCCACCATCGACAGCGGCTAACTGAGCTTGCAAAGCGGTGATCTGAGCCAATAAGGCATCGATCTGGGCCTGCAATTCAGCGGCTGTCAAAGCGGAGGAAGGTGACGGAGCAACAATCATAGCGGCAACTGCTAAACCAGTAAAAGCTGCGATTATTCTCTTTTTTATCATGTTATTCTAATTTGTGTTTTAACTTTTTAATTTATGACCATTAGACGACCATTTGTCTCTAATCTCTTGAGTAAAAATATTTTGATGCTAGCCAGCCAAATTACTCAAGAAAGCAAGACCAAACTAATGACCTTCAAATGTCTGATTATTGATCAGCCATTTTATTATTTCAAGAGCAGGATTTCCAGAGCCCTGGAATAATTACCCTGCTCATACTCAAATGTTATATTATTTAATATCTCCTCCTCTTCTTCAGTTCTTTCTTTGTTTCTTAAAACTTCAATCTCTCTTTCAATAATCACCGCTAAAGCATTATTCAATTCATCATTCTGTCCCACCTCAATACCCAGCGATTTGATCATTGCTTCGCCTTCCTCAATCTCTCTTATATCATCAGTTAATTGCTCCATTATACCTGAATCTTCAATACTAATCAAGCTTTCAGCCGTTTTACTGATACTCTCTTCATATTCATTAATAGCTGAAGCTAAGTGCCTAATATTATTTTCTTCGGCAATTTTAGCTAAATCATCAAGCCGTTTCCTGGATAATTCCAGATTATGCCTGGGCTGATCGATTTTAGCCACAAATAGTCCGGAACCATTTTCGGCGACTTTTTTCAAAATAAAAAGAGAGTCTCCCGGCACCGAAGTAAGAGTAAAACCAAAAACGCCAACCAGCGCGAATAAGGCAACTAAAGCAGATGTAGCCAGCTTGTGCCCGAAGATAAACTGAAAAGGAAAGCCGGTTTCTTCTTTGATAATTCTGTTTTTGGCTAAAAGAACCCAATCGGAATTGGGCTCAATTTTCTTGAGTTGCTGAATTTTATCAATTAGTTGCCTTTCGGTCATAGTAAAGTTATGACGGAAGAATCAGCTTTCTATTACACTTTTTAAGGATTTAACGGCTCGGTGAAGGGTCACCCTGACATTATTCTCCGATTTACCGGTTATCTGAGATATTTCTGAAATAGTCAGATCATTGATATAGTGATAACTAATTAAGTCAGCGTACTCTGGCTTAATCTTATTCAGCGCGGACACAATATTACTTAGGTCAGAATTATTGACAATCTCCTTTTCCAGATTTGTCCGAACATCGACAATAGGCACGGTACTGGCTTCCACTGTTTGAATCTTGCTTTTTTCCCGATAGTGATCAATGACTAAATTACGCGCCACAGAATAAAGAAATGCTCTGGGGTTATCTATCTCGTCTTCAGCATCAAAACGGTTCCAGACCTTTGTGAAGGCCTCTGAACATAAATCTTGAGCAATATCCTCAGAATTAACTTTAAAAAATATGAAACGATATAAAGGACCTATGTTTTCATCATAAATCCGAGAGAATAATTTTCTTTTGTTTTCCATCTAAATTAAATAGGACAATAGTAAATCGTATATTTATCCTATCTTGTTTCATCTTGTCCTACTATGTCCTAAGTTTGTAGTAGGTCTGGTTCTTTTCCCCTACCCTATCAACCAACTGATCTTTCAATAACTGCTCAAAATCTCGGCGCAGAGTTCTTTTGGAAACATTGGGTAAAATTTTATTCACCTCCCAAACCTGAACCATCTCTTTTTTCTTCAGGATATCCAAAATCTTTTCTTGCCTGGGATTCAATTTCTTTTCGTTGGCCGGTAAAACCGGTTCAACGCTCGCTTTTTTCACCGGCTTAGATTGGGGCTCAATCCTACCTAGACTATTCTTAATTTTAACATAGTCGTTTTTAAGTTTTAAGATGTCAAAATAGCTGGTCCAGTTCTGCCATTTGGCAATCTCCAGGTATCCGTCCAGCACATCTATATTCCTCTCCATTTCAAGCCCCAACAGCGATTTCTCTTTCCCTCCGGCTGATTCTAAAAGAATAAAGTTTTCCAAAATATTACCGGCTGTTTCCCTAATTTTTTCCCTCAACGGTTCTTTTTTGGGGAAAAGCAGAGTGATCTTGTAAATCTTGATTGTAATCTCGATGAGATCTTGCCTTTCCATTTAAACATTCTGATTTAAGGCGACTAATTTATTGACCTCATCGGTAATTCTCTCAAGCTCTAAAGAGATTTCGTTAATTTGGCCGGCAATTCTCTCAAGCTCTGTCAGCTCCCCTGAAGTTTCCGGCAAGCTGTCTTTTGCCTCCTCTTTTAAATCATCGGGTTCCTCGGTTGCCTGCTGATTGTTGTCTTCCGCTATCTTTTGATCATTCTCCTGATCTTCCTTGTCAACAATAAGGTTGTCAAGGTTAATATTGCTGACATCAAGATCCGGGTTGCTCTCGGTCAGGTTTAATTCCGGGCCAAGACCGGTCAGTTTTTCCTTAATCCAGGACAGATTATTTTCATCCTGGTAGATGAAAACCAGAACTAAAATGATTACTAAAAAGAACAGGACAAATATTTTCCTCCAAGTACTGCTATTATTCATGATATTATGTCCATCTCCTCCGTGATGGAGTTATATTCCAAGTTATCAAAAAGTAAAAGGTCGGTCAACCCCACCCCAAATTAGTCAATAGAAATAAAAAAGAGGGGTATTGGGAAAGGATTTCCAATACCCCCTTGTCCCGCAGTATTGCGAGAACTTAGGTTGTCTGTATTATACTACAAAGCAAAAAATATGTCAATAGCTAGTGCAAAATTGGCCGGAGCTTTCTGCCCGAGGCCCGTCCTCGGGCAACTTTTTTATTTAAAATTTAGATGGGCCTTGCTCGCGTCAATACCGTCTGATCCGTAATATTTATTATTTAAGCCGGAGGATCCGTAAGGCCTCTCACACTCTGAGCTAATTTCCTCAAAGGCAATTTGGGCAATCTTCATGTCCGGATAAAGCTTAATCGGCAGAGCGCTGGCGTTAAATAGTTCCAAGGTCAGTTTTAAATTATTACCCGGATCAAGAAATCCGGCGGTGGTATGAATTATCAAACCCAGCCGAGCCAGAGAGCTCTTGCCTTCCAGCCGTCCCACATGCCTATTGTCGACTCCGGTCTTTTCTTTAATTAAGCCCAAAACAAAATCCCCGGGATGAATGACAAAATAACTGTCATCGTTAATATAAATATCTTCCATCATGTCTGAGACCGGATTCTTAGGATCTAAAACAACATTGTGATTTTTTTTAAAAACCTTGAATTGATTGTCCAGCCGTAAATCATAGCTGGCCGGTTGCACAGCGGAAAAATTAAAAGGGTCGATATAAATCTTCCCCTCTTCTACTGCTCTTTTAATGTCTTGATCAGATAAAATCATGTTAATCGACAACCTCAACGCCCATATTCTTAGCCGTTCCGCCAATAACCTTCTTGGCCGTTTCCATGTTGTTAGTATTTAGATCCGCCATTTTCTTTCTGGCCACATTCTCCAGTTGCTTGCCGGTAATTTTGCCAACCTTTTTCTTATTGGGAGTGCCGGAACCCTTTTCCAGGTTAATCTCCTTTTTAATTAATTCGCTGGCGGTCGGCTGTTTAACAATAAAATCATAACTCCTGTCTTCGTAGATTGTAACAACCGTTGGTATTTTGTACCCCATTTGATCACTGGTTGCGTCATTAAAACGAGAACAAAACTCGGAAATATTAATTCCTTGAGGAGCCAGGATCTGACCAACCGGCGGAGCCGGAGTGGCTTTTCCGGCCGGAATCTGAATCTTTAATTTTGCTATAACCTTCTTAGCCATACTTACAGTTTCTTAATTTGTAATGAATCTAGCTCTACCGGAGTGTCCCGACCGAACATATTGACCAAAACTTTGATCTTCCCCTTGTTCGGATCAATAGCGCTGACCTTGCCGTCAAAATCTTTAAACGGCCCATCGATAATCTTGACCGAATCACTAACCTTGACTTCAATATTATGCTTGGGAGCTTCAACACCCATTCTTTTCTTCAAAACTTCAATCTCGGCCTCAGAGACCGGAACCGGCGTGGTTCCCACCCCGACAAAGCCGGTAACATTGGGGGTGTTTCTGACCACATACCAACTGTCATCGGTAACAATCATCTCCACCAGAACATAGCCGGGATAAATCTTTTCTTCGGTTGTCTTTCTTTTCCCACCCTTGATCTTAATCTTTTTTTCTTTGGGAACAATAACATCAAAGATCTTATCTTCCATTCCCAGAGATTCCACTCTTTGAGCCAAGCTTTTGGCGACCGCGTCCTCATAACCGGAATAAGTGTGAATAACATACCAATTTTTTTGTTGAGGCAATTGCTGCTTTGGCATAACATTCTTAGA
>Ga0326597_10008710_pt1 | contig 13657 bp, 11 predicted proteins | sample RVTome_12_FD_203789 | JGI IMG/M metagenome (GOLD analysis project Ga0326597, IMG submission 203789) | Soil microbial communities from uranium-contaminated site in the Upper Colorado River Basin, Wyoming, United States - RVT100D185 | ecosystem: Environmental > Terrestrial > Soil > Contaminated >... | reverse complement strand
GCTGGCGGGGTGTGACCTCGCGCCGACTGCGCTCGACGAGCTGGATGCGTCGAACGTGGAGCATCTCATCCGCGCTGCGGCCGATCGCGACCCCGATCCCGCGCACCGGGTCCTCTACCAGCTGGCCGCGGCGGACGGAGACAAGCCGGACGCGGTCTCGCGTCTGCCGCAGCTCGACAGCCTCTTCGACCTGGCGCTGTCCGCCGAGGCCGTGACCGACCGCGATCGCGCCGAACGGGATCGGCTGCTTCACAGCAGCATGGTGGACGAGGCGTGGTCGGCCATCACGCGCGGCGAAGCCAACACAGGTGACCGGGCCCTGGTTTCGATCCGCCGGTTCCAGGCCGAAACCGTCGTTCGGGTTTTGGGCGCACCCACCGCGCTCCTCTACCAGACGCTCCTCGAGCGATCCATCCGGGAAGCGACGCGACAGCTCGAGACCAAACCGCAGAACGAGGAAACACCACGCCTCGAGCAGATGATCGACACGATCCGCGAACTGCGGATGGACGCCCGAAAGGCCTTTGCCGATGGCGATGCCGCGGGTTCCATCGACATCGCCACGCACGCGGCCGGCCTCGCGAACACGCTCACCCGGCGCCTTCCGGGCCGCTGAGACCGAGTCCGGACAATTCGCGCAAAACGCTATTCTATCAATACTTCCACGTGCATTCCGGCTTGCGGAAGCTCACGCCGCCGGCTACCTTGGCGGCCGCCGTTCCGTGACCGTTGTCGAGGGGCCGGCGTTCCTGGCAGACGCGGGAACGGGGCGGCCCCTTCGGGCATCGGGGCGAGCCGCAGATTCCGGAGGTTCATGGATAGCCGAGGGCTGGATGGCGTCGTCGCCGCGGTCACGCAGTTGAGCCGTGTCCGCGGCGAGGAAGGGCGCCTGACCTACGCCGGGTACGAGATCGAAGACCTGGCCGAGAACGCGACCTTCGAGGAAACGTGCCACCTGCTCTGGTTCGGCAGACTCCCGAATCGCGACGAGCTCGAGGCAACCACCCGGATCCTGCGCCGTTCGGCGCCACTCGACCCGAGAGTCCTCGAGATCATCCGTTCCGCCGCACCCCGGGCTCACCCGATGTCGGTCCTGCGGACAGCGGTATCCGCCGCCGGCGCATACGATCCTGAAGGCGAGGACGGCAGCGCCGGGACCAACCTGTGCAAAGGGATCCGCCTCACGGCCCAGGCGGTCACCATGACCGCGGCCATAGGCCGCTGCCGAAACGGCGAGGAACCGATTGCGCCTCGCGAAGATCTCGGCCTGGCTGCGAACCTGCTGTACATGCTCCGCGGTGTCCTTCCCGATGAGATCGAAGCCCGGACGCTGGACGTAGCCTTCGTGCTCCATGCCGAGCACGGCATGAACGCATCGACGTTCGCCGCACGCATCGCCGCCGCGACGCTCACGGACCTGCATTCCGCGGTCGTGGCCGCGATCGGCACGCTGAAAGGTCCGCTTCACGGCGGCGCGAATGAGGGCGTCATGCGCATGCTGATGCAGATCGGGAGCGTGGAGCAGGCCGGGCCGTGGGTTCGAGAGGCTCTGGACCGCCGTCAGCGCATCATGGGCTTCGGGCACCGTGCGTACCGGACGCTCGACCCGCGCGCCCCCATCCTCCGGTCGATGGCGGCGCGACTGCAGGAGCGGGCCGGGGATTCGAAGTGGCTGCGCATCTCGGAGCGGGTGCAGGAAACGATGCGCGAAGAGATGGAACGCAGGGACAGGAAGATCTATCCCAACGTGGATTTCTACAGTGCGTCGGTCTACTACACGCTGGGTTTTCCGATGGAATTGTTCACGAACATCTTCGCATGTGCGCGCATGCCCGGCTGGGTAGCGCACGTGCTCGAGCAGCAGCGGGACAACCGGCTGATCCGGCCGGGTTCCGAGTATGCCGGACCGGACGGTCTGCGCGTTCTTCCGATCGACGAGCGCGCCTGAGTGCGATGCCGGTCCTGCGCAACGACAGAGCCCATGCGACAGAACGGAGAGCGAGGGAATGGCTGAGGGCTATTCGCTGATCAGAGTGCCTGCGGACGGCGAGCGGATCCGCATGGCGGGGGGCGAGCCGGTCGTCCCGGCTCAACCGATCATCCCGTTCATCGAGGGAGACGGGACGGGTCCGGACATCTGGCGCGCGACGCGCTACGTGCTCGAAGGTGCCGTCAAGAAGGCGTACGGCGCAACCCGCCGGCTCGTCTGGATGGAGGTGTACGCGGGCGAGAAGGCGTTGAAGGAATCGGGCGAATGGCTGCCGGAGGAGACGCTGCGGGCGCTGCGCGAGTTCGCCGTCGGCATCAAGGGCCCGCTCACCACGCCGGTCGGCGGCGGGATCCGCAGCCTGAACGTGGCGCTGCGGCAGGTTCTCGATCTCTACGCGTGCATCCGGCCGGTCCGCTATTTCGAGGGCGTTCCCTCACCGGTCCGCGAACCGGACAAGCTGGATGTGGTGATCTTCCGGGAGAACACGGAAGATGTGTACGCGGGCATCGAGTGGCAGGCCGGAAGCGCCGAGGCCGATCGTATCCGCGAATATCTCGTCTCGACGTACGGCGTGACGATTCGCGAGAAGAGCGCGATCGGCATCAAGCCGATGAGTGCATTCGGTTCGAAGCGGCTGATCCGCGCGGCGATCCGGTACGCGATCCAGCGCGGCCGCGACTCCGTGACGCTCGTGCACAAGGGCAACATCATGAAATTCACGGAGGGCGCGTTCCGCGACTGGGGCTACGAGGTGGCCCGCGAGCAGTTCGCCGACCGGACGATCACGGAATCGGAGCTGAAGGGCGATCGCGCAGGTCGCGTCGTCATCAAGGATCGCATCGCCGATGCCATGTTCCAGCAGATCCTGCTGCGTCCCGACGAGTACAGCGTCCTCGCGACGCCGAACCTGAACGGGGACTACCTGTCGGATGCTGCGGCTGCACAGGTGGGCGGGCTCGGCATGGCCCCGGGCGCGAACGTCGGCGATGAAGCCGCGGTCTTCGAGGCAACGCACGGGACCGCGCCCAAGTACGCGAACCTGGACAAGGTCAATCCCGGCTCCCTGATTCTCTCGGGCGTAATGATGCTCGAGCATCTGGGCTGGGACGAAGCGGCGGCGCTCGTCGTCCGGGGCATCGAGCGTACGATCGACAATCGCACGGTCACGTACGACCTCGAGCGGCAGATGAGCGGCGCGTCGCTGGTATCGACGTCGCGCTTCGGCGAAGAGATCGTCAAGAACATGTGAGGCCGGGAAAGCTGATGGCAGAACTCAACGTTGTGGTTGCGGCCGCGAAACCGGCCGAGGCCGGCGGGCCGCTTCTGGCCGTTGCCGTACGGGAGGGCGACAAGACGGTGACGGGTGCGACCGCGGCCATTGACACGCGCGCCGGCGATTTGATTGCGCGGACACTCGACAGCGGCGATTTCCGGGGCCGGAAGGACGAAGCTCTCGTGCTGTATCCGCCGGCGGCGGACTCGCCCGCGAAACGTCTCGTTCTCATCGGAACGGGCAAGACGGGCGAGATCGATGCGGAACGGCTGCGACGCTCGATCGGCGTCGCGCTCCGGCAGGCCGAACGCATGGGTGTCAGCGAGTTCGCGGTTTCCGTCGAGCAGCTCGCCGAGACGACGGGACTGTCCGCCGAGGCCGCTGCGGCCATGTCCGCCGAGGCAGCCGTTGTCGCGGCCTGGGACTATCGCGATCTGAAGACGCAGACCGGCAACGGCCCCCCGCCGACCGTCGTCTCCTCGTTGACCATCCACGCCTCTTCGGCGGACGCGATCCGGCAGGCCGTTTCGGATGGCTCGATACGCGGTCGCGCCGTGAACACCGCCCGCTCGCTCGCGGTCAGACCCGGCAACGTCGCCACACCGACTTTCCTCGCGGAGACGGCAACCGGACTGGCCGAACGGTTCGGCCTGAAGTCCACGATCATGGACCGGGACGCCATGCACAGGGAGGGCATGAAGGCGTTGCTGGCCGTCGCCAGCGGATCCGAGGAGGAACCCCGCTTCATCGCCCTGGAGTACAACGGCGCTGGAGATGATCGGCCGCCGCTCGCCATCATCGGGAAGGGCGTCACGTTCGACTCCGGCGGCATCTCGATCAAGCCGGCCGATCGCATGGAGGAAATGAAGTACGACATGTCCGGCGCGGCGGCCACGCTCGCGGCAATGCAGGGAATCGCGGAACTCCGGCTGAAAGCGAATGTGGTTGCGATCGTGCCATCCACGGAGAACCTGCCGTCGGGCCGCGCGGTGAAGCCGGGCGACGTGATCGGCTCGCATCTCGGCAAGACGATCGAGGTGATCAATACGGACGCCGAAGGCCGGCTCATCCTCGCGGATGCCCTGTCCTGGGCCCGCCGGTACAAGCCCGCGGCGATGATCGACGCCGCGACCCTTACGGGTGCGATCGTGATTGCGCTCGGCTATCACGCAATCGGATTGATGGGCAACAACGACGCCCTCATCGACGAAATCCGCGCGGCCGGCCTGGCCGCGGGAGACCGCTGCTGGCCACTTCCGCTGTGGCCGGACTATCGAGAACAGATCGACAGCCCGTTCGCCGACATCAAGAACACCGGCGGCCGACCCGGCGGTTCGATCACGGCCGGATGGTTCCTGCGCGAATTCGCCGGCGATATACCCTGGGTGCACCTGGACATCGCGGGAACCGCCTACCGCGATGAACCCGCTCCCTACCTGAGAAAAGGGCCAACGGGCGTGCCCACGCGGCTGTTCATCGAGTGGGTCCGGAGACGCTCCGCGGAATGACCCGGCTCAGGGCGGCCCGGCGCGCGTGGACCGGCGCGGCCGTCCTCGTCCAACTCCTCGCGTTCGTGCGGGGAGCGCAGGCGCAGGTCCGCGACACGACAGTCGCCGACACCCTCCGCGCGGACACGCTCGCGGCGGTTCAGGATTCCGCCGCGCCGCCGCCCCTTCTCGTCGAGTTACCGGTCGGCAAGGTCGCCACCGGACTCGCTTCCGGCACGTGGGTCTGGGACCGGGAGGCCCTGCTCGATGAGGCGGCTGTTTCCGTGACCGACCTCCTCGCCCGCATCCCCGGCATCGCCACTTTCCGCTCCGGCGTCTACCTGCAACCCGAAGCCGCTTCCGTCTTCGGCGGCGGTCCGTCCCGGCTGCGCGTCGAGTTGAACGGATTCGTGCTCGACCCGCTGGCGACCGCGTCGCTCGACCTGTCCACCGTCGAACTGGCCGCCTTGAGCGAGGTCCGAATCGAGCGTCGCGCCGACTTCCTGCTGATCCGACTTCGCACCGAAGCCCCGCGCGACGCGCGACCCTACTCGCGCATCGAAGCCGGAGTCGGTCAACCGCGAGCCAACGTCTTCCGCGGCTTGCTGCTCGCGCCCCGGTTTCTCATCGGCCCCATCGGTCTCGCCGTCGAGCGCGTCGAGGTCCAGGGCAGCGCCCGGCCGCAGCCGGCCGACGCCTTCGCGGGGTGGGTCCGCTGGGGTCTTCTGTCCGAGGCGAGGGGCATCGAATTCGAGCTGCGCACCGATCGGATCAACCGGGAACCGGAATCGCCGCGGCCCGAGGAACTGCGCCGGCAGGATGTCGTGATCCGCGCCCGCAACCGTTTCGGCGCAGGTCTCACCGCCGAGGTCTATTTCGGCCGGTCATCGCTCAAGCTCGACGGCCTGGATGCCGCCCTCCCGGACTCGCTCCGGCCTCACATCGACCGCAGTTCCGACCAGGTCGGCGTTCGCGCCGCCTTCGAACGCGGACCTGCGCTTCTCGAAGGCGCCGTGCGCTGGCGCAACGGCGCTGGCCTGCCGAGCTGGCAGACCGACCTCGCCGCCTCCTTCGGGACCGATCGCCTGCTCGTCCGAGCCGACCTCGACCTCGAGCAATGGAGCGGTGGCCCTTCCGCCAGTTCGGTTCATGCCTTCGCCGCCGCCCCGATCACCGCGGGCATCAGCGCGTTCGGCGAATTCGCTAGCGGTACGAGCGGGGCGCCGCCGCTCCGCCTCGACAGCATCGGCTCTCCGCACGTCTTCGACCGCTCCGTCTATCGGGGCGGTATCGAGTTCGAACGCTGGGGGATCTCGACAACCGGCGCCCTCGTTCGGGTGAGCACGGATTCCGTCGCGGCGTTCGGCCTGCCGGGTGATACGGTTGCATCATCCACGGTCGGCGGTTCGGTCACGGGCTGGGAAGCGACCGCCCGAATCCCGGTCCTCGGGAACTGGCTTGCCGCGTCCGGCTCCTGGACGACCTGGTTCAGCGGCAGCCGCTGGACTTACCTGCCGGCTTCGAGCGGGATGGCGTCGCTCCTGCTCAATTCCAGTCCCCTCGAGTCCGACAACCTGGAATTCACGGGCCGGTTCGAGTTCAACAGGCGGGGTTCGATGCTGGCTCCGCCGACGATGACGGGTGCGGCGGCGACGCAGCAGCCGGCTCGAATGATCCTCAACGCCTACATCGAGATCCGGATCATCGACGTCCGCATCTTCGGCCGATTCGATGACCTGGCCGGGCAGGACGTGCAGGACCTTCCGGGGCTGCTCGTCCGCGGGCCTCGTATTCTGTATGGCGTCAAATGGAGCTTCTGGAACTGAGCCGGCGCCGGACGATTCGTTGACCCGGGCCGGGACTTCGTCTAGCATTCATCGCTTCGGGTGAGGCCATGATCCGCAGCATGACCGGATTCGGCGAGGCCGTGGTGGAGACGGCGGGCGGGCGGCTTCGTGCCGAGATCCGGACCGTCAATCACCGCTATTTCAGCACAAATCTCCGACTGGATCGCGCCGTCGATCGCTTCGAGTCGCAGATTCGCGAATGGCTGCGCGCGCTGATGCCGCGCGGCCACGCCAATGTATCGGTCCGGTTCGAGCACGATGGTATGACGGCTTCCGCCGGGTCCCTTCAGGTCGATGAGGGCCGGGCCCGGCAGTACGCGGCGGCCCTCACGCACCTGAAGGTGATGCTGGGCTTGAGCGGCGACGTGGACCTGGCCCTGATCTCGCGGTTCGGCGACATCCTGACGTGGAGCGACGACAGCGCCATCCAGATCGAGGTCGAAGAGGTCCAGACCGTGATCGAACGGGCCGGGGCGGCCGTCGTCAGCATGAGGAACGATGAGGGGCGCCGCCTCGCCGACGACCTGGACGGGCGGCTGCGCGCCATGGAGCGGGCCCTCGGTGAAATCGCGGAGCGCGCCCCGCTTCGCGTCCTGGCTGAACGCGACCGCATGCGGCGGGTAATTACGGACTTGCTCGCGGACGTGAGCATCGATGAAGATCGCATCGCCCGCGAGATCGCCATGATCGCCGAACGCTGGGACGTGAGCGAGGAACTCGTCCGACTGCGTTCGCACATCGAGCTGTTCCGCGAGTCCATGGACGCGGACGTACGCGACCCGATCGGCAAGCGTCTCAGCTTCCTGATCCAGGAAATGAACCGGGAAGTCAACACCATCGGCTCCAAGGCGAACGACGCGCCGATCGAACACCGCGTCATTGCGATCAAGGAAGAAGTCGAACGCCTGCGCGAGCAGGTCGAGAACGTGGAATGACCTGGACGAGCCGCGGCTTTCCGCTCGTGATCGCGGCCCCGAGCGGCGCGGGAAAGACAACGCTCGGCCGCGCGCTCGTCCGGCGAGCCGCGGGCACCGTATTCGCCCTTTCGGCGACGACCCGGCCGGCCCGCCCGGACGAACGCGACGAGCGGGATTACCGGTTCGTCGACAACACGACGTTCGACGCGCTCATTGAATCGAACGAGCTGCTCGAGTGGGCGTACGTCCACTCGTTCCGCTACGGTACTCTGAAGAGCGGAGTCGAGCACGCATTGGCGTCCGCACGGTGCGTCGTGCTCGACATCGACGTCCAGGGCGCCCGGCGGATCAGGGAACTGTTCGAGGACGCCGTCCTCGTCTTCGTGCTGCCGCCGTCGGCCGCCGAACTCGAACGCAGACTCACGGACCGGGGCAGCGAATCGCTGGACGGGCGGGCCGCGCGTCTGAAGACCGCGCTTCACGAGTTGCAGGCGGTCGGTGAATTCGAATACGTCGTGATCAACGACGACTTTGACAAGGCGCTCGATGCCCTGAACGCCGTCGTCGTTGCCGAACGACACCGGCGCACACGGTTCGTCGCTCTCGACGGCCGCGTCCGCAGGATGGAAAGAAAACTGGCTACCATGATCGGAGGAACGGAATGAGGGTTTTCACGCCGGATGAAACGGCTGGACCGACGGACAGCAAGTATCTCGGCATTCTGGTCGCGGCCCGCTACGCCCGCGAACTGAATGCGCTGCCGCACGACGCCGTGCCCACGACACTCCAGAAGAAATTGACGACGCGCTCGCTGGAAGCGCTCGTCAATCGGGAACTCGAATTCAAGCTGGTCAAGCGTCGCCGCAAGGGAACCTGAAGATGGTCCCGGTCCCGGAATCTGCCCCGCCGGGCGGGCGGCGGCCGTGGGCTGGACGACGCGTCGTACTCGGCGTAACGGGCGGGATTGCAGCGTACAAGACGGTCCAGCTGGCGCGTGACCTCACGAAGCTCGGCGCGCTGGTCGACGTCGTGATGACACGAACCGCCCTCGAATTCGTGGGACCGATCACGTTCGAGGCCCTCACGGGGCGGGCCATTCACTCGGAAATCCTGCAACCGGGCCGGGCGCTGGATCACATCCGGCTGGCCCGCGAGGCGGACATGGTGTGCGTTGCACCCGCGACCGCCGATTTCCTGGCGCGCGCGGCGGCCGGTCGAGCCGACGACCTGCTGGCCGCCATCCTCCTCGCGACCCGGGTTCCAGTCGTGATCTGTCCCGCGATGAATGATGCGATGTGGGCGCATCCGCAGACGGCACGCAACGTGGCCCACCTCGCGGCGTCGCTCCACTACCGGATCGTGGGGCCGGCGAGCGGCGCCCTGGCGTACGCTGAGGGAGAGGGTCCCGGCCGACTCATCGAGCCGGCGGAGATCCTCGAACACATCGGCCGTGCGCTCGAGGCGCCGAATCCGGTGTCGGATCGCAAGGTCGTGGTCACGGCGGGACCGACGAGGGAAGCCGTCGATCCGGTGCGGACGCTGTCCAACCGATCGTCCGGCCGCATGGGTTTCGCCCTGGCCTCGGCCGCGTGGCGCCGAGGCGCCGACGTCACGCTGGTCGCGGGACCGACGGCCCTTCCTGTGCCCCCGCTGACGCGTGTGATCCGCGTGGAAACCGCCGGCCAGATGGCCGAGGCGGTGAGCCGTGAGATCGGCGACGCCGATGTCCTTCTCATGGCGGCCGCAGTGGCCGACTTCCGACCCGCCAACCCGGCCTCGAGCAAGATCAAGCGCAACGATGGGGTGCCCCGCATCGACCTCGAACCGGCGCCCGACATCCTGGCGACGACTCGTCCCCTGCGGCCGAAGGGACTGGTGGCCGTCGGTTTCGCGCTCGAAACCGGAAACGGCGAGAGCGAGGCCCGGCGCAAGCTCGATGCGAAGGGCCTCGACTTCATCGTGCTGAATCGCGCGGACGAGGCGGGGGCCGGCTTCGAATCGGAAACCAACCACGTCACGATCATCGGACGGGACGGCCGTGTCGAGGACATTCCTCTCACCACCAAGACCGCGGTTGCGGAACTCATTCTCGACCGGGTCGCTGAGCGCCTGTCCGGCCGCACATGAGCCTCGACGCCGATGTCGTCCGGTATCTCGAGCTGGTCGCTGAACTCGGTGGGCCCGAACTCTATCTCGACACACTCGAACGCGACGAGGCCCTGTCCCTGGCCATGACACCACGACCGGCTCGCCGCCGGGCGATCCGACCTCCAGCAGCCGGAAACGAAGCGGCCCGCCGCCTCGCGGTGCTGACCGATCTCGCGAACCGTGCTTCGACGTGCCAGCTTTGTGGCCTGCACGCGGGCCGCAGCACTGTGGTGTTCGGAGAGGGCGACCCGGATGCGGATCTCGTGGTCGTCGGCGAGGCGCCGGGCCAGGAGGAAGACCGGACGGGCCGGCCGTTCGTCGGCCGGGCCGGACGTTTGCTCGATCTGCTTCTCATGTCAGTCGGCTTTGCGCGCTCGACCGTCTACATATGCAACGTGCTGAAATGCAGGCCACCCGACAACCGCAACCCGCAACCCGACGAGATCGAGGCGTGCACGACGAACTATCTGCACGCACAACTGGCGGCCGTCGCACCGCGAGCCATCCTCGCCGTGGGCCGCTTCGCCGTGCAGTCCCTGTTGTCCACGGACCAGGCTATCGGCCGCCTGCGCGGCCGGCTCCATGCGTACAGGGGCATTCCGGTCGTCGTGGGCTACCATCCCGCGTACCTGTTGCGCAGTCCGAACATGGTGCGAACGGCGTGGTCCGATTTCCAGCTGTTGCGGACGGTGCTCGATGAGCAGGCTTGAATACGATACGCGGGCGACCGAACGCCATCCGCCGTACGCCCCCGAGGCCGAGATCAGCGTGCTCGGTGGCATGATCATCGACGGTGACGCTGTCGCGAAAGCCATCGAGATCGTCGATGACACAATGTTCTATCGCGAGGCCAACCGCCGGGTCTTCCGGGGCATGGCGAGATTGTTCCAGCGCGGCCAGGTCATTGATCCGGTGACGCTGGGTGAAGAACTGAACCAGACCGATGAGCTCGAGGCCGTCGGCGGCATGGCTTATATTTCGGAACTGCTCGACGCCGTGCCGACAGCCGCCAACATCGAGTACCACGCCCGGATCGTTCGCGAGCGCGCACTGCTGCGACGCCTCATTGAAGCGTCGGGCGAGATCATCCGCGATTCGTACGACATCGGGGAACGGACCGTCGATCAGGTCCTGGATGAGGCGGAGCAGCGCATCTTTCAGGTCGCTCAGCAGCACGAACGGAGCGGCTTCGTGTGGATCAAGAAGATCCTGTACCCGACGTTCGAAAAAATCGAGCAGCTGCAGGCGGCAAAGGGCGGAATCACGGGGGTGCCGACCGGATTCTACGATCTGGACGAGTTGACCGGCGGTTTCCAGAAGGGCGACCTCATCATCGTGGCCGCCAGGCCCAGCATGGGCAAGACGGCGCTGGTTACGGGCATCGCCCAGCATGCCGCCATCTCGCATCGCCGGCCGGTCGCCTTGTTCTCTCTCGAAATGTCGAAGGAGCAGCTGGTCCAGCGCATGCTGTGCTCGGAAGCTCTCGTCGATCTTGGCCGACTGCTGCGCGGCCGCCTGACCGACGACGACTACGTCCAGCTCGCGCAGGCGGCGGGCCACCTGAACACGGCTCCGATCTGGATCGACGATTCCGGCGCACTCACGGTTCTCGAGACGCGGGCCAAGGCGAGACGGCTCAAGGCGGACCAGGACGACCTCAGTCTGATCATCGTCGACTACATCCAGTTGATGAATGCCACCGGCCAGGCCGAGAACCGGGTACAGGAAGTGAGCCTGATCAGCCGTGGCCTGAAATCGCTCGCCAAGGAACTCGCCGTTCCCATCATCGCGCTCTCCCAGCTCTCCCGCGCGCCGGAGCAGAGAACGGATCACCGTCCGCAGCTCTCGGATCTTCGCGAGTCCGGATCGCTCGAGCAGGACGCCGACCTCGTCATGTTCCTGTATCGCCAAGAATACTACAACCGCGATGATCCCGAACTCGTCGGCAAAGCCGAGCTGATCATCGGCAAACAGCGCAACGGACCGACCGGCCAGGTCGATCTGTTTTTCCGCCGTGAATGCACGCGCTTCGAGTCGGTCGCACAGGGCATGGGCGCCTGACCGGCAGACGTGCGCGGAAGCCGGATCGCGATGGCTCGCACCCGAACGCTGTTCTTCTGCACCGATTGCGGTAACGAGTCGGCCCGCTGGGCGGGGCAGTGCGCCGCCTGCGGCGCGTGGAACACGATCGCCGGACAACCCGCGGAATCGGGACGCGTCGCCCATCGAACCGCGGGCGCCGATGCGGTTCGGCTCGACGATGTGGCCTCCGTCGCGCCGCAGCGGGTCGCGACGGGAATGAAGGAGCTCGATTTCGTTCTCGGCGGCGGCATCGTTCCGGGCTCAGTCGTGCTCATCGGCGGAGAACCGGGAATCGGCAAGAGCACGCTGCTGCTGCAGGCGGCATCGCGACTCGAGGCCCTCGGTGTGCCGGCGCTCTACGTGTCCGGCGAGGAGTCGGCGACCCAGGTCGCCCTGCGGGCCCGCCGCATCGGTGAAGGCTGGGGCGCTGTGCGTTTTCTCGCGGCCACCGAGCTGGACACCATCCTCTCGGCCTCGGCCGAGCTCGATCCGCGAGTGATCATCATCGACTCGATCCAGACCGTCCACGTGCCCGATCTTGATGGCGCCGCGGGCAGCGTGTCGCACGTTCGCGAAAGCGCGTCGCGCCTCCAGCGCATGGCGAAGCAGGGCGGCACGGCCGTACTCGTTGTCGGCCACGTCACCAAGGATGGAAGTGTCGCCGGGCCGCGCACGCTCGAACACATCGTGGATACCGTGCTGTACTTCGAGAGCAGCGCCGGCGCCGACCACCGCGTGCTGCGCGCAACCAAGAACCGGTTCGGCAGCGCGGACGAGATCGGCGTCTTCCGGATGACGGCGAGCGGGCTGATCGGCGCCGACGATGCATCGGCCTTCTTTCTCGCGGGCCGGCGAGCCGAGGTCAGCGGAACGGCCGTTGCCGCCGCGATTGAAGGGACACGCCCGCTGCTCGTCGAAGTCCAGGCGCTGTGCACGCGCGCGAGCTACGGCGCGCCCCAGCGCGTGGCCAACGGATTCGACCGCCAGCGACTCTCCCTGCTGCTCGCCGTTCTGGAGAAGCGCGCCGGCATCGCCTTCGGAACCTTCGATGTCTTCGTGAACGTCGCGGGCGGGGCCCGCCTTACGGAACCGGCCGCCGATCTCGCCGTCGTGGCGGCCCTGGCATCGAGCGCCGGCGATGCGCCCATTCCCGAGCACACCGTGTTCGCCGGGGAGGTCGGCCTGGGCGGCGAAATCCGTCCGGTCGGCCAGATCGAAAGGCGGCTGACCGAGGCCGGCCGCCTGGGATTCCGAGACGCATTCGTGCCCCCTCCCGAGACGCACCACGGGAGCCTGCGTATTCACGGCGTCGGCCAGGTCGATACGTTTGTGCGGGAACTCTTCGGATGAGCGTTCGCGCGGCGGTGATCGTGGCGGCGGCGGGTTCCGGGCGTCGAATGGGCTCCGTCAACAAGGCGTTCCTCGATCTGGACGGACAACCAATACTCATGCGATCGATCCGGCCGTTCCTCGCGGACTCCCGGGTCTGCGCCGTGGTCGTCGCACTCGACCCGGCGACCCACGATTCGCCGCCCTCCTGGCTCACGTCGCTGGATTCCCGGGTGAGTACCGTGGCCGGCGGCACGGAGCGCGATGATTCGATCCGCCTCGCTCTCGGCGCAGTTCCCGCGGATGTAGACGTGATCGTTGTACACGACGCGGCAAGGCCGCTCGTCACACCCGCGCTGATTGCACGAGCGATCGACGAGGCCGCCGCCGGCCGTGCCGTCACAGCGGCCGTTCCGTTGGCGGACACGATCCACCAGGTCGATGGCGAGCTTCGCATCGTCGCCACTCCCGACCGGTCCGGTTTGTGGCGGGCACAGACACCCCAGGCCTTTCCCGCCGCCATGCTTCGCAACGCGCACGAGGTGGCCTTCCGTACCGGCCTCCGCGCCACCGACGATGCTTCG
>Ga0326597_10008709_pt1 | contig 13657 bp, 12 predicted proteins | sample RVTome_12_FD_203789 | JGI IMG/M metagenome (GOLD analysis project Ga0326597, IMG submission 203789) | Soil microbial communities from uranium-contaminated site in the Upper Colorado River Basin, Wyoming, United States - RVT100D185 | ecosystem: Environmental > Terrestrial > Soil > Contaminated >... | reverse complement strand
ATAAACCGCAGATCTGCTCGCAGCCGACCGGGTTGCGCTTGTGCGGCATGGCCGAAGAGCCCTTCTGTCCCTTCGCGAAGAATTCCTCGGCCTCGCGGACTTCGGTGCGCTGGAGCGAGCGGATTTCGAGCGCGATCTTCTCGAGCGACGCGGCGATGACGGCGAGCGTGGAAACGTAATGGGCGTGGCGGTCGCGCTGGATGACCTGGCTCGAAATCGCGGCGGGGTGGAGGCCGAGCTTGGCGCAGATCGACTCCTCCACTTCCGGGCCGACGTGGGCGAAGGTTCCGACCGCGCCGGAGATTTTCCCGACGGCGACTTCCTCGGCGGCGCGCTCCATGCGGGTGATGTTGCGGCAGTTCTCCGAATACCAGTTGGCGAGCTTCAACCCGAAGGTAACCGGCTCGGCGTGGACGCCGTGCGTGCGCCCGATCATGACCGTGTGCTGGAATTCGAAGGCGCGGCGGCGCAGCACTTCCCCAAGGCGCTGCTGGGCGTTGAGGATCAGGCGGGAAGCGTCGCGGAGCAAGAGCGCTTGTGCCGTGTCCACAACGTCGTTTGAGGTCAGGCCGAAATGAAGGTAGCGCGACTCGGGGCCAAGATTCTCCGCGACGGCGGTCGTGAAGGCCACCACATCGTGCTTGACCTCGGCTTCGATCTCGGCAATGCGGCGGACGTCAAAGTGCGCACCCGCCCGCAAGGCGCGCGCCGCCTCCAGGGGGATTTCGCCGCGCGCGCCCAGCACTTCCGCGGCAACCAGCTCGACTTCGAGCCACATGCGAAACTTGTTTTCCTCGGTCCAGACGGCGCCCATCTCCGGGCGTGTGTAGCGAGAGATCAAGCTGAACTCCTCGTCGAGCAGTACGCCATACGCTTGCGTCTCAACAACCATGCCTCGCTTTGTGCTCATCCAATGCATCGTGAGCTTTTCGAAATTTCTGTTCTGCGTCGTCGAACTGCCTATCAGCATTTTCGAACTGAAGAAGATCGACGGGCGGTGAAGAAGCGGATTCAAGTTGAGATTTCCGCAGGACAAGTTCTTCGGTTAGTGAACGCACAAGCTCTAGTAGGAGATCTCGTTCTTGGCATTCAGTCATCGGGGGTTGTTACCTCCTACGTAGAGTCGGTGACGTGGGAAGATGCATGCTGGCATGTGCAATGTTACCTCAGCGGCTAAAGCCGAACTCATCCCCCACCCATATACGGCACGACTGAAGTCGTGCCCTGACGACACACATAAACAGTTCGTCAACAGTTCTCAAAACCAAAAGACTTCGGTCGGCTCGGTCTGCGAGCTGACGGCCAGCTTGGTATCGCGGGCGTCGAGACGCTCCAGAGCGGAAGCGGCCTCCAGGCGCGCGATTTCCGGGTGATTGTTCTGCTCGCTCAGATGAGCGAGCACGAGCACGCGCGCCTGGCGGTCAAACTCATCCCGCAGAAACTCGCCGAGGGCGGTGTTCGAGAGATGGCCCTCCCGGCTCATGACGCGCTGCTTGACGTACCACGGGTAGGGGCCGCTGCGGAGCATCTCGAGATCGTGGTTCGACTCGAGGACCAGGCCGTGGCAGCCGCCGAGGTAATGCTTCACGTTTTGCGGCATGTAGCCCAGGTCCGTGACGACGGCGACGCGAACTCCTTCGGCGGTAAGCCGGAACGCCACGGGATCGACGGCGTCGTGGGGGATCGTGAACGGGTCGACGGAGAAATCGCCAATTTCGAAACGGCATCCCGGGCGAAAAGACTCGACGGCGGGCAGCTTGATCTGAGGAGGCAGGGCCTGGCGCGTGAGAGCGGAGATGTAAACCGGTGCTTTCGCGAGGGCAGCGATGCGGGCCAGGCCGTTGATGTGGTCGGAATGCTCGTGGGTAACCAGAATGGCGTCGAGCGATTCGAGCGATTCTCCGATTCGCGCCATGCGGCGGCGCGTTTCAATGCCGCTCAAACCCGCGTCGATCAAAAGCCGGACGCGTTCCGTGGCGACAAAGGTCGAATTGCCGGAACTGCCGCTGCCCAGGACCGCCACTCGGAGGCTGATGATTCACCTCGCTCAGAAAGGAGTCAGAAGTCAGAAGCAAAACCAAAAACCGAAACAAGGCCCACAACGCTTGCCGGGTCAAACGAGAAGGACGGAGAATAGCGCGCTGTCAGCATGCGAGCATCTTGCGGTTGATCTTGAGGCCGTCGAGCCGCCCCAGGACGGTGAGCGATATCCGGTCGGGGCGGAAGAATTCGCGGGTGATCGCAGCGATGTCAGCGGCGGTGACGGCGTCAATGCGGGCCGTCAGCTCGTTGAGCGAAAAGAAACGGCTGAAGTACATCTGCTGCCGGGCGAGATTCGACATGCGATTCGAGGTGGATTCCAGACCCAGCATCAGGCCTCCTTTCAACTGGTCCTTGGCGCGCTGCAGCTCGTCGGGCCGGACGCCGTTCTCCTTGAGGTCGCGAAACTCCTCGACGATGCTGGTGACAACCCGGCCGGCGGATTCCGGAGACGTTCCCGCATACACGACCAGGCAGCCGGTGTCCCGATACGGAGTCAGATCCGAGAAGACGGAATAGGCCAAACCTTGCTGCTCGCGGATATTCTGAAAGAGGCGCGAGCTCATGCCGCCCCCGAGCAGCGTGTTGAGGATGTAACAAGCGTAGCGGCGCTCATCCACGAGCGGATACGACGGGACGCCGAGACAGAGATGAACCTGCCCGAGAGACGGCCTGTTCTTCAGGGTAATTTGCGAGCGGACGACCGGAGCCGGATCCGGCATACGGCGCGAGGCCGGCCGCAAAGCGTGGAACCGCTTCTCAACCAGATCGCGGACCTGGGAATGACGCAGATGCCCCGCGGCCGAGATGACGATGTTGTTCGGGCGATAGAACCGGTTGAATTGCTCCAAAATCGCGTCCCGATCGAGGGATTGAATCGTCTTGCGCGTTCCCAGGATCGATTTGCCGAGGGCATGACCTCTCCAGAAGCCGCGCGTGAAGGTCTCGTGAAGCAAATACTCGGGATTGTCCTCTTCCGCTTTGATCTCCTCCAGAACGACTTTGCGCTCGCGCGCGACGTCCTCCGGCTGGAACAGAGGGTTGAGCACCAGATCGCTCAGGACATCGAAGGCCGTCGTCAGATGCTCGTCCAGAACGACGGTGTTGAAACTGACGGTTTCCTTTGCCGTAAACGCGTCGAGATGGCCTCCGACCGAGTCCATGGAGCGGGCAATCTGCTCCGCCGTGCGATTGCGGGTTCCCTTGAAGACCATATGCTCGATGAAATGGGAAATGCCGCCGAGTTCGGGGTTCTCCTGGCGGGAGCCGGTTCGCAGCCAGATTCCCACCGAGACGGAGCGCACGTGCGGCATGGATTCCGTCAGCAGGATCAGGCCGTTCGGCAGGACTTCTTTCCGAATGTTACGTGGAATCTTAGTGGCCATGGATTTCTTGGGAAGTGGCATACCGCCGCAGGCTCGCTCTCCCTGGTTGTGTGGCTTGGTTTCTCAGAGGGGATTGGCTCATCGAGCCGCCGCCACCAATAACTATTCTTAACCCAAACAGCGTTTTTTGCAATTCGAAAGCACGGGAGTATGCGGGAAGGAACCGGTGATTTCCCATCGGGCGGGGGCTCGACGAGTGTTGCCAGTCTGCTACAATAGGAGGTGGAAATGCCTGCAAAGAAAGAGTTAATCGGATTATCCTCGAGGGAGATGGAGCGCCTTCTGGTAGCTTTGGGGGAGCCCTCCTACCGGGGGAGGCAACTGTTCCAGGCCCTTTACGGGAAACGGACGCGGGACATTCAGAGCATTACACCCTTTCCCGCGGCGTTGCGGGCGGCGCTCGACAGCGAGTTCGAGATCAACCTTCCCGAGGTCGAGAAGAGGTTCGCAAGCCGGGACGGGACGCGGCGGTACCTGTTGCGCCTCGGAGACGGGCGCGAAGTGGAAGCCGTGCGAATGCCGGAACCGGGGCGGAACACGATCTGCGTCTCGACGCAGGTGGGCTGTCCGGTGGACTGCAAGTTCTGCCTCACGGGCGTGATGGGTTTCACGCGGAACCTGTCGGCAGGGGAGATCGTGGGACAGGCGCTGCAGGTGATGAATGACGCCGGCGCGCAGAACGGGTCCCGGTGGAACCTGGTGTTCATGGGAATGGGGGAGCCGCTGTTCAACTTCGGCGAAGTCATCGCCGCGGTCCGCATTCTGACCGATCCCGAAGGCATGGCTTTCCCGTGGATGCGGCTGACGCTTTCAACGGCGGGCGTGGTTCCGGGCATCGAGCGGCTGGGGCGGGAGACGGTGCGACCGAAGCTGGCGGTTTCATTGAACGCCGCCAGCGACGAGCTGCGCACGCGTATCATGCCGATCAACCGCAAGTGGCCTCTCGAAGAGCTGCTGCGGGCGTGCCGCGAGTTCCCGCTGCGGCCGCGGGAGAAGCTGACGTTCGAATACGTCCTGCTCGGCGGCGTGAACGACAGCGTCGCCGACGCCAAACAGGTGGCCCAGGCCACGCAAGGGATCCGGGCGAAAGTGAACCTGATCGGGCTGAACCCCGGTCCGGGTCTGCCCTTCCGGACGCCGCCCGACGCGGTCGTGCTGCGATTCCAGCAGACGCTGATCGCGAAGGGCGTCCCGGCGTTTATCCGCAAGCCGCGCGGCCGGGACATCTTCGCCGCGTGCGGACAGTTGAAGCTGATGGAGGCCGAGACCGCTCCCGCGCGAGCGTGAGCGCGCCCCGTGCTACAATTGCAGCTATGAAGAGCGCCGTCCATAAGATGACCTACGACGAGTACTGCCTGCTGCCGGAAGACCGCAACCAGTACGAGCTGTTCGACGGAGAACTGGTCATGACCCCTTCCCCATCGCGAGAGCACCAGTGGATTGTCGGGAAACTCTATCATCGTCTGATGGATCACGTGGAGAGGAATGCACTCGGCAAGGCCTACATCGCGCCGTTGGATACGATCTTCGATCCATATACTACGCTCCAGCCCGATATCCTTTTTGTCAGCAAGGAGCGCCAGGCCGATGTAGAGAAGGAACGGATTGAAGGAGCTCCCGATCTTGTCGTGGAGGTTCTGTCGCCTTCGACTTTCCACAAAGACCTGCGGCGGAAAATGACGGTCTATTCCCGATTCGGCGTCCGGGAATATTGGATCGTGGACCCGGAGATGAAAACGATCGAGCTCTATTGCCAAGGCGAGAAAGGGCTGGAACTCGCCCGCCGCTTCGCTGCCGAGGAGACTTTCGAGAGCCGGCTGCTGTCCGGGTTCCGGGTTGGCGTCGGCAGCATATTCTAGGGTGCTTTGCATTTGGCGTTTGAGCAAGAGGGAAGAGCGATTTCTGCCGCCCCTGCCGGGGCTTGTCCCATACCCCGTTTCCATCCCGCGGCTTGCGCCGTGGGCCACAGGATAGCGCCCCGATGGGGGGCTATGCCGCCTTTGAATGGCCATACACCAATCATAAAAGTGATCTAGAGACTTCCGCCTCGTTGGGGCTCCTTGCGGATTCCCACCACTGCCATCATGCGGCCGGTGTAGCCGGCGTCGCGGCGGTGCGAAAAGAACAACTCCGGGTGGCAGCTCGTGCACGAGGCGTCGGAAGCAATTTGGCTTTCGGGGACGCCGGCATCCCGAAGCTGGCGGAGGTTCGCCAGCGGGAGGTCGAGATAGATCTCCTGCTTGGAGCGAGGGCCGAAGTTGGAACGCAGCGGCAGGATCATGATGGCGCGCTTGGTTTCGAGGGGAGTGAACGGGCGGGAGCGGGTTACGAAGAGAGTGTCAGCGTATGGAAACTGGCAGGCAAACTCCTCGACGACTTCGGGGCCGACGGCATAGCAACAGGACCGAATCCCCGGGCCGACGGCGGCCCAGAGGTGCTCCGGTTTGGAGCCGAACAGAAAGCGCATCCGCCCGACGGCCTTCTCGGCAAGCCGCCGGGCCGTGCCCCGCCATCCGCAATGGAGCCCTGCCACGACCCGCTGCCGGGAGTCAACCAGCAGGATCGGCAGACAGTCCGCGGTGAGAACACCGAGGAGCAGGCCGGGGCGGCTCGTGATCAGGGCGTCGCCCGCGGGCAAAGCGGAACCCTTGGGAGAGGCATTCCTGTTTGTGGAAGTACAGGCCTGGAGGCCTGTACCCACGTCGGCGACCGTGCGGATGAGGTCCGAGTGGACCTGCCGCTGGAGCACAAGCTGCATGCCTTTGGCCTGCAGACAGGCCAGCCAGCGGCGGCGGTTTTCCGAGACTCTTTTGGCCGTGTCCCACGCCACATTTCCGAGATTCAGGTCCGAGGGGCTGGGGACAGAGCGAGACGGCTCGCGGGGCGGATCAAAGGAGCTGACGCCCCCGAGGCGGGTGCTGAAGCCGTGAACGAGCCAGGGGAACGGGGCGAGCTGGGGCACGCGGAGAATCATTGGGTCCGGGTCCGGCGCAGGTTTGGAACTTGTATGTGCTCTAGTTGAAGTGGGTTGCATGCGACCTTCCGGGGCGTCTGGCGGGCTGCGGATACTCAGCGAATTGGGCCTATAGGTACTAGTTTGGGTTCGTTTCGTAAAAAAATATAACCGGCAGCCCCAGTTGACTTGATATTCATCGTGGTTTCAGATAGTTGCCGCTGCTCCATTGCCTGGCAATGCTACTCCATTTGACACAGATGGTCGGGATCGCCATGGTATCCACTCTCGTCTCCTGCAGCCGCTCGCCCTCCGCAGAGAGCCCCATCCACTCGGGCGGGTCGGGCGGCCCGGCAGCGCGCGGTACTCTCCCAGCAGCCAGTATGGAAAGCCATTGGGAACGAGGTCAAGGAGATTCTTCCGAAAGAACCGAAAGCAGTGACGAGTGACGAGTGAAATCAGGAGTCAGGAGGGAGATGGAGCTACACCATTTTCACAATTGGCGTAGACCAAACTACCAGTGCAGGTCCCTCGTCTCTGCGCTCCTCGGGATGACACGAATTGGGATATGGGGAAACGAGAAGGACGAGGTTGGTCTACACTACACCGTTTTCAGAGTTGCTATATAGGCCCCCTAACCCGGCAGAGTCGGAACCAAACAAGACGGATAGTTGTTCGTTGCGAGTTGTTAGTTGTCAGGTCACACGTCCATGGTTTCGCGACGACACCCAGACGGATTCCAGATTCCGGATTCCGAACAGGGAAAAGAACACCCCCACGGCACAAAAGACGTGCCGTGGCTACCCCAGCCAGAAACTATACACGAACTCTGAAAACGGTCTAAAAGTGCAAACGCGCTCGACGCGCGTAGAGGTATGAACCCAGCCGAAAGCGAACCCGCAGATTCGGCGGATGAGAAGAAAGCCAAGTGCAGGTCCCTCGCCGCACCGCTCGCTCGGGATGACAGCGCTTATTTTAGGGAATGGGGATTGCAGAGGAGGAAGGAAGATGAAACCACCGCTCCCGTGCGCTTTTCCCGGCGTCTCTCGGGACAGGCGGGATGACAGTTTTTTGAGATTGGGTGTACTTACGGCCCGCTTTGGGCGAAAATGGCTTCGGCATGATTGTGGGAATGGGCGTGGACATGGCCGAAACGTCTCGCATACAGGAGGCGGTGGAGCGCCACGGCGAGCGGTTCCTGCGGCGGGTCTTTACGGCGCAGGAAATTGAGTACTGCCAGAAGCGTCGGAATCGCTACGAGCGCTTGGCGGCGCGCTTCGCTGCAAAAGAGGCGGCGATGAAGGCGCTCGGGACGGGCTGGCGGCGGGGAGTCACCTGGAAGGATTTCGAGATCGCAAACCTGCCGAGCGGGAAGCCCAGCTTGCGGCTTTCGGGCCGGGCGCTCGAGCTCTATCGCGGCCTGGGCGGCGACCGGATCGTCGTCTCCCTCACCCACACGGATTCTTACGCGCTGGCGCAAGTCGTCATCGAAAGCGACTCCGCCGAAGGGGGTTCCGGGGAAAGCGCGTGAGACCATTTTTGCGGACGGTGTATGGCGTGCCAATCGATAGGGGTTCTGTCGCCCCTGCCGGGGCTTACCTGCGTATCCCATTTCCAACCCACGGCTTGCGCCGTGGGCCACAGGATAGCGCCCCTGCCGGGGCTAGAGCGTTTTCAGGAATGGTGTGGCCCGGAACAGGTGTACGGCAATCCCCGAAACTACAAGTGCAGGTCCCTCGTCGCTGCGCTCGCTCGGGATGACACGCGTGACACCGAACTGTAACCGCTTGCTGACGCGCGCGGCTCGGATTACAAGCCCAGGGCAACACAGAGCGTGCCGTGGCTACAGGTCTCCGATCAAAACGCCATCCGCCCGGGAAACAATGCGCGCGTCAAGCATCTGATTGGCCGGCACGCGAACGCCGTCGAGCAGCACCTTCAGGTAATTGTCGCTCAGTGCGCTGGTCCCCCCTTCGGATGTTTCATCGAGCGTGAGGACGCGCAAAGTCCGTCCGACCTGGCGCTGCTGGAAGCGGGCGTTCTTCTCCGCCGCGAGCGCCCGCAAGATGCGGCCCCGCTCCCGCACGGCCGTACCGTGGACCTGGCCGGACATGGTATCGGCCGGGGTGTCCGGTCGGCGGGAGAACGGGAAGACATGCAGATAGGTGAACGGGAGCGAGTCGATGAGGCTGCGGGTCAGCGCGAAATCCTCATCGGTTTCACCCGGAAACCCGACCATGACGTCGGCGCCAAAGGCGGCGTCCGGCATCCTGCGCCAGGCGGCGAGGATGCGGCCGCGGTAATGGCGGGCCTGATACTTGCGGTGCATGCGCCGCAGAATGCGGTCCGAGCCGCTCTGGAGCGGAGCGTGAACGTGCCGGGCGATGCGGGGGGAGCCGGCCATCAGGTCGAGCAACTCGTCGGTGAAGTCCATCGGCTCGACCGAGCTCAGGCGCAGGCGCTCGACGGAGGTTTCGTCGAGGATCATGCGGACCAGGCGGGCAAAGCGGATTCGATCCGGGAAGTCGCGGCCGTAACGGCCGAGATTGATTCCGGAAAGCACGACCTCGCGAAACCCGGCCACCGAGAGGGAGCGGATGCGGCGAAGAACTTCCGGGGCGGGAAGGCTGCGGCTGACTCCGCGGACGGAGGGAATGATGCAAAACGAGCAGCGGTTGTTGCAGCCGTCCTGAATTTTGAGGGTCGGGCGGGTGCGGTCTCCCGCGCTTGTTCCAACGACCGCAGCAGAGGTGAATGCGCGCTGAGCGGACAAATCTCCCAGGAGAACTTCCGGCGCTTCGGGTTCCGGCATGGGTTGGGGAAGCGGAGCAGAGAGCGTATGAAACGCGAGCTCGGTGGCCGGGCGGGAAGAAGGCAAAAGCCGCTCGAGGGGAACCCAATCAGAGGAGGCGGGGGAGGATCTGGCAGCGTGCTCGGAAAGGAGGCGGCCGATCTGGTGCTTGCGCGCGTTTCCGACGATCCATCGGACGCCCGGCAGGGAGGAGAGGTCGCCTGGCCGGCGCTCGGCGTAACAGCCGGTGACGAGGATGCGGGCGCGCTGGTTTTGGCGGTGGATGCGGCGGACGGTCTGGCGCAACTCGGAATCGGCGGCCGCCGTCACGGTGCAGCTATTGAGAACGACAACGTCGGCCCGGCGATAATCGTCGACCGGCTGAAAGCCTCGCTGGACGAGCTCTTCCGCAACGGCCGACGAGTCAGCCTGATTGGCGCGGCATCCGAAATGGATTGTGTAAAACCGGGGCATGGACTCATTCTAATCGAAGGGCGCTGGCGCGCGAGCAACCAGAGCCTTTGGCCGGGTCAAGACACACGAATCCCTGCTCAACTATGTCGCATCTTAAGCGATTTCCCAGGGATCGGGCTATGGGAAAATGCTAATCGGAGGAATCACGCCGTATCTTTTTGCGGGCTCGCTTGCGGGCCAGAGCTTGCTTGACCCGGCGTTTTTCTCCCGGTTTGAGATAGTAGGAATGCCTTTTAACTTCCTTGATGATATCTTCCTGCTGGACTTTGCGTTTGAAACGGCGCAGGGCGTTTTCCAGCGACTCGTTTTCCTGGAGTCGTACTTCCGCCAATCAACACACCTCCCCACTTATTTGGACTTTCCCGTGAGCTATACTATAATAAGGGGTTAAAAAATAAAGTCAAGATGAATCTCTGCGCCGCGCCCTTCTTCCGGGAAGAAAGGAAGGCAGGGGCGGGAGAGCCGAGCCGGCGCTGCCGCAGGGTGCGGCGGATCGCGGGATTTGCCCCAGAGAACTTTTTGTGAAGCCCTATGAAGAATGTTTTGTGCGTCTTACTGGCCGGAGGAGCGGGTGAACGGCTCTATCCGCTGACCCGCGACCGGGCCAAGCCGGCGGTGCCTTTCGGAGGCGTCTACCGCATCGTAGACGTCACGCTCAGCAACTGCGTCAATTCGGGATTGCGCCGGATTTTCATCCTGACGCAGTATAAATCCCTGTCGCTCAACCGCCACATCCGATTCGGGTGGAATATTTTCGCATCCGGACTCGGAGAATTCATGGAAGTGCTTCCGCCGATGCAGCGCGTCGGAGAACATTGGTATCTGGGAACCGCCGATGCAGTGTACCAGAATCTCTACAGCATCCTGGCGGAGGACCCGGAATACGTTCTGATTCTGGCTGGGGATCACATCTACAAGATGAACTATGCTCTGATGCTGGAGCAGCACCTGCGGACGGGGGCGGATGTAACGGTGGGAACGATCCGGCAACCGCTCGCGCTAGCGCCCCATCTGGGACTGGTCACGGTGGATTCGGACGAACGGATTACGGGCTTTCTGGAAAAGCCGAAAGGGGATATCCTCAAGACCCTGTCGAGCGACGGGTTCATCCACGCTTCCATGGGGATCTATCTGTTCAGCACATCCGCCCTGATCGATATTTTGCGCGAGGATGCCCTGAACATCGAGTCCCGGCACGATTTCGGGAGGAATATTCTCCCCGCCATACTCGACCATTACCAGGTGTTCTCCTACAACTTTATCGATGAGAACCGGAAGGAAGCACAGTACTGGCGCGATGTCGGGACGCTGGACGCCTACTATGAAGCCAATATGGACCTGGTCTCCGTCAGCCCGATTTTTAACCTGTACGACCAGAACTGGCCGATCCGCACGTTGCAGGAACAGAATCCGCCGGCGAAGTTCGTGTTTGCGCATGCGGACGGGCGGATGGGTGTGGCGCTCGATTCGATTGTTTCGCACGGCTGCATCGTGAGCGGAGGCCGGGTGGTGCAAAGCGTTCTGGGTCCTGCCGTGCGGGTCAACAGTTATGCGGAAGTGGACCGGTCCATCCTGTTCCGCCACGTCGATGTGGGCCGGTACGCGCGTCTGCGGCGCTGCATCATAGAACGGGGAGTGAGCATTCCCGAGAACGCCCAGATCGGGTACGACGAAGAGCAGGACCGGGCCAACGGCTTTACCGTGACGGAATCGGGAATCGTGGTGGTAGGCCGGGAAAGCACGGTTTCGGATCGGGAGCAGGCGGCGATCACTGCCCTCCGGTAAACCTCCGGAAATTCCGTCGTAAAAAGTGCATAGCAAGCGCGGAGGAAGCGGATGTCCCAATCAGCGGAGACAATCATTGAGCAGATCCGGGGGCGCGAAGTGCTGGACTCGCGCGGCAATCCGACGGTGGAAGCCGAGGCCGTTCTGGCGGGAGGCCGGACGGGGTGGGCGGCGGTGCCGAGCGGGGCATCGACGGGCCAGCACGAAGCGATCGAGCTGCGGGACGGCGACCCGCACCGCTTCCTGGGGAAAGGGGTGCTGCGCGCCGTGGAGCATATCGAGCGGGAGATTGCGCCGGCTCTCCGGGGCCGGGACGCGGCGGCGCAGGCCGAGATCGACCGGCGGATGATCGAGCTCGACGGAACGGCGAATAAATCGCGTCTCGGAGCGAATGCGATCCTGGCGGTTTCGATGGCGCTGGCGAGGGCGGTTGCCGATGCGCGGGGGCTCCCGTTGTATCGCTGCCTCGGATCGGCTGGCGGAGGGGACAACGCATCGCTGCTGCCGGTCCCGCTGATGAACATCCTGAACGGCGGAGTTCACGCCGACAACAACGTGGATTTCCAGGAGTTCATGATCGTTCCGTGGGGAGCGGGAACTTTTGCCGAGTCGTTGCGCATGGGCGTCGAGACGTTCCACCACCTGAAGAAGGTGCTCTCGAAAAAAGGATACTCGACGGCGGTTGGCGACGAAGGCGGTTTCGCGCCGAACCTGCGCTCGAACACCGAGGCCCTGGATCAGATTTTGGAGGCGATTCAGGCGGCGGGCTACAAGCCCGGAGAGCAGATTGCCCTGGCGCTCGACCCGGCAGCGAGCGAGTTCTACGAGGACGCCCAGTACGTTTTCAAGAAATCCGACAAGAGCAAGCGCGGCTCGGAGCAGATGGTCGAGTTCTGGGCGGATTGGGTGCGGCAATATCCGATCGTTTCGATTGAGGACGGCATGGCCGAGGACGACTGGAGCGGCTGGCAGTTGATGACCCAACAGCTCGGCTCGAAGATCCAGCTCGTCGGGGACGATCTGTTTGTGACGAATCCGAAGCGGCTGCAGAAGGGAATCGACGAAAAAACCGCGAATGCGATTCTGATCAAGCTGAACCAGATCGGCACGCTGACCGAGACGCTCGAAACCATCGAGCTGGCCAAGCGCAACGGCTACAACAACGTCATCTCGCACCGGTCGGGCGAGACCGAGGACTCGTTTATCGCGGACCTCGCGGTGGCGACCGGCGCGGGACAGATCAAGACCGGCTCGGCCAGCCGCAGCGACCGGCTGGCGAAGTACAACCGGCTGCTGCGCATCGAGGCGGAGCTGGGAGATAAGGCGCGGTTTTTGGGGCGCAAGACGGCGTTTGGGGGGCGGGCTGCGTCTTAGTGGTAGAGTTGAAACGGAACAAAAGAGAGTGAATCGGAAATGATCGTGAAGCTGCGGCGCAAGAACTCACGGTATCCCGATTTGACAGCCGGGCAGGCATACGTAGTCATCGGCATTGAAGCCGATGATCTGCGCATCTTGAACGATGCTGGTCGACCGTATTTGTATCCTACTCGCCTATTTTCCGTGGTGGACTCTCAGGAGCCATCGGACTGGGTTACCGAATACGGAGAAGAGGGCGAACGCTATTCGTATCCACCGGTCCTGAACAAGACAGGGTTCTTTGAGGACTTCTTTGACGAGAAACCCAAAGCAGTCGGAATGTTCTGGCGGGTGGTGAACCAGAGGCTGGCAGGTGTGAAGAAGGTGGCGTAGTTCGCTGCTCCTGAATCGGATACAATGGCCAAGAAGAGAGGTTCCACTTATGCCGGCAAGGACGAAGAAAAGGAGTTCGGAACGCAACGGAAATCTGGAAGAAGCAGTGGCAATCCTCGTCAACAATCAAGCGCAGTTTCTCGGAGTCGCGGCGCGGATCGAGAACGATCTGGCGGACATCAAGCGCCTTCTGCACCATCATGAGGAAATCCTGCTGCGGCACGAGCAAATCCTGACCGGCTTGCCGGAAGCCATCCGAGAAAAAATCGGCTTCAAGGCTCGCGCGTGAGTAGGCTTCTAACCAATATTGTGACCTTAACGGAATTAGCGGCGTGGATTGGCGCGGTAAGTGGTCTTGGTAGCCTAGGCTGGAATGTTTATGTGTGGGTAAGGTCTGGGCCAAAACTTGATATTTCTGCTTTTGCTAATATGGTGCAGGTACCCGCCCTCTCTGGGAATTCAAGATTCATAGACGTCACA
>Ga0326597_10008708_pt1 | contig 13658 bp, 14 predicted proteins | sample RVTome_12_FD_203789 | JGI IMG/M metagenome (GOLD analysis project Ga0326597, IMG submission 203789) | Soil microbial communities from uranium-contaminated site in the Upper Colorado River Basin, Wyoming, United States - RVT100D185 | ecosystem: Environmental > Terrestrial > Soil > Contaminated >... | reverse complement strand
CGCGACCACACGGTCGCGGGCCGTCCCGCGTCGGTGCGAGTGCATTCGTTGACCGGGGAGTCCGACGCGGTCTGCTGTCGGATCCGCGCTGGGACGCTGGCGCAGGCCTAATGGCCCGACGAGTGTCGGGCTGGGCGGTTCAGCCGGTTCGTCGCCGAGCCCGCATCGCCCCGGGCTCGTCCGGCCCCGGTGCGGGCTGGTTGGCGGGGTCTGCGGGAGCGGGGGGTCGGCCGGCGGCGATCCGGCGCAGCCGACACAGCGACGGCTGGGTGAGCGTCATGCCGCAGACCAGGTCGGTCCAGGTCGCGGACCCGTCCGGGGCGATCGCGACGGCCACGCGCCCGTTGGTCTTGGACGTGTGGGGGGTCTGGGCCAGGGGATGCAGGTTGTCGGCGTCGGTGCGGCCATCGTCGTCCCATCCCTGGGCATGGTCGAGCTGGCACTGCCTGGCCGACCGGGTACTCGCGGTGCGGCGGGTGGTCGGGCCGGTCGACATGGTCTGGTTGGCGAGTACGGCCTGACGTAGCCAGTCGGGTGGGATCCGCCGCTTGCGTCCCACTCCGACGGTGCGCCCGTCCGGGTCGTTCACGACCAGGCGCAAGTCCACACCGCCGTCGATTTCGGACAGGCGCCGTGCGGTGTCGGCGGTGACATGCAGGTGTCCGCCGGTCAGGGTGGTGAGCAGTTGCGCTGGGGTATCAGACAGGCCCAGCAACGTTTCCAGCTCGACCGTGGCGAGCAGCAACGGCCGCTTCCGGGTGCCGTCACGGTTGGTGGAGCAGAGTGTGAGCAGGCCTGCGGCGTTGGCCCGGCCGAGCCCGACCCGATTGCGCCCGGTCACGTCCTCGTCGGCGTCAGGGTTGGCGACCACATCCGCTGACGGTGCGGCTGCGACGATCGCGTCGCTGATGGCGGTGAACGACGTGGCGGTGAAATCACCCCAGATCGTCCCGCCAGTCCGATCAAGCCGTGGCTGGAACAGCAGGATGTCCCGGTCCGCATCGGCAGCTTCCAGCTTGGCTTCACGGACGTGGTCGAGCTGTTTGACGACCATGTCGGCGATGTCGAGCAGCGCGCCAGCATCGGCATCGGCCAGCTCGACCGCGGCCACGGCCAGCCGGGTGTCGTAAACGGTCCGGTCGCCGGCACGGAGCCGACGGCCCATGTTGAGTACGGCACAGACCTGCGACCACGACAGCAGCCCGTCCTGGAACGCGCCCCACACACCAGGCATCTTCGGCAGTGTTTCCGCCGCGGCCAGCAGCCTCCGACGTTCGGCGGGGAGCAGGCGGGTCACCGACGCCAACCACACCTCCACCGGCACGCCGGTAGTCGCCGCCACGCGGTCGGAACGGTCCATGATCGATGCGATCAGCCGGATCATGTCGCGATCAACCGCCGCCGCCTGGGCCGCGATCCGCTCGACATCACCGTTGATCTGCATACCTGCATTCAACACCACTCCTGTGACATCACCAGAACAGATATTCGACCTGTGGAAACACAGGCGCCCGTCAGGTTGCTCACTCCGTAGCGAGCCGCGTGGGTCGGCAGCGGGTCCTGACCTGTGGCTGCGGATGGGATGTCGCCAGTCAGCCCGTGCCGTAGACGGCTCGGACGGTCTCGATGTCGGTCGAGGCGACAACACGGACCGCTGATACCCCCCGGCAACTGCCGCTACGGCGGGGTGTCCAACCTCACCCGTGGAAGGATGTCCCGGTCGTCGTGGAGCTTGGGTGAGCGACCTTCGGGTGTTTGCGGCATCGTGGGTCACGGCCGCGGGTATCGTGGCTTCATGGCAGACGTTCTGGATGCACGTGCCGGGGGTGACCCCATTGGGCAGCTTCGTGCGCTCATGGCCCGCGAGGACCTCACCGTCGACCGCCTCGCGATCCGGGCCCGGTGGCCGGTCGAACAGGTGCAGGCGGTCCTCGACGAGACCGTCCAGCCGACCGAGGACGACCTCGCGGTGCTGTTTGCCTGTTTCGGACGTCACCCGGACCTGACGCTGTTCGACGACAGCTTCCTCGACGAGATGCGCGACACGGCCCACCTCAGCCCGTCCGAACGGCTTGCCATCGCCGTGGAACTGTCCCGCGTGGCGACCCAGTTGGCGGCAACGGCCCGTCCGCAGGCCTGACCGGATGGACACACCCCCTCCCCTGGACATCGAAGCGATGCTCGAGGTCCTGGACCGTCACGGGGTCGACTACATCATCATCGGCGGCTTCGCGGTGGCCGCACACGGCTACCCCCGCGCAACCAGGGATGTCGACTTCACCGCCGCGCAGAACCGGGACAACCTCGAAAAGCTCGCGGCAGCCCTCACCGAACTGCAGGTGACACTGCGCGGCATCGGCGACATCCCGCACGACATGGATCCCCGCAACGTCGATGATCTCGCCCTGGGCGGCAACTGGACGCTGACAAGCACGTCCGGGTGGCTTGACTACATCCCGGCCGCGCTGGGAGCGTCGGAGTACCACGAGTTGAAGCAACGTGCGATCGTGGCGACCGTCGGAGACCGTGACGTCCTCATCGTCGGGCTCGATGACCTCGTTGCGATGAAGCGGGCGTCCGGCCGGGCACGAGACCGCCAGGACCTTGCGGCACTGGCCGAACGCCACCCTCACCTGCGGCAGGCACCCGATCTCGACCCACCAGTCACCACGCCGAACGATCCGCCCGAGCAGAAGCGACGCTGGGGCTTCGGCCAGCGCCGGTAACCCACACGCGGGGGGCGTCGGGTCAGCCGTTGTCGCTGGTCGCCATCGTCGGTGAGGCTGGCTGGGTCGCGTCGGAGAACGCCTTCATGGCCACGAACAGCGCCAGGACGCCGAGGGCTGCAACGGGTGGGAACCAGAAGAACACGATCAACAGCGCCGCGGGCAGCGTCCCGACGCCGACGAGCATCCCGCCACGACGACGGTCTCGGGGACGCAGCCACAGCCCGAACAGGGTCAGGCTGGCCGCGCCGACCGTGGCCGCTGCGGCAAGGATCCGGCCGCTCAGCGGTCCGCCGTCATCCTCAGCGAGGTTGCCCAAGCCGAGCAGGATGAACAGGACCGCGATCACGGCAGCCGTCGGCAGCCACCAGTTGGTGCGTGCGGCTTGCATGGTCGACCTCCCACGTTCCTGCAGTGATGTCCGGACAAGGTCGGTGGCGACGGTGGCCCACAGTCGCACCGTCGCTGCCCCGCCGCCCTCGTCACGAAGTCGATCGAGGAAGAGCTGCGCCATGGCCTCGCCGTAGTCGGCGCGGTGGTCGGCCGGGTAGGCGCGCAGCAGGGCGGTGTAGGCCCGGACGTGGCGGCGCGCGTTCATGCCGTGCCCAGTTCTGGCCGCTTGTGGCGCGTCGGGTCGGGTCGGCCGGATTGCTTGGCGCGGGCCGCCCGGACCAGGCGTTCCAGCCGTTCGGTCTCGGCCCCCAGGACGCGGCTTCCGAACGCCGTCAGGCGGTAGTAGCGCCGCCGCGCGTCGTCGAGGTCGGGGTCCGGGCGTTCGTCGGTCTCCTCGATGAGCCTGCCCGCCAGCATGCGCTTGATCGAGCCGTACAGCGTCCCTGGGCCCATCGTGACGACGCCACCTGTCATCTCCTCGACCTCGCGCATGACCGCGTAGCCGTGCTTCTCGCCGTCCGCGAGCGCCATCAGGATGTGCAGCTGCGCGCCCGGCAGGGGCAACAGCGTGTCGGGGTCCGTGGAAGCCTCTGACAAGGTCGCACCTGACGTCGGACGTGCTCGGACGATGGGCTGTATCGGATCCAGATGTATCGCAAGTCGATAAATACGTCAAGACGCGGTGTGATGGCTCACTTTCCACAACCTCGGTCGCGCGCGCAATCGCCGCGTCCGTCCCCGTTAGGTTGGCCACGGCGACGACGAAGGGCACCGACCGTGAGCGCATTCACCGGCTTCAGCCAGGACACCGTGCAGTTCCTGACCGACCTGCACTTCAACAACGACAAGGCCTGGTTCGACGCCAATCGACCGCGCTACGAGGAGCACTGGCTTGCAGCAGGACGGGCGTTCGTCGAGGCAGCCGGTGAGGCGCTGGCCCAGATCGCACCCGACGTCGTCGCGGAGCCGAAGGTCAACGGCTCGCTGTTCCGGATCAACCGCGACACGCGGTTCAGCAACGACAAGACGCCGTACAAGGACCACCTCGACGTGTGGATGTGGGACGGCTGCGCCAGGAAGGAGGCCGCCACGGGCTTCTTCCTGCGCGTCACGCCCGACGACGTGGGCATCGGCGTCGGTGCCCACGGCTTCGACAAGGAGCGCCTTGCCCGCTACCGCGACCTGGTTGTCAACCCCGCGTCCGGTGGCGCCCTGCGCGGCGCCGTTGCCGCAGTCACCAGGGCCGGGATGTCGGTCGAGGGAGAGCAGTACAAGCGCCTGCCGAAGGGCTTCGAGGAACCGGCCGACCCGGAGTCGGCGCGACTGCTGCGGTTCGGGGCGCTGTGGGCCCACCAGACGGTCGAGCACCCGCCGGCAATGTCGTCCAGGCGCTTCGTGTCCTGGTGCCTGACGCGCTGGCGCAAGCAACTCCCGATCCACGAATGGCTGCGCGACAACCTCCAGTAGTCCCGGGTTCGTAGGCTGCTCCCTCGGTGGGAGGGTCGCGTGGCGCAGATGACGGCTGAGCAGTACGTCGAGGGAGTCCTTGCCGGCGACCGGGCGATGATCGGACGCGCCGTCACGCTGATCGAGTCCACGGCCGCCAAGCATCGCGAACTGGCAGCGGCGGTCCTGCACGAGCTGATGCCCGCCTCCGGCGGTGCGCATCGGATCGGGTTGACCGGCGTGCCCGGCGTGGGGAAGTCAACCTTCGTTGATGCCCTCGGGTCGCGCCTGGTCGACGACGGGCATCGCGTGGCTGTGCTGGCCGTGGACCCGACCTCGACGCGCACGCGTGGGTCGATCCTGGGTGACAAGACGCGCATGGCCCGGCTGGCCGTGTCCGACGCGGCGTTCATCCGCCCGTCGCCCTCGGCGGGCACGTTGGGCGGTGTGGCCCGCGCCACGCGCGAGACCATGCTGGTTCTGGAGGCGGCCGGGTTCGACGTCGTCATCGTGGAGACCGTCGGCGTCGGCCAGTCCGAGGTGACCGTGCGCGACATGGTCGACATCTTCGTCGTGCTGATGCTGCCCGGCGCCGGTGACGCGCTCCAGGGCATCAAGAAGGGCGTGCTCGAACTGGCTGACCTGCTGGTCGTGAACAAGGCCGACGGCGAGCGCGTGATCGCTGCCGAGGCAGCGGCGCGCGAATACCGCAACGCCCTGCGGATCCTGCAGCCCTCCAGCCCGGACTGGACGCCGGTTGTCCAGTTGGCGTCCGCCATCGAGGGCACGGGCCTGGCCGATGTCTGGGACCTGATCCTGCAGCATCGGGACAAGCTGGGGGCCTCGGGGGCCCTGTCGGCCCAGCGTCGGGATCAGCAGGTTCGGTGGATGTGGGCGATGGTCGAGGACCGCTTGGTCAGCGCCATGCGCGAGCACGTGGGCGTGACCGCCATGCTGGAAACGCTGGAGGCGGCGGTGGCCGCCGGGGAGGAGAGCCCCTCGGTGGCCGCCGACCGCCTCCTGCGGGCGTTCTTCACGGGCTGAGCGCCCGCCGGCTTGCCGTCGTCAGCCGTCGGTGCCGAGGTCGACGCCGAGGTCGATGGTCGCCTCTGCGCGGGCCGGCGTCGAGACGTCCGAGGTGCCGGTCGCGCCAAGGTCGGTGGTCAGGCCAACGTCGATGTCGGCGTCGCCGTCGATGTCGACGTCGGCGTCACCGGTCGCGTTGTTGGTGCCCAGGACGTCGGAGACGACCGGAACGTCCACGCCAGCGGCCGTCAGGCCCACGCCAGCGGCCGTCAGGCCACCAAGGCCCAGGGCGACGGAAGCAGCGATGCGTGCAGTGAGCGTGATCATGGTGAGGTGCCTTTCGGTGCCACGGCACCGCAACGGTGCCGATCGGGCGTAGGACGAGGCGGCCGCCCGGGGGGTTGCGGCGGGTGTGCGTCGAACGCGCGAGGCATCCATGCGGCATGCTGACGCCCACAACCTGCCAGGAGTTGCGCCTTGGGACGCCTTGACGAGGTCGACCTGACCGCTCGACTGACCGGTCGCGAGGAGCGCGAGCGGCTGGGCCGCGCGTGGACGCGGTTGCAGATGCTGCGCCTGCAACTCGGCGGCCACCTCGGCGGCGGGCTCGGACCGCCGCTGTGCATCGTGTTCGAGGGATGGGACGCCGCCGGCAAGGGCGGCTGCATCAAGCGGCTGGTCTACCCGATGGACCCGCGCCACTACTCGGTCCACTCCATCGCCGCGCCGTCCAGCCGAGAGAAGCGCCACCACTTCTTGTGGCGCTTCTGGCCCAGCCTTCCGGGCCACGGCGGCATGGTCGTCTTCGACCGCTCCTGGTACGGGCGCGTCCTGGTCGAGCGGGTCGAGGGCCTGACGACGGAGGCCGAGTGGCGCCGCTCCTACCGCGAGATCGTCGAGTTCGAGCGCTCGCTCGCGGAGGAGGGCACGATCCTGATCAAGTTCTGGCTGGAGATCTCTGACGAGGAACAGCTGCGCCGATTCGAGGCCCGCCGTCACGACCCCAGCAAGCGCTTCAAGCTCACCGACGAGGACTGGCGCAATCGCGAGAACCGGGCCCTGTACGTGGCCGCCGTCGAGGACATGCTGGCCCTGACCGATTCCGCCCATGCCCCGTGGCACGTCATCGCGGCCGAGTCCAAGCGCCACGCCCGCGTCGCGGTGGCCGAGCAGGTCATACATGACATCGAACTGGGGTTGCGCAGCCGCGGATTCCCGTCCGCACCCACCTACCAGGAGGCGCGCGCGGCCCTGCTGGCGGCGGACGGCCTGAGCGTCGACTGAGCGCCGACGCGATCGAGCCACGGGCCGTCGGTACGGTCCGGCCGCGCAGCCGCTCGCACGCAACGCCCCGTCGCGCAAGGCTCGAGGAGATGGCCCGTGGAGCAGCAGCGCATCGTCATCATCGGCGGCGGCCCCGCCGGCTACGAGGCCGCCCTCGTCGCGGCCGAGCTCGGCGCTGACGTCACGGTGGTGTCCAAGGAGGGCCTGGGCGGCAACTGCGTGCTCTGGGACTGCGTGCCCTCCAAGGCGCTGATCGTGGCCGCGGAGGCGATGGGGTGGTTCGCGCACGCGGGTGAGCTGGGCATCCACCTCGAAGGATCGACCCACCTGGACCGCCACCTGGTCGACTTCCCCGTTGCTGCACGTCGCGCCCTGGACCTTGGCGCCAACCAGTCCCACGACATCGAGGCACGGGTCGTCGGCGCCGGCGTCCGCGTCCTGCGCGGCACCGGGCGCGTCAGCGGTGACCACGAGTGCACCGCGACGTTGGCGGACGGCACGGTGGAGGTGCTGTCGGCCGACTACGTCCTGATCGCGACGGGCTCCAAGCCGCGCCTGTTTCCGTTCTTCGAACCGGATGGCGAGCGCATCCTCACGGGCCAGGACGTCTACGGACTCCCCGAGGTGCCCGAGCGGCTGATCGTCGTGGGCTCGGGCGCGACCGGCGCCGAGTTCGCCCACGCGTTCGTTCGCTTTGGCTCCGACGTCACGTTGGTGTCCAGCCGCGACCTGATCCTGCCCACTGAGGACCCCGACGCCGCGCAGGTCATCGAGGACGTGTTCGAACGTCGCGGCATGAAGATCCTGCGCAACTCCCGAGCGGTGTCCTGCGAACGCACGGACGACGGCGTTCGTATCGGCCTGCAGGGCGGCGGTCATGTCGACGGCAGCCACGTCCTGTTCACCGTTGGGCAGGTGCCCGTGACCGGCGATCTCGGGCTGGAGGACGTCGGCGTCACCGTCAACGAGTGGGGCTTCATCCCCATCGACGACGTCAGCCGAACCTCGCGCCGTTGGGTGTACGCGGCTGGCGACGTGACCGGCAAGGTCATGCTGGCGTCCGTCGCCGCCATGCAGGGACGCACGGCCGTGTGGCACGCACTCGGCCAGGCCGTGACGCCCATCCGCTACGGCGCCGTTGCCGCCACGATCTTCACCGACCCCGAGGTCGCGACGGTCGGCCTGAGCCCTGACGACGCCAGCGCGCTGGGCATGCCCGTGGAGACGGCCCGCCTGGCGTTCCGGTCCAACCCGCGTGCCAAGATGGTCAACGCCACTGAGGGCTTCGTGAAGGTCCACGCCATGTCCGGCAGTGGGATCGTGCTGGGCGCCGTCGTGGTGTCACGGCGGGCCTCCGACCTCATCCAGCCGCTGGCCGTCGCGGTCCAGAACCGCCTCAGCGTGGCCCAGGTCGCCCAGACGATGACCGTCTACCCCTCGATGGCCGGCTCCGTGGCCGAAGCCACCAGGATGCTGATGCACCAGTGATGCACGCTTGTTGGGCGGGCGTCAGGAGCCGCCGGGGTCGTCGCTGAGGTGGTCGGGGGTGTCCTCGATGCGCGCCAGCAGGGCGCCGTTCTCCACGACTTCGCCCGCCGCGACGTTGATGGCGACCAGGTGGCCGGCGCGGTGGGCGTTGATCGAGTTCTCCATCTTCATCGCCTCGAGCACCAGGATCTGATCGCCCGGGGCAACGATGTCCCCGACCTCGGCGGACAACTTGACAACGGTGCCCTGCATGGGAGCCACGAGGTCCTCGGAGTCTGCGGACGCCGCTGTGTCGCGCGACCGGGCCACGCGCTTGCGACCGCCGCCCGGGTCGCCTGCTGCCACGCCAGCCGCCAACGCGCCGAAGACCTTGACGTCGAACCGGCGACCCCCCACCTCGACGGTCACATCACGGCTTGGCCCGTCGGGCGCCTCGCCGGAGCCGGCTGCCGGCTGCATCTGCAACGAGGACAGGTCCCACTCGGTCTCCACCGAAACCGTGGAGTGCGTGCCGGCGGCGAACATCTCGTGGCGCATCGCCAGCGCGTGGAACGGGACCGTGGTGGGGATGCCGTCCAGGACCAGTTCATCGAGGGCGCGCGCCATCCGGGCCCGTGCCGCGTCGCGGTCGGCACCCCAGACGATGAGCTTGGCGATCATCGAGTCGTAGATGCGCGGGACCTCCCAGCCTGACTCCGCACCGGTGTCAAAGCGCACCCACGGCCCCTGCGGCGGAACCAGCCGTTCGACCAGACCCGGCGTCGGCATGAAGTTCGCGGCCGGCTCCTCGGCGTTGATGCGGCATTCGATCGACCAGCCGCGCAACTCCACGTCGTCCTGGGTCAGCCCCATGCCGTCGCCGGCCGCGATGCGCAGCTGAGCCTGCGCCAGGTCGACGCCGGTGACCATCTCGGTGACGGGGTGCTCGACCTGCAGGCGCGTGTTCATCTCCAGGAAGTAGAACGTCGTCCCGTCGTCGTCCAGCAGGAACTCGCAGGTACCGGCCGAGTGGTAGCCCATCTCCTTGGCCACCTTCACGGCAGCGGCGCCAAGTTGGTCGCGCAACTCCTGCGTGACGCCGGGTGCGGGCGCCTCCTCGACCAGCTTCTGGTGGCGACGCTGCAGCGAGCAGTCGCGTTCGCCCAGGTGGATCACGGTGCCGTCGAGGTCGCCGAGCACCTGGATCTCGATGTGGCGCGGTCGTTCGAGGTAGCGCTCCAGATAGCACTCGGCGCGACCGAACGCGGCCTGCGCTTCGCGCTGTGCCGACTCCAGGGCGTCGCGCATCTCCGGGCCCGACCGCACGACCTTCATGCCGCGCCCGCCACCACCGAACATCGCCTTGACGGCAACCGGGTAGCCGTACTCGTCGCCGAACTGCACGGCCACGTCCGGGTCGGATGTCGGCTCCTGCGTCCCGGGAACGATCGGCACGCCCGCCGCGATCGCGACCTCGCGTGCGGACAGCTTGTCGCCCATGCGCCGGATGGCGTCCGGCGATGGGCCGACGAACACCATGCCCGCGTCGGCGACGGCCTGGGCGAAGTCGCCGTTCTCCGCCAGGAAGCCGTACCCGGGGTGGATGGCGTCCACGCCCGCGGCCTTCGCCACCTCGATGATCCTGGCGATGTTCAGGTAGCTGTGGGACGACTCTGCCGGGCCAAGCAGGTGCGCCTCGTCGGCCAGGCGGACGTGCGGCGCGTCGCGGTCCGCCTCCGAGTAGACGCCAACCGCGCGCACGCCCAGTTCCTTGCAGGCACGGATGATGCGGATCGCGATCTCGCCGCGGTTGGCCACGAGCACAGCATCGAACACGGGGATCTCCGGTCACGGCGGCGGTCTGGCCGGGAGCGTAGTCCCGCCCTGATCCGTCCTCGCCCGCGGCTCGCGCTAGCCTCCCGCCCGCGCCGGGCCGCCGCGCCCGAGCGCCATCGCACCGCCATTTCGCCGAACGTTCGAGGCCCCCGCATGCGCCGCTCGCTCCGCCTGCTCGCCCCCCTCGTGGTCGTGTCCTTCCTGGCCACCGGATGCGTGGCCGTCACCGAGGACGTCGTCGAGGCGTCGGGGATCTCCCCGGAGACCGCCAACGATCCCAAGATCCCGGTCGGTCCGGGCGGGGCCCTCACGGTCGAGGCTTTCGAGTTCGGCTTCCGCGTCAGCGGCACGGCCATCGACGGTGCGATCGCGGTCACCCTGGACAACGTTGGCGACGTGATCCACAACTTCACCATCGACAATGTGGCCGGCGACGTCCACGCCGTCGAGGCCGCTGCGCACGAGTCGGACACGGCTGACCTGCTGCTCTTCGGCGGGGCCGAGTACGTCTTCTACTGCTCCATCCCGGGCCACCGCGCCGCCGGCATGGAGGGTGTCCTGGTCGTCGCCAACGAGGGCGAGGACGGCACGGTCGAGATCGCTTGAGGGCGCGTCCTGCGCGCTGATCTGCTCAGGGGCCAGCGACTCGCTGCCGACGAGGTGGTGGGGTGCTTGGGTTGCGCTCCGTCCCTTCACGGAGGTCGTTGTTGGAATCACGTCCGACCCCGGCCCCGCCCGACATGAGTGCCACGCAACCGGCTGCCTCGAACGCCGCAGCCTCGACCGACGGCGCTGCGACTGAGGGCGCCACTGCGGCGCTGCAGGGCATCGTGGCCAACGTCGAGCAGGTCATCACCGGCAAGCGGCGGGTCGTCGAGCTGGCCGTCGTGGCTCTTGCCGCAGGCGGTCACGTCCTGCTCGAAGACGTGCCGGGTGTCGGCAAGACGATGCTGGCGCGTTCCCTGGCGCGGTCCATCGACGGAGTCTTTGCGCGCGTACAGGGGGCCCCGGACCTGTTGCCGGCCGACGTGACCGGGGCCAGCATCTACGTCCAGCACGAGCAGCGATTCGAGTTCATCCCGGGGCCGGTGTTTGCGAACATCGTGCTGGTCGACGAGTTGAACCGCACCACGCCGCGCACGCAGGCAGCCCTGCTCGAAGCACTCGAGGAACGCCAGGTCACCGTCGACGGTGTCAGCCACGACCTGCCGGAGCCGCACGTCGTGATCGCGACCCAGAACCCCCTGGACCACGCTGGCACGTTTCCGCTGCCGGAGTCGCAGCTGGACCGGTTCACGGTCGCCACCAGCCTCGGCTACCCGACACCGGGCCAGGAGCGCGAGATCGTCCGGGCGCGGCTGTCGCGTCGGCCGATCGACGAGTTGCGCCCGGTGATCACCACCACCCGGGTCGCGGCCCTGCAGGCACAGGTCCGAGAGGTGTCCGTCGCGGACGAGGTGATCGACTACGCGGTGCGGCTGGTCGACACGACCCGTGGCCACGACGCCGTCGAGCTCGGCGCCTCGCCCCGGGCCGCGATCCAGCTCATCCATGCGGCCCAGGCGATGGCGCTGCTGCGTGGACGGGCGTGGGTCCTGCCCGATGACGTGAAGGAGCTGGCGGTCGCCGTGCTGGGTCACCGGCTGGTCGTGCGACGCGGTGCCACCCTGCTGGGCCGGGCCGAGCGTGGCGCGGGTGGCGCGGGCGGTCTGCCCGTGGACGCCGGGCAGCGTCGCGGTGACCTGGTCATCGACGAACTCCTGCGCACCGTGTCACTGCCCAGCTGACATGTCCGCAGACGCCGCCCCAACGCCGTTGCAGCGGACGCGGACGCGCCCGACCCGGCGGCTGGTGATCGTGACCGGGCTGGGGGTCGTCCTGTGGGCTGCCGGCACGGGTGTGGCCGCCGGGTACGTGGTGATCGTCGCCGCGCTGTTGGTGGCGTCGGGACCGTGGGCCTTCGTCGCCGCGCGCCGTGCCGCCCGCAGCATCGTGGTGCAGCGCGTCCTGCCACGAACGGCGGTTGCCGGCGCGCCGGTCACGATCGAGTTGCGGGTGCGGGCGGCGGCGGTTGCCGCCCTGGTCGTGCACGACCTGACACTTGACACGGTGGCGGTGGTGGAGGATCCGAGGGCGGGCCTGCGCGTGTCCGGCCCGGTCGTCCTGCGTCGAGGGATCGTCGCTGGCGGCGCCGTGCGTGTCGAGGCCGCCGACCCGTTCGGCCTGTTCAGTGTCACTGCCGAGGGAGAGGCCGGCGGCGAGGCGCTGGTGGTGCCGGCCCCGGCCGACGTGCGCCGGGTCGACCTCAGCTCGTCGTGGGCGGTGGAGGCGGGTGACAAGGCCAGCCGCTCAGGCGGTGGACCGGAGGTGATCGGGACGCGCGACTACCACTTCGGCGATGCGGCCAGGACGGTGCACTGGCGGTCGTCCGCCCGACGCGGGCAGTTGGTCGTCCGTCAGTACGCCGAGGAGTCCCGGCCTGACGTCCGCCTGGACGTCGGCGCCGGCACGTGGGACCAGGCCGCACTCGACCGCACATGCGAAGCGATCGCAGGCATCGCCGAGGACGCGCGCCACCACGGTCACGCCGTTCGGCTGGGCGTGGACGCAACCGTCGTGCCCTGGGCCCGCGACACCCTCGAGGTACTGGCTGGGCTGGCGCCCGCGGCGGGCGTACCGGTCCGGGAGCTGCGCGGCGTGCCGCCCACCGATGCCGCGATCACCGTGACGTTTGCTCCGTCATCGGCGGGCGCCGAAGTCGTCGTGGAGCGCGGCGGGGAACGGCTGCGGCTGGGGCTCCTGCCGTCAGCTGGCGGTCCGGCCGACGTGGCGACCTGGCTGCATGCAGCCCTGGACGCATCGTGAGCGGGGTCGTCGAGAAGATCCGTGCCGTCAATCGGGTCGGACGTGTCGAGCAGTCGGTTCGCCTGCGCCAGGCGACGCTGGCCACCGTCATGATTGCGGTGGTGGCGGTGTGGCACGCAGGTGCCGCGGCCAGCCTCGATGCGACTGTCGCGCTGGTGCTGCTCCCGGTCGGGGCCGTGGTGACGTGGCGTCGCGCGGGCCGCGACAACCTCGGATTGAAGGTCCTGCTGGCCGTCGGTGCGGTCCTGGCCCTCATGCGTTTCTTTGGGCAGTTGCGTGGTGCGGTGTCCGTCGACGACACGCGCCAGCCCCTGACCGCCCTGTTCCTGGCCGTCCAGGTCCTGCACGGGTTCGACCTGCCCGCGCGACGCGACCTCGGCTTCACGTTGGCGTCGTCGCTGACGTTGATCGCGCTGGCCGGGACGACCGCCAACAGCGGCGTGTTCCTCGCGCTGCTGCTGCTCTACGGCGCGGTGGCCGTGGTCGCGATGGTCGAGGTCCAGCGATCGGGCGCCCGTGAACGCGCTGACCGGCTGGTCGAGGACAACCCCGGGTTGCAGCACCTCACGATCGCGGCGGTTGCCGAGCGGCCGGGTTCCGTCGCCGACAGCTCCA
>Ga0326597_10008707_pt1 | contig 13659 bp, 10 predicted proteins | sample RVTome_12_FD_203789 | JGI IMG/M metagenome (GOLD analysis project Ga0326597, IMG submission 203789) | Soil microbial communities from uranium-contaminated site in the Upper Colorado River Basin, Wyoming, United States - RVT100D185 | ecosystem: Environmental > Terrestrial > Soil > Contaminated >... | reverse complement strand
ATCCTGTTTCTTGACCTCAATATGCCGATCATGGATGGCTATCAGGTACTGGAGGTGGTCCGCGCCCGAGACCTGCCGACCATGGTGATCGTCGTATCCGGCGATGTACAGCAAAAAGCCCGCTCCCGGGTCAAGGAGCTGGGCGCATTAGATTTCATCACCAAACCCGTGGATCCGCAGGTTGTCGAGTCGATACTCGAGCAGTACGGCGTGCTCGCCGAACTGAAAGGCGCCCAGCGCGCCGCCATCGAGGTGGAATTCGACCTCAACGAAGGCTATCAGGAGGTGGCCAACGTGGCCATGGGGCAGGCCGCCGCTCTGCTGGCGCAGGTCCTCGGCGTATTTGTCGATCTGCCGATTCCGCGCGTGGATCGCCTGGCCAAGCACGCCATACCCGCCCGCATATCCTCCATCGCCAAAGCGCAGAAGTGCTCGGTGGTCAGTCAGGGTTTTGTCGGCAGTGGCGTATCCGGGGAGGCGCTGTTGCTGTTTTCCGATGGCCAATTTCCCGACGTGGCGCAGATGCTCGGGGTCGATGGCGACCTGACACCCGCGCTGGAGGTGGATCTGTTGATGGATGTGGGCAATGTCCTGATCGGCGCCTGCCTGTCAGGGTTTATGGAACAGCTCGACCTGGAGTTCAGCGTCGGTCATCCTAGTGTGCTCGCGCGCGCCTTGAATCTATCCGACACGCCACTATTCCTGTCTGACAGCGACGAAGAGCTGATGGTTATCGAAATCCATTACGGTATCAAAGAGTACGGCATGAATTTCCATCTGCTGTTGCTTTTTACCGCTGACTCCATCCCCCATCTGGAAGAGCGCATCGGCTATCTGGTGGAACAATAACGATGAATATCATGGATAACACGAATGAGGTATCCGAACTCCACTGGATGCTCGACGCGCTACAGCGTATCGAGGTGGGTCTGGTGATCATCGACCGCGCCTACCGGGTACAGGTGTGGAACGGCTTTATGGAACACCACTCGGGGATCAGTCCGACCCAGGCCCGCGATCGGCAACTATTCGAACTGCTCCCCGAGCTACCGCGCAGCTGGCTGCAGCGCAAATTAGATGCCGTATTAACCCTCAATACGGCAGTCTATTCCACCTGGGAACAGCGTCCCCAATTGTTTCGCTTTCGTTCGGTACGCCCCGTGACCGGACAGTCAGAGCTGATGTTCCAGAATGTGACGCTGTCGCCGCTGGGTTCGGTTGACGGAGGCTGTGACCATATCTGTATCACCGTTTACGATGTCACCGACGAGGCGTTGGGTAAGCGGGGGATGGAGAAGGCTAATCGCGAACTGGCAATCCTCAGCAGCACCGACCGTTTAAGTGGCCTGTTCAATCGCGGCCATTGGGAACAACAGCTCTATCGCGAATTCAAACGCTTCCAGCGCTACGGCACCGATGCCTCGCTGGTGATGCTGGATATCGATCACTTCAAGCGTATCAACGACGGTTTCGGGCATCAGGCCGGCGACGAGGTGATTCGCTCGCTGGGTCACGCGATCGCCGATGCCGTCCGGGATACGGATATCGCCGGTCGGTACGGTGGCGAAGAGTTCGCGATTATCCTCAGCGACACCAGCGTGGATGGGGCGGTGGTTTTTTGTGAGCGGCTGCGCGTGGCGACCGAGATGCTTGGAGTGGTCTACGAAGGGCGGACCATCCCGTTTACCGTCAGCCTTGGGGTGGCGCGCATAGACCCGACCCTCAATAAACCGGAAATCTGGTTGTCGCGGGCCGACCAGGCCCTCTATGCGTCGAAGGAGACCGGCCGTAATCGGGTCACGCGTTTCGATCAGCTGGCTATTTAATGGGTTCACGCTCGGCCCAAATCCGTCGCGTGCGGCGAGCACCACCCGTAATCGCCGACGCTTACTGACGCCAATTATGACCTCGACCAAGGATTCCTGATGTCTGACCTTCTGGCCACACTGGACTGGCTCAATCTGATCGCGCTGATTTGGTTTCTGCTCTGTTTTAACGGTTATGCCATCTTCGCGATCTTCAAATCACGCCACACCCCCTGTCTGGCCAACGTGCTGCACCTCTATCGGGTTGACTGGATGCGGCGCATGCTGAGCCGCGAGGCGCGTATCGCCGACACATCGGTGATCGCCAACCTCGAGCGTAGCGTTGCTTTCTTCGCCTCCAGTACCATGATTGTCCTGGCGGGGTTGCTGACGGTGATGGGCTCCTCCGAGAAGGCGGTGGATCTGGTTGCCGATATCCCGCTGGTATCGGCCAACAGCAAGCTGGAGTGGGAGCTCAAGCTCGCTGTTTTGATCATTCTGTTTATCTATGCGTTCTTCAAATTCACCTGGAGTCTGCGCCAATACGGATTCTGTTCCGTTCTGGTGGGCAGTGCGCCGCTGCCAAGTGAGCAGCCCAGCGAGGGCGAGATCAACGCCTTTATCACCAAGTCCGCCAAGCTGATCTCCATGGCGGCCAATAACTTTAATATTGGTCTGCGCTCCTACTATTTCAGCCTGGCGATGCTGGGCTGGTTTATCAATGTCTGGGTCTTTATGGTGCTGTCCGCCTGGGTCGTGGCGGTGCTGTATCGACGCGAGTTCAAATCCTCCGCGCTGCAGACCCTGACCTACAGTATGGCCAGCCGAGAAGATTACTCGGTGGGTTTTATTAGCGAGTAGCTTGCGCCAGTTAATGGTTGAAATGCGGATCACTGACCCCATCTATGGTGTCGGCTAACCAATTTTTGACTACCGACTGGATTGAAGGCATGACCACTGAGACCCAAAAAGAGACACTCGGCTTCCAGACAGAAGTAAAACAGCTTCTGCACCTGATGATTCACTCCCTCTACAGCAATAAGGAAATTTTCCTGCGGGAGTTGGTATCCAATGCATCCGACGCCGCGGACAAATTGCGCTTTGCGGCGCTGTCCAATGACGCACTCTATGAAAACAATGGCGATCTGCGCATCCGGATCAGTTTCGATGCGGACGCCAACACCCTGACCATCGATGACAACGGTATCGGCATGGCCCGTGAGGACGTTATCGCTCACCTGGGTACCATCGCCAAGTCCGGGACCTCCGAATTCCTCTCGCAACTGACCGGTGACCAGCGCAAGGATACCCAGATGATCGGCCAGTTCGGGGTCGGCTTCTATTCCTCCTTCATTGTTGCCGACAAGGTTGAAGTCTATACCCGTAAGGCCGGTCTTAGTGCCGCCGAGGGCGTGCACTGGGTTTCCGCCGGTGAGGGTGAGTTCGATATCGCCACCATCGACAAGCCCGAGCGCGGTACCCGCATCGTGCTGCACCTGAAAGAGGACGCCAAGGAGTTCGCCGATGGCTGGCGCTTGCGCAGCCTGGTGCGCAAATATTCCGACCATATCGCGATTCCGGTGGAGATGCTCAAGCCGCAACAGGGCGAAGAGGAATCCGCCGAGGAGACGCCGGAATGGGAAGGCGCCAACGCGGCCACCGCCCTCTGGACCCGCTCGCGCACCGAGCTCAATGATGACGAATACAAAGAGTTCTACAAACACGTCTCCCATGATTTTGAAGACCCCCTGAGCTGGAGCCACAACCGGGTTGAAGGCAAGCTGGAATACACCAGCCTGCTTTACGTACCCGGCCGCGCGCCCTTCGATCTGTGGAATCGTGACGGCGCCCGCGGCCTGAAACTCTACGTGCAGCGCGTATTCATCATGGATGATGCCGAACAGTTCCTGCCGCTCTACCTGCGCTTTATCAAGGGTGTTATCGATTCCAACGATCTGTCGCTGAATGTCTCCCGCGAGATCCTGCAGAAAGACCCGGCAATCGACTCCATGCGCACGGCGCTGACCAAGCGGGTGCTGGATATGCTGAGTAAACTGGCCAAGAACGAGCCGGAACAATACGCCAAGTTCTGGGCCGAGTTTGGTGCCGTGATCAAAGAGGGGCCGGCCGAAGACTTTGCCAACCGCGACAAGATCGCCAAGTTGCTGCGTTTCGCCAGCACCCATTCCGGCAACGCCACCCAGGATCAATCCCTGGGCGACTATGTGGCACGGATGAAGGAGGGGCAGGGCGCCATCTACTACGTGGTTGCCGATAGCCACAAAGCCGCCGCCAGCAGCCCCTACCTGGAGATCTTCAAGAAGAAAGGGATCGAAGTATTGCTGCTCTCCGACCGCGTCGACGAGTGGCTGATGAGCAATCTGCACGAGTTTGACGGCAAGTCCTTCAAGGATGTGGCCAAGGGCGACCTGGACCTCGGCGAAGTCGAGGACGCGGCCGAGAAGGAGGAGCAGGAAAAGGCCAACGAGACCTTTGCCTCTTTGATCGAACGCACCAAGACTGTGCTGGACGATCGTATTGCCGATGTGCGGCTGACCCATCGCCTGGTGGATTCGCCGGCCTGTCTGGTGGTCGCAGAGCATGAGATGGGGGCGCAAATGCGTCGGATCATGGAAGCGGCAGGCCAGAAGGTTCCCGACTCCAAGCCCACTTTCGAGCTTAATCCAGAACACCCGCTGGTGCAGAAAATGAATGACGAGGTCGACGAAGATCGCTTCCGCGACCTGTCGCTGGTCCTGTTCGATCAGGCCTGCCTCGCCAGCGGCGAAGCGCTGAGCGACCCGGCCGACTACGTTCGACGTCTCAATGCGCTGCTGGTCAATCTAGTCGGCTAATCACCCACAAGCGTTTGTTCAAACCCCTGAATCCCCGCATCCATGATGCGGGGATTTTTATGTTCAGGAAGAACGGACCGAAAAATGCTCCTGCATTTTCGGCACTCCCCACGTCCCTGTGGGTCGTATGCCGCAGGAGCCATGGATGGCGGCGCGGCGATGTTCAGGAAGAACGGTTCCAGGCGGCTGCCCCGCAATCGAGTGATGGGTATGCAATAGTGGCATTAATGTTAACCTGACGCACGAGCCTCGGCGCCCTTGCCGAAGCGCCTTCGCGTCAGTTAATAACCCGCTGGGTGAATAAGTCCGGAGAAGCAAGGCAAGGTTTTGCTGCACTGCAAAAACCGCTACACTCAGTCCATTACGCCATTTTACGGATTGCAGGAAGTCACACGTGTCCACCAAGTATCTCAAACGTTTTTTCAAGCCCCGATCGATCGCTGTTTTCGGTGCCTCTGAGCGCGATAACAGCATGGGCGGCGTGGTCCTCAAGAACCTGCTGGAAAGCGGCTTCAGCGGCACGCTGATGGCCGTCAACAAGCAGGGCTACGACCAGGTATTCGGCGTGACCTGTTACCAAGGGATCGGCGATATGCCGCTGATGCCGGACCTGGCGATTATCTGTTCACCGCCGGAAGCGGTGCCGCATCTGATCCGCAAACTCGGCGCCAACGAAGTCAGAGCGGCGATTATCCTTACCGGCGGCCTGTCAAAAGCCCAGAACGACAGCATGCAAACCCTAAAAGACGCGGTGGTTGAGGCCGCGCGGCCCTATGGTATTCGCATCCTTGGACCGGATTGCATGGGCCTGCTGGTGCCGGGCCATAACATGAATGCCAGCTACTCCCACCTAAACATCAAGAAAGGCAAGGTCGCCTACGTCGGCCAGTCCGGCATCCTCGGCACCGCGATGATCGATTGGGCCAATGGTCAGGATATCGGCTTCTCCAATTTTCTTACCCTGGGGGGTAGCGTTGACGTCGATCTGCCCAGCGTCATTGACTACCTTGGCGCCGATCCGCACACGCAAGCCATTTTGATTCAGATAGATACAGTGAGTTCTTCGAGTCATTTAATATCTGCTCTGCGGGCCGCATCACGTAACAAGCTAGTCCTGGTGCTCAAAAGCAATATCGCCATGCTGTTTGACAATGGTCGCGATCAGCTCCCGCCGGGGATCGAAAACATCGACCAGGTTTTCGACACGGTTCTCAGCCGTGTCGGAGTCGTGCGGGTGGGGAGTACCGACGAGCTGTTTGACGCCCTGGAAACGCTGACGACGGTCAAGCCCCTGCGCGGGCCGCGCTTGGCCATCGTCGGCAATGGCATGGGGCCCAACGCCATCGCAGCCGAACGTCTGCTGCGCCACCAAGGCAAGCTGGCCCGGCTGACCGAATCCACTATCGATGCGTTGTCGGCATTGCTGCCCGACTTCTGGAGTCGCGCCAATCCGGTGGATCTCAATGCCGATGCGACGCCGGAGCGCTTTGCCGCCGCCACCGAGATCCTGATCAAAGACGACAACGTAGACGCCGTGTTAGTGATCCATGCACCGACCCAGCTGGCGGCCGGCGCAGATACCGCCCGAGCCGTGATTGAAGTCGCCAAGAATACCCGGCGTAATGTGCTCACCAGCTGGATGGGCCGCAGTACCGCTATCGAGGCTCGCAACCTCTGCAATGAAGCTAAGGTGCCGACCTTCATCACCCCAGAGAAGGCGGTCGAAGCCTTCATGTACATGGTCGATTACCGCCGCAATCAGGAAGTGATGCGCGAAACCCCGGCCGCCATGCTGTTGCAGGGCAATCGCGAAAATCACAAGCAGGGTCGGGCGATCATCGAGAAAGCCAGCGCCATGGGGCGCGACTACCTGCGTCACGAGGAGTGCTGCACGCTACTGGATTGCTACAACTTGCCCGTGGCGAGCACCTTCTATGCCGACAGTATCGATGGCGTGGTCGAGGTGGCACGTCACCTCGGTGGCGCCGTGGCGATCAAAGCGCTGCATCGCGATAACCGCTATCCATTCAGTTATGACCACCAACCCGGCCAACGCTGGCGGGATTTGGCGCTGGATCTCTATTCCATCGCCGAAGTACGCCACTCGGTCACCAAATTGGCCTATCGCGTCAGCGAACGCTACGGTGATGACGACGCCCGCGGCTACTGTATCCAGCAGATGAAACGCGGCTTCCAGTCGCTGCAGATCAGTGTGGGAATCACCCGGGATCCGGTGTTTGGACCACTGATCTTCTTCGGCAGCGGCGGCTATAACACCGATGTTTTGGCCGATCGCCAACTGATGTTGCCACCACTCAACGAAAGTCTTGCTCGGGGACTGCTCAAACGCTCCAGGGTCTACCGCTTTCTCAAGGAAAACAGCTACCGCTTTGAGGAGGATATCGCCCACCTGTGCGAGCTGTTGGTCCATCTGTCACAGATTGTCGTCGATCTGCCCGAAGTCAAAACGCTAGAGATCAATCCGCTGCTGGTGAATAAGCGCGGGCTGCTGGCCATCGATGCCTGCGTCGGCCTGGGGCAACCCTGTGCCCCGGCAATTTCGCCTTATCCCGACCATTTGAGTGAAATCCGTCAACTCAAACGCAGTGGCAGAGAGGTGCTGCTGCGGCCGATTCGAGGCGAAGATGAACACAACCACCTTGAGTTCTTCAAGCAGTTAAGTCCCGAATCGATTCGGTTGCGCTATTTCTACAGTCGCGGTGAGCCGACCCATACGGAGTTGGCCAATTGGACTCAGATCGATTACGACCGCGAGATGGCATTCATTGCTACCGTAGAGCGAGACGACGGCAAGTCGGGCAGCGAGACCCTGGGTGTGGTGCGCACGTCAACCGACGCGGATAACATCAGCGCCGAATTCGCCGTGGTGATCAGGGACGACCTCCAAGGCGAAGGACTGGGGGTTATGCTGATGCAAAAAATGGTCGACTACTGCCGCTCCCGTGGCACCCTGCGCATCATGGGAACAACGCTACCCACCAACCACGGCATGCAGAAGCTCGCCCGCAAGGTCGGCTTCGATAATCGCTTTAATTCGGAAGAGGAGGTGGTCGAGATGGAGATGATGCTGAACGAACCCACCGAGGATTGGCAGCGCACGCGCCTACAGCATCACTGATAGGGCCCGCGACCGGCACTGCTCCGCGTTAAACGCTGGGGCAGTACATGTCGTGGAGTGTGCGAATAACCCGACTGGCGGCGTCGCCAGACAGCGAATAAAAGATGGTTTGCGACGCGCGGCGGGTTTTCACCAACCCGTCGCGACGCAATACCGCGAGATGCTGGGATAACGCGGACTGACTCAGGTCGAGGTATTGATTGAGCTCGGATACGGACAACTCTTTGCCATCGAGGTAACACAGAATCAGCAGGCGATTTTCGTTGGCGAGAGCCTTGAGCAAGGTTGCCGCCTCACTCGCATTCGCCCGCATTTGCTCGATCGGGAGTGCGGTCTGAGATTGCGCTGCAGCTTCCAAGGTAGTTCTCCGATATTGAGTTATTTTAATAGTGAAAATTTAACTCAGAAGCGCTTCTTATACAAATCATCACGGATTGATGATCACCAACGTGAGCTCACTCAGCTTCAGCGGACTCTTTGCTAAGCTGCAAAAGAAACGCATACAACGCCGTGGGGCGCCACCATGTACCAGCGCATTTTACTGCTCGCTTGCGGAGAGTTACCGGAACCCTGGCAGCTCAACAAGATTCGGCGCCTGACTCAGGGCACGGACAGCAGGGTACGGATCGCCTTATTCGGATTGACCAACCCCGTATTGTCCCATTTCTTTGCCACCGATCCGCACGTGGAATCGCTGCAGGCGGCGCTGACTCAAAATCTGGAAACCCAGATGGAGCCGTTGCTCGAACCCTATGGAGAGTTCAACACCCAGTTTGAAATCATCAATCAACCCCTGTGCGAGCAAAGCCTCGCGGAGGCGATCGCGCGCTTTGGCCCGGACCTGATTATTAAACGCTGTCGTCGTCATCACCGGTTGGACCAGTACCTGCTGGGCCATATGGACTGGAGCCTGATCCGCCAGGCGGAGGTACCGGTGCTACTGCTGCGCCCCTCGCCCTGGCCAGAAAGTCCGCGAATTGTCGCCGCCATCGACCCGCTACACGCCCACCAGCAGCCGCCAGGGCTCGATCTGGCGGTTGTCGCCGGGGCCGATCGCCTGGCACAGCGTATCGACGCAACCACCGAGCTGCTGCATGTGTACCAACCGCTGCCGATGGCGGTGGTGGTGGATGATGCGCTAATGCTCGACTACAGCAAATTGCAGCGCCGCATGAAAGGTGAGCATCAACAGGCGATGGTGCAATTTATCGAACAACATTGCGCCGACGCACCCTCCTTCAATGGCCTGGAAACCCTGCTCAAGGGGGAAACCGTGCACGAGATTGCGACCTACTGCCAACGTCGCTCAATCGCGATAATTGCGCTGGGTAGCGCCCATCACCAGGGGCTGCATCGGCTATTTGTCGGGGGAACTACCGAGGAGCTGATCGAGCAGGCAGCAGGGGATCTACTGGTCATCCCGACGCCCCATTCGCCATTGTTTGCTGGTAATACAGGCGCGGTTTGAACTAAGATTCCCCTCAGACGGTCAATTCAGATAGAGCGGCACCCGTGCCAATCGGCGATTCGATTCAAACGAGAGGTGGTATATGCCGACCAAAAAACTTACCCAGTGGCTTGATGAGAAAGCCAGCAAGTTTCGCGATGCTATCGAGCGGCTGGTCGATGCAGCCGGCGGCAACAACCAATTGGAACCGATTCCGATCCGCGTCGAAAGAGAGCCGCGCCGCGCTCCCCCGCGTCGTTAACCATCCCGATTGAGCCGCCCAAGGGCGGTTTTTTTACGCCTGAATCCCGGTGGTTTGCTCAATCACCCCGCCACCGAGGCACCGCTCGCCGACATAAAAAACCACCGACTGGCCGGGCGTCACGGCTCGTTGGGGTTGGTCGAAAACCACCCGGTACCCCGCTGCACAGGCTTCGATCAGGGCATCCTGATCCTCCTGGCGATAACGTGTTTTCGCGCTACAGCGAAAGGGCAGTTGCGGACCACAACCATCCACCCAGTCGATCTGGGTCGCCAGCAGGCTGCTGCTGAAGAGGAGCGGGTGCTGTTTGCCCTGTACCGCGATCAACACGTTGCGGGTTAAATCTTTGCCCGCCACGTACCAAGGCTCGTCGGGGTAGTTGCTGAGGCCCCCGATGCCAAGACCCTGACGCTGGCCGATGGTGTGGTACATCAAGCCGCTGTGCTCACCAATCACCTCGCCGTCGGGCGTTTCGATCTTGCCCGGCTGAGCGGGCAGGTACTGTTGCAGGAAGTCGCGAAAACGGCGCTCTCCGATAAAACAGATTCCGGTGCTGTCTTTTTTATCGTGGGTGATCAGGTCATGCTGCTCCGCGATTTCGCGGACCCGTGGTTTTTCCAGCTCCCCGACGGGAAACAGACTCTGGGCTATTTCCGCCGCACCGACCGCATGCAAAAAATAGCTCTGATCCTTGTTGGCATCAAGGCCACGCAGCAGCTGCGCCTGCCCGTTCACATCGCCACGACGGACATAATGTCCGGTTGCGATCAGATCGGCGCCCAGCACTTTGGCGTAGGCCAGAAACGCTTTGAACTTGATCTCTTTATTGCAGAGAATATCGGGATTTGGCGTGCGTCCGGCCTTATATTCGGCCAAAAAATGCTCGAATACATTGTCCCAATACTCGGCGGCGAAATTGGCGCTGTGTAGCGTAATGCCCAGTTTGTCGCAAACCGCCTGGGCGTCGGCCAGATCCGTTTTGGCGGTACAGTATTCCGTCCCGTCATCTTCGTCCCAGTTCTTCATGAACAGGCCTTCAACCCGATAGCCTTGCTGCTGCAACAGCAGGGCGGAAACCGAAGAATCGACGCCGCCGGACATGCCGACGATCACGGTGGTTAGGGAGTTGTCGTTCATGGCGCACTCAATAGGGGGGGCGAAAAAGAGCCTATTCTAAGCACTGCGGTCGGTGATGACCAATTCCTACGCCTCTTCGCGAATAAAATCGAGGGGGAAGCGGCGACCGGCCAGGTAATCGTCGATGCAGGCCAGCACCATGGTGGAACGCAGCGGCTCCCGCCGCCCTATGAGTTCGTCGCGGCTGAGCCAGTGGGCGGCGATAATGCCATCATCCAGGGGCCGTTCGGGATGGTGGGCGACCGCGTTGGCGACAAAACAGTAGCGATGATAGGTCGCCCCGTTGGCTGCGTGGTACACGTAAAGGCCGAGCAGGGCGCTGATCTCCACCTCCCAGCCGGTCTCCTCCAGCACTTCACGGCGCGCCGCCGCGAGCAGGGACTCCCCCTCCTCGAGATGGCCGGCCGGTTGGTTGATGACCCGCCGCCCAGACGAGATCTCCTCGACACAGAGAAAACGGCCATCGTGCTCGATAACACAGGCAACGGTAGAACGAGGCGTCCAACGCATGGGAATCTCCTTGTTATATCAGCGGGGCAGTGTACCGCAGTGCAAGGGATCCGCCAAAACCGCCTTTCCACCCCATCGAGGGGGTTGCTACAATGCTTTTTTACCGGAGATATGGCCATGAAGCCGAATGTGCACATCGTCGTCCAGCCGGACGATTTCGACTGTGGTGCAGAGATCAACGCCTTGCATCGGGACGACCCCCAGGCAGGCGCCGTGGCCAGCTTTATCGGTCTAGTGCGCGACCTGGAGGGCGATCCCCTGGCGGCCATGTGCCTGGAACACTACCCCGGCATGACCGAGAAGGCGCTGCAGAAGATTGCCGATCAGGCCTGCGCCCGCTGGCCGCTGGGACGGATCACGATTATCCATCGCGTCGGCGAACTGCAGCCCCTGGACCGCATCGTCTTCGTCGGCGTCTCCAGCGCCCATCGCGAAGCCGCCTTTGCGGCCTGCGAGTTCATCATGGATTACCTCAAGCGGGATGCCCCCTTCTGGAAGAAGGAGCGCAGCGCCCGCGGTGAGCGCTGGGTCGCACAGAAAAGCAGCGACCTCGATCAAGCCAAACGCTGGGACTGACGCCCCGCATTGAGCCCACGCCAGCAGAGCGGTATCATTCCGCCCCCTCAGCAATTACTATCCGAGTCCCCCTTTGAAACCAATACCCTTTATTGCCGGCCAGCGCTGGATCAGCACCACCGAACTCGAACTCGGTCTGGGTATCGTGATGGAGTCATCCGGCCGCCAGGTACAGATGTTGTTTCCGGCCTGCGATGAGGAGCGTATCTATTCGGTCAACGGCGCGCCGTTAACCCGACTGATCTACGACGTGGGCGACCAAGTATGCGACCTGGACGGCAACGCTTACAGCGTGGTTCAGGTGGCGCAGCATGAAGGCCGCTGCCTCTACCAGGTTGAGGATGCGCAGGGCGTTGAGAGCGCGCTGCCGGAGCAACTGCTGGACAGCCATGCGGTGCTGCGCCGGCCGCAGGAACGCCTGTTCAGCGGTCAGATCGATCGCAGCAGCCTGTTTGACCTACGCGCCGCCACCCTGCAGCACCTGCATCAACTGCACAGCCACGAGTGCCACGGCCTGCTCGGCGCCCGGGTACAGCTGCTGCCGCACCAACTCTATATCGCCGATGAAGTGTCGTCACGCTTTGCCCCGCGGGTGTTGCTGGCCGACGAGGTGGGACTCGGCAAAACCATCGAGGCGGGTCTGATCCTGCACCGGGCCCTGCTCAGCGGACGGGCATCGCGGGCGTTGATCGTGGTGCCCGATTCGCTGATCCACCAATGGTTGGTGGAGATGTTACGGCGTTTCAATCTGCGCTTCTCCCTGTTCGACAACGCGCGCATTGCCGCCCTGCAGGGCGAAGGCAATCCCTTTTCCAGCGCCCAGTTGGTGTTGTGCAGCCTCAGCACCCTGGCCGGCAGTGCCGCGACCAGCGCGCAGGCCATCGCCGCCGGCTGGGATATGCTGATCGTCGACGAAGCGCACCACCTGGGCTGGAGCGAAACCCAGAGCAGCCCTGAATATCGCTGTGTCGAACAGTTGGCTGAGCAGATTCCCGGGGTCTTGCTGCTCACGGCAACGCCGGAGCAATTGGGGCAGAGCGGTCATTACGCCCGACTGCGCCTGCTCGATCCCCAGCGTTATCCCTCCCTCGAACAGTATCGGACGGAGGAGCAGGGCTATCGCCTGGTCTGCGAACTGGTGGAGCAGGTGTTGGCATTGGACGCGGGTCAGGCACTCGATCCCGCGCTGGTCGAGCAGCTCGACGCGGATCAAATTAGCGGCCTGAGCACGGTGGATCCCGAGGAGTTTGAATCCCAGCGTTGGCGCTGTGTACGCAGCTTGCTCGACCGTCACGGCACCGGCCGCGTGCTGTTTCGCAACACCCGCGACACGGTGAGCGGATTTCCGGCGCGACGCCTGATCCCGCACCCGTTGCCGGCGCCAGAACCCCTACGCGACACGCAGGCCAGCCTGGCCGAACGGCTGCATCCGGAACGCCTGCTGGGAGAGGCGTGGCTCGAAATCGACCCGCGCGTGGATTGGTTGAAAAACTGGCTGCCGGCACAGCCCAACAAGGTGCTGCTGATCTGCGCCGAGGCCGCCACCGCGCGTCAGCTGGAGGAGCACCTGCGCCTTCAAGTCGGCGTCCGCAGCGCGGTATTCCACGAAGGGATGACGCTGGTGAATCGAGATCGCGCCGCCGCCTATTTCGCCGATCCCGATTATGGTGCCGACATCCTGATCTGTTCGGAGATCGGCAGCGAGGGGCGCAACTTTCAGTTCGCCCATCAGATGGTGCTGTTTGACCTGCCGCTCAATCCCGATCTACTCGAACAGCGCATCGGACGGCTGGATCGGATCGGTCAAACCCAGGAGGTGCGGGTGCATGTGCCCTATTTCAGCGATAGCGCCCAAAGTGTGCTGCTGCGCTGGCTGGACGAGGGACTCAACGCCTTCCTGAGCCCCTGTCCCTGCGGCGCCACCCTCT
>Ga0326597_10008706_pt1 | contig 13659 bp, 12 predicted proteins | sample RVTome_12_FD_203789 | JGI IMG/M metagenome (GOLD analysis project Ga0326597, IMG submission 203789) | Soil microbial communities from uranium-contaminated site in the Upper Colorado River Basin, Wyoming, United States - RVT100D185 | ecosystem: Environmental > Terrestrial > Soil > Contaminated >... | reverse complement strand
TTCGTGGCTAACTGGCAGAATCGGAAGGAGTTGGTAACTCGTAGTAGAAATCGGCAAACGGACGAAAAAGGATTTGGCGGACTCCCTGCCTCCCAGCCAGCTCTGCCGCGTCACCGCAAGCTACAGATTCAGAAATGCTTAGCGGCCTTGAGTGAGTTCGAATCCCAGACTGTCTCAGCGAAAGCCGCCGGTTTGCCGCGCCCACTGTGTCAGGACGCTGTCGTGAATCGGCGCTTCTCAATGCCAAGCTGCTTGATCTTTGATTCCAGCGTCGAGGCGGGAATGCCGAGTTTCGCGGCAGCTCCTCGAGGCCCCGCCACCTTTCCTCGACTCTTCAGCAGGGCGGCCTCGATCATTTCCCTTTCCTGATCCAGCAGCGTCTCGGGGAGCGCGGGTCCGTCCGTACGAATGGGCACCTGAGTCGACAGCCACGCCTCGTCGATCGAGAAGGTGTCACCCGTGCACAGGATGACCGATCGCTCGACGATGTTTTGAAGTTCACGAATGTTGCCAGGCCACGGGTACCGTTCACATGCCTCCAAGGTTCGCCTGTCGATCTGGCGAATCCGCTTGGCCATCTGTTCCGCAAATCGCTTCACGAAATACTCGACCAGGATCGGAATGTCTTCGCGGCGCTTGCGCAGGGGCGGCACGTGGATCGGGAACACGTTCAGCCGGTAAAAGAGATCGGATCTGAATGAGCCCTCAGCGATGGCGACCGACAAGTCTCGGTTGGTCGCCGCCACGACGCGAACGTCCACCGGAATCGGGCGACTTCCTCCGACGCGTTCCAGTTGCCGCTCTTGCAGCACGCGCAGCAAGGCGATCTGCGTATCCATTGGGATCTCCCCTATCTCATCGAGGAAGATCGTACCGCTGTGCGCCAACTCAAATCGGCCGCGGCGCTGCTGCACCGCACCCGTAAAAGCCCCCTTCTCATGACCAAACAGTTCAGAGGCAATCAGCGAAGGCGGCGTTGCCGCGCAGTTCAGGCTGACGAACGCCCGATCCGCACGACGTGAATGCTTGTGAATCGCGCGAGCGATGAGTTCCTTTCCGGTGCCGGTCTCACCGGAAATCAGGACGGTCGAGTCGGTGGGTGCCACCTTCGATAGGTGTGCGAGTACGGACTTCAGCGGCGGAGATGCTCCGACAATCTCTTCGAACATGAACGCCTGATCGATCTCTTCACGCAGGGCCAGATTCTCATCCTGGAGCCTGTCCTTCAGGCGTTTGATTTCTTCGAAGGCGAACTCCAGCGCGGCTTGCGCCTGCCGCTGCTCGGTCACGTCCATGCCGGTGCCCACGTACTCGACGACGTCGCCCGACTCGTTCAGGACGGGATGGCCGATCGTGTGAAGGTGTTTGATCGTGCCGTCCTGAAGCACGATGCGGTATTCGGCATCGAACTCACCTTTCCGCCTCTGTGCCGCCTCATAGGTGTCTTTGACCCGCGACCGGTCGTCAGGATGAATCCCGCTGTACATCCGGTCGATCGTCGAGAGAGGCTCCGCCGACGCGACGCCGCGGATTCGGAGTACCTCAGGCGAAACAAAGAAGGATCCCGACGCCAGATCATGTCGCCAACTCCCCGAGTGGCTCAGCCTCTGCGCCTCGAGCAAGTCGGCTTCACTCCGGCGCAGCTTCTCCTCTGATTGCTTGCGCGCATCGATATCTGTCAGCAGGTTGTACCAGCGGATGATGCGGCCATCAGCGTCTCGAAGCGGGAGGCCACGCGATTGGAACCAGCGATATTCGCCGTCGGCTCGGCGGATGCGATGCTCGAACTCGTACGGCTGTCCGGTCTGGACCGCGTGCTGCCAGGCGGCCGCCACCCGCGGCAGGTCGGCCGGATGCACGGCATCCGTTGTCCCCCATTGCCTCAGCTCCTCAAGCGTTCGACCGAAGTACTCGAGCACCTGGCGGTTGACGTGCTCAACCCCGCCATCGGCCGTCATGACGGCGATGAGGCCGGGAAGGGTCTCGACGATGAGGCGGAAGCTCTCTTCGCTGGAGGGAGAAGCCTCCTCGGGCTGCGTCCGCGGTTCGCGCTTGGGTGAATCGCTCAACTCGGTCACCTGAAAGGCCTTGTCGGTCTTTCGACCCCGTCCCGCACATTCTAGGGCTTCGTCTTCGATCTGGCACATCGAGCCTCTCGAGCCCGAGGCGCTCCCGCTGAAGGACCACCTCGCGAAGCCTCGCGAGGTCTCTCGCGACCGTTCGCGCAGTTCAACCGGTTGCTCATTGCGACGCAATGACTTATCGGCGGCACTCGATTTGCCCTTCGTCCTGGCGAAAGTCGCGATCACTCCCCCGATGCTCAAAATCACGCGCGTGACTGAGGCAGGCGCCACCCGCGTGATCGTGAGTGGGCGAATCGGCGCACAGCAGTTGCCGGACCTGCGCCAATTCCTCGAGGCGGAGACCGCGAGCAACGTGGTGCTCGATCTGACCGAGGTCAGCCTCGTTGACGAAGAAGTCGTCCGGTTCCTGTTGCGATGCGAAGGGCGGGGTATCGGGCTAGTCGGTTGTCCAGCGTACATCCGCGAGTGGATGGTCCGCGAGCGCCGGTCTCAGTGAGGAGGACGAAATGAATCAGGTGTGGTTGGCGATCAACGCCCGACGGTTGTTGTTGGGACTCGTATCAATTGCAGTGGTGCTCAGTTCCAGGGAGGTTCTGATGTCGCAGGCAAGAACAGGTGAGGGTGTCAAGAACGTTGTTCTCGTGCACGGAGGGTTTGTAGACGGTTCAGGATGGCAGGGCGTCTATGACCTGCTCAAGAAGGACGGCTTCAACGTCTCGATCGTCCAGAATCCGACCACTTCGCTGACGGATGACGTTGCGGTCACGAAGCGCACGCTGGCCGCGCACAACGGACCGGCAATTCTCGTTGGCCATTCGTACGGTGGCGTCGTGATCACAGAGGCTGGCAACGATTCAAAGGTCGCGGGCCTGGTCTACATCGCCGCCTTTGCTCCGGACAAGGGCGAGTCGGTGTCTGCGCTCATCAAGAACCCGCCCCCTGGCGCCCCCGTCCCTCCGATCATGCCGCCGCAGGATGGGTACCTCTTCCTCGACCGGGCAAAGTTCCGAGAGTCGTTTGCGGCGGACGTCGCGCCGGAGGCCGCTGCTTTCATGGCGGATTCCCAAGTTCCGTGGGGACTCGAGGCGCTCAACGGCGCAGTGAGCGAACCTGCGTGGAGGACGAAGCCGAGCTGGTACCTCGTCGCCACCGACGACAAGATGATTCCTCCCGATGCTCAGCGCGCAATGTCCAAGCGCGCTGGCTCAACGGTTGCCGACGTCAAAGGCAGTCACGCCGTCTACGTGTCCCAACCGCAGGCCGTCGCGGCCATCATCACGAAGGCCGCACACGGCGTAGCTCTGGCAACGCGATAGGACGAGCACCATTCCGCACAGGAGCTCAGAGGCTGTCCGAAATTTGTATACAAACTTCGGACAGCTTCCTGAGGCTTAGCCGCAGTAAGCTCCTGACCCAGGCAGCCTTGACGGGTGCCACTCTTCACGCAGCCGTGACCAGCCAGTTGCGAATTCCGTCCCTGACACCCAGCCAATACAACTCCAACATCTTGAACGACTTCCAAGTAGCGTAGCGCCGAAGGCCGCTGTGATCGAGTAACCACGTGCTCTGGCGGTCGATCGATAGGGCGCATCACTCGCTCAACTCGGACAACTCCAACGACTTGGCGGCGCGGCTCGGCAAACGGCGGCTTCGACTGCGGAGTCGCCTGAGACACGAGCGAGACATCGCGGCGGCCGACACCGTCGCTTCCCGTTCCAGCGATCGGCTGGGGGTCTCGCTGATCGTCGCGCTGGCGGCGTCTCTTGCTGGCCGCGACCAAGCCCCCTGTGGCGCAGCCGGCCGACACTGACCTGCAAGTTCGGCCCAGCACTGGAGCACCAGGCAGATCGAGTGCTCGCCCTCGACCCGCTGTTCTAGAATCTGGGGCCATACCATGATCCAGCACAGAATCCCGGTCCGAGTCCCGAAGTTCCTGATCGAGCGCCTCGACGAGAACCTGCTCCTCTACCATCCAGGCCTCACGAAGACGATTCAGTTGAATCAGACCGCCGCCATTGTCTGGGATCTGTGCGACGGGGAACGCTCCACGCAAGGAATCGTCGAGGTTCTGAGTCAGCTGTTTCCTGATGCCGCTGCTGAACTCGGGCTAGACGTGGAGATGACGTTGCAGCGTCTTGCAGACGAAGGTGCGGTCGAGTTCAAGTAGCGCCGGCCCCGTCGTGAACAGACGTGAGACCGCGTTGGCAACACACCGGCGAGTAAACCGGCCGCGCTTCGAGAGAAACGTTCATGCGCTGCTGTCCCTCTGCGCCAGGCCTCGCTTGCCTGCGGAGCTGCATCCCGAACTCGCGCGTCGCGCGGCGCTGATTTCGGATTGGGACGACGCGCTCCCGACGGCGGAACATCACGGTATCGCACCCTTGCTCTATTACCACCTGCGCGCAGCCGGCGTTGCCGTGCCCCTGACGACCGCACAACAGCTCCAAGGACTGTACGTTCGGCACCGGAGAGCCAACCGCATCCGCCTCACAGCCCTTCGCGAGATCCTCGATACCCTGGAGGCCCAGCAGATCCAGACGCTGGTCATGAAGGGGCCCGCCCTGATGGGTCTTGTCTACGCCGAGCCGGCGCTGCGTCCCACTGCGGATCTCGATCTGCTCGTGGCTGCCGGAGACATCTTTCGCGCCGGGGACGTGCTCCGCCGTCTCGGGTTTCGCGTGCCGGGGCGGGAGACGGGCGCGACGCTCAGGCATCATCATCACCTGCCAATGGCCACGCGACCAACCGATGGCCTGCTCCTTCAGGTCGAACTTCATCATCATGCGCTCTCGAGGGACTATGGCGCGACGCTCCGGTTGGACGCGTCGCGTGAGCCACCAATGACATTCGACCTTGGGGGGCGCGCGGCATCCACCTTCGGAGCGCACGAGATGCTGTGGCACCTGTGCCAGCATCTGGTGGGCCCGCTGCCCAGGCGTCTGCGGCTTATCGGGATCGCAGACGTCATCGGTCTTGCCGAGTGCTCGTGTGAGCGGCTGGACTGGGATCGGATCGAAAGGCAGTACGCTATTATTCTGAACGTTCTCGCGCTCGCGCACGCCTTGACGCCGCTGCCGACAACCGTCCTGCATCACCTGCCCCCTCGCGTCCTTGACGGGCTGCGCGATATCGGCGAAGACCCGGACGCGTGGTCGTCCCCATCGGACCCGGGACCAGGTCGGGAGCGCCGCCTGCTTGCGTTCATGCGCACGGTCAGCCCACCACGCTGGTGGTTGCGACTCCGATACGGAACTGGAAACACCGTGGGACTCGTGCCGCGGCAGCTCCGCCACACGGCCGTCGTGTGGCGGGCGGTCGGGCGGCGCGCCTGGAGAACGCTCGAGGGAGGACGGGAGGTGTGAGTGTCAGGTGACGGTGGAGTGACGGCTCGTGTCATTTCTTTCGCCGGCAGCAGCGTGCGCATCGACTGTCGTGGAGACAAGGCGGTCGAGATCGTCGACTTCCTGTACCGCGACCTCCCGCCGTGTGACGGTCCGGAACCTCACGTCGCCCTCAAGTTGCGCGTCGACCCCGACTTGCAGAAGGTGATCCTCCGTCGGGGGAAGGCGGTCCACTACAAGGGACGATCCCTTGCGGGCCTCGGGGCCGCGCTGCTGCAACACACGCTCTTCCATCTTGCCGACAAGAGTCAGGGGGGCCTGCTTCTTCACGCCGCAGCCGCGGCGTGGCGCGGCCGGTGCGTCCTGTTTCCCGGCAAGACCCAATCGGGCAAGTCGCTGCTGATGTCATGGCTGATGACGAAAGGGTTCGAGTACTTGACGGACGAGCTCGTCTACCTTCCATTCGGCGCCGAAGAGATTCAGCCGTTTGTTCGCCCGCTCAATATCAAAGCGTCCGGGAGAATCGCTTTGGAGCCAGCGGTCATCGATTTCGAAGCCCTGGCGCCGCATCTCCTGAGCGGTCCGGGGGTGACGCTGGTCCCCCGCAGCGCGCTCGGACAGAGCGGCGCCATCCACACCACGCCGCTGACCATGATCGTCCTCCCCAGCTTTCGGTCAGATGCCCCGCTTAGGTTCGAGCCGCTTCCCCGCGCCCAGACCGGCATGGGGCTGATGGCCTGTCTGATCAACGCGCGGAACCTGCCCGATCACGGCTTCCCCGAGGTGACGCGCGTGGCGCGGGGAGTACAGGGGTACCGCCTTGAATACGGGAACTTTTCTCAGTTGGGGGGGTGGGTCGAACGCCTGAAAGCGGCAGCGGTCGCACAGGATTGACCTGGGCGGCTCCCTGAGGATCAACCGATTTTACCCGGTCGACATTTTACCCGGCCGACCGTTGACAAGCCGACTGGACTGGACTAGATTGCTTCGACTTCTCGCGAAGGGGCCCTCTGTTTGTCATTCGGCGGTTGATTTCGAGGAGGTGGATGTCGCATGAGCAAAGACGACAATGACAAGAAGCCGCACCCAGGGAAGTCAGCTCCGGCAGAGGAGGCGCCTCGGAAGCGCCACGCCCAGTCTCGCCGAGAAGTGCTCAAGAGGCTTGCCGTTGGCGGCGTGGTCCTGGGGGGGGCGGCGCAGATCCTTCCCAAGAAGTGGATGAAGCCCGTCGTCGACTCGATCGTGCTGCCCGTGCACGCACAGGCGACGGGTGGGACTATCGAGGCCTTCTGGATTCTTGGGGACGACGCCCCGGGGGGGCCCGACGTCGGGATCGGTGTGGGCACCACCAGCGCAGCTGCCGACGCCCCGAACGGCGATTACTTGTACGACGACGGCACGACCATGAGGGTGTACGGCACGCTGGTGCCCCCGGCGGCCGTGACCGTGAACGTCACCGGCGATGTCTCCGGAACGACTTACGGTGCCGCGACGTTCGGGTCCAGCGATACCCTGGCAAGTGGCGATTCGGGCGCATTCAGCTTCGGCGACTACGATCCCTCGAACGATGACTTCGGCGACACGCCAGGCACTGGGACGATGACGCTGAACGTCTCTGCCCCGGGGTACGCGAACAGCGTGATCGTTTTGAACATCGATTTCTAGGGACCTCGCTGGACCGGCCGCGTGCATCCGTGAGCCGGCCGCGGCCGGACAAAAGGACGATTGGCCGTAGATGGGCCGCCCCTGCCGGGGGCGGTTTCGTTCGTTCAGAACCCCTTCAATTGAAGCAGTCGTTGCCGCGGCTCTTCGGCAAATCGACCTGCGATTGCGTGCAACCGGGGCGTCGCTCTGGCCGCCAGGTTTTCGTCACGCGTCCGATCGTGCGGTTTCTGCAGCGACCAGTCGTCCGAGTCGTAGCGGGCGAGGTCGAGCATTGCGCAACGATCGGCCTCAGAAACCTCGAGACCGAAGTGTCTCGAAGCAAGCTCCGGCACGACCTCGGCGATCGCCTCGTACGCCACGGCCTGCACTCTCGGGGCACCTCGCAGTGCGGCTTCGCAGAAGCACTGGAGGGCGCGGGCGCAGTATTCCTCGATACTCATGGCCGGCACTGCCGGGTCCTTCCCCAGAATGAACGAACGAGCGTGATCCGCCATCCAGCCGACGGGACGCTCGAGCAGTTGGACCAGGATTTCGACCGGGTTCCTGTGAACGAAGCAGCTGCGAACCGCCGGAAACGCCTCGGCAAACACGGGCTCGCGAAGCACCACCCAGCTCGAGGTCTTCAGGAACACGTGGGGATGTGTCTCCGCGAAGGCGGCGCAATAGAGCTGGCACAATCGACGCAGCCAGACGGGCCTGAATCGTCCTGGGGCTTCCGGAGAGCTGAGCAGAGCATTGAGGGCTTCCGGTTCGACGATGCAGGCGCACGATGCCGGGGCCGAGAGCATTCGCGCCGCGAGCGTGCTGCCGCTTCTCGGCAGGTGGAAGATGAAACCGGCCGGCGACGAGTTTCGGGCATGCTCCGGGAGGGCGACGTCCATCAGCGGCCGCCGCACGGGCGCGACCCCGGCAGTCAGATCCCGATCGGAGAAGAAAGGGCTCGGCGGCCCCTCGATTCGAGCCAGCTCCACAATGGGCTCGCCGAACGCGTAGCTGATAGACTTCGGCATCCAGCGCGGGCTTGAGCGCTCGTTTGCGGCGCTGGGGCTCAGGAGTCGGTTTTCTTGCACATCTCCCCCGAGGCCGGATGGCTACCGGCAAGGATAGGAAACAAGCAGGGGCAGCTGCAGTTGCTCGCGAGCAGGCTCGACGGGCGCCGGCCCACAGCGCCCGCACTCGAGTTCGACCTGCACGACTGCACAGAGCATGCGGCAGTACCCCTGGACGCCGCCAGGCGGGAGTGGAAGGCGCCGTCGGCCGCCCCCGCCGGCTTCGTTTTCCACATGTCGCGGACGGGCTCGACGGTCACGGGCAGCATGCTCCGCGCCGTGTCGGACGTGGCGTTCGTGTCCGAACCGCTTGCCGTGAACGACCTGTTCTTTCGGCTCGAGAGCGACGAGGATCTGCTCGACGAGCGCGTGCGCTTCATCATTGACTGGTTCGTAGCGGCGCTCGGCGGCACACGGAGAGTGGTGTTCAAGTTCTCGAGTTGGGTGTCGCTGCATCTCGATCGCTTCCAGAGATTGTATCCGTCCGTGCCGTGCTCGTTCATGTATCGGGAGCCTGTCGAGGTCGTGTCTGCCATCGTCAGTCGGGCGCCGTTCATGTTCCGCCGGGCGGACATGCGAGCGCGCTTCGCGGCACGCGCTCAGAACAATCCGGCGTTCGAGAAGCGAATTGGCAACGCGCTTCGCGGACGCGTGGACTACAAACGGGAGTGCGACTACGTCGAGTTCGTCGCCCGCTTCATCGGCTCCATCTGTGAGCCTCCCGCGGCGGCATACGCCGCCCGGCGCTCGATTCTGCCGGTCAATTACTCGACCTTCAAGCAGCAGGTGATCGAGGAGCTGGCGCCCGCGTTCGGCGTCCATGTCGACGAGCCCAAGCGGCGACAGATGCTCGAGGCGGCCCGATACGACGGGAAGGCCAGAGAGCAGGTCGTATTCCAGCAGGATTCGGAGATGAAGCGGCAGACGGCGACGCCGCGGATGGCCGAGCTTTGCGATCTATTCATTCAGCCCTCCATCGATATCCTGATGGACGCGGTCGTGCGGCGCTGACGTGTCGAGCCTCTGGAAGATTGCCGGCTTCGCCGTCGCGGCGAGTGCGCTTGCCGCCGTCATGCTCCTGCTCGTCGGGGGGCAGGAACGCGCGGAGCACCAGCCCCATGGGGCCGCCGCACACGGCACTCAGGTCCGCCGAATCGAGTCTCATGGCGAGCGCGTGCCAGACCTCGCAGAACGCTACACACTCGTCAACGTGAGGAGCGGAGCCTGGTCCGACGCCGAGACATGGGACGGCGGGCGTGTGCCTCAAGACGACGATACCGTCAGGATCGCGGAAGGATCGCGCGTCGTGTACGACGTCGTGAGCGACGCCCGTCTCCATGCCGTGGGTGTGGCGGGAACGCTGGCGTTTCGTACCTCGGCAGACACGAGGTTAAGGGTGACCCACCTCCTGGTCTATTCAGGCGGGACACTCAGCGTGGGAGACCAGAACGATCCGATTCAGTCGTCCGCGGTGGCCGAGATCGTCATCAACGACCATCCGCTGCTGACCGGCACGGCGTCAGAGCCGGGTGCCGACCCCTTCCAGTACGGGAACGGACTGCTCGTGTGGGGTGCGCTCGTGCTGCATGGCGCAGAGCGAACGCCAAGCTTCGAGCGGCTGGCCGCGGAAGCAAGAAGCGGAGACACGGAGCTCGTCACGGCTGTTGTGCCGAAGGCCTGGCAGGCCGGTGACACCCTGCTGTTGCCGGACAGCCGCCTCCCCTCCGATGGCGGGATTCAGCCGGTTCACGAAACTCGTTACAACCGCGAAGGCTCATCGGGGATGGTGGTAGATCCGGCCTGGGAACTGGTCCAGATCGAGAGCATCGCTGGCGATCGTGTTGCACTCGCGGCGCCGCTGCGGTTCGACCACCCGGCGGCGCGAGACGCCGCTGGTGTGATCGCGCGCGGTACCCGTGGGGAGACTCTCGTGCCCCACGTCGCGAACGTCACGCGCAACGTCGTCGTTCGATCGGAAAACCCTGATGGCGTCCGCGGTCATATGATCGGCTTTCGCAATGCGTCCGTAGTCATCGCCAACGCGTCGTTCCGCGGATTGGGCCGGACGACGGCCGCCCCGCTGGACAACACGCGCAGCGACGCCGGCGGACGAATCGTTCACATCGGGACCAACCAGGCCGCCCGGTATCCCATTCACATGCATCACGTCGTCGACGCCGCCGGCCTGGATGGCACGGGTGACACCTTCCAGGTTACGGGCGCCGTCGTCCACAACGCGCGACGCTGGGGAATCTCGATCCATGGCAGCCACTTCGGACTCGTCAGGGACACCGTGGTGTTCGATATCGATGGCGCGGGAATCGTGACCGAAGACGGCTCGGAGACCGGGAATCGTTTCGAGCGCAATTTCGTGGCGGCGGTTCGCGGTTCTGGCCAGGCTGTGGACGCCCGGCGATCCGGCGAGGGCATGGGACACGAGGGTGCCGGCTTCTGGCTCGGCTCGGACAACAACATCGTCGTGAATAACGTGGTGGCCGGTGTCGGTGATGGCGGTTTCACACTGTTCCGGACGCCGGAGGCGGTGGCGTTCCCGGCGTTTCCGACTCGGGCGGATGTCCCGGACGGGGATCAGCCGCCCCGCATTGTCGAGTTCTCCGGGAATGAGGTCTACGGGGCGGCACGGACCGGCATCGAGCTCTGGGACAGCAAGGAGTGCGAGATGTGCGGGGCCAACGACACCCTTCTCAGTGACACCACGGTCTGGCACAGCCGCAGCGGCGTCACGTTCGACTACCATGCCGATCACTACATCATCGACGGGCTGCGGGTGCATGGCGACCCCAGACGCCTGGATGGCACGACCGGCGTGACGGCCAACGCCAGCCGCCGGGCGACGATTCGGCGCGCGGACATCCGGTACATTGACGTCGGTCTCGACGGCGGCGGTCGCCGGACCCGGCTTCTCGAGATCGACGAGGCGTCGATACTGGCGAGAATCGGAATCCGGATTCGGCGTGGAAACTCATGGACGCAGCAAGCTGCGACGTTTCGCAATGTCTCGGTTACCTCGCTTCGCGGTCCCGGCGCCAAGCTCGTCGAGCTCGATCCGCGCCCGTTCGGGCGTGACGTCAATACCATGCTCCACCGCCCCATCTACTTCACCGCCTTTCAAGGCCGACCCGGCGCCGATTTTCAATTGTTCTTCGATGACCAGGCACCGGGTCACGTCGTCCCTCAGGCCGACACTCCCGTCCGTGGATGTCCCGATGCGGGATTAACCAACGCCCAGTGCTGGAAAACGCACGGGATCGCGACCGGAGGAGAGGTTGCCCCGTGCGCGACCATGATCGACGGCATCGACGGATTCGCGTGTCCGACAGCTCTCAATCGATCGGTCAACCGCTAGCAGGGGTTTCATCATGTTCGGTCTGGCACATCTGGTGGCTCCAGTGTCGGTGGACGACTTCCTCCGCAACTTCTGGGGAACGCGCGCGGTCTACATTCAGGGCAGCAACAGCAAGGTCACGGACCTGTTCGGGTGGCAGGAAGTCAACAGCTATCTGAACAACGCGCGGGAGGGCTACCCGGGGTTCAGGCTCGTCTACGACAAGAGCGGCCTCCCGACGGAGGCGTTCCAGGATCTCGACGGGTGGATCAGGAAGGGCGCGACGCTCGCTCTCAACAACGTGCAGCAGTTCGACGAGGTGATGAGGCAGTTCAACGAAGCACTGGGAGCCGACCTGAACACGGCGCTCAACACCAACTGCTACGTCTCCTGTCCAGCCAAGCAGGGGTTCGACAACCACTTCGACGAGCACTGTGTCTTCATCGTGCAGACCGAGGGACGCAAGGCGTGGAAGGTGTTTTCCCCGACGATCACGTATCCCCTGCATGCGCAGCGACTGGTCAACAAGGGCACACCGCCGAAGGCCGATCCCTACGTCGAGTGTGTGCTCGAGCCAGGCGATGTGCTGTTCATCCCGCGAGGGCACTGGCACTACGCGGTGGCAGAGACGCCCTCGGTGCACCTCACGGTCGGCCCCGCGTCGAGGTCGGCTACTGAGTTCCTGGGATGGCTCAACGTTCAACTGATGAACAGCGACGAGTTCTTCCGGCGCGACTTTCCCGTGGCCGGCGCCAAGGCGCTCGGCGGCACCATCGATGGCGCCCTCGAGGCCCACGTCGCCGAGTTCCGCCGGCGCCTGTCCGAGATCATTCAGGGCGACGCGTTGATGGAGGCCCTGATCCGGTACTGCATGAGCAGCAATCCGGTGAGGCGGAACCGGCGGCTTCCGCCTGATTGGATGATCGAAGAGAGAATCACGCCTGAGACCGCGTTCAAGATACCGGCGGCGCAGAAGGCGCTGATTCGCTATGACTCGGACACACGGACGGCAGCCATCCACGTGCGTGGGCATCTGCTCCAGCTCAACGCCATGCCCGAAGCGCTGGTCGCTCCGATGTTCGAGCAAACCGGCGTCGTTCTGACCGGAACGCGTCTGCTCGAACATTGCCCGGAGCTCGGCTGGGACAAGTTGAGAGCCATGCTCTTGAGCTTGTACTCCGCTGGGGTTCTGGAGCTCGCAGAGTCAGACGCAACCGTGTGGGTTTAAGAGCGAACGCTATTGTGATCATCCTTCCGTCGGTCGGCGAGGAGATCGTGCTGGCGACATTTGATCGGCAGCTCTGGGAAGCCGCCTCACGGTCGGGGCTGATGGCATGGCCGGACAACCTGCCTGAGACACGATGAGACATTCTGAGCGTGAACACGCCGGAACAGACCGGAACGCAATGAAGCGGTAGAAGCGAAGAGTCGAACAAAACAGAGCGGAGCGACTCGTTCGAGGTCAGCGGGTTACATCTCAACGCTTCGCGCGTCTCCGTTCCGTTCAAGCACCACGTGCTCGGGTGCGACTCAGACGCGAATAACCACTGTCACTGCAAGGCTTTGGCGAGCCTGAGCTGATCGCGTCCCGACCCCCTGGGGTCGAGTGAGACACGAGTGAGACACCGCGAGAGGACGTCGGCAGCGCGAGTCCAACACTCTCCAGCGGGCCTATAGCACGCTAAGTGTGCTATTGTGCTAGTGGATGATCCGGACAATCGGCGATGACACCACCAGAGACATCTGGAACGGCGTCAACAGCAAGGCGGCACGGCGTGTGCCGCGCGCGCTCTGGCCGGTCATCCGGAGGAAGCTGGATCAGATCGATGCGGTGACCGAGCTCGCGGAACTACGGGTGCCTCCGGGGAATCGACTGCACGCGCTGTCCGCAGACCTTGCGGGCTACCACGCGATTCGCGTGAACGACCAGTACCGGGTCATCTTCCGCTTCGCTGGTCACGACGCCTACGACGTGCGGTGTGCCGACTATCACTGAGGACTGCCGATGTTGCCAACCCACCGACCGCCAACCCACCCCGGCGAGATGCTGCTCACGGAGTTTCTCGAGCCGCTCGGTGTGTCGCAGGTTGAAGCCGCCAGGCGCATGCACATTCCCTTCCAGCGCCTCAACGCGATCGTCAAGGGACGTCGCGCCGTGAGCGCCGACACGGCCC
>Ga0326597_10008705_pt1 | contig 13661 bp, 21 predicted proteins | sample RVTome_12_FD_203789 | JGI IMG/M metagenome (GOLD analysis project Ga0326597, IMG submission 203789) | Soil microbial communities from uranium-contaminated site in the Upper Colorado River Basin, Wyoming, United States - RVT100D185 | ecosystem: Environmental > Terrestrial > Soil > Contaminated >... | reverse complement strand
GGAAAGAGAAGTAGAGAAGATGTTACCTATTATATAAATTATTTACACTGTCGCCTAACAATCAGAGAAAAGGAATTGCAGGTGACATCATTATGAGTGAAGATAAAGGTATAAAACAAGAAGATAAGGTAAACCCTTCGTTTGGGTTAGAACTTATAGACCCACAATCAACTCTGATGCAGAGGTTCCGTGAGATAGCTCCTGGAACTTTTAAGCACTGTCAGAATGTGGCCACTATTTGCGAGTCTATTGCAATAGATTTAAAACTTGATGTTATGGTTTTAAAAACAGCGGCCATGCTACATGATATCGGTAAAATGAACCACCCATCTTATTATATGGAAAACCAAACAGGTAAAAACCCACATGATGGGATAAAAGACCCATTTTTTTCATACCATATAATCACAGGGCATGTAGCTCAATCTGTGATGAAATTGATACAATTAAAAGATGTACCGATAAAGGTTATTGAAATTATATCTCAACATCATGGTGATACTGTTCTTTTACCATTCTATAATAAGGCAAACGAGATCAGTAAAGGTTCAGCTATTGAGGATCATTACCGGTACAAGTCGGTAAAACCACAAACAACAGAAGCGGCAATTTTAATGATAGCAGATTGTGTGGATGCATCAGCAAGATCACTTTTTATTGCGGGTAAACTTAAAAAAATATCAAATGTTGTTAACAACACAATCGAAAGACTGTCAGAAGATGAACAGCTTGATGAGATGAAAATAGGTATTATTCGCATTGTCAAGAATGTTCTCTGTAAAGAAATAGAGGCCATGTATCACGGTAGAAGTATTGAGGGATATCAAGATTCAGAAACACTAAATGACGATGATGGGGATAAAAAGGAATAAATGATCAAATCAAACCCAATGTTCGATTGCCTAAATGCAATCTATATGAAATCAAGGTTTTACAAATACTCAAAAAAGGATTGTAACGCCTATATGATTTGTATGTGGCTTGCCCATGACTCTTCACTTATTGATATTGTCATGGATATAACACCATATGTCTTTACACTACCAGATGAGATGATTTTTAAATATTTCTTTCATCGAGTCCCAAGAGGTAATAGATATATAAAATGGGTTAAAAAAGTAGGTAAACACAGTGCAAAAGAGGAAAAGGTCATTGCACAATTCATGGAAGATCATGAAGTAAGTAAACTAGAAGCCTTGAGGTTGATGAGAATATGAACTATACTCAACGATGTTATGGATAAACATTGTATTGGTTGGTATCCATCATTCGCTCAGTGTCAGCACACCTTTTTTAAACAATGCAGATGACATGCATGAAGAAAGTTATGATTATGCTGTTATAGAGAGAATAGGGTGTGGTCTTACACCACCATTGAAAGGATATATTCAGTATTGGTACAAGACCAGCAATATATAACCACCTAGTTTTCTGGTCTATGGGATGAGAGTAATAATTGCGGGTTCCAGAGATGTAATATATTACCCCCATTGTTCATTATGCTGTACTATACAGCGGGTTAAGCCGTGGTTCAAAACACGTGATACAGTTAGCCGATGAGTACAAGATAGATACATATGTGTTAAGAACCGATATTGAAAAAAAGTATCAGAATTAATAGATGTATAATTAGTTTACAAACCAGTTATAAAATGGTATAATAATTATATAAAATTAAAAACAGGAGATAATTTGTATGAAAATAAATGTGAAAAAATTCAAGACCTTTATTCAAAAGGCAACACTAAACAACAGTATCACCAACGTAAGGATTATGGTAGATGGTGATTCCATTAAATCTTCCATGATAGGACAGGGCTGTATCACCATTGTTGATCTCAAGAATGATATTATTGGTGGTATCCCATATGAAGTAGAGATGAATTTCAATGAACCGAAACAACATCTTGAAACATACCTCGACCTGATTGATGATGAAATGGCCGAGATAGATATCAAGGATCAGAAGATAATCTTGAAATCTGGCCGACAAAAATCAAATATATTCTATTGCTCTCAGCATATCACAACTTATTATAATGGCACTGAACCAAAAAGTATTGGGGAAACATTCCATACATTCAAGCTAGATAATTCTTTCCTCGAAGTATATGATAAGATCAGAAAGATCGCGGGTAAGTTCAACAAGGTATATTTTTCAGTTGAGAATAACGAGTTCTACATGGAAACTACTGATAAAACCAATAAGTTTTCCAACGGTATAAAGTTTGCTCTATCTGGTGTGGTATATAAGGATGTTAGTTTGTGTTTTGATTTCAAGAATATAAACGCCCTCATGACAATTGTTGCCGAGGAAGCCGATAAATTCACAGTATCTTTCAGGTGGGTTGAAGCACAGAAGGGTGGTATGTTATCTCTCGAAAAGGATGACGGTTCAGAAAAATATTACATAGTCACCCATAAAGAAGAATAAAAATGTTGACATCTTATTTGTATATGTTATAATACACCATAAGATAAACAATTTTATAGGTGAAAAGGGGGTTCATTATGAAATGTGATAAATGCAAGAAAGATGTTGGTTGGGAAAAATGATAACACCATACTCACAGTTTACACCTCGAAAAGATATTCCTGTTTATGAGAAGAGAATTAAAGTTGTACCTGTCACTGAAAGTAATAAGAGTATATCATACGGAAAGGGTCGGCACTTAGATACATATATATAACAAATTGAGAAATTATGATAAAACTTATAAAACCAACCCCACCAAGATATGATAAAGTTTTTTATGATGGGGTCAGGTGGTTAGATTGGATAGCATTACACGAGGATATGGATATTTGTGTTCATTTCCAAAATATAGATAGGGGTATTTGGTGTACTGGCAAAAATTGTCCTTGTGATCTATACCAACCAGAAGAAATTTAAAAAACAGGAGATAACGAGCATGGATGAAGAGTTGAAAGATGAAGTAATAGAAACACTTGTAGATGGTGAAATTGCTAACGGTTATATGGTTTGGGAAGACGAGGCTCCCATCATACAAACACCAGAAGATATAGCCCTTGAATATAGACAGGAACTCCTTAAAAGGTTCAAGAATATGACAATTACAACCCTTAAAGGACCAGTAAGACTTGCTGATGAATCTTATGAAGAATATAAACTGCGCCGTGAGATTGAAAAGATTTACACAAAAATGTATCTAAGAGGTAAATTCAGATGAGAAATTCAAGAAAGTTTGTACCGATGCCATCAAGTAGAATATATGTCCATCATGAGTCCGGTGAGTTTTTAACATATAGTGGCTGGATGCACCCGATACAAGCCCTTGTATGTGCTTATGAGAGAGACAGAGAGCTATCCCATAACGTTTGTGATGAGATTGGTGGTAGAACTCATGAAATCAAACAAATCCATGAGAAGTATGATATAAAAGAGACAGATGCCCATTATATACTTGGTGAGTTTACAGTCAGTAAGGATTATGAATTCGATTGTGGTGATGGGCCTGTCTCATAAAGAGAACATTTTATGATTAAAAATATATATTATGACAACCAAAATTCAATTGTTCATGTCTGGGAACAGATAAACGGGGAGAATTTCTATGACAATGTAGTGTGGGCTCCCTTTGTTTATTTGAAAACCAATAAGAGTGTTATCAAAACAATTGATGGTGCTCCTGTTGTAAGAAAGGAATTTGATTCTTATAGATCATATAATGATTTTCAGAATACCAATTCTTGTTACGAAAACAAGGTTCTCCCTGTAATTCAATTCTTTGCCGAGAGATATTACGAAATAGAAGATTCAGATATTCAACCACCGAAACTTGAAATTCACTATGAAGATATTGAAGTTTTTTCTACAGGTGAATTCCCAAATACCAACGAAACAGCTTGGCCAATCACATTAATATCAATAGCACATTCAAAAGGTGTGCAGGTATTTGGATGCAAAAAATATACACCATGTGGAGCGATAAACGTTGATGATGTTACATATGTAAAATGTAATGACGAAAAGGACTTACTCGAAAGGTATTTTACTTGGAAGAGAGAAAATCCATGTGACGTTATGACAGGCTGGAATTATTGCGCTGATATTAAAAACAATCCCATGGGGGGCTTTGATCTTCCATATATTATCAGAAGAACACAGAAATTGTTCGGAACAAATACCAAACTATATAAGAAATTATCACCTATCGGTCTGGTTAAAATGTGGAAAATGGATAATATCGATAATTGGAATATAGATATTGCAGGTGTTACCATTCTTGATTTTATGAGTATATATAAATGGTTTACACAGCACAACCTTGAAAATCACAAACTCGATTATGTTGCAAGGCTTGAGAAGGTTGGTGCGAAACTTGACTATAGTGATTACGACACATTGCGTAATTTATATAATGAAAATCATGACTTATACGTTGAGTATAATATAAACGATAGTAGAATTGTACAAGAACTTGAAAAGAAGCTGGCTTATATTTTTCTCATAGAAACACTTTGTCTTTTATGTAAAAACCCAATGAAAAACTATTGTAGTCAGACACAACTTGTTGAGGGTTTGTTGATAACCTACTACAGGAGAAATAACCTATGTGCCCCTGAATTTAATGGGGGGTCTCAAGAATACTTCCCGGCGGCATTTGTAAAGGAACCTAACAAGGGACTCCATGAATGGGTTATTGATTTGGATATTACCTCTAGTTACCCCACTGCAATAATAACTCTGAATATGAGCATTGAGACATACTTTGGAAGGGTTGTTGGGTTTACAAAGGAGCACCTACAGGAATTTAAAAGAGAGACAGGTGTTCATACAACAGGCGAGGATGGTCGGCCATTCTACAATATAGTTATACAATATGTACGTAAAAAACAATTTCCCCCATTTCATATTCTTAAAAATACTGGATTTGAATATTATGAAGGTGATAAACTTAGTAAATTCAACAAGGCATTAGAGCATGGTCTTCTAGCCATAGCACCATGTGGTTCTATTTTCATGAATAAACCAACAGGTGTTTATGCCGCTGTTGTTAAGAATATATTTTTGAAGAGAAAGGTTGAAAAGGGTAATAAGTTCACATATAAAGAAGAAGCAAAACAAGAAAAAGACCCCGAAAAAAAAGCAAATCTTGTGTTGTTGTCAATTCAAAAACATGCTTTACAGTATTCATTGAAATTGATAATAAACGCGAGTTTCGGTGTGACAGCCGTACCATATTCTCGTTATTTCAATGTGAATATTTCAGAGGCCATCACTTCATGTGGAAGGAATACCATTCTCGAAGGTGAGATGTTTGTGAACAGACTATTAAATAACCCTAACATAAGACCAGAATTGGTTGGTATTATAGAAGAGATAAAAGAAAAGTAATGGGATTGAAAAAATTAACATATAAGGCTGTGAAAGATCAAATTGAAAAAGAAGGGTATAAATTATTAAGTAAGGAATATAAAAATAATAATACAAAACTAAAAATTCGGTGCTCAAATGGACATGAATGGAGTGTAACATGGAATAATTTTCAACAGGGAAATAGATGTCTTGAATGTTCTGGTAAGAAGAAACTCACATATGAGTATGTAAAGGAACAGATCGAGAAAGAAGGGTATAAATTATTAAGTAAGGAATATTTTAATGCCCAAACAAAATTGAAAGTAAAGTGTTCTAAAGGACATAAATATAAAGTTAACTGGGGTCATTTTCAACAGGGAAATAGATGTCCTGAATGTTCCGGTAAGAAGAAACTCACACATGAATATGTAAAAGAATATATTGAAAAAGAAGGGTATAAATTATTAAGTAAAGAATATAAAAACGCATTTACTAAATTGAAAACCATATGTCCAAATGGACATAAATATAAGGTAAAATGGAATGATTTCCAACAAGGTTATAGATGCTCGGAATGTTCTGGAAACAAGAAACTTACACATGAATTTGTCAAAGAACAAATTGAAAAAGAAGGGTATAAACTTTTAAGTAAGACATATAAAAATAATAAAAATAAATTAAAAGTAAAATGTCCAAAGGATCATGAATATGAAGTAGTATATGATTGTTTTAATCATGGACAAAGATGCTCGGAATGTTCTGGAAACAAGAAACTTACACATGAATTTGTCAAAGAACAGATAGAGAAAGATGGATATAAATTACTGAGTAAAGAATACAAAAACTCAAATACAAAATTAAAAGTAAAATGCCCAAAAGGTCATGTGTATAAAGTGGTGTGGGATAGTTTTAAACAGGGTATTCGATGTCCAAAATGCTATGATGAATCAACATCATCAAAAGCTGAAATTGAAATTTTTGAATTTATCAAAAACATTTATGATGATATAATTATATCCAATGATAGGACTCAGATTGTCAATCCAGAAACAGGGTTCAATCTTGAACTGGATATATGGCTTCCAGAATTAAATAAAGCAATAGAATTCAACGGTGTTTATTGGCACTCATTACCAAAAAGAAAAATAAGAGACAAGATAAAAAAACAACAGTGTAAAGAAAATAATATTAATCTCTTAATAATAGATGAAAATTTGTGGAATTTTAACAAAGAAAAATGTCTTGAAAAAATTAAGGAATTTATACTATGAAAAGTATATCTAAAATAGCTATAAAATATGTTTCATTTGTTGTTTTAGTAGTTATAGCTATAATAAAAAAGATTAAAGATCGTAATAAACCGAAGAGAATAAAAATTCATCGATGCACAAAATGCCCCGCTCGGTTGACATGTAAGCACAGCCCGTTTTGTGAATTATAAAAAAAGGGAGATTAGTATGGTTAAAGTAATTTTAAAATTTATGTTAGATAATTTAGGACAAAAGACAGTTTTTGTGGTATTATTAATAGTAATAGGTGGTGCTGGGACATGGTGGTTCACCGAGAACGTTGTCACCTATGTCGCTCTTGCTTCTGAGATAACTGTTGTTCAGAAGGATAGTGAACGTGGAGACATGATACAGCAAAGGCAGGTATTAGAATTACGTAAAGAGGCGATAACTCGTCAACTAGAAGACAACGAAGACAAATTTGACGATACCGGTAAGCAAAAATACAAGCAACGTGTTGATCGGTATACAAAAAGTCTTGAAGGAATCGAACAGGAAATTAAAGAAGTTGATGAAAAAATTAAATAGAGGTTAGTGTTATGATACTGGAAACATTAAAAGAATTATGTGGTACATTTGTGTGGATGATAACCGATCCTAAATTTTAGATTAAGATGGTGTTTATTGTGGTGGTCAGTTTGGTATTCGGATTATTATGGACAGGAATGATAACGTTATTTAATTATATATCTAAGAAAATAAAGGGTTTAATATGGGGGTTATATTATGATAGATTTTTTACAGAACATGATTGAATTTCTAAAAATTATGGTTACCGACCCAGTATGGTATATTTGTATGGGTTACATTGTTATTCGGATTATTATGGGTTTCGCAAGTAATAGACAAAAAAAACAACCTACTGGGTTGTTCATTGATGGCCCTATGAGCGGTCGTATATGGGATGATGCCCCATACAAAACAACCCCGATAATGTATATTAAATCATATAAAAACGGTAAATGTGGGTTTAATTACAGAAGATTCTCATACGAATTCGAATCAAAGAGATATTTCATTTACACGACAGAGGAAGAGATAAATCCATTGGTTCATAGCGATATTTGTCAATTAATATATAGAAATATAGACATGTTGGTTCCAGTAAGATGAAAGAGAATGACTATATCTATTACATCGATACTGACTCGCTTTTTATAGGGGTTCGGGATTTCCTATATAATAGAGGTGTCACCCCCGAACAGTGGAATAAACACACTGATATGGAAAAGTGTGATCTTGTTTTGAGAATATCAAAGATCATAGAATCATATGTTGAAGATCGAGCGTACAACGAAACACAGAAGATATCATACAACTCAGCTGTTGAAGATTTCAAGATCGGATTTAAACAGGAAATCGTATGTAAATCTATTCTGTTTGTCAAGAAAAAGAAGTATGGTTATAATGTTGTAAATGAAGAGGGTTTTAATTGTGATAAGATAGAAGTCACCGGCCTCGAAATTATACGCTCAGAGACACCTACAGTGTTCAGGAACGCTCTTAAAAATATTCTGGGAATGATCCTTCGAGGGGCTAACGATACTGAAATAAGGGATATAATAGCAACATATAAAAGAGTAATGAAAAACGCCAAGATAGAGGATATCAGTTCAAATATTGGTGTCAAGAACCTTGAAAAATATCTCGGTACAGGTGAGAAAATAAAAAGAACACCTTGGCATGTAAAGGGTGTGTGGAATTACAGGTTCCTACTAAAACACCATGGAGTAGAAAATAAATACGAGGTAATTAACGAGGGTGATAAAGTAAAGGTTGTATATATAAAGAAAAATCCATACGACATAGACACCGTATCTTATCACCATTGGCCAAAGGAGTTTCAGGTAGAAGTTGATTTTGATAAACAATATGATAAATTTTTCTTGAGTAAAGTGAATATATTATTGGTGCCGATGAACAGAGAGTATATCCTAAACAACACTCATGAGACTATGAGTTTATTTTTTGGAGAATAAAATGACAATTATAAGATATATTAATGCCAAAACAAATCAGATTTTCTATGAAGAAATCAATGCATCCTTTGTGTCACCACCAAACACCATTGTTGTCATTGAAGAGATAACATACGTTGTGTATCAGATTATTAAAAATGTTGATGCCGGTGTTGTGAATATGTTCTGCTTCTCAGAGTTTGAATATCTTCTTATGAAGAAAGAATCAGACAAAACAGAATAGGGGGGGTTATTATCAAAGTTTATTATCACTCATCGGATTTCGATGGAAAATGTAGTGCGGCTATTGTAAAATACTTTTTTCCACTATGTGAATGTATCGGTATAAATTACGATATACCTCTTGATTTTAGTAAAATCAGACAAGGGGAAACTGTGTATATGGTGGATTTTACCATTGAATCCCTTGATGATATGTTAAAACTCAATGATATGTGTAATCTTCACTGGATAGATCATCATCGTACTGGTGTTGAGAGAATGGTAGATTATAATATCAAGGGGTTGAGAAGAATAGGAACCGCTGGATGTGAGTTGACATGGGAGTATATTACAGGCTCAACAGAAAAGATACCATATGCTGTTAAACTACTTGGAAGATATGATGTGTGGGCACATGAAGACCCAAATATTCTACCATTCCAGTATGGTATGAAGATAAGTGAGTGGCCACCGGAAGACCCTAATTGGGTTGAATTGTTTATCAATGAAACCCACGAACACGTTGCATCTATTGTTCATGGTGGTCTTAAAATTATGGCATATGAAAAAATACAAGCCAAGGAATATTGTAACTTCCACGCATTTAACACACGCTTTGCCGGTCACCCATGTATTGCTGTAAACAGGGGTCTTGTAAACTCAAAATTTGCAGATAGTAAATGGGATAAAGAAAAATATGATTTTATAATCTATTTTACATATATGAACTCGGGCTTCTGGAAATATTCTTTGTTCACTGACAAAGATGGTATCGATGTTGGTAGAATAGCAGAAAAATTTGGTGGTGGTGGTCACATACAGGCCGCTGGATTCCAATCAAAAGAGTTATTGATAACAGATATATAATGTATTTTATTATATAAATACAACGGAAACAAAATATGGAAAATGATAAATTTTTTCAAAAAGTAGACAGCGATATCAACGAGGATGTTATTCTCTGCGCTCTACAAAAAGAGTATGATGTATTTGGATTACTGGATTATAATGAATTTAATATCAAGGAACGGATAGAAAAGAACCCATTTCTAACTGAACAGTTCAGGTTATTGTTGATCAAAGAGAAATCAAACCTCATGAGATTACAAAATATAACCGATGAATATATCGGAACACTTTATGATAACCTTAAACACCATAATACCATCTCTCTGGGGAAAGTAGAAATTGAAAAATACTACTTACCAAAAGACCCTAAAGTGATCGAGTTAAAAAGATTACTCATTAAACAATCTATAAGGGTTGATTTTTTTGAGGCTGTGTTCGAGGCTTTTAAAACCCAGGGTTGGCTTATGAAGCAATGGCTGGTAAACAATAAGGATGCTACATAGGATTAAATGTCGGCTAACCCAACAATAATATTCAAATATCATGACCCATTAAACATAAGGATTGATACTGGTAACTACGACTACCTGAAAGGAGTGATGGAATTTCTTTCAGAATTTGTGGATAACTATTATTTCATGCCAAAATTCAAAAATGGTGCATGGAATGGGAAAGTAAGTAAATTCAGCAAACCTAAGAGAACATTCCCTTACGGTCTGTTATTAGACGTAATCAAATACACAATCAAAGATTGGCCCGATCTCATATACGAGGTTGAGGTTGATGTCAAGAAAACGTTCACAGGTATCGCCATTGATCCAAAATGGGACTTACTATACTACCCCTACAACTATCAGGAAGATTGCATTAGAACGGCTCTGAGGACTTCTAAGGGAATTATTCGATCAGCGACAGCTAGTGGAAAGTCGGTAATGATTGCATATATTACCAAAACCCTTCTTGAGAATAAGATAACCAACAATGTTATAATTATTGTCCCTAATCTTTCCCTTATAGAACAATTCAAATCTGATCTTATAGAGTATGGAATGGATGAAAAGTTGATAGGGAAGCTGAACGCAAAAACAAAACAGCTTGATAAACCAATTGTTATTTCAACATGGCAATCACTACAACGCAGAAAGAAAGAAATGCTTAGATTTCAATCTGTCATTGTTGATGAATGTTTAGATGGCAATACAGAGATTTTAACCAGTAAAGGTTTAGTAAAAATAAAAGATATTATGATCGGTGATATTGTAATATCCTATAATGAAAAAAATAAAAAATATGAAAATGATATTGTTAAAAATTTATATATTAACCTGACTATATCAACAGAAGAAGAAATGTATGAGTTAATATTTGATGATGGTACTGTATTGTGTGTTACCGGTAACCACAAGATACTTACAAAAAATAGAGGATGGGTAAGGGCAGATGAATTAGATGAAAATGATGATATAATTAGCAATAACCCTTGACATTTTACAAAAATAATGATATATTTAGCGATCATATATTTAATAACCTAAAGAAGACATATGAAACTTATAAAAAGAAAAATAATAAAAAAACCAAAAAAAGTATATAACCTACACATAGACAAAAATAACAATTATACGGCAAATGGTGTGGTTGTTTCGAATTGTCATGGTTGCAAAGCGGCTATTTTAGAGTCAGTCCTTGAACACGCCATCAATGCAAAATACAGATTTGGGTTTACCGGTACGATGCCACCATCTCGCCTCGATGAACTGACTGTTAAATCATTCATTGGGCCAGTAATTAAAGAATATGGCTCTAAATGGCTCCATGAGCACGGCTACATTGCGGGATGTGATGTTAATATGGTAACCATCAATTACAAACAAAAGATCAAGGGTGACTACAATACGATCAAGGATATATGCTTTAATAATCCATACCGTGTTGGTCTGATAAAACACATCCTCAATGAAACAAATTCCAGTGTTCTTATTTTGGTAGATAAAGTTGAAAAAGAAGGGGCTGTACTGAAAGAAATTCTACTTAAAAGTAGAGAATTAAAAGATAGAACCATAGAGTTTATCAGCGGTAAAGATGATGCAGAGATAAGAGAACAGTGGAGAAAGAAAACAAACGAGTCAAAGAATATCATCCTGATCGCCACATACGCAATCTTCCAAGTAGGTGTAAATATTAAGAGTCTCGATACCCTCATTATGGGAAGTCCTTCAAAAAGCAAGATCAGAGTCCTACAATCAATAGGCAGAACATTGAGGAAGGATGACGGTAAGGTGGGTTCAAAAATTTGGGATATTTGCGATCAGGTAAAATACTTAAAAGACCATGCTGATATTAGATTCAGACACTATAATTTCGAGGGTTTTAAAATATATGAGGTCAGCTTGTCAGAGGGTGACAACTATAATATCGAATTGAAAGAAGCTGATTAATCAGCTTTCTTCTTTAACTTTTTAACACCATCTTTGAATAGCTTAGTAATCGGACTATCTTTTCCTAAGAAAACATCAAATAGATTTTCCATCTCAGGAGTTCCATCATAAATATAATCTTCAACACCCCAATCAAGGTGTTGCTGAACTGTCATCGAAGAATCAAGAAACGGTATGATATCCCCTACCCTTTTAAGATTGGCTCTGTAAATCTCACCTTTCTGGATAGCCTCGGCAAGTTCGGTATAAAATCTATTGTTCTCAATATCATTCCAAGAATTCCAGTATTTCCTTTTCTTTGGGTACATTGTAACGTATTTCACAAGAATTTTATTGACATACACAACTATATTACCGTTTAGATATATCTCTACTATTGGGAAAAAACCCTGATCAGATGGTATTTCCTCCTCAATAGGTTCAAACTTTACCTGTGACCCCGGAAAATACACAAGGGAAAGTAACATAATCAGCTTTGACAGGGTAACGTCCCAGCTATATTTCTCAAGTATATCGATAAGCTCTACTTTCGATTTCTTGATAATATTTCTAACTCTTCCAGATATTTCCATTATTTACCTTTTATTAACTACGGCCTTGGACAGTTCTTTTTGGTCTTCAAATGTAATAATAGAAAGTCCACCGCTAAGACCAACGGTAAAGGATATATCTAAAAGATCAAGAATATCAGCTAGTTCTAAAGCTAAAGAGGCAGAGTTCTTCGGGTATTTTACTATGAATTTATTACCCCTTTTCATGGTCTGAATATGGCTGTTAACACTTGCCATCTCAAAACCACCTGTCTTTCCGGTGAGTAGAATAGTGAGAATGATATTTCTATCACTCGGACTTACCTTTGACTCTATTAAATATTTACTATAGTCCATAATAATCCCCCTTTTATTTCTTACCGTATTCTTTCCAATCATCATTTGCATCATGAACAACAGCACCCCATTTTTTAAATACAGGTAGTTTATCCAGAGCATCCTCTGCTTTCTTATCATCAAGACCAGTGAACATTACAACCTTTGGTTGGTTTGACCATCCAAATTGATTGTCATCCCATACCTTACTTGCACCGGCGGCCTTGAGTGCCTTCATAAACAACTCAACATCATATTTGTTGCTTGTATTATCAAAGATAGAACTCCATTTAACATATGATGTCTTTGGTGGTAACTTCACTTCATTTAAATAATCCCTTAATTTCATAACCCCCCCCTTTTTTTGTTTAAAATTTACGTTCATCTATAAGCTGATAGAACGTACTTAAATTTATAAGAACACAAGGCCCACCCACCCATACCTCTCTTTCTTCATTGGGTAACACATCACCTGCTTTCTTTAATAAGAATTTGTTTTTCTTTGGATCAAGAATTTTATTGAGATGATCATACAATGTAAGATTAGGCTCACTTGTTGATCCAAGATGTCTCCAATCCTTGATAATTTTAGGAGCATCATAGTCTATAAGTTGAATATCATCCACCTGTATATTCAACCCTTTCTTTAAAGATGGCCAGCTTTCATCATTGACAAAAATTTTAAGGTATTTATTAAAATCATTTACAGAATCACGCCA
>Ga0326597_10008704_pt1 | contig 13663 bp, 14 predicted proteins | sample RVTome_12_FD_203789 | JGI IMG/M metagenome (GOLD analysis project Ga0326597, IMG submission 203789) | Soil microbial communities from uranium-contaminated site in the Upper Colorado River Basin, Wyoming, United States - RVT100D185 | ecosystem: Environmental > Terrestrial > Soil > Contaminated >... | reverse complement strand
GCCTCCTGGTATTAGGTTCGCTCCATGGTTTCGCAGGAGTGGTTTATTATTATTATCCCTTCTGAATCCCACCAAGCTGCTTTCAACAAATAAATCCATGACCGGAGCCATGGCTACGAGCGTGGCACTCGAAGCAAGGACGGTCTTTTATACAACAACCTCGCTCGCCTTGTCACCTGCAAAATCCTGTGAAAATCCTGTGAGAAAGAATGCGGGGGCAGTTCATCGATCCGGTGAATGTTCTAAAGTTATTCGGCGGCAAAGCCGGCTACAGAAAATTTGTCCGTGACGGTTTAGCAGGAGGGCATAAGGAAGAGAAATACGAAGTCGAGGATCAACGATTTCTAGGCGAGCTTTGTGCTCGGTGCCGCAAAGATGGGTAACCGACCGTCGATGATTGCTGCTTTCCTCCGCTGCTCACCGTCGGCCATTTCAAAGATCATAGTGCGGAACCATTGAGTGCAATCACCGGCTGGTGGCAGCGTTGTTTAATCTTTCCTGTCTGTCAAGCCTGACACGAATTCCGAATTCCGAATTCACTCTTCAATGACCCTATTACGGACGACGCCAACTGGACCGGACCTTTCAGCCCAATGATGCATATCACGGATCGAAGTCGGGTCATTACGCCTGATGGTCGGTCGCCTTTTTTGAGCCGTTTTCAGCGCAATTAATCCCTCTGTGTCCATTCATTCGCTGGTACGTTGATTGCGCAGCAACTCATCTGCTCTCGCACCAGACTGTCGTGTCCAAGGTGCAAACGGTTTTTGTTTGTAGGCGAAACAATGGATGAGCAATGTCCCCCGCAGGACGAAAAGCTATCGCTCCGGAAAGATCTTTTTGCGAGACCTGGAAGCCAGGAGCTGATCGAGTTACAGAATAAGCCCGCAATCTTAATTGCGGAACGCGACGACACCCTACGGCGGAAGTTAAAGGAGGCGTTACTTCGCCGTGGATTTGCCGTAATCGAATCGTCCGACAAAACCGGCATCCTGGGAAATTTTCCAAACCCCGGCATAGATGTCATTATTATAGGCTCTCTCGAGAACGGTAGCTGGGATGGATTGGAGCTAGCCCGGCAAATCCGTAGGTTGCATAGAAATCTCCCTATCATCTTGATCGCCACGCAAAACTCGGAGGAGCTGGCCATCGCCGCGCTCAGAACAGGAATCAACGATTATTTTAAGCAGCCGTACTCATTCGAAGATCTCGTTTCGAGTGTCAGCCGCTACCTTCCTGACTTTCTTTCCCGGCGCCCTCAACAAAGCGTAAAACGGCCAGCGTCCGGCATAATCGACGGCCATCGGATGATTGGCGAGAGCCTGGCGATGCGGGAGATAAGAGCGGCCGTCGGAAGGATCGCATCGACAGACAGTAACGTCCTCGTCACTGGGGAGACCGGAACGGGCAAGGAGCTTGTGGCCGAGCTGATCCACGGAAACAGCCCGAGGGCGCACCAACCCTTCGTGTGTATCAACTGTGCGGCCATCCCCGACAGTCTTTTAGAAAGCGAGCTGTTCGGCTATGAAAGAGGGTCCTTTACAGGGGCTTACTCCTCGAACAAGGGCAAACTGAAGTTCGGCGACGGCGGGACTATTTTCCTGGACGAGATCGGCGACATGAGTCCCTACGCCCAGGCGAAGATCCTGAGGGTGATCGAAAGCCGGGAGGTCCAACGCCTGGGGGGGAAAGAAAACATTCCCCTCAACGTCAGGTTCATCGCCGCTACCAATAAAGATCTGGAACAATCGGTCTCAGAAAAGACGTTCAGGAAAGATCTTTATTATCGGCTCAACGTCGCCGGCATCCACCTGCCTCCGTTGAAAGACCGCAAGGAGGATGTTCCCTCCTTATGCGATCACTACATCAGGGACTTAAATCGCGAATTCGGATGGCAGGTCGAAGGCTTTACCGAAGAAACCGCGGAAGCCTTGCTCCGCTACGATTGGCCGGGGAACGTTCGAGAGCTGAAGAACCTCTTAGAGGCGACAATCGGCAACTTTCACTGCGGGCAAAAGCGCAGCGCCAGCGACCCTTGCGGCCAATGTCTCGAAGCCAGCTTCCGCTGCCGGCAAATCTCCTTTACGGACCTGCCCGAGCAGTTCCGCCGGCGTCTCAGTAATACGAAGCTACTTCCTCTGGACCAGCGCTATCCTTTGGTCTCTGTGCTCATCTCCACAAAGTGGAATATCAGCAAGGCCGCCCAGAAGCTTCACTGGTCGCGAATGACTATGTATAGAAAGATGGCGCAGTACCACATTTATCGGAGAAGGAAAACCGGTAAACCGGATGTGATGCAAGGGAAACGCCGCCGAAGCAGTGACGATTTATGATAGTCAGGACCTCGCGGTAACTCACGGCGATCGTAATCTTTTTTCTCTTGGCTATGAACTAGCCTCGTTTCGGCCAATCCGCTGCGCGACTCCTTCGGTTATACGATGGCGAAGTCCCATATTACTCAAAAGTACAATCGTAACATCGATGCGATACAATGTGACAGCACGATGTGACACACCAAATCATTTTTCGATTCCCTCCCGCTGTCTTACGCAATCCATCGATTTTCACAGACCTTCCCTTCCTTCCCGATTTTTCCGCCCCTCTGTATCGACCGATAAAGTGTAACATCGCTTGCTTACACTCCCTGCCTGCGACGTGAAAAGCCGAGAAAGCCTTTTCTGAAAAGAACGCTTTAACAGACCAGTACTTGGAACAAAGAGAACCCTCACAAGCGGAGGTTGGCACCGCGCTTGCGCTTGATGATTTGCACTTCGCGGCGCTGGAGACGAGACTGAAGCAAAAACCACCGGCAACAACAAATAGATCTGCTGTCAGTCGCAGCAGCGCGTAAACGGGCCGGCGGTTTGGGACAAACCGTAGGCCAGGAGAAGTTTCAGGTCGAAGTCATTCATGGCGGCAACCGCAAAGTGGTGGAGTTCTAGCCGGTCGAAGGGGGAAGGCTGATGTTACGTCGCAATTTGGTTTCCATAGGAGTGTTGATTCCCCTCTGCGTCATGATGACGCCGCCTTTCGCATTTTTGGGGCTTGGGGTGGCGCAAGAGGTAACGCCAACCATTTCGGTCACCGTAAATAAATCAATGGTGGTTCGTTTAGCGGACCGGGCCAAGCGAGTCTCGGTATCGCAACCGGCGGTTGCGGACGTGATCGTGGTCGCTCCGAGTCAGTTGTTGATTAACGGCAAGGCCGTCGGCACGACATCGCTGATCGTTTTTAACGAGCAGGGCGATGTGTCGAATTTCGATCTGATCGTGACTCCCGACGGTGCGGCGTTGAGAGGTCAGCTGCAGGTCGTACTGCCCAATGAAAAGCTCGAGGTTTTGACCTCTGGAACGTCAATCGTTCTAAGAGGCGAGGTCTCCAACGAGGTGGTTTACGACAAGGTCTTGGAAATTACGGAAAACTATCTGCCGCCGAAGCCTCCGGCGGCCGTGGCGCCGCCCAGCACAACGACCAACGTTAGTGTCGGCAGAGGTACACAGAGACAAGCCATTCCCACCAGCGGCGTCGGTTTTGCCGGTGGTGGCCAGTTAGCATTTAACGAAGAGGGCTCGTTGACTGATGTTGACAGGTGGGGAGACAAGAGAAAGACGGAAGGTATCATCGATCTATTGGTAATCAAGGAAATTCGCCAGATCGAGCTGGATGTTATCGTTGCCGAAGTGGCGCTCAACAAGCTGAGAGAAATCGGCCTCGATTCGCTCTTGAACACGCGCCATGTAAGCTCGGACACGTTCAACGGCTCAAATTCGGGCTTCCCCACCAGACTTTTCCAAGACATCGATGCGGGCAAGTTGATTTTCGGAGCCGCGACATCGGGCATATTCACGTACGCCACGAGAGGGTTTGCACTGACCACGTTGTACCGGATGATGCAAAACAAGGACATCACCGAGATCCTCGCTCAACCTCGTCTGGTCATGAAAAACGGCCGTTCCGGTGGATTCTTGGCGGGCGGCGAGTTTCCTGTGGTGACCTCGACTTCTGAACGTTTCGAGGTCGAATTCAGGCCCTTCGGTGTGCGCCTGGACTTCGTGCCGACGCTCACCTGGTCGGACCGGATCGATCTGAGAGTCTTCCCTGAAGTCAGCGAGATCGATCAGAGCGTTGCGGTTAATGGAGTGCCGGGTCTCAAGGTTCGTCGCACGGTTAACCGCGTTGAGATGAAAGACGGCGAAAGCCTCGTGATTGGCGGGCTCCTCGATCGGCGAATACTAAAAGACGTAACGAAGTTTCCGCTGTTAGGTGACATCCCGATTTTAGGAGCCCTTTTTAGGAGCACGCGGTTCAGAAATCAGGAGTCCGAGCTCGTTTTCGTCATCACGCCGCGGATTGTCCGAACGATGAAACCGGGGGAAAAGCCCCAGCTTCCATCTCTTGAAAAATACGACGACCCGGACATCCGTCAAGTGCCGGTGCCGGAATCGTGGGAAGAGAGAAAACCGACTTCCCGAGGCGCGACGATTCCCTAATCGCAGACGATTCGTGAAGTTTTAAGGTGTTGGCATCGGCCAAGCTCGACGAGCGTCATGGAAAATGAAGAGCGTCGACGAATTAATCTCACGGAAACCCGAGTCAGCATGAAGTTACCGATCTACTTAATGGGAGAAAACAGCGCGGACAGGTGGGAGTATGACATTGCCGAAGATTTTGATGGATGATGAAAGCAAGGACGTGCCGGTTAACGGCGAACCGAATGGGCGATACGCCAACTATTTCACGGTCGGACACAACGCCTTTGAATTCCTGTTCGACTTCGGCCAGCTCCACACGCAAGGTTGGCCGGCACTGCTCCACACCAGGATTATCACGACACCGGTCTATGCGAAGAGCTTGTTGGGGCTGCTCCAGGAGTCCATTGATCGGTATGAACAGCTCTTCGGGACTATCCCTGAGGGAGATAAATAGAGGCGTTCGGCATGTTGAATTATGACGATAAGCGACGATTTAAAGATACCGGCTGTGAATCTATCACACAGCTTGTAGAAGCAGGTCGAGAAACGAGAAAGGAGGTGAAAAAATGAAGAATCTCATTTCATACCTACGGGATCATCGGGGTGTTGAAACCCTGGAGTGGATCCTGATCGGAGGGCTGATCACAGGTGTGGGCATTGCGCTCTACCCGGGCACGCTGCAGACGGGCCTGACAACCGTAATCGACACCATCGTGGCCGCGATCACGGCAGCGATCTAGTAAACGCCGCGAGGTACCGGGGCTCCACCCGGAGCTCCGGTACCAAATTTAAAGAGGCGAGGCATGAACCGAGCCGGACAACAAAAAGACCAAAGGGGCACCTCGACCTTAGAGTTCGTCGTGGTTCTCCCAACCCTCCTAGTAGTATTCTTCGCGATCATGGAGTTAAGCCGCGCGTGGCTCACGGTCAACATCGTAACCACCGCAACTCGGGAGGGGGCTAGAACCGGGGTGGTCACGCCTACCTCGACAGGTGACGTTTTTGATCCAGCCCCGGCCGAGGCCCGGATCGACGCGATCCTGGCGGCGGCCAACTTATCGACCGGCGCGATCCGAAGCGTGACCTGTCCGGGAGCGTGCGTGACCGGCTCGCAAGTGCAGGCAAACGTACAGGTGACGTTTGACACAGTCGTGCCGATCTTTTTACCGATGTTAATGGGTATGGACATCAATCGAACTACTATCATGCGTTACGAGTAGCGTACACGCATGCAAACAGGAGAAGCACTATGGGCCGCAGATTCGTTCTGATATTGGGGTTAGCTTTGGTGATAGGCCTGGTGACCGGTTCCGTGGTCTATCGGGCAATTACCGACAAATTTGAAATTGAGGCCAGGACGCAGCCGACCAGACAGGTTGCAGTGGCCGCCGCGAACATAAATCTGGGGGAGACCCTGACTAGCCAGCACGTCAAGCTCGTGTCCTGGCCGAATGACTCGGTGCCGGTCGGGACCCTCGGCAGTGTCGCCGAGGCAGAGGGGCGGGTGGCCCTCACGTCCAGCGTGGTCGGGGAGCCGCTGTTCGATGCGAAGCTCGCCCCGAAGCTAGCCGGCAGCGGCGGGATCCTACCGATGCTCGTGCCGGACAACTTCCGTGGCGTGACGATCAAGGTTGACGACGCGGTGCGCGAGAGCGGTTTCGTCTCTCCGAACAGCCGGGTGGACGTCGTCGTGAGCATAGCCCAAGGGCAAGGCTCGACGGAGCGGACAGGCAAGGTGATCCTGCAGAACGTTCCGGTACTGGCCGCAGGCCAGGCCGTCGAGATGAGAGGCAACAAGCCGGTGCCGGTCACCACCGTAACCCTGGCGCTCACGCCAGAACAGGCCGAGCGCCTGGCTGTGGCTCAAACCGAAGGGCGGTTGATGCTGGCCACGCGGAACCTGGGCGACAACCGAGTTGTTGAGACTCCCGGCACCAACGTGAAGAAACTCCTCGGCACTTCATCCGCGCCGCCGCCCAAGCAGCCGACCTCCACTCGAGTGGCGCGATCAGAGAACCCGCCGCCGCCCTATACAGTATTGGTGTTCCATGGAAACCAGATGACCGAGCACCAATTTGTCCAAAATGGGGAATCGAAGTGGGTTGAGCAGGTCAGTAAAGACAAAAAGAGCCGCTAATGAAAAGGTAAGACCGAAACGGTAGAAAAAGGAATTCACTCTGCTGCGGGCTATAACCGGGGATGAAAATCGTGGAATATCTTTTTGCACCGACAACTCCCCAGATTTGAGCGATGGACGAATGACTGCCTTGCTACGAACGATCATCATTGACTCCGACCAAGATTCACGTGTCAACCTACAGCGTATCCTCGCCGGCACTCCATCGGTGACAGTGGGCGAGTTCTGCACTATCCCGGAGGCCTTGGGTACCGCTCCGGCCTACCGGCCGGATGTTGTCATCGTCGAGATCCCCCTGGAGCAGGGGAGGAACGGCGACGGAGCGTCCTCGGCCATCGAACACCTCGCGCGCGTTCTGCCTGATACGGCCATTCTGGTGACCGGGACCACCCTATCAGCGCGCCTCGTGATTCAAGTTATGCGGGCGGGTGCCGTCGATTTCCTCGCCCGCCCGGTAAAGCAAGACGACCTTAGAGAAGCGCTGGAAAAGGTGGCTCGCTCCCGCCCCGGCGTGACGGCACAGCAACGGAACGGGCGGGTGATATCGGTCTTTTCCGCGAAGGGAGGTGCGGGCGTCACCACAGTCGCCACGAACCTCGCCGTCTGCTCGGCCGAGCGATCTTCCGGGCGCACGGTCTTGGTAGATCTGGATACCCGCCAGTCCGACATTGCAACATTCCTAAACCTCCGCTCCCAGTACTCGGTCCTCGATGCTTTCGAGAACATCGGGCGGATGGACGAGTCATTCCTCAGGCGTCTCCTGACGGAGCACTCGAGCGGGCTCTTAGTGCTCCCAGGCCCCGCCCCAATGAATCGTATCAAGCTCCGGCCGGAACAGGTGCAGGCAGGCATTGAGATCCTTCGGTCATATTTCGACCAGGTTATCCTCGACCTTCCCCATGATATGGACGCCGCCACCGTCGGCGCGCTTGAAGCCTCCGACACGATTTTCTTCCTAGTGAGCCAGAACGTCTCCGCCCTCCGCCTGGGGACGGCCGGGATCGGCGCCCTCCGCCACCTCGGAATCGACGTGAAGAAGGTAAGGCTTGTGGTTCTGCGCGAGCGCACCGGAGAGGACGTGACGTTCAAGCAAGTTCGAGAGATGTTCGGCATCCCCATCTATTGGAGGATGCCGAGCGATTACTCGACTGTGGTAACCGCCATCAACAATGGCAAGCCCCTGGTGACGGCACTGCCGCGGTCAAAGATAGCTAAGAATCTAAGGCAACTGAGCGACACGCTCGTCGATCAGCAGCCGGCGGAACCATCGGGAACACGACCAGCCTTGCTAACGCGTGCGTTCTGGAACTTCGGCCGTCTCTCACAAGGAATCAAATAAATGAGAGTATTCAACCGCCAGATCAAGAAACCTGTAGAACTTGTTCCCAACGTCGCTCCCGACGGGAGTCAGAGCCCCAACAACTGGTCGTCCTTCGAGTTGAAGAATCGCATCCATCGCCATTTGATCGAGCGGATCGAGCTGGCAAAGGTCGATGTTCTCCCACGGGATGTCGTCGAGCAGCAGATCCGGCAGGTCGTCGAGGATCTGCTCGCCGACGAGGAGACACCGCTCAGCCGCTGGGAGCGGAATCAGATCATCCTCGAAATCCAGCACGAGACCTTCGGGCTTGGACCCATCGAGCCGCTCATACGGGATCCCAGCGTATCGGACATCCTCGTCAACGGGCCCCAGGACGTGTTTGTGGAACGACGCGGTAAGCTCGAGGAAACCAACGTGATCTTCCGGGACGATGCTCATCTACTTCAGATCATCGAGCGGATCGTCTCTCAGGTAGGGCGCCGGGTGGATGAGTCCTCCCCTATGGTGGACGCGCGCCTGCCCGACGGCTCGCGGGTGAACGCCATCATCCCGCCGCTCGCGCTGGATGGGCCCATGCTCTCCATCCGCCGCTTCGCCGTCGATCCATACCATATGGAGGATCTCTTGGCATTCGGCACTCTTACGCCGGCCCTTGCGGAGATCCTCTCCGCGGCCGTGCGGGCCCGTCTTAATATACTCATCTCCGGCGGGACCGGGGGCGGGAAAACCACCTTGCTGAACGTGCTTTCCAACGCAATCCCCAACAGCGAGCGCATCATCACCATTGAAGATTCCGCCGAACTCCAGCTCCAACAGAGGCATGTGGTCCGGCTGGAGACGCGCCGCCCGAACATCGAAGGGAAAGGGACAGTCACCCAGCGGGACCTGGTCTATAACGCCCTCAGGATGCGGCCGGACCGGATCATCGTCGGCGAGGTGCGGGGCGCTGAGGTGTTGGACATGCTCCAGGCGATGAACACGGGCCACGATGGGTCGCTTTGCACCGTACACGCCAACTCCGCCAGAGACGCCCTCTCGCGGCTTGAAACGATGGTCATGATATCCGGCGTAGGGATCTCTGTTACCGCGCTACGAGAGTATATCAGCTCCGCGCTCGACATGATTATTCACGTGGCACGACTGAGCGACGGCACTCGCAAGGTGGTCAGGGTAAGCGAGGTTGTTGGTATGGAGGAAGCGGTCATTACCACGCAGGATATTTTTCTCTTCGAGCAACAGGGGATCGACAAGGAGGGGCAGGTCATCGGCTTCCACCGCGCGTCCGGGGTCCGGCCCAAGTTCACCGATCGGCTGATCCGCGCGGGGATTGAGCTCAGCCCGGAGGTCTTCGACCCCTCCCGACGACAGGCGGTGCGCTCATGAACTGGGGACTCGCAATTGCGGTACTGACGGCACTCGTGGTTGTAACAACCATCGTGGGGTTTTGGCACCTCTCAGAGGTGAGGCGCAGGATCCGGGACCGCCTCGGATACCGCGCTCGTGTGACCGAGGCAGATGCAGGGATCTTCCGGGCGGCTCCCCAAGGCGCGGAGTCGCGATGGAGATGGATTGCCACTCTCACCGAGCAGGCGGGATACGACGACGCACGGACGAGCGTCATCCTCCTCCTGATGGCAACCTGCGCTATAGTAGGGGGGGTCGCGGCGTGGCGACACACAGGGTGGATTGTTCCGGGGATACTGTCCGGGCTTATCGCAGGTTCTCTTCCCTGCTTTTATCTTCTCCGCAAACGGCACCAGCGGTTCCAGCGGTTCGAGCAGCAGTTCCCCGATGCTTTGGACATGATGACTCGCTCGCTCCGGGCGGGGCATGCGCTGAGCGGAGCCATCGGTTTGGTCGGCGAGGAGATGCCGGACCCCGTCGGACAGGAATTCAGACGGGTGTTCGAAGAGATCCGGCTAGGGATGGACCCGGGCGCGGCCCTGGCCGGGATCCAGCGGCGCGTCCCCACAGAGGATACCGGATTTTTCTATACCGCGATCAGCATCCAGCGGATCGGCGGCGGTAACCTCGCCGAGATCCTGGACCGCCTGGCCGAAGTCATCCGCGAGCGCTTCAAGCTGCTTAAACAGGCCCGGGTGCTCTCGACGCAACACCGGTGGACGGCGATCTGCGTGGGGTTGAGCCCATTCGCCTTCGCTCTCATTTTCGAGTTGACGTACCCGGGTTACTTCGACCCGCTTTTCAAATCGCCCCACGCCCCCTATATGCTCACGGCCGGGTTCATTCTGGAGGCGATTGGCTTCTCAATGATCTGGCGAATCGCTCAAATCAAGGTTTGAGGTGACCATGGTTGCAACAATCTACGCGCTGCTTTCATTCGGCCTCGTCGTGGGCTTTGTGTCGATCGGAGGTGCCATTCTACTTTTCCTGTGGTGGTCGCCGGTACAGCAGGGGCGAATCCAGCCGCCCAAGGTCGAAGCAAGGGGAGGGACGATCCTCCGCTGGGAGAAGCGAGCCAGGGCGGGATGGCAACGGCAACTCGAACGGCTCGGGCGGATCTTCGTTCCGCGTGACCGGGTAAAACTATCGCGTGTCCGGGACCGGCTCGCCTGGGCTGGCTATCACGACCCGCGCGCTCTCCGTTACTTCGCAGGCGCCAAGGTCGCGTGCTTGATCCTTTTCGGATGCGCTTACTTCCTTTACGGCGTCGTTATCCAGCGTGTCCTGACGCACGTGCTGCCGATCTCCCTCTTTTTGGCGGTGCTGGGCTGCTTCCTCCCGGATTTCTGGCTTCGTATGCGCATTAAGGCTCGCCAGCGGGACGTCCTTCATGCCCTGCCCAACGTTCTAGATCTCCTGATGGTATGCATCGAGGCCGGCTTGGGGTTCGATGCCGCCGTCGCCCGTGTCGCCGAGCGACCCGAGGTGCGCGGCAGCCCGCTGCACCAGGAGATGATGCGCATGCACCTCGAAGTGAGGGCCGGGCGGCCGCGCGAAGAGGCCCTGCGCGGGCTCGGCGAACGGACCGGTGTGGAAGAGGTCAAGGCGCTTGTGGGCGCATTTATCCAGACGGAGCGCTTGGGCACGTCACTGGGCAAGACGCTCCGCATCCACGCAGAGTCCGCACGGGTCCAGCGTCGCCAGCGCGCTGAGGAGCGTGCTCAATTAGCACCGCTCAAGATGCTCTTCCCAACCGTAATGTTTTTATTCCCGGTCTTCTTTCTGGTGACCTTCGCCCCGGCGATGCTGAAACTTTTGGCTGCTCTCAAGGCGATAACGTTATGAATGCGAACGAGGACGCTCACAGGTTTTGGGCCCGGGCCGGCTTCCCTTTTCCTATTATTCGGACCGCCAGCCTCGGGTTGAAGGAAGGAGGAACGATCGATGAAGTGTCCTTGGCTTAACAATCAGCATGGGAGCGTGCTGCTCTTCACGACCGTCACGCTGGTTTTGCTCCTCGTGTTCGGCGGCCTCGCTATCGACTTGACTTATTTCGGCACCGTCCGGCGCGAGCTTCAGCGAAGCATGGATGCCGCCGCATTGGCCGGCGCGGGGAACCTTGGCTTCAACGATACCGCTTTCCCGGCCGTGCGCGCGGCGGCGCAAAATTACGCCGGTTTGAATGGCTATAGCGACCCGGACCCGGCGAAGCGAGGCGTCAGCTTGAACCTGAATGTGGCGAACGACCTCAACGGGCAGATCGTCCTGGGGATCTGGAATGGTAATAACTTCACGCCGTCCCTGAACGGCACCCAGGTGAACGCGGTCCTCTGTCAGTATGCAAGACCGATTCCGACGTCCTTCCTTCAACTCTTGGGAATGACCAACCTCGCTGTCTCGGCGCGAGCTATCGCGGTCACCAATCCGCCTCTGCTGCCGCCTACTCCGTGTGTCTTCCCAATGGCGCTAAGCGGATGTGCTTTTACTGATGCGGAGGCCTTCAGTTCGCAAGGCTGTGGCGCGGCTGCCACGTTCATCACGAGTAGTGGAAAGGATCCTGACGCGAAGGCCGGCACCAATACCGCCGCCTGGGCGAACCTTTGTGGCACCTCGACCCCGAGTGCGCCCCAAACGCAGGATGCAATCAACGGCGCTGCCGCTGGAACGTGCAGTCCCGGCTGTACTACTCCTCAGACCGGGACAACGATCGGTACCAACAATGGTATGCAGCAGTCAGTGTTCGACTTGCTTGAAGAGAAATTCAAAGAGCAGTTCAACGCCAGCGGGACGCACCAAGTCACCGATAGTAACGGTAACACTACCTATAATGGCCCTGGCTGGAAGGTATACGTCCCCGTGATTCAAACCGCCTGCCCGCCAGGGCCAATTAATGGGCCGCAGCAAATCACCAGTTGGACGGAGATGGTCATTACGCAAGTGATCAACCATGGAGACTGTGCGGTCAGTAACCCTGCCGATACGAATAGCTGGCCTGTATGCCCACCCCCTTTAAACCCATCCGGTGAGGATAAAGTGCCTAACCGGCGCGCGGTCTTTGGCCGTTACAGTTGTAATTTTTTCCCCTCACCTCCCAACCCGCTACCAGCACCTATTTCGGCTCTCGCGACCAAACTGCGGCTCGTGAAATAGCGGCACACCATGAAGACCTGCACCGCAGCCCCGGCAGCACTGCGCAGTGCCGGGGCTGATCCCTGGCTCCGCTCCGGGGATACCGCTATGCAAGACGAGGCAGCGTGTGCCCTCGCGCTTCTCCGCCGGCCGCTCTCGGCGGGCGGCGTCCTTGCGCTTGCTCTGACTTTTTGCGTCGTCGCCTTCCTGCGATTCGGGTGGACGCCACGGTTATGGTATCTTGTCCCGCTGCTCATAGCGCTTGCCGTGATCATTGTTCTGGACCTTCGAACAAAAATCATCCCCGACGTTGTAACGTTACCGGGGCTCGTATACGCGCTGGCCGTCGCCGCATTCGGGGAGAGTGCTTCGCTCGGGCAGGCGGTGCTCGGCGCGGTCGCGGGAGGCGGGATTGTTTTGTTGCTAGCAGTGATAAGTCGTGGGGCTGTTGGTGGCGGCGACATCAAGCTGATGGCGATGCTCGGCGCCGCGCTCGGGTGGCAGGGAGTGCTGGCGGTACTGGCGTTCTCGCAGCTGGCGGCGGCCCTCATCGCATTGGGCCTACTCATCGCACGGCGGGCAGGAAGGCGCGACGTATTGCCGGTGGGAGCGATCATTTCCCTCCTGGGCGCGGTCATGCTCCTCGGCGGACGCTGAGTTGGCCGAGCTTCCGCGGCCGGATGCAGGACACGGACGGATTTTTTACGCAAATTCGGCGTGCGGACCCGGTTATGAACCGTATCTTTCAATCTGCGTTCGTCTCAAGCCATCAGCTCTGGCGGGTTTTGTTGCGCTAGCGGAATGGCACAGGTCAGGTACGGAGTCACTCATTAGCACCCTCTGCTGACCTCCCTGCTTTTTGCGGCTCGTTTCTTGTTTGCACACTGCGAAGTTTTCCCTTTGCAAAAGTTTTCATCCGAGCCGTGTGGCCATTTGACGAAATTCCGCGGAAATCGTTGTTGCCTCCCGTGCCCGGACGAACGCGGATCGGGAACACGATCCCCGAATGCGCGACCGCGGCGCGCGAAGCAAAAGCCATTGTCGATTTCCGCGAGGTTGTCTTGAAAGGCCGGCGGATATTTTCTATAGAGTCATTCAATGGCTGACCCGCACATTGGAAAGAATGGCGAGGCGAAGATGATGCTCGGCTTCATCGTGCGCCGCTGCGCTGCCGAATTGGGTCACACGCCGACGCCGGAC
>Ga0326597_10008703_pt1 | contig 13664 bp, 8 predicted proteins | sample RVTome_12_FD_203789 | JGI IMG/M metagenome (GOLD analysis project Ga0326597, IMG submission 203789) | Soil microbial communities from uranium-contaminated site in the Upper Colorado River Basin, Wyoming, United States - RVT100D185 | ecosystem: Environmental > Terrestrial > Soil > Contaminated >... | reverse complement strand
CGGGCGCGGACAGCGCGCGCGCGCAGATCGCGCAGATCGCGCTCGATCAGAAGGATCGCACGCGGGCCATCGCGGCGCTTCAGGCGGTCGTGGCCGTCGATTTCGACAACGTCGCGGCGGCGCGCCGGCTGGCCTCCCTCCTGCGCGAGGCGGGCGTCTCCGAGGCCGCCACCCTCCGCCCGGTCTACGAGCGCATCGTCGCCGTCGATCCGTTCGACGCCGACGCGCACGCCGTGCTCGGACGCCTGGCCATGCAGCGCGACGACGCGGCGGCGGCGATCCGCGCGTTCCGGACGGTCGTGGCGCTCGGGCCGGTCGACAAGGCGTCGGCCTACACCGACCTGGCCGAAAGCTACGTCAAGGGCGGAAGGCGCGCCGAGGCGCGCAAGCAGATCCTGGCGGCGCTGGAGATCGCGCCGAGCTACGAGCGCGCGCAGGACCTCCTGCTGGAGCTGACGGGAGCCAGGCCGTGACCTCCCGCCAGGCCGCCGCGGCGGTCGTGGCGGCCGCGCTGCTCGTGCCGGGCGTCCTGGTCCTGCCGCCGCGGCTCGAGGCGCAGCTGCCCGACGCGCCCGACGATCGCTTCGCGGGCCTGCAGTGGCGGTTCGTGCGCGTGAAATACAACGCGGTCGCCGACAGCCTCGCGCAGGATTTCTACGGCGAGCCCTGGTACATCGATGCGCCGGCCGCCGAGCAGAATCTGTCCCGGCGGCTGAAGACCGCGACGGCGATTCAGGTCGAGGATCCGATCGTCCTGTCGCTCGACGATCCCCGGCTGTTCGCCCATCCGTGGATCTATTTCGTCGAGCCCGGGAATCTGAAGCTGACGGAGGGCGACGTCGTCATCCTCCGCGAGTTCCTGCTGCGCGGCGGTACGGCCACCTTCGACGACTTCCACGGGCCCATCGAGTGGGACCACTTCGCCGCCGAGATGAAGCGCGTGTTCCCGGCCCGAGAGATCGTCGACTTTCCGAAAGACCATCCGGTGTACAGCTGCTTCTACAAGCTCGACGGCTACCCGCAGGTGCCGGGACTCGGCTCCTTCCTGGCCGGGCGGACGTGGGAAAAAGGCGGGTACGTCGGCCACCTGCGGACGATCTTCGACGATGGCGGGCGCCCGATGCTGTTCATCAATTGGAACACCGACATGGGCGATGGGGTCGAGTGGTCCAACGTCGAAGAGTTTCCGGGCTACATCAAGTACACGTCGATGGCGTACCGCATGATGATCAACGAGATCATCTACGCGCTGACGCACTGAAGGACCTTTCTCCGCTTTTCCAGTTGTCAGTCGCCGGAGGGCACGTGGACGGACTCTCAACCGCGGCCGCCGCCAGCGTCGAGCGCGTGGCGGAAGGCCGCGAGCGCATTCTCGGCGAGCTCCGCAAGGTCATCGTCGGCCAGGACGACGTCGTCGAGCAGGTGCTGATCGCGCTGTTCACGGCGGGGCACTGTCTGATCACCGGCGTGCCCGGACTGGCGAAGACGCTGCTCATCAAGACGCTCGCCGACATCCTGGACCTCGACTTCAAGCGCATCCAGTTCACCCCGGATCTGATGCCGTCGGACATCACCGGCACCGAGATCCTCGACGAGGATCAGGGCCACCGGCGGCTGCGTTTCGTGAAGGGGCCGATCTTCGCGCAGATCATCCTGGCGGACGAGATCAACCGGACGCCGCCCAAGACGCAGGCCGCGCTGCTCGAGGCGATGCAGGAGTCCCACGTGACGGCCGCCGGGCGGACCTATCCGCTCGACCAGCCGTTCTTCGTCCTCGCGACGCAGAACCCGATCGAGCTCGAAGGGACCTATCCGCTCCCGGAGGCGCAGCTCGATCGCTTCATGTTCAACATCGTCATCACGTACCTCACGCAGGACGACGAGGTGCAGGTGGTCACGCGGACCACCGGCACGAACCAGCCGGCGCCCGCGCGGGTGCTGAGCGGCCCCGACATCCTGCTGTTCCAGGAGCTCGCGCGGCAGGTGGTGATTGCCGAGGATGTCGCCCGGTACGCCGTGCGGCTGGTGGATGCGTCGCGCCCCGGCCGATCCGGGGCGCCGGACTTCGTGGAGAAGTGGGTGAAATGGGGGGCGGGGCTGCGCGCCTCGCAGGCGCTCGTCCGCGGCGGGAAGGCCCGTGCGCTCATGCACGGCCGGTATCACGTGTCGCTCAAGGACATCCAGGCGCTCGCGCCGCCGATTCTGCGGCACCGGATCATCACGAACTTCTACGCCGAGTCCGAGGGCGTCAACTCGGACGCGATCGTCGCGCGGCTCATCGCAGCGGTGCCGCCGCCCAAGAGCGGAATGTAGACATGTCCACCAGCCCGCGTGAACGGCCGTTCCTCGACCCCGCGGTCGTGGCGCGCCTGAGCACGCTCGAGCTGAAGGCGCGCACCATCGTCGAAGGGTTCCTCTCCGGCCTGCACCGGAGCCCGTTCAAGGGATTCAGCGTCGAGTTCGCCGAGTACCGGCAGTACATGCCCGGCGACGATCTGTCGACCATCGACTGGAAGGTCTACGCGCGGAGCGATCGCCACTACATCAAGAAGTTCGAGGAGGAGACCAACCTCGACTGCCACATCATGCTCGACGTAAGCGGCTCCATGGGCTACGGCTCGCGCGAGATGACCAAGCACGAGTACGGCGCCTGCCTGGCGGCGTCGCTCGGCTACCTGATGACCCGGCAGCGCGACGCGGTCGGCCTGACGGCGTTCGACGAGCGGATCGTGGCGATGGTGCCCGCCAGCGCGCGCCCGGGGCATCTGCGCGCCCTGCTCGTGGCGCTGGACCGCCTGCCGCTCGGCCGCGAGACGAACCTGGCGAAGCCGCTGCATCAGCTCGCCGAGTCGCTCTCCAAGCGCGGCATGGTGGTGCTCATCTCGGACCTGCTGGACGACCCCGATCGGGTCATCCGCGGCCTGAAGCATTTCCAGTTCCGCGGCACCGACGTCGTCGTGTTCCACCTGCTCGATCCCGACGAGATCGACTTCCCGTTCGAGCGGGCCACGCGCTTCGAGGATCTGGAAACGAGCGAGGAGGTGACGGCGGTGCCGCCGGTGGTTCGCCCGCACTACCTCGCGGCGATGAAGGGCCTCATCGACCGCTACAAGCGCGACCTCGGCGCCTGCGGGATCGACTACCACCTGCTCAGCACCGCCGAGCCGCTGGAGATGGCCCTGCTCGCGTATCTGTCCACCCGGGCGAGGGCCTTGTGATCGCGTTCCTCTCGCCCCTCTTCCTGGCCGGGGCGCTTGCCGCCGCCATCCCAATCGTGCTGCATCTGTTCAGGCGCGAGCCGGACGCGCGGGTGAAGTTCGCCGCGGTCAGCCTGCTGCGCCGCGCGCCGGTGGAGCACGCCACGCGGCGGCGCGTGCAGCAGCTGCTTCTGCTCGCCCTGCGCGTCTCCGCGCTGCTCCTGCTGGCCCTCGCGTTCGCGCGGCCGCTCCTGACGTCGGGCGCCGTGTCGGCCTCCTCCGGCGTCACCGTCGTCGCGCTCGACACCTCGCTGAGCCTGTCGGCGCCGGGTCAATTCGCGCGCGCTCAGCAGTTGGGAAGAGACGCCATTCGCCGGGCGCCGGCCGGCGACCTGGTGGGGGTCGTCACGTTCGCCGACGCCGCGGAAGTCGCCGCCGCGCCCGCTGCCGACCGGGCGCTCGCGACCTCGGCGGTGGACGCCGCGTCGGCGGGAGTCGGCGCCACCCGGTACCGCGCCGCGCTCGACGCCGCGGCCGGCATGCTGGAGGGCCGCCGCGCGTCAATCGTCGTCGTCACCGACCTGCAGCGGAGCGGATGGAACGAGGGCGATCGCGCGTCGCTCCCGGAATCGGTTCGCCTCGAGCTGGCCGACGTCGGAGAACCGCCGCCGAACCTCGCGGTCACCTCGGTGCGGGCGTCGCCCGATCGGATCGTCGCGACCGTCCGCAACGCCGGTCCGGAGCCGCGGGACGCGCGCGTCCGGCTGGACGTCGACGGACGGGCGGCCGGAGAGGCCGCCGCCACGATTGGTCCTCATCAGAGCGCCGAGGTCACGCTGGGGGGCGCGCGAGGCGCGAGCGCCGCCGTCTCGGTGGAGGATCGGGAAGGCATCCAGGCCGACAACGTCCGATACGCAGTCCTCGACAATGCCCGACTTCCGGCCATTCTCGTCGTGACCGCATCGGGCGATCTCTCTCGCGAGGGCTTCTACGTGCGGCATGCACTGACCGCGGCGGGCGCCGACGGCGCCGCGTACCAAGTGGAGGGCGTCGGTGCCGCGCAGCTCTCGACATGGGCACCGGCGCGGATCGACCGCTACCCGGTCGTCATCGTCCTGTCGACGAGCGGTCTGGAGCGGGGCGGCCGCGCGCTGCTCGGGGCCCACGCGCGGCAAGGCGGCGGGGTGCTGCTGGCCGCCGGGCCCGGCGTCGATCCCGGCGTCGCCGCCGACGCGCTTGCGGGAGCGATTTCGATTGCCATGCCGGCTGCCGCCGATCGGGAGCGGGACCGCGCGCTGGCGCCGGCCGACGCGCGGCACCCGGTGCTCCGGAGATTCGGCCCCGGCACGCTGGGACTGGTGACGTTCAGACGGATTGCGACGGTCCACGGGGCCGCATGCTCCCCGCTCGCGCGTTTCACCACCGGCGAGGCCGCGCTCGTGGAATGCGCGATTGGCGGGGACGCGGAGGCCCTCCGCGAAAGCGGCGGCCGCGCGCTGGTCATCGCCTCCGATCTCGACAACGCGTGGAACGACTTTCCCCTTCATACGGCGTTCGTTCCCTTCCTGCACGAAGCCGTCCGGTATCTGGCGGGTGAACGGACGCGGGCGCAGGAGTACCTCGTCGGCGGCGTTCCACCCGACGTCCCTGGGCGGCCGGGCGTGGCGGAGAGAATGCCATCGGCGGGCGGGGGCGCGCCTTCCCTCGTCGCCGTGAACGTGGACCCAGCCGAGTCGGACTCCGCGAGGCTGACTGCCGACGAGTTCCAGGCGGCCGTCACTCGAGTAGACGACGTGACGCGGGGCGAAGCCGCCGTCGGGCTGCGAGAGCAGGAAGACCGGCAGCACCTTTGGCAGTACCTGATCGTGATGATGATCGCGATGCTGGTGCTCGAGAGCTTCGTCGGGGCGCGGACGGCCTGAGGGCGGCCCGGTCGTCGGGCCGCGGCGCGAGCAGCGCCAGAGATGCGGAGGGGGGCGTTCTGACGGCTGCGCCCGCGGCGCGGGCAAGTGGGAGTTACGCCGGAGCGCTGCGGCGCGAGCGCGCCAGAGATGCGGAGGGGGGCGTTCTGACGGCTGCGCCCGCGGCGCGGGCATGTGGGAGTTACGCCGGAGCGCTGCGGCGCGACGGCGTCGGCGAGCGGGGGTGGGGCCCCGCGAGAGTATAGAAACGACGCGATGGAAGGACACCACCAGCAGATCCGCCAGCTCCTGCGGCGCGTGCGTGCGCGGTGGCGCCGTCTCGCCCTGCTCCAGGCGACGGTTCGGACGGCGCTTGCCGCCACGGGTGTGCTGGTCGGCGCGCTCGTCCTCGCGTCATGGACCGGCCGTGCCCCGATGGCGCTCGCCGCGATCGGCGTGGTGGCGGCGGTCCTGATCCTCGGCGTGTTGGCATGGGGTCTCCGGCCTGCGCGCGGGGTGCCCTCCGACGCGCGCGTGGCCCGGTTCATCGAGGAGCGCGAGCCGTCGCTCGACGACCGGCTCGTCAGCGCGGTCGACCTGGGGACGCCAGGTCGCGCCTCCGATTCGCCGGGACTCGCCGCGCCGATGGTGGCCGATGCCGGCCGCCGGGCGTCCGCGGTCGATCCCGCCGCCATCGTTTCGAGCGAGAGCCTCCGCCGTGCCGGATTCCAGGCGGCCGCGGCCGCTCTGCTGCTCGTGGCTGTCGCCCTGTTCGGCCGGGGGACCGCCCGCCAGGCGTTCGACTCGCTCGCGCTGTCGCTGTTTCCCTCGCGGGTGACGCTCGAGGTCGTCCCGGGCAGCGCCCGTATTCGAGCAGGCTCGCCGCTCACGATCGAGGCGCGGCTGGTCGGGAATCGCGCCCCGGTGGTCGCGCGACTGCTGCGCGCGGAGGCCGACGGCGCGATCGCCACGCCGGGCGGCGACTGGGACGCCACCGAGATGACGGCGGATGCCGGCGGAACGTTCAGGCTGGCGCTGGAGTCGGTCGGCGCGTCGTTCAAGTATCGCGTCCTGGCGGGGAGCGTGGCGTCGCCCGTGTACGACGTGAGCGTCGTGAGTCCTCCGCGTGTAACGCGGATCGAAGTCCAATACACGTACCCACCCGCCTTCGGACTGCCGCCGCGGACCGAACAGGACGGCGGCGACATCTACGCGCCCGCCGGCACCGACGTGCGCATCCAGGTCCATGCCGACCGCGAGGTGTCGACGGGCCGGATGACGCTCGCGAGCGGCGGAACCGTGACGTTGACGCGCGAACCGGACGGCGTGCTGGCGGCTTCGCTCGAAGTGGCCGAAGACGATTCGTACCGCGTCGCCCTGACGGACGGGGATGGCCTGACCGGCTCGGGCGAGACCGAGTACTTCATCCGGATGCTGGAGGATCGTCCGCCCGAGGTGCGGATCCTCAAGCCTGCGCGCGACCGCTCCGTCTCGCCGCTCGAGGAGGTGGACATCGAGGCGGAGGCCGAAGACGACTTCGGCGTGGAACGGCTCGAGCTCGTGTATGCCGTGCGCGGCGGCGCCGAGAAGGCGGTTCCCATCGCGATTCAGCGCGGCGCGCCATCGGTTGCCGGCGCGCGCACCCTGTATCTCGAGGATCTGGACGTCCGGCCGGGCGACTTCGTGGCGTACTACGTCCGCGCGCGCGACCTCCCGCGCGGCAGGAGCGCCGGCGAGGCGCGCAGCGACATCTTCTTTCTCGAAGTGAAGCCGTTCGAGCAGGAGTTCGTCCTCGCGCAGAGCCAGGCGATGGGTGGCGGCAACGACCGATCGGTCGATGACCTCGTCTCGGCGCAGAAGGAGATCATCGTCGCCACCTGGAAGCTCGATCGCCGGTCGCGGGCGGCCGGTGGCGCCAGATCGGAGCAGGACATCAAGGTGGTGGCGCGAGCCGAGGCGGAGCTCAAGACGCGCGTCGAGGAGACATCGAGCTCGTTCCGCGAGTCGACGATGCGCGACCCGCGGAGGCGGGGGCAGCCCGGCGCCCTCGGAGCCGGTCAGACGCTGGCCGAGGAGGACGCGATGACGGCGGCCGCCGAGGCGATGGGCAGGGCGGTGACCGCCCTCAGTGCGCTTCGGACCGCGGACGCCCTGCCGCCCGAGATGGAGGCCCTCAACCATCTGCTGAAGGCACAGGCGGACGTGCGCAAACGGCAGGTGACGCGGCAGCAGGCGGGCAGCGGCGGGGGGAACCGTGCCAGCCAGGACCTCTCGGGTCTCTTCGACAAGGAGCTGCAGCGCCAGCAGCAGACCAACTACGAGACGCCGACGGCCACCGAGGAGCGCAAGAACCCGGGCGACCCCATGCTCGACGAGATCAAGGAGCTTGCGCGGCGACAAGACGAGCTGGTGCGCCGGCAGCAGGAGCTCGCGCGCGGGCGCGAGGCAATCGCCGCAGAGGAGATGAAGCGGGCGCTCGAGACGCTGACGCGCGAGCAGTCCGAGCTGCGGCGGCGCGCCGAGGAAATGGCGCGTCGGATGGCGAGACGGCAGAACCAGTCCGAGGCGCAGGGGGGGCGGGCAGGTCAACAAGGCCAGTCAAGTCAGCAGGGCCAGTCAGGTCAGCAGGCCGGCCAGGGCCGCGGCGGGCAGCAGGGCCAGGGCGCCAGCGGCGCCGATATCGGCCGACGCATGCGGGAGGTGTCCGAGCAGATGGGGAATGCGGCGAACGAGCTGCGGCGGCAGCGCCCGGATCAGGCGAGCTCGAACGGCAGCCAGGCGCTCGACCAGCTCGAACAGCTGGCGCGCGAGCTGGCGGCAGCGGCGCCCGACGAGCGGCGGCGCGCGCTCGGCGACATGCAGCTCGAAGCGCGGCAGCTCGCCGATGCGCAGCGCCAGGTGGCCGCTGAGCTCGGCAGGATTGGGCCTGGCGCCGCGGGTGAGGACGCGAGGCAGCGGCTTGCAGGCGAGCAGGAGCGGCTGGCCGATCGCGTCCGGCGGCTGCAGGGCGGGCTGGAACGGCAGGCGGCCGCCGCGACCGGCGGGGCGGCCACCGCCGCCGATGCGGGCATGCAGCGGGCGGCGGGGGAGGCGGCCCGCGAGCTCGAGCGTCAGCGCCTCGGAGACCGGATGCAGCAGTCGGCGGAGCAGATACGCGGCCCGGCGAGCGCCGCCGCGCCGGGGGAACCGGGCGCCCGGCAAGCCAACACTCCGACGGCCCCTGCGGCGAACCGGGAAGAGATGGCCCGTATGCTCGACAGGGTGGCCGACAGGCTTGCCGCGGCCAACGGACCGCTCGATGCGGAATCGCGCAGGCTGACGGATCAGTTGGCCCGCGTGCAGGAGCTGCGCGAGCAGATCGACAGCCTGACGGGCGAGCTCGAGCGCCTCGGGCAGCAGGGCAGCGCGGGCCAGAGTGCCACCGGCCAGAGATCGCCGGGCGAGAGCGCGCCGGAGGGCCAGGGGGCCGGCGGCGATGCCGGTGGCCGCGATGTCGCTCGATTGCAGGAGGAGTACACCGAGCAGCTGCGGGAGACGCGCGAGCTGCTCGAACGGCTCCGCCGCGAGGACGCGAGCCTGGCGCGTGCCGGCATGGGGCTCACCTTCGAAGGTCAGGGGATGACGCCGTCGGCGCCCGGTACCGAGTCGTTCAAGCAAGACTTCGCGCAGTGGGATCAGCTGCGCCGGCAGGCGACGAGCGCGCTGGAGCTGGCGGAGGCCGCGTTGTCGCGGAAGCTGCAGGCCAGGGAGTCGCGCGATCGGCTGGCTGCCGGCATCGACGACAAGCCGCCCGCCGGGTACGAGCAGCAGGTCGACAGCTACTTCAAGGCGCTGGCGACGAAGAAGCCCTAGTCTTTCTGACGATGTATTTTGCCTCGCCCATTCCCTGGTGGCTGGCTGCGCTGGTGGCGGCAGCCATCGTCGGCGTGGGCTATCTGTCCTATCGCCGTCCGCTCGCCCCGCTGTCCGCCGCCCGGCGCGGCGCGCTGGCAGGGCTGCGCGTCCTCGCGCTGTCGACGGCGGCATTCCTTCTCTGCCGTCCCACGGTGATGTTGCTCCCGGATGATGCGCGAGACGCGGTGGTTCCCGTGCTCGTGGACGTGTCGCGGAGCATGCGGATCGCCGATGCCGACGGGCACACCCGCATTGCGCGCGCGACCGACCTGCTGCGGCGCGAGCTCCTGCCCGCCCTGTCGACGGGGTTCACGGTGGAGGTCTACGGCGTTGGCGATGCGTTGGCGCCGGCGTCGCCGGATGGGCTCGGCGCGGACGCCCCCAAGACCGACCTGGACGCGGGGCTTGCCGCCGTGCGCCAACGCTACCGCGGCCGGCGGGTCTCCGGGATTGTCGTCCTCTCCGACGGCGGCGACACGGAGCCGGCGGAGGGCGGAGCGAGCGGCGACGGCGCCGGACCGCCGATCTTCACCGTCGGCATCGGATCGCCCGAGGGGCCGCCCGATCGGGAGGTGCTCGGCATCGCGGCGGGCGATCCGCGTCTGGATCAGACGTCGGTCGATCTGCGCGTGTCTGCGGTGAGCCACCGGTTCGGGCGCGAGCCGTTTCAGCTTCGGGTCCTGGCGAACGGCAGGCCGACCGTCAGCCGCCGCATCGTCCCGGCGGCCGACGGCTCGCCGGTCGACGCGGTGTTCACCGTGTCGCCGGATCCGTTGAACGCGACCGTGTACACGGCGGAGATCGCGCCCGACGCGGGTGAACCCATTGTCGAGAACAACGCCCGCAGCGTGCTGGTGAGGCCGGTGGGCCGGCCCCGGCGGATACTGGCGCTCGAAGGCGCGCCCGGGTACGAGCACAGCTTCATGGCGCGCGCCCTCGCGCGCGATCCCGGCCTCGAAATCGATCTGGTCGTGCGGAAGGGCAGGAACGAGAACGGCGAGCACACCTTCCTCGTGCAGGCGGGCCCGGGCCGGACGTCGGCGCTGACATCGGGATTTCCGTCGAGCCGGGAGGCGCTCTACGCCTACGACGCCGTCGTCCTCGCCAACATCGAAGGCGATTTCCTCACGCGCGCGCAGCTCGCCATGATGGCCGACTTCGTGGCGGTGCGCGGCGGCGGACTCCTCGTGCTGGGCGGCCGGGCGCTCGCGCAGCGCGGGCTCATCGGCACGCCGCTCGAAGAAGCGGTGCCGGTGGAGCTCAACGATCGGCGAGGCGGGCCGGTTCGCGCGGCGTTCGACGCCGAAGGGCCGGCGGCCCACAACACGGTCGTCCTCACGGGCGAGGGGGAGAATCACCCGGTGATGCGGATCGGGGAGTCGCCGGCCGACACGCGCAGGCGGTGGGCCGCGGTGCCGCCGCTGGCCGCGAGCGCGGCGATCGGAGGGCCGCGCCCGGGAGCGACGGTGTTGGCCGTGACGGCGGCGCCGAGCGGCGCCGTGCATCCGCTCGTTGCCGTCCAGCGCTACGGCCGAGGCCGTTCGATGGTCTTCGCGGGAGAGGGGTCGTGGCGCTGGCGCATGATGCTCCCGTCCACCGATCGCACGTACGAATACTTCTGGCGGCAGGCCGTGCGATGGCTGGCGTCTCAGGCCCCCGATCCGGTCTCGGTCGTCGTGCCCGAGTCGTCGGAGGCGGGCGATGCGGTCGAGATTGGCGTGGACGCGCGCGACGGCGCCTTCGCGCCGGTCGCCGACGCCGCCGTCGAGGCGACGCTCACCGAGCCGGGCGGGGCGGCACGGCCGGTGACGTTCCGCCGGACGAGCGCCCCCGGCCGGTTCGCGGCGGCTCTTCGTCCGGAGCAGACCGGCTTGTATCGCCTGCGTGCGGAAGCCACGAGGGGCGCCAGGGCGATTGGAGCGGCCGACGGCTGGTTCTACGTGGGCGGCGGCGACCGCGAGTTCGCGGATCCGCGGCTGAACGAGGGACTGCTCCGGCGCATGGCGCGCGCGTCGGGCGGAAGTTACGTGCGCGCGGAGGACGCCGGGCGTATCGTCCCGCTGCTCCGGTCGGCGGCGCCGCAGAGCGCTGCGCTCGAGCGAAAGGAGTTGTGGCACGAGCCGTGGGTGTTTGCCCTCGTGATCGCGCTGCTGGCGGCGGAATGGATCCTCAGGCGCCGGTGGGGGCTGCGGTGAGGCTCTGTCGTTCGTGCCGTCGTGGGTTCGCCGCCTGCCTCGTCGCGGCAGCGGTGTCGCCGGCCTTCGCCGGCGATCGCTACGCGCTCATCGTCTCCGGCGCGTCCGGCGGGGCCGAGTACGCGAGGAAGTATGACGCGTGGCGGACATCGTTCGAGAAGACCCTCCGGGAGAAGTTCGCATATCCGGACGATCACGTGATCGTTCTGGCCGAAGAGGAGCAGGGTGCCGTCAAGAGGGCGACGCGCGAGAACGTCCGTGCGGCGCTCAACCAACTGCGCCGCCGCGCGACCAACGACGACGTGGTGCTCGTGCTGCTCGTGGGTCACGGCACGGCCGACGGCGACGACGCGAAGTTCAATCTGGTCGGACCGGACCTGAGCGCGGGTGAATGGGCCGGCCTGGTGAGGCCGATCGCCGGCCGGCTCGTGTTCGTCAACGCCACCGGCGGTAGCTTTCCGTTTCTCCACCAGATGGCGGGCCGCGGACGCATCGTGCTCACGGCCACCGATTCGGCCGCTCAGCAGTTCGAGACGCTGTTTCCGGAGTTCTTCGTGAAGGCGTTCGACGATCCGGGAGCCGATCTGGACAAGGACGGCATGGTCTCGATTTGGGAGGCGTTCAGCTACGCGAGCCGAGGGGTCAAGAACCGGTTCGAGGAGCGCGGGCAGCTCGCGACCGAGCGGCCGATGCTCGACGACACCGGCGACGGCGTCGGCCGGGAAGCCGATACACCCGGCGCCGACGGGGCCGTCGCCCAGGCGACCTATCTCCAGCCCGATGCGCCCGTCATGGTGGCCGGGGATCCGGAACTGACCGGCCTGCTGCGGCGCCGCGCGGTGCTCGAGGCGCAGGTCGAGCGGCTGAAGGAGACCAAGCCGCAGCTGACTCCCGGCGAGTACGACGCCCAGCTCGAGAGTCTGCTGCTCGAGCTGGCGCGCATCGATCGCCAGATCCGCGCGAAGTCCTGACGGGCCTCGTCTCCCGCCCCGAGCGAAGCGGCCTACATCCAGTAGTCGGCGGGACGCTGCTTCTTCTTGAAGACGAACACGCCGACCGCGCCGACGACGAAGCCCGCCACGTGCGCCATGAAGGCGATGCCTCCGCCCTGCGTGCTGGCCGTCACCGCGATGGTGCCCGCGCTGAACAGCTGCATCAGGAACCAGAAGCCGAGCAGCAGGATGGCCGGCAGCTCGATGAGCTCGAAGTAGAAGATGATCGGCACCAGCGTGAGCACGCGCGAGTGCGGGTACAGGACGAAGTACGCGCCCATGACGCCCGCGATCGCGCCGCTCGCGCCAATCGTGGGCAGCGTCGACGAGGGATCCATGGCGACGTGCCCGAGGGCGCCGGCGATGCCGCACAGCAGATAGAAGCCGGCGAAGCGGCCGTGGCCCATGCGGTCCTCGACGTTGTCGCCGAAGATCCAGAGGTACCACATGTTGCCGATGACGTGCAGCCAGCCGCCGTGGAGGAACATCGAGCTGACGAGCGTCGGCGTGCTGAAGTCGGCCGGCACGACCCCGTAGATCTGCAGAAACGGCGGCAGCGCGTCGGAGGGAAGGGCCAGCTCGTAAAGCCACACCACCCCGTTGAGCACGATGATGGTGACGGTGATGAAGGGCGTCGTCCGGGACGGGATGACGTCCCGAAGCGGGATCATGAATGCATTCTACGAAATCGACGACCTGGCGGCCGCGGATCAGGCGCTGCGCCCGTGTCCGACGGCTTCCGGATGCCGGATCCGATCGACGATGCGCCTGAGATCGCCGTCGCCGATCGACTTGCGGTGCTCGCCCATCGTGATGACCGCATGGTAGACCTGGGCGAGCTCGTCGCTGGTGAGCACGAGCCCGATGGTCTCGCAGCGCCGCTGCACCGCGTGGCGGCCCGAGTGGCGGCCGAGGACGAGCTGTTCGGCGAGCTGGCCGACATCCTGGGGGCGCATGATCTCGTAGGTCCGCGCGTCCTTCAGCATGCCGTCCTGGTGGATGCCCGCCTCGTGGGCGAACGCGTTGCGGCCGACGATCGCCTTGTTCGCCTGCACCGGCTCCTCGGTGACCTTGGAGAGGAGTTGGCTCGTCTCGAACAGCCGCTCCGAGTTGATCGCCGTGTCGTACGGCAGCCGATCCCGCCGGACCCGCAGCGCCATCACGATTTCCTCGAGCGACGCGTTGCCCGCCCGCTCGCCGATGCCGTTGATCGTGCACTCCACCTGCCGCACGCCGGCCTGAATCGCCGCGATGCTGTTGGCCACCGCGAGGCCCAGATCGTCGTGGCAGTGCGCGCTGAAGACCGCGCGATCCGCGTTCGGGACCCGGCGGCGGATCTCGTCGAAGAACTCGAACGTGTCCTCGGGCGTGCCGTAGCCGACCGTGTCGGGCAGGTTGATCGTCGTCGCGCCGTGGGCGATGGCCGCTTCGACGACGCGGCAGAGAAAGTCGCGGTCGCTTCTGGTCGCGTCTTCCGCCGAGAAC
>Ga0326597_10008702_pt1 | contig 13665 bp, 13 predicted proteins | sample RVTome_12_FD_203789 | JGI IMG/M metagenome (GOLD analysis project Ga0326597, IMG submission 203789) | Soil microbial communities from uranium-contaminated site in the Upper Colorado River Basin, Wyoming, United States - RVT100D185 | ecosystem: Environmental > Terrestrial > Soil > Contaminated >... | reverse complement strand
CATCCGGGCGCCCCGGTGGGCGACGATCCAGGGTCGGCCCGACGGATGGGGCATCGATCGACGTTACCCGTCACCCGTTACCCGTCGCCCGTCGCCCGTCGCCCGTCGCCCGTCGCCCGTCGCCCGTCGCCCGTCGCCCGTCGCCCGTCGCCCGTCGCCCGTCGCCCGTCGCCCGTCGCCCGTACGACCGCAAAGGTGCCATCGGTGTTCTTGCGGAAGGCGGAAGGCGGAGGGCGGAGGGCGGAAGTCGGGAGTCGGAACCCGCCCCCGATACCATCGGTTGCCGATGCAGGTCTACAACACTCTCGGGCGGCGCCTCGAAGACCTCGACCCGCGCGTCGACGGCGAGGTGAGCCTCTACGTGTGCGGGCCCACCGTCCAGTCGGCGCCGCATGTCGGCCACGGGCGGCAGGCGGTGGCCTTCGACGTGATCCGCCGCTACCTCCGGTGGCGGGGATTTCGCGTGCGGTTCGTCACCAACATCACCGATGTCGAGGACAAGATCATCGTCGCCGCCGCCGAGGACGGGGTGACTCCGGCCGAGATCGCCGCCCGCACGACCGCGCAGTTCCTTGACTCCTACCGGCGGCTTCGCGTCGAGGAGCCGGACGCACTCGTCTACGCCACCCAGCACATCCCGCAAATGATCTCGGTGATCGAGCGCCTCGTGGAGAAGGGTCATGCCTACCCGGCCGCGGGCAGCGTGTACTTCTCCGTCCGATCGTTCCCCGGCTACGGAAAGCTCAGTGGGCGGAATGTCGACGACATGAGGAGCGGTACCCGGGTGGAACCGGGGGAGGAGAAGGCCGACCCGCTCGACTTCGCCTTGTGGAAGGCCTCCAAGCCGGGGGAGCCGGTGTGGGACTCGCCGTGGGGGCCGGGGCGCCCTGGCTGGCATATCGAGTGCTCGGCGATGGCGGTCGCGGAGCTCGGCTTCGGTCTCGACATCCACGGCGGGGGGCTGGATCTCGTCTTCCCTCATCACGAGAACGAGATCGCCCAATCCGAGGCCGCCGAGGGTCGCGAACCATTCGCCCGCCACTGGCTCCACAACGGGATGGTCACGCTTCGCGGCGAGAAGATGGCGAAGTCGGTGGGGAACGTCGTCGGTCTCATCGACATCCTGGACGGCCACGTCGCCGAGGCGGTGCGGCTCTTCTACCTGCGCGCCCAGTACCGCCAGCCGATCGAGTACGCCGACGACCTGGTCGAGGATGCCGAGGCCTCTCTGGCGAGGCTCTGGACCTTCCGTCGCAGGGTCGGCGAGGTGACCGCGGCGCCCGACGCCGGCGTTGTCGACGCGTTCCGTGCGGCGATGGACGACGACTTCAACACTGCCCAGGCCCTCGCGGTCCTGTTCGACGCGGTCCGCGAGGGCAATCGGCTCGTCGACGCCGGGGAGGACGCCGGGCCCATCGCCACCGCATATGACGAGATCGTCGGGGTGCTCGCCATCGACGAGCCCTACGACACGCTCGACGACCTGTCCGAAGAGATCACGGCAATCGCCGCGGAGGTGGGAGTGGAAGCCGACGAGCCCCGCCAGGCCGTTCGCCGGCTGATCGAGCGCCGCGCCGAGTCGCGGGTCGGGGGGGACTTTGCGACCGCCGACCAGATCCGGGATCGGCTGCTGGGGTTCGGGATCGTGCTCGAGGACGGGGCCGATGGCACCACCTGGCATCGGCGATAGGGTCGAAGGCATCCACGCCGTGGCCGCCGCCCTGGAGGCAGGGCGGGTGCGCCGACTCACGGTGGAGCGAGGACGGGTCGACTCCCTCGCCGCCATTGTCGACCAGGCCGAGAGCCGGGGGGTGCCGGTCGCAGTCGTGGACGACGTCCGGGCTTCTGCGGTAACCGACGCTCCCCAGGGTGTGGTTGCCGAGTGCCGCCCGATCGCACCGGTCTCACTCGATTGGGCCGTCGCCGCCGGTGACCCGCCCTCGCTCGTGATCCTCGACCACCTCGAGGACCCCCGGAATGTCGGGGCGATCGCCCGGTCGGCGGTGGCGGCGGGGATCGCCGCGATCGTCGTCGCCGGTCGCCGCACCGCTCCGCTCGGAGCCACCGCCTTCAAAGCGGCAGCGGGCGCCCTCGAGACACTGGTGATCGCCGAGGTGTCCTCGATCGCCAATGCCGTCGCCGACCTCCGCGCCATGGGCGTCTGGGTGGTGGCGCTCGACGCCGGCAGCGATCGGTCGATCTTCGGGCTCGACCTGCTCACCGAGCCCGTCGCCCTGCTTCTCGGCGCCGAGGGCCACGGCGTCAGCCGCCTCGCCCGGGAACGCGCCGATGTCGTCGCCTCGATCCCCCTCGTCGGCCCGATGGAGAGCCTCAACGCCTCGGTGGCAGCGGCCCTGGCGATGTACGAGGTGGCACGGGTCAGAGGTTGGGCGTGAGGCCAATCGCTGACCCGCCGCTGCTCCGGCTCCGGCCCCAGCCAGAGTTCGGATCGTGGGTGCGGGTGACCGACGATGTGACCGCTCCTGCACCGGCTCCAGCCCCAGCCGGACGTGAGCCGCCAACCCAGCGCTGGCGGGAGCGGGAGCCGGTGCAGGGGGCCGGCCGAGCCGGGTGTCGGAATCGAACCGACGACATCCGCTTTACAAGAGCGGTGCTCTACCAACTGAGCTAACCCGGCGAGGTGCTTGAGCGTACAACCGGCGACGCAGGACCCAAGCCTTCCCCGACACGTGTCGTCCGGCTGGGGCCGGGGCTGGAGCCGGCAGCTGGATCGCGCGAAATCCCCTATTCCGTCACACCCCTCTCGTACTCTCACAGTCGTGCTGTCCGATACCGATCGCGAAGTGCTCGAGTTCGAGGGCTCGTGGTGGATGTATCCCGGCCCCAAGGATCGGGCGATCCGTGAGTACCTAGGCATGAGCAGCACGCGCTATTACCAGGCCCTCCGGCGTCTCATGGACGATCGCGCCGCCGTCGAGGCCGCCCCCCTCACGGTGCGCAGGCTTCGCCGGATCCGCGACCACGCGCGTCGGCGCCGCGTCGAGCGCCACCTCGGCGACGGCTTCAACGGCGGCTGAGCGTGACCACCGACAGCGAGTCCGGCCTGCGACGGGTCGGGATCGCCGCGTGGAGCCTGCTGGGAACGATCCTGCTCCTCGCCGCTGTGATCTGGATGCTGACGAAGATCTGGATCATCGTCCCGCCGGTCGTGTTCGCCGTCGCCATGATCTACGTGCTCAACCCGATCGTGAACCGGCTCGCTGCGCACGGGGTGGCGCGCTGGCTCGGCTCCTGCCTGTCCTACACGGTGCTGGTCGGTCTGCTGACCCTCGCTGGATTCCTGGCGATCCCGCGGATCGCCGACCAGGCGTCGGAGCTCGCCGAGGACTTCCCGGCGATCTACGACGACATGGTCACCGACGTCGAGGGGTTTGCCGCCGACCTCGGCCTCGATGACGTAGACCTGCCCGATTTCGAGCATTTGCAGGAGGAGATCGACGAGAACGGCTTCGTCCGCAACAACCTGCGGAGGATCACCGAAGTCACGCTGGGGGTGCTCGAGACGATCCTGCTCCTCACCCTGGCCCCGGTCATCGCGTTCTACGTGCTCCTCGACCTACCCACGATGCGGCGCAAGACCCTGGAGCTGATCCCGGAGGGTCGCCGCGCCGAGATCGCCTTCGTGGGCGGCGAGCTGGGGACGGCGATCGGCGGGTTCCTACGCGGGCAGCTGCTCGTGGCGCTCATCGTCGGCGTCATGACCAGCGTCGGCTTCTGGCTCGTCGGCCTGCCCTTCTGGCTACTGATCGGGATGATCGCCGGGTTCCTCAACATCATCCCCTTCGTGGGCCCCTGGGTGGGGGGAATCCTCGGTGTGGCCGTGGCGCTCGCCACCAGCGACCTCCAGACTGCACTGTGGGCAGCCCTGGTGGCGCTCATCGTCCAGCAGGTCGACAACCACTTCGTCAGCCCGACCGTGTTGCGCGCCACCGTCCGGATCCACCCGGCGGCGATCGTGCTCGGCCTGGTGGTCGGCGCCGCCATTGGGGGCTTCTGGGGCGTCCTGTTGACCGTGCCCGTGATGGCGTCCGTCAAGATCATCGCCGGTCACTTCTGGCGGACCCGCGTGCTCGGCCAGTCCTGGGAGGAGGCGTCGGAGGCGCTCATCGATGACGACACTGAGCCGGACACGTTCATCACCAGGCTCGTGGATGGGGAGGAGTAGGGCTCGGAGCCGGAGGCGCGAGCCGTGACCGGTGGATGACTCCGATCTCCGTCGCGGTAACCGATGAGGCGTTCCTACACTCGCCGCGCCGCCCGCCCGCCGGATCGGAGGTCTCCCACGCCGCGCCTGCGCTCCTTGCTCGTCGCGATCATCGTCGCGCTGTCGATCTCCGGGGCGGGTGCCCCGGTCGGCGCCGGCGAGCTCGACGACTATCTGACGGCCGGCGACGTCCTGCCGGGGAAATGTTTGCCGGAGACCGTGCTCTACGGGCAGGTCGTGGATTGCCGCTTTCCGTTGTCGCGCCCGGGCGAGCTCGACCCGCGGTTCGGGCCTCATGTGGCCGATCAGGACGTGGTCTTCGACGATGAGAACGACGATCAGGCAGACTGCGTCGTCGAGGGCATGGAGTTGGTCTGCCGCGGCCTCAACGTCTACTACGGCCTGGGTGGCAGCACGGTTCGCGCCCTCGTGTCGGGGGTGCTGTCGGAGGCTACGGCGAGCTTCGAGGCCGCCGACTGGGTCGACCACGGACTCAACCTCACCGCGCTGAACGGTGGCGAGCCCTATGTCTTCGAGGGTGGGAGCCTCGGTGCCTGGCTCGACACCACCGTCGCCGCCGAGCAGGTCTTCGCGCGCATCACCACCCGCGACGGTTCCGACGAGGTGGCCACGGTCCCTATCGGCCGGGTTCGGCCGAATGCTTTCGAGCGTGTCGACATCAACCTCACGGGCATCGCTCCCGGTCGGTACCGGGTTACGCCCTGCCTGGGGGACCTGGCAGAGGGTTGCGATCCGATTCCGGGAGGTCAGGTGTTCCAGGTGGGCCACCTCGAGCTCCTCGAGGTGATCCCGGGGTGGAATCGCGCCGAGGCCGATCGGATCAACATCGTGTTCACCGCCACCGGGTTCGAGTCGGTCGACGACGCCCTCGACATGGCGCAGCGGCTCCTCACCTGGGATGGGCCGACACCCCTCGGCTTCGACGGATTTCCGCTCGAGGGGGATCTGTCGCCGGAGCTGGTCGCCCTGATCGAGTTCGGTCCGTTTGCCATCGAGCCGTTGGCCTCGCATCGCGATCGATTCAACCTGTGGATGCTGGATGACCTCGTCGCCGACGCCCGGGCGATGGTCCATTCGGCGCCACCCTACGGGTTCGGCCCTCCCGTCCCCGCCTTCGGTTTGGACGACGTCTCGGTCACGGCGCTCCATCTGAACTCGATCGGCCGGTTCGGGCGCTCCGAGGCCGGATGGACTTCGTTCACCAGCCCCGAGGGCCCGTCGACGGTGGAGCGGGAGGGCCTGGAATTCGCCGGCGTGTACCTGGCGCTGCCGCGGGATTGGCCGATCGGCGAGGCGGACACCCTGGCGCACGAGTGGGGTCACGCCCTGTTCGACCTCCGCGACGAGTATGTCGAGGAAGGGCGGAGTGTCACGCACGGGTATCCCAACTGTGCCCCCGATCAGGCGACTGCCGAGGCGTGGTGGGGCGGCCTGGTGGGGGAGATCGACCCCTTCGTGTACCAGTACGTTGCCGCTCTGGAGCGGTACTCCGTCTGGATCGACCCGTTCCTCACCGATCGGGTTGCGATCGGGTACGAGGTCGGCGGCTGCTACTCAGATGGCTCCGACGCGGTCCGCCCCACCGGCGACTCGCTCATGAACTCCGGCATCCCGGTGTTCGGCAGCGTGAATCGCCGACGGGGTGAAGAGATCCTTGCCCTGTGGTCGGGACGCTTGGTCCTCTCCGACATTTCCGAGGTGAGCGTCGATTGTGACCCGGTCGATCCCGGGCGCCCCGCGGCCGTGTGCCGGGCGACGCTCGTGCCGATGGTGGGTGCGCCGCCCGGAGGGCTCGTGCTCACGCTCGAGGACGGCACACGGTCGACCTGCGCGGTCGAGTCCGGCGGCGGTGAGGAGCCCACCGTGATGGCGTGCCGGATGCTGCCACTCACCGGTACCGGCCCATGGGCGGTGACGATCGGGACGGCCTCGGGGTCTGTGGTGGTCGCCACGGCGATAGCGGGGCCTCCCCCCACGACCACGACGACGAGCACCACGGCGCCCCTCCCGGAGCCACCGACTCCACCCGTGCCGGTGTGGCCGCTCGCGGCCGCCGGCCTGGCGCTCCTCGCCCTCGTCGTCGTGACCGCCGTGCGCCGAACCAGGCGATGACACTGACCCGCTCCCCGGGGCGAGCCTATTCACTGACCCCCTAAGGTTGGATTTCGCGAAAGGGGTGCCGATGACCGACGAGATAGCAGCCAAGGACGCGTACGCCCGTGAGGCGACGGGCACCGTCGTCGAGGTGGCCGAAGACGGCGTCGTCCTCGATCGCACCGTCTTTTATCCACGGGGCGGCGGCCAGCCGGGCGACACCGGCCGCCTCGAGTGGGCCGGCGGCTCGGTGCCGATTGCCGACACCTACAAGCGCGACGGCAGGGTCGTACACGTGGTCGCGGGCGATCCGCCTGATCCGGGCACCGAGGTGACCGGGGTTATCGACTGGGACCGTCGCTATCGGCTCATGCGCACCCACACGGCGCTGCATGTCCTGTCTGCGGTCATCTGGCGAGACTGGGACGCCAAAGTCACCGGAGGGAACATGGAGCCAGGCGTCGCTCGCATGGACTTCGAGCTCGACTCGATCTCGGTGGAGTTCGGCCAGGAGGTGGAGCGTCGGCTGAACGACGCTCTTGCTGCCGGCCATGAGGTGCGGGTGCACTTCCTGCCCCGGTCCGAGGCGCTCGCCGACCCCGACTTGATTCGCACCAAGGTGAACCTCCTCCCGGCTTCGGTCGACCCGATCCGGGTCATCGAGATCGGGACGATCGACAAGCAGGCCGATGGCGGCACCCATGTCGCCAACACCTCCGAGGTGGGGACGGTGGCGGTGGTGAAGACCGAGAGCAAGGGACGGGGCAACAAGCGGATGCGCATCGAGTTGCAGGACTGATGCTCCTCGACTTCCTCGCCATCCTGCTGCTCGCCTATCTGCTGGTGCGCGGGTGGACCCGGGGCTTCTTCCGCGAGGCGCTCGACCTGGCAGCCTTGATCATCGGCACGATCCTGGCTTTTCGATTGGCGCCGACCGTGGGCGCCGCATTCACCGGGCTCTTCGGCTGGTCCGAGGCGGTGTCCCGTCTGGTCGGGGGCACGATCGTGTTCTTCGCCGTGGGGCTGGGGGCGGCAATCCTGACCCGGCTGATCGAACAGAGGTTCACCATGCCGGGCCTCAACGGCGTCAACCGCGCCGGAGGCGCCGGGTTGGCCGCGGCGTGGGGTGTGTTCGTGGCGACCCTGATCTTCACGATCGGCGTCGTGCTCCCGATGCCGCCGGCCGTCGCCGGATACCTCGACGACTCGGCGGTCAGCCGCACCCTCACCGATCCCGGCGGCGTGCCCCAGGAGGTGTTCAACGACTTGGCCGGCGACCGGATCGTGGAGGCGCTGGTGAACCTCCGCGAGGTCGTCGGCGACCGGCGGGCCGTCATCGGCCCTGGGGAGGTGTTGGAGATACCAGCCGCCGATCCCGAGGATCTCCGCGCCGATCCCGCGGCCGCGCGGGAGATCTTCGAGAAGGTCAATCGGGCGCGGGAGGCCGCAGGGTTGCCACCGTTGCAGTGGCGGGACGATCTCGCTGCGGTTGCCGCCGGCCATGCCGAGGAGATGTACGTCGAGGGCTATTTCGCCCACGAGTCGCCCACCACCGGAACGGTCGGCGACCGCCTGCGCAACGCGTCGATCGGCTACAGCATCGCCGGTGAGAACCTGGCGCTCGCCGCCACCCCCAACGAGGTGCATGAAGGGCTCATGGAAAGCCCGGGGCACCGCGCCAACATCCTCGGAGAGCAATTTCGCAGAATGGGCATAGCGGTGATTCGGGGCCCGCTGGGGCTGATGACGGTGCAGGTCTTCACGGGTTGACGCGACCGCCCAGCCGGCTCTCTACGGCATCGGGGACGGCGGCGAACTCCTCGAATGCGGTGTAGACGACCGGGACCCGGGATCGGCTGAAACCGGCCGCCAGGTGGCGCCGGCCCGTGACGAGCAGCGTCCGCTCGTCGGGGCCTCCCAGGGCGCGCAGGATCCGGCGCAGCACTCGCGGCGACAACTCCGGCCCGAACTCCGCGGTGGTGCCCACCATGTCGAAGTAGTCGAGGATCTCGCCCCGGGCGAGATGATCACGCAGTTCGATTCCAGGTGTCACCGAGGCGGCGTCGACTACGCCGGCGATCCGGAACCGCGAGTAGAGGCGATCGAGCGCGGCCACGGCGTCGGGCGCCACCGCCGGCGGGCCCGAACGATCCCGGCCCTCCCACGAAAGGAGGGCCGGGATCAGATCGATGACGACGAGTCGCACTCAGTGCCCCGTCACTACTCCGCCGGCGGCGGCAGGGTGGGGTCGGACTCCGGAGCCGGGGCGCTAGGAGCCGCTCCGCCGCCCTTGGCCTTCTGCTGCTGCATGTACCAGTAGAGGCCACCGGCGATCACGACCGCCGCGATGGCGATCCACACCCACACCGGGACGCCGCCTCCGCCGCCGCCCGGGGACTGGGTCGGGTCGGACTGGGCCTGGATGTCCAGGTTGCCGCCGAACAGCGGGACCTTCCAGATGAGGGTGTTGCCTTCTTGATCGTCGGCGTTGTGGCTCGTGATCAGCCCGGGCATCGTGATCCGAACGTTGAACGACAGGGCGTCCTCGAGTTGAGCGGGATCGATTGCCTCGACCTCCTCGCCCATTGCCTCCGAGGCCGTGGCGTTCGCCGAAATGGTCACCAGCGAGTCGGTGATCGTCACGTCGAAAGAGGTGAGGAGTGAGTTGTCGGCTCCCACCACGTCGTTCTCGATCTGAGTGACGTCGTCGACGGGGACTTCGATGATCCAGAACATGAAGTCGCCCCGGGTCTCAGTGCGCTGGACCGCGTTGGGCACTTCCGACAAGTCGTTGCCCTCGAACGGGTCACCGAACTGCTCGCCAAGCAGAGTCTGGGCGGTCTCGTCCAGCCCGACCTCGGCGACGATGGTCCCGGAGCCGTCGGCGTTGATGACCACGCCGAAGTTGGTCTCGATGCGGCACGCCATGGCCACCAGGGCCAGGAGCGATGCCATGACGATCAGGCGGCGCATTGGGGTCCTCTCAATGGGGTATTGCGCGGCGACTCTAACGGGGACGAGAGCAGACACCGAGACGGACCGGCCGACGCCGGTTTCAATCTGGGAAGAGGGCGTACCCTCGGGCCGATGGACGCCACCTCGGCCGAGCTCTGCGACGCCTTCCTTGCGGCCTACCGGCCGTTCGTCGAGCAGCGCCTGGATGCCCTCGGGTTGCCGCGGGTCGATGATGCCGTCGCCAAGGGTCATGCCTGGCTAGCAGCGGCACTGCCGGGCCTTCTCGAGCAACCGTATCGCGAGCAGCGGCGCTCGCCACTGGAGCTGTTCCAGGAGGCGCTCGCAGTGCCCAACGGCGCGCTCGCCGCCCTCGGCGTCGAACCCCTCGAACGCGACGAGGTGGCCGTCGCCGCCCTCCCCGGGGACCGTTACGGGCTGGCGCCGGCGTCGTCGCAGGAGCTGGGTGAGGCGGCCTGGCGTGCCCATCTCTCGTGGGGCGCCGCCAAGGCGGCGGCGATGCGCCCATCGGCGGTGCTGGTGACCCGAAACCTGCTCGACAGCTCGAGAATCGGCGGGGCCGCCGACGCTGCAGGGTATGCCCTGGTGACGATGGCCGACCCGCCTGAGGATCCGGGTCGACATGCGGTGGGGCTTGTCGACCTCGAGCACCCGGATGCGGACGAGGCGGTGCGCCGCCTGGCGAACATCTGCGGCCGTGTCGTGGCGTTCGGGCCGCATGTCGACGACCTCGCCATGACCCGGGCCCGATCGCTGGGCGCCGACGAGGCCGTGCCCCGATCGCGATTCTTCGGGTCGCTCGCCTCGTGGTTCCCGAAGATGGTGTGATCCGTCAGGAGGTCTGCCTGCGCACCGATCCCCGTGCCCCCGCTATGGCCACTCCCGCCATCACCACGGCCACACCGGTCCACTGCACCGCCGACAGGTTCTCGGTGAAGATGAGGCGAGCCCACACGATGGTCAGTGCGGGCTGGATCAGGAGCATGATCGAGGTCTCCAGCGCGGGGAGCCGGGGGAGAGCCCCGGCGATTAGCAGCCATCCGAGGACCTGGGCCACGACGGCGAGGGCGATCAGCCATCCGTGGGCGGGCCAGGTCACGGCCACCGAGAAGCCGCTGTCGAAGGGGGCGATGACCAGCATGGCCAGCGATGCTCCGGCGGTGGCCTCCAGGAGCGGCGCCGCCGTCGGGCCGAGCGAGCGGTTGGAGGCGCGGAACATCAGGAGGAACCCGGAGTAGGTGACCGATGCTCCGGTGGCGAGGACCGCGCCGACGAGGGGGCGGTCCCCGAAGGCGTCGTCCCTCCCCAGTCCGCCGATCAACGCGATTCCGACGAGCACCATGGGGACCACGGCGAAGGCAGTTCCGGTGGGCCGCTCCCGGTACACCATCCACGCCACGACTCCCACCCAGATCACCTGGACGTTGGCGACGACCGTGGCCAGGCCGGCACCGATGTACTCGATGGCGATGTGCCACAGGGTGAGGTCGACGGCAAGCAGCATTCCGGCGGCGAAGGCGAGGATCCGGTCGCGACGCCGGCGGGGGTGACGGGCGGCGAGGTGGATTGCGAGCAGGAGCGGGATGGCATAGGCCGTCCGAAACAATGCGGCGGTCGTCGGCGAGACGTCCGCCAGCCGGACGAAGATGGCCGAGAACGAGATGGCGACGATGCCAGCCAGCGCCGACAGGTGGGTCACGGCGGGAGACGGTAGCGAAGCCGGATGGCTCGACGGCGCCGTCGTTCATCGGCCTAGGCGACTCGACTACCCTCCGTACTTCAACCGGTCACTGAGGGTGTCATGGGCGACGGGGAATTCGGGTCGGCGGTCTTCCTGCGCGTGCTGGGCGCCATCGCCGCGTTCGGCCTGGCGGTCGCCGTGGCCGGAGCCCTCGTCCTCGCCACCCAGGCCGGCAGGCCCGATCCGGACGGCGTCGAGTTCGCCGTGGGCCGGGGGATCGGCGTCGCCGTGCTGGAGCCGCTCGACGACCTCGGTGAGGGGCCGTTCACCGACCCGGTGGCCGTCGACCTCGCCGTCGACCCCCTCCTGCTCGCTCTTCCGCCGCTGAACTCGGCGACTCTCGAGTCGCCCCACCGCCGCCACTCCCAGGCCGACCGGTTCGCCGCCGGGGAATTCGGCCGCGAACTCACCAGGGAGCGCGACGCCGGCGATGGCTCCCTCACGGTCGCCCAGATCCGTCGCGTCGCCGAGCGCGTCCTCGGCGTACAGGCTGTGGTGGAGGACCTCGTCGACTCCGACGGCGATCGCATCGACGACGACGGCCGGCTGTCGATCGTCGCCATCGACGGCTCCGCCGCCTGCGTCACGCTCGCTTCGTCGCGGACCTCGGCTTCGCTTGGTCTCTCCTCCGCCGATGGCTACTCGTGGAGCCCCTACGGCCCGTGTGGCGGGCCAGCTGCCCCGCAGACCGGCACCGACTTTCGGCTGGGCACCAGCCCGGGCGCCTACGGGGCGATCGAGCGTGGCGACGTCTGCGACGTGGGCGGCATCGCCGCACAGCTGGCCGTCGATGATCGCTCAGCACTCGCCTGGGCCACGGCGTATGGAATCGACACCGCAGAGATTCCCGCCGTCCTCGAGTCGCTGACGCCGGTGGTGCTGTTGCGCGACACCGTCGTCACCGATCACGGCTACTTCGGGAGCCGTGTCGCCGCTCGGTTGGCGATCCTCCAGCGCGGCACCACTGTCCTCATCGACGAGTTGGGCCGGCCCGCGGTGCGGTGCATGTCCGGGTCGCCCCTCCGCTCGGCCCCGCCGCTCCCGTCGGGTGTGGTCGTCGAAGGTGAGGGATGGCGGGGGTTCTCTCTCGAGCGGGTGCAGACGGTTCCCGCGGCCATCCGACCGGCATCGACGTTCACCCTCATCGACGTCGAGACCGGCCTTCCCCTGGTCCGGGCCGCCGGCGTCAACGGCGCCCTCACCAGCCTCGCCGGCCCCCTGGTGAGCCTCGGGGAGGGGTAGGCGCCTTGGTAACCTCCCCTCTGCATGGACTTCTCTCCTTCTCCTGAGCAAGAGGCGTTCCGGCGCGTCGTGCGGGAGTTCGCCGAGGCTGAGATCGCGCCGCATGCCGCGGCATGGGATCGGGCGGCCGAGTTTCCCATCGACACCGTGCGCAAGATGGGGGAGTTGGGCCTGTTCGGGCTGCCGTTTCCCGAGGATTACGGTGGGATGGGAGCGGACTTCGCCACCTTCTGCATCGCAGTGGAGGAGATCGCCCGCGTCGACTCCTCGATGGCGATCACCCTCGAGGCGGCAGTGGGGCTGGGCGTCAACCCGATCCACCGCTTCGGCTCGGAGGAGCAGAAGCAGCGCTGGCTGCCCGACCTGCTCCACGGGAGGGCCCTGGCGGCATTCGGGCTGACCGAGCCCGATGGCGGCTCAGATGCGGCGGCGACCCGGTCGAAGGCCGAGCAGGACGGCGACGAGTGGGTCCTCAACGGCGAGAAGGCCTTCATCACCAACTCCGGTACCGCGATCACCTCGCTGATCATCGTGACGGCACTCACCGGCCCCGACGAGATCTCGGCGCTCATCGTCCCGACGGGGACGCCCGGCCTCGAGGTCGGCGCCGCCTATCACAAGATGGGATGGCGGGCCTCGGACACCCACCCGGTCCGCCTCGAGGATTGCAGGGTGCCGGCCGACGCCATGCTGGGGGAGCGGGGCCAGGGGCTCCGCCAGTTCCTGGCCATCCTCGACGAGGGCCGCATCGCCATCGCCGCCATGTCGGTGGGGGTGGCCCAGGCCTGCCTCGACCACAGCCTGTCCTATGCCAAGGAGCGCGAGGCGTTCGGCCGTCCCATCGGCGCCAATCAGGCCGTAGCGTTCCGCATCTCCGATATGCAGGTCGCCGTTGATGCCGCCCGCCTCCTCACCCAGCGAGCCGCCTGGCTGCGCGACCACGGCCAGGATCATCGCGCCGCGGCGGCAAAGGCGAAGCTGTTCGCCTCAGAGGCCGCCGTCACCGCCACCCGGCAGGCGACCCAGGTCTTCGGCGGATCGGGCTTTATCGACGACACACCGGTGTCCCGCTTCTACCGCGACGCCAAGATCCTGGAGATCGGCGAAGGCACCAGCGAAATCCAGAGGCTGCTGATCGCGCGTGACTTGGGGCTTCCGCTGTAGGCCTCGCTGCGCTCGGCCGGCGATTGGCGATTGGCGATTGGCCGGTTCGCGTTCCCAGGTGATCGACGCGTCTTGCCAATTGCCAATTGCCCTTCGCGGGAGGCCGGCGTCAGCCGGCCGACCTATCGAACAGGTACGACGCGATACACCGCACCGTTCGAGTCGACCACCAGCATCTCGTTGTTGCCGTCCCAGCCGAAGGAGG
>Ga0326597_10008701_pt1 | contig 13666 bp, 16 predicted proteins | sample RVTome_12_FD_203789 | JGI IMG/M metagenome (GOLD analysis project Ga0326597, IMG submission 203789) | Soil microbial communities from uranium-contaminated site in the Upper Colorado River Basin, Wyoming, United States - RVT100D185 | ecosystem: Environmental > Terrestrial > Soil > Contaminated >... | reverse complement strand
CATCCACTACGCCTGCATGACGGTGTACGACGAAACCTTCCACCTGCCCGCGGCCTTCCCGCCCCAGGCGATGACGGGCCTCTTCTGCCACGCCTTAGAGGCGGCCGGGAAGACCTGCCTCCGCACGGCGGAGACCGAGAAGTACCCGCACGTCACCTTCTTCTTCAACGGCGGAGTGGAGGAGCCCCCCAAGGGCGAGCGGCGGATCATGGTCCCCTCGCCCAAGGTGGCCACCTACGACCTCCAGCCCGAGATGAGCGCCGAGGGCGTCACCGAGGTCGTCCTCCGGGCGATCGAGGAAGGGAAGGACGACGCCATCGTGGTCAACTACGCCAATCCCGACATGGTGGGGCACACGGGGGTGGAGGCGGCGGCGGTGAAGGCGGTCGAGACGGTGGACGCGTGCCTGGGCCGGGTGCTGCGCGCGCTCGAGGCCAAGGGGGGCGCGGCCGTCGTCACGGCCGACCACGGCAACTGCGAGCAGATGTGGGACGAGAAGACCAACGGCCCCCACACCGCCCACACCCTGAACGACACCCCCTGCATCGTGATCGACCCCGGTTACCGGGGCGCCCTCCGGGCCGGCAGGGCGCTCTGCGACGTGGCCCCTACCCTCCTGGGGCTGATGGAGCTCGAGCCCACCCCCGAGATGACGGGCAAGGACCTGCGCCTCCACCGCACGGAGCGCTGACGGATGGCCGTCCCCGACTTCGCCGCCGTGGAGGCGATGTTCCGCCGCGAGATCGCGGGTCTCGCCGACGCCCAGCTCGACTGGGAGGACCCGGGGGAGGAGTGGTCCCGGTGGAGCATCCGCCGCCAGGTGAGCCACGTCTCGCTGGCCTACTTCTTCTGGTTCGCCAAGATGTGGGGAAAGACGCTCTGGCCCGAGGCGCCCCCGCCCGACCCGGTGGACTTCCGCAAGTCCCTCGTCTACGACCGGCGGCTGGATGAGGAGAAATACTGGCGGCTCGAGGATCTCCTGCCCAAGTTCGCCGAGGCCATGGCCTTGGCCCGGCGCGCGGCCGAGGGCCGGTCGCCGGAGGAGCTCCGCTCCCTCGCCCTGACGCGGACCTTCCCGTCCGATCTCAAAATGGGACAGACCGATCTGCCGGTGTACCGGTTCTGGTCCTATGTCTCGACATTTCATGACGATGGAGTCACGCAACATGCCGAGGACGAAACCACCTTCACCTTCACCCTGGAGGGAATGCTCCGTCACATGCACTGGGAGGCGCTGGTGCACCTGCGCACCATCCAGCGGCTGAAGGCGGCCCAGGGCCTCCCACCCGCGAACCCGCTTCCGAGGGCGGGCTATCTCCTCGACCCCTTCTTCTGGGGGCCGGAGGACGCGCCCGCCTTCTAAAAATCAGGTGTTTTCCAGTGATCCCGTATTTACTTGGAAGGGATTTTGTCTGGTATAATTCGCGGACTGCCGAATGCGCCGGTGTGCGCCCGGGTGCCGCCGGGCCAAGAGGATGTTCCGGATGAAGATGTCGGATTTGAACCTTGTGGTCATCCAGAAACAGGATGTCGGCCGCGACGTGCTGCGCGACATTCTGCGCCGCTGCGGGCTGAAGAGCCTCCAGATGTTCTCCTCGGGCTCCGAAATGCTGGCGGCCCTCAAGACCCAGGTCAAGAAGTGGAACATCATCATCGTGGACAGTGCCCAGCCGGACGCCCTCGATCTCGTGAAGAAAATCCGGGAATCGGGGGGGGCCTCACTCAAAATCCTCATCCTCTTCTCGGGGCCGACCAAGGAAGAGGTCGTGAATGCCATTCAGGCGGGGGTCAATGACTTCCTCACCATGCCCTTCTCCCAGGCCACGGTGGAGGAGAAGCTGAACAAGCTCATGGGCGTGGAAAAAAAGACGTTCACGACCCCCCCCTCCATCTTCCAGCGCAAGCTCTAGCCGTCTTTCCCCCGTCTCCCGGGGCTCGGGGCCGGCGGCCTTCCCTCCCCGGGGAGGCTTTTTTTCGGAACCATCATGCACCGCTTCCTCCAGCGACTCCTGGTTTGGATATCCGGGCCCGCCGCCCCGCCCGGCCAGGACTCTGCCCGGCCTTTGTCCCTCCCCATGGCCCCGGCGGCGGGCGGCGCTCCGCCCGGCCTGGCCGAGACGCTCCGGGCCCACTTCCGCTGGGTGGAGACGGGCGGCAAGGAGGGCCGGAGGGCCGATTTCGGCGGAAAATCCCTGCGCCTCGCCAGCCTCTTCATGGCGAACCTCCGGGGGGCCAGCCTGCGCGGGGCCGATCTCCAGAAGGCGGAAATCCAGTGGGCGGACTTGGCGGGCGCGGACCTGGAGGGAGCCGATCTCGCCGGGGCGGACCTGTTCCAGTCGAACCTGGAGGGCGCCCGTCTCGCCCGGGCCTGCCTGAGGGAGGCGGGGCTCCTGTCCGCGAACGCCGCGGGGGCCGATTTCGAGGGAGCCGATCTGGAGGGGGCGGATTTGAGAGGAGCCTGTTTCCGGCGGGCCCGGCTTGCCGGAGCCCGCCTGGGCCGGGCGGACCTGCGCGGGGCGGACCTCTCGGGCGCGCGGGGGCTTTCGCCGGAGCAGCTCGCCTCGGCCCTGACGGACGATTCCACCCTCCTGCCGGGGAGCCCGGCCGGGAGCGGCGAGGAAAAATGAGCGCGGACTTCTCCCGGTTCCTCCTCTGGCTGCTCCCGCGGGGGGCGCGGCGGGCCTACGCGCGCGGCGCTAGCCTTCCGCAGGCGCTGGGGCTCTCGGGATCCGCGCCCAAGACCTTCGAGGAGGCCCTCGCGGCCCACCGCCTCTGGGCGGAGACGGGCGGGCAGAGCGGCGTGCGGGCCGACTTCACGGGCCAGGATTTGGGGGGCAAGGACCTTCGGGGAGCCATGCTCCGGACGGCCATCCTCGCCGGGGCCAATCTGGAGGGCGCCCGGGCGGAGAAGGCGGTGCTCCTGTCGGCCGATCTTCGGAAAGCCCGCCTGCGCGGGGCGTCCCTGCGGGGGGCGCTCTGCCTGGGGGCCGACCTGCGGGAGGCCGATCTCGAAGGGGCGGACCTGACGGGGATCACCCTCCGGGCGGCCAAGCTCCAGGGGGCCGCCCTGTGGGGCGCCCGGCTGGACGGAGCCGACCTGCAGGGCGCGCACCTCGAGGGGGCGGACCTGCGGGGCGCCTCCCTCGCGGGGGCCAATCTCGCGCGCGCCCATCTGGACGGCTCCGATCTCCGGGGGGCGGACCTCGCCGGGGCCCTGGAGATGCTCCCGGCCCAGGCCGCCTCCGCCGTGACGGACGGTTCCACCCGCCTTCCGGAATTCGGACCATCGGGAAATGATTCAAAATCATAGCACCCATCGCTGCCCGTATGTCCCGATCGCCCTATATTTCATATGATCTGTCGCCGGGTCCTTGGGGCGTCCGGCCGCGTCCGGAATCCTGGAATGAGAGGCAGACCCCCGGAATGAATCGAACCGGCTCCATCCTGGCCGCAGTTTTCCTGGCGGCCGCCTGCCTGGGGGCGGCGGCCCTCGCGCCGAGCCGGGTCCATGCCTTGAGCATGGCCGAGATGAAGCAGTTCTCCCAGGCCATGTCGGACATGACCCAGAAGATCCTGCGGACGGAGGAGGCGGCCCGGGGGCAAATCGCGCAGGCGAACGCGGAGATGGACGCGCAGGAGCGGGGCGCCTCCTCCCCGCCTGAGGCGCGGGCGGCCATCGGCCGCATCGAGGGCCACCTCCGGGCGGCGCGCGAGGGGCTCCAGGACGCCAAGGGGCAGATGAGCCGGCTCGCCGACCTTTACCAGCGGGAGCTGGCGCGGTCCCGCGGCGAGCGCAGGGGAAAGCCCGAATCCGAGGAAGACAAGCTCGCCACGGTCCGCTTCAACGAGGCCTACCGCGAGTCCGAGTCCCGTGCCGGGCGGGGATACGAGCAGGCCCTGTATGCCCTCATGCGGGCGGAGGAACGCTTCCTCGCCCTGAAGAAGAAGGCGAGCGGAGGCGTCTCGCCCGGGAACTAGCCCGATTTCCGGCGGCGCCTGCCCAGCCGGGTCCTTCCACGCCGCGTGGCCCTCCGCCACCGCGGTTGCTATAATGATTTTTATTGGCCATTCCACCGCGCGGCGGGCGAGGGGAGCGGAGCTTCGGCCCCTGCCTTCGACGGAAGCCGCCGCGCCCGGGCCCGGCCCTCCTCCTTCCTGAATGGGTGAGCCGTGGAGACGCGCCGTCCCGACGACAAGCGCGCGGTCCCCGGCGGCCCGGGCGGGACGGCCATCGAGTTCAAGGCCGTCCACAAGTGGTTCGGCGAGAATCACGTGCTGCGCGACATCAACCTGGCCGTCCGGGCGGGGGAGGTGGTGGTGGTCTGCGGCCCCTCGGGGTCGGGCAAGTCCACCCTCATCCGCTGCGTGAACGGGCTGGAGCCCATCCAGTCGGGCGAGCTGCGCGTGCTGGGCGAGCGCATCAACCGCGCCGGAGTGGACATGCCCGCCCTCCGGTCGCGGGTGGGCATGGTCTTCCAGTCCTTCAACCTTTTCCCGCACATGACGGCGCTGGAGAACATCACCCTCGGCCCGATCAAGGTGAAGGGGGCTTCGCGTGAGGAGGCCGAGAGGGCGGGGCGCGGGCTGCTCGAGCGGGTGCGCATCCCCGACAAGGCCGGCGCCTATCCAGCGAACCTCTCGGGGGGCCAGCAGCAGCGGGTGGCCATCGCCCGGGCGCTCGCCATGCAGCCCGGGATCATGCTCTTCGACGAGCCGACCTCCGCCCTGGACCCCGAGATGATCAACGAGGTCCTCGACGTGATGACGGATCTGGCGAGGGACGGGATGACCATGATGGTCGTCACGCACGAGATGGGCTTCGCCCGGCGGGTGGCCAGCCGGGTCGTCTTCATGGACGGGGGGCAGGTGGTCGAGGAGGCGCCGCCCCAGGAGTTCTTCGCCGCGGCGCGGTCGGAGCGCGCGCGGGAGTTCCTGTCCAAGATACTCACCCACTGATCGCGATCGGAGGAAAGCCATGAGACGTCTGCTGACCGCTCTTCTGGCGCTGTCCCTGGCGGGCTGGGCCGCGCCGGCCGCCGCCGCCGAATCCACCCTCGAGAAGATCAGCCGCACCGGCACCCTCACCATCGGCACCCGGCGGGGCTCCCCGCCCTTCGGCTTCGTCAACGCCAAGAACGAGTGGGTGGGCTTCTCCATCGACCTGGTCGAGCAGGCCATCAAGCCCGTCATCGAGCGGCACCTCAAGAAGGGGATCAAGGTCGAGAAGAAGGAATCTTCCCCCGCCACCCGCATCCCGCTCCTCACCTCGCGGGCGGTGGACCTCATCGCCGAGACGATGACGGACACCCGCGCCCGGCGCGAGAGCGTGGACTTCAGCTTGACCTTCTTCGTGACGGGCGCCCAGTTCCTGGTCAAGAAGGGGAGCCCCATCAAGGGCATCCAGGACATCGCCGGCAAGCGCATCGCCGCCCAGCAGGGCTCGACCAACGCGCGCATCATCCGGGCGCGCGTGCCGAACGCCAACCTGCGGGAGTTCCCCGACCAGCCGGCCGCCTTCCAGGCCCTCGCGCAGGGGCAGGTGGACGCCTACACGAACGACGGCATCCAGCTCGCGGGTCTCATCGCCAAGGCGCCCCGGCCGGGCGACTGGCAGATCGTGGGGGACTTCTACTCCTACGAGCCCTACGGCATGGCCGTGCGCGAGAACGAGTCGGACTTCCTCGATCTCGTCAACGCGGGACTGATGGAGGCCATCGATTCCGGCAAGTACTTCGAGCTCTACGAGAAATGGTTCGGCCCGAAGGGAGACGTGCCGTATCCCCTCACGCCCGAGAACAAGCGCTTCCTCGTCATGCAAGTGGTCCCGAAGTAGGGGACGGCTCCCTTGCGCTACGAGTTCCACTGGAGCGTGCTCTGGAGCGGCCAGACCGGGGGCTGGCTGCTCCAGGGCCTCCTCGTCACCCTCGCCATCTCCGGCTTGGCGTGGGTCCTGGCGGTGGCGTTGGGGGTGGTGTCCGGGGCGCTGCGGACGGGGCCCTGGCGGCCCTTGCGGGCCGGCGCGGCGGCCTATGTCGAGTTCTTCCGGAACGTGCCCCTGCTGGTCTGGATGTTCTTCTGGTACTTCGGCGTCCCCCCGCTCCTGCCGGCGGTGATCCGCGACTGGCTCTTCGACCACGGGGCCGAGTTCTGGGCGGGGATGCTGGCCCTGGGCGTCTACCACGGGGCGCGGATGTCCGAGGTCATCCGCTCGGGCATCCAGTCCATCCCCCGCACCCAGTTCGAGGCGGCCTACGCCATGGGGCTCACCCCGGGCCAGGTCTACCGGCTCGTCATCGTGCCCATCGCGCTGCGGCTCATCGTTCCCCCGGCCACGAACGAGTCCCTCAACCTCCTGAAGAACTCCTCCGTCGCCCTCACCATCAGCGTGGCCGAGCTCACCTTCCAGACCCGCCAGATCGAGACCTACACCGCCCGGGCCATCGAGGCGCTGACGGCGGGCACGGTCATCTACCTGGCGCTCTGCCTCGGGATCGCCTGGATCATGGGGCGCGTCGAGCGCCGCTTCGCCATCCCGGGTCTCATCGCGCGCGGGGGGGCCTGAGCCGTGTTCGACCTTGGCGTCGTCCTCAATAACCTGGAATTCCTCCTCGTCCAGGGCCTCCTGGGCCTGGGCGCCTTCGGGGGAGGGACGCTGGCCCTGGCCGTCCCGGCCATCGTCCTGGGCTTCCTCCTCGGCATCTTCGTCGGGCTGGCGCGCCTCGCGCGCTCGCCCCTCGTCCGCCTGCCGGCGGCGGCCTACGTCGAGTTCTTCCGGGGCGTGCCCCTGGTGATGGTCATCTTCTGGATCTGGTTCATCATGCCCCAGCTCCTGGGCATGGCCATCCCGGAGTACGGGGTGGCGCTCACCGCCTTCGTGATCTTCGAGGCCGCCTACTTCGGCGAGATCGTGCGGGCCGGCATCCAGTCGGTGCCGCGGGGGCAGGTGGAGGCGGCGGCCTCGGTGGGGCTCACCGGAGCCCAGACCATGCGCTGGGTGGTGCTCCCCCAGGCCCTGCGCAACATGGTGCCCTCCCTGGTGACCCAGATGATCGTGCTCTTCAAGGACACCTCCCTCGCCTCCATCATCGGCTACGTGGACTTGACCAAGGCCGCCCAGATCGTGAACAACCGCGAGATCCGGCCCCTGGAGCTCTACCTCTTCATCGCGGTGGTCTATTGGATCTTCGCCTATTCCCTCTCCCGCCTGGCGCGGCGCTACGAGCACCGCGTCCAGGCGGCTTGAGCGCGGGGGCGGAGGAAGGGCATAGTGGAGGGATCTCCAGCCGGGAATGCCCCACATGGCCCTGCTTAGAAGGGTGAGGGAGAACGTGATTGTGTAGGGGCGGCCCCCCGTGGCCGCCCTTCACCATCCGATCCATCGGGGCAGGCACGGGGGCCTGCCCCTACGGATACTGCATACGAGGAAGCCCGAATGTCCGACAATCTCTGCTACGCCCCCGTCCACGAGCTCGCGGGCCGCATCGCGAAGAAGGAGCTCTCGCCCCTCGACGTGGTGGAGGCCAGCCTCAAGCGCATCGAGGAGGTGAACCCCAAGGTGCTGGGCTTCATCCACGTGACAGGGGACCAGGCGCGGAAGGAGGCGAAAAGAGCGGGCGAGGAGATCGCGGCCGGGCGCCGGAAGGGCCCCCTGCACGGCATCCCCTTCGGGGTGAAGGACATCATCGACACGGCCGGGGTGCGCACCACCATGGGCTCGGCCTTCTTCATGGACCGGGTGCCGGAGGCGGACGCCTTCTCGGTGGCGGGGCTCAAGCGGACGGGGGCCATCCTCCTCGGGAAGTGCCACACCCAGGAGTTCGCCTCGGGGCCCCTGAGCCACAACCCCCACCTGGGCACCGCCCGGAACCCCTGGGATCTCTCCCGCATCACGGGTGGCTCGAGCACGGGCTCGGCCGCCTCGGTGGCCTCGGGCATGGCGCCCGCCGCCCTGGGGACGGACACCGGAAGCTCCATCCGGGGCCCGGCCACCCACTGCGGCATCGTGGGGCTCAAGCCCACCCACGGGCGGGTGAGCCTCTCGGGGGTGTGCCCCAACGCCCTGAGCTACGACCACGTGGGGCCGCTCGCCCGCACCGTGCGGGACGCCGCCCTCGTGCTCCAGGCCATCGCCGGCTACGACCCGGCCGACCCCTACAGCCGGGACGTGCCGGTGCCGGACTTCTCGGCCGACCTGGACAAGGGCGTGAAGGGCATGCGGCTCGCGCTCTGCCCGGACCTCTGCGAGAACGCCGAGGTGGACGCCGAAATCCAGCTCGCCTTCGACCGCGCGGTGGGGGTGCTGCGGGAGCTCGGGGCCAGGGTGGAGACGCTCCCCTTCTCCGAGGCCAAGAAGATCCGGCCCGTGAACGAGGCCATCATGTCCCACGAGTTCATCGAGTTCCACCGCCCGCTCTACGCCAAGGACCCCTCCAAGTACGGCGACTTCACCCGCAAGCGCATCGAGGACCGAATCGGGAAGGGCGACCCCGACGCCTTCATCCGCGCCCAGCGCCAGCGGGAGCTCCTGCGCCGGGCCGTGCTCGCGCTCTTCGAGAGGGCGGACATCCTCCTCACCCCGGGGCTGCCCTGCATCGCCCCCTCCATCGACACCCTGAAGAGCAAGGTGAACGGCAAGAAGATCGACTACTCCCTCAGCGTCACCCAGCCCTTCCTCACCCACCAGAACATGACGGGCTTCCCGGCCCTGGTGGTTCCCACAGGGCTCTCGGCCGAGGGGCTGCCCATGTCCATCCAGTTCATCGGCCCCCCCTGGGAGGAGGGGCGGGTGCTCCGGGCGGGCCAGGCCTATGAGGAGGCCACCCCCGAGCTCAGGAACCGCCGCCCGCCGGTCTGAGGGAATGAAAGATGGCTCACCGGCCTTATCCGGTTATGATCGGCTGGTTTCGGCCGGTCCCGGAGGAGCCTGGCATGAGGAGAAAGGCGGGGAGGCGGGTGCGCCCGGCGGCGGTGCTGGCGCTGGCCGTCCTTGTCCTGGGGAACAACGCGCGGGCGGAGGAACTTCACATCCACTATCCCTGGCGGGAGGCGGTCGTGGTGGTCCCCGCCGCGCAGGGGCTCATCCTGGGCCGCATGAACGAGAAGCTCGTCCTCGACCGCCTGTCGCGCCTGCCCGCCGGCACGAAGTTCCCCGCCGTGCTTTACCTCCACGGCTGTTCCGGGGTGGCACCCGAGAATTTCGACTACATCCACCTCCTGGCGGGGGAGGGCTACGCCGTCGTCGCCCCCGACAGCTTCGCCCGCCCGGACCGTCCCGAAACCTGCGATCCCAAGCGCTACGAGGGCGTCCTCGGAGCCCCGCAGGCGGAAGTGAACCGGATGCGGCGGGAGGAGATCCAACATTCTCTCGAGCACCTGCTGAAGCTGCCCTGGGTGGATCACCGCAAGATCTTCCTCATGGGGCACAGCCAGGGGGGCGGCGCGGCCTCAAGTTATTCCGGCGGGGGCTTCCGGGGGGTGATCCTGAGCGGCTCGCTCTGCCCCTCCGGGCTGAACGCGCCCGCCGGGACGCCCGTTCTCGCGTTCTATTCCGAACATGATCCTTGGCTCCAGGGCCGCGACCCCCGGAGCTGTGAGGCGCGCGCGAAGGAGCGGGGGCTGCCGATCGAGTTCCATCTCTTTCCCGGCAACTTCCACAACCAGGCCAAGAATCCCCAGGCCCGCGAGCTCATCCTCGATTTCCTGAAGCGCCACACCGAGCCCTCCGCCCGCATGACGGGCAGCGTCCGGTGAGCCGGCTCGGGTCGGCGCTCGCGCTGGCCGCCCTTCTGCTGATGGAAGCCGTGCCGGCGCGGGCGGCGGATTGGCGGGAGGAGGCGCGGGTCGCCTGGGAGCGCGCCTACGTCATGCTCCCCGTGGCGAGGGACCGCCTCATCGGGGGCCGGATGGGCGACGCCCTCGTCCGCGAGGAGCTGGCCGGGCTGGACCCGGGGAGGAGGCTCCCCGCCGTCCTCTACATCCACGGCTGCTCGGGCCTCGTGCCCGGCAATTTCGATTACATGAACTTGCTGGCGGAGGCCGGCCACGCCGTCATCGCCCCGGACAGCTTCGCGCGGCCCGGCCGCCCCAAGACGTGCGACCCCCGGCGCCACCGGGGCATCCCGGGGGCTCCCTTCGCCCGGGTGGCCGCCATGCGGCAGGAGGAGATCGCCTACTCCCAGGAGCGCCTCCGGGACCTGGCCTGGGTGGATCACGAGCGGGTCTTCCTCATGGGCCACAGCCAGGGCGGAGGCGCCGCCGCGGCCTACCCCAACGGGGGCTTCCGCGGGGTGATCGTAAGCGGCTCGACCTGCCAGTACGGGATGAACGCGCCCGAGGGGACGCCGCTCTTGGCCCTCTACTCCGAGAACGACCCCTGGCGCGGGAGGCGTTCCCCCCGGGGGTGCGCGGACTGGGGGCGGGTCTACAACCGCCCGATCGAGTTCCATCTCTTCCCGGGGGACGCCCACAACCTGGCCGGAGACGCCCGGGCGCGCGCCCTCATTCTCGATTTCCTCAAGCGGCGCTCGGCCCCCCGCTGAGGCGAAGGGAGGGCGTTTGCGCCCCCGCGGGGGCGCGGCCTATGATCGGCCCCCTGGCGATTCTGTCCCCAGCGCAGCCCAAAGACGGAGGAGAAGCGATGAACCCCGCAACCGCATGGGCCGAACGCGACTTGGCCGCCCTCCGCGAGCAGGACGCCGCCCATGTCTGGCACCCTCTCCTCAATCACAGCACCCTGGCGAAGAACCCCCTGAGCGTCATGGTCACCGCCCAGGGATGCACCGTCACCGACGCCTCCGGGAAGACCTACATCGACGCCATGGCGGGGCTCTGGTGCGTGAACATCGGCTACGGCCGCAAGGAGGTGGCCGAGGCCGCCTACCGGCAGCTCCTGGAGCTCCCTTACTACCCCCTCACCCAGATCAACGCCCCCGCCGCCCGCCTCGCCGCCAAGCTGGCGGATATCCTTCCGGGGGGGGTGACCCGCGTCTGGTTCTCGAACAGCGGCTCCGAGGCGGTGGACACCGCCCTCAAGATCGCCCGCGCCTGGGGCCGGCTGAACGGGGGCAGCCGCTACAAGATCATCGCCCGCTACCAGGGCTACCACGGCGCCACCCTGGGCGGGGCGAGCCTCACGGGGCAGACCCACCGGAGGCGCCAGTTCGAGCCCCTGCTGCCCGGGGTGCTCCACGTCCAGGCGCCCTACTTCTACCGCAGCGGCGCGAAGACCGAGGAGGAGCTGGCCGAGCGCTGCGCCGAGGAGCTCGACGCCGTCATCCGCTACCAGGGGCCCGAGACGGTCGCGGCCTTCATCGCCGAGCCCGTCATCGGCGGTGGCGGCGTCATCCCGCCGCCTGGCGATTACCTCAAGCTCATGCGCGAGGTGTGCAGCCTCCACGGCGTCCTCATGATCTGCGACGAGGTGATCACCGGCTTCGGCCGCACGGGGGAGATGTTCGCCTCCGACCTCTACGGCGTAAAACCCGACATCATGACGCTGGCCAAGGGGCTGAGCAGCGCCTACCTGCCCATCGGGGCCACCGCCGTGACGGAGGAGATATTCCAGGCGCTCAACGCCGAGGGGGAGTCGGGCTTCCTCCAGATCAACACCTACGGCGGCCACCCGGCCTCGTGCGCCGCGGCCCTCAAGAACCTCGAGATCCTCATCGGCGAGGACCTCCCCGCCAACGCCCGCAAGGTCGGGGCGCGCCTCGGCGCGGCGCTGAACCGGCTGGGCGACCTCCCCTCGGTGGGGGACGTGCGCGGGGTGGGGCTCATCTGGGGGGTGGAGCTCGTCGAGGAGGACGGCGCCCCGCTCAACAACGACGCGGTGGGCCGCATCCTCCGCTACGCGCGGGAGGACGGCGTCATCCTCAGCAAGAACGCGGGCGTCGCCAACGGCCCCTCCAACACCCTCACCATCAGCCCCCCGCTCGTGATCACCGAGCGCGAGGCGGACCGCGTGGCCGAGGTCCTGGAGGGCGCCCTGCGGCGCCACCTCGCCGAGACCTGATCGCCGGTGCCCTGCGGCGCCCGGAGGAGAATCGGCCCATGCCGAGCATCACCATGCTGGACATCGAGCAGCTGAAGAAGACCAAGCTCAAGCCCTTCATCGAGAAGTGCCTGAAGCACAGGGCCCCCGACCCGGCCTTCCACGCGATGCAGGGCCACAACGAGGACCTCTCGAAGGCCATGTACGTCGCCTGGGGCGCCGTCTTCAGCACCGGGGCGGTGGACCACAAGCTCAAGGAGATCATCCGGGTGCAGCTCTCCCGGATGGCCGACTGCAACTACTGAGGGAACGTCCGGTCCGCTTCGGCGAAGCGGATGGGCCTGACGGAAGAGATGATCGACGAGGGCATCGAGAACTACCGCGAGAGCGAGAAGTTCACCGAGGCGGAGAAGCTGGCCCTGCGCTACAGCGAGCTCATGGCCACCGACCCCGGCGCCATCGACCAGGAGTTCTACGAGGCGCTGCGCGAGCACTACACCGAGGAAGAGATCGTCGAGCTCGGCGTCTTCATCGGCTTCAACGTGGGCTACCACACCTTCTTCGGCACCCTCGACTTCTACCCCATGTTCTCCCCCGACGGACGCCTGGTGAGCCAGGAGGAGAGCCGCCGCATCTACGGCGAGAAGCCCGTCTCCCACCTGCGCGGGCCGCTCGCGCGCGCCCAGGCCATGGGCCAGGGCGCCGGCGGGCGGCCGGCCGGCAAGGCATAGGAGGCGCGCCATGCCCATCATCCGGCCGCTCGAGGACGATCAGATCAAGGAGAAGGGCTGGGACCGCATCCTGCGGCGCTGCCGGGAGGTCCAGGCGCCGGACGAACTCTTCGTCCGCATCCTGGCTCACGCGCCCGGCTACGCCAAGGCCATCCACGACGCGATGCACATGTCCCACGCCGAGGGGAACGTCCCCCATAAGCTCAAGGAGATCATCCGCATCCAGCTCGCCCGCCGTGCCGGGGACACCTACTTCGCCAACCTGCGCTCCGAGAAGGCGAAGAAGGAGGGGCTGACCGAGGAGCTGATCGAGGCGGGCTGCAGCGCCGGGTTCGAGACCGACCCGCGCTTCACCCCCGCCGAGAAGTGGGCGCTGCGCTACGCCTGGCTCATGTACCGCGAGCCCAAGAAGATCGACAAGGCCTTCTACGAGGAGGGCAAGCGGCACTGGAGCGAGGCCCAGATCATGGAGCTGGGCGGGATGATCGCCCTCCACTACGGGATGCAGGCCTTCATGCGCACCCTGGGCGCCTTCCCCATGCGGGACCCCCGGGGGAACCCCGTGGAGGAGGAGCAGGCGCGGGAGATCTACGGCCCCAAGGTGCCGGAACGGGAGTAGGGCAGGACCCGCCAACCAGAATGCGTAAGCAGATTCCTCGCCACACTCGGAATGACGCCAGGTTTTTTGGCCTTACATGTCATTCCGAGGACCATAGGTCCGAGGAATCTGCTTTTTTTGAACCCCCCCCCTCCTTGACATCCTCCTCCGCGCCTCCTGTAATGACCACATAGTTGCAATATGCATCCACATAATGTGGATATGCGGAGGGGCCTCGCCATGCTGGCCGCGAACCGCTCGGAGGGCCTCCGCCGGGGCCTCCGGATCCTCGGCCTCTTCACGAGCGCGCAGCCCGAATGGGGCATCCGCGGCATCGCGCGCCGCCTC